>JADMIO011485939.1_pt1 | contig 11165 bp, 11 predicted proteins | sample 8958161 | NCBI WGS metagenome assembly JADMIO01 (sample SAMN16585339, study PRJNA669376) | soil metagenome | isolation source: Crop rotation soil | place: USA: Cullars Rotation, Alabama | collected 2011 | reverse complement strand
CGCCGACGACCGCCGGACCTGGCTGCGGCTCACGTTCGAGGATCAGGGTCCCGGTATCCCGGATATCGATCTCGCGTTGAAGGACGGCTACACCACCGGCAACGGCCTCGGTCTCGGGTTGAGCGGCGCCCGCCGGCTCTCGCAGGACTTCCAGCTGACGTCGAAGGTTGGCGAGGGCACCCGTGTCGTGATCGGCCGATGGAAGTAACCGGCCGGCTCGTCGCGATCACCGAGCCGACGCACGTCGCCCAGGCGCGGCGATGCGCCGCAGAGCTGACACATGCGCTCGGGTTCGACGAGGTAGCGAGCGGCCGCGTGGCGATCGCCGTCACCGAGGCCGCGACCAATCTGATCAAGCATGCCGGCGGCGGGGAACTGTTCCTCGCCTTCACGGGCGCCGGCCGGACCCGCGGCGTGCAGGTGGTGGCCATGGATCGCGGGCACGGTATCCGCAGCCTCGATGCCAGCCTGCGCGACGGCTATTCGACGGCAGGCACCGCCGGTACGGGACTGGGAGCCATCCGCCGATCGGCCACCTCCTTCGACGTCTACACGACGCCCGCTGGCACGGTGGTGGGCGCGACGTTCTTTCCCGCCGAGGCGCCGCCCATCGCCGTGGGGGGCGTGTGCGTGCCGATCCCTGGCGAGTCGGAGAATGGCGATGCCTGGGCGGCGTGGAGCGCCGGCGAGCTCACCTCGATTTTCCTGGTCGACGGCCTCGGCCACGGCGCCGAGGCGGCGCGCGCGGCGAACATCGCCGTGGACACCTTCCACCGGCACGCGGAGCGGTCAGCGCAAGAGGTGATCAACTACGTGCACGAAGCGCTGCGGAGCACGCGCGGCGCGGCGGTGGCGCTCGCCGAGATCGATCGCCGCGGCGGCACCCTGCGTTACTGTGGATTGGGCAATATCAGCGGGCTGATTCACGCGTCCACGGGCGAGCAGCGGCTGGTGAGTCTCTCGGGCATCGCCGGGCACGTGATGCGGCGGCTGCAGCCGTTCACCTATCCGTGGCCGAGCGGCAGCATGCTGGTGATGCACAGCGACGGCGTCGGGACGCATTGGTCGCTGGAGAAATATCCTGGTCTGGTCGCACGGCGGCCGGATGTGGTGGCAGGCGTGATCTTCAGAGATTTCAGACGCGGGCGTGATGATGCGACCGTCGTGGTCACGGTGAGCGGAGAAGCGGCATGACGCGACTGCTGACCGTCCGCGTCGCCCGCGACGAAGATGTCGTCGCCGCGAGGCAGCGCGCGCGGCAGGTTGCCGATGCGCTCGGCTTCGACGGCCAGGATCAGACGCGCATCTCCACGGTCGTGTCCGAGATGGCGCGCAACGCGGCGCGCTACGCGGGCGGCGGCACGGTGGAGTTCGGTCTCGACGTGGACGACGGCGCGCTGTCGATCACCGTCGCCGACCAAGGGCCGGGCATCCCGCATCTCGACGAGGTGATGAGCGGCCGCTACCGCTCGTCGACAGGCATGGGCCTGGGCATCCAGGGTGCCCGGCGGATTATGGACACGTTCCAGATTTCGTCGGTGCCGGGGCGCGGCACGAACGTGCACATGACCAAGGCACTGCCCAGGCGTCGCGGCATGCCGACCGGTGCCGATATCAAGAGGCTCACCGACCAGCTCGCCGCGTCGCCGGCACGGCGGCCGATCGACGAGATGCAGCAGCAGAACCACGAGCTGCTGGCAGCGCTCGACGAGCTGCGGCAACGACAGGAAGATCTGTCGCGGCTCAATGCCGAACTGCAGGACACCAACCGCGGCGTCCTCGCGCTCTATGCGGAGCTGGACGAGAAGGCCGAGCATCTCCGTCGCGCCGACGAGATGAAGTCGAAGTTCCTCTCGAACATGACGCACGAGTTCCAGACGCCGCTGAACTCGATTCTGGCGCTGACGCGGCTGCTGCTCGAGCGCGCCGATGGCGATCTGTCGGCGGAGCAGGAGAAGCAGGTCTCGTTCATCCGCGAGGCGACCGAGGACCTCTCCGAACTGGTGCAGGACCTGCTCGATCTCGGCAAGGTCGAAGCCGGCAAGGTCACGCTGCGGCCGACGACGTTCACGGTGCAGGACCTCTTTGCGGCGCTGCGCGGCATGATGCGGCCGCTGCAGAAGAGCGACGACGTGGCGCTCATCTTCGACGAGCCGGACGTCTCGCCGCCGCTCTACACCGACGAAGGGAAGATCTCGCAGATTCTCCGCAACTACATCTCGAACGCGCTGAAATTCACCGAGCGCGGCAACGTGCGCGTCAGCGCGTCGTGGGATGCCAACGGGCAGGTCACGTTCAGCGTGACCGATACGGGCATCGGCATCGCGCCGGAGGATCAGGCGCGGCTGTTCCACGAATTCGGTCAGGTTCCGAACCGGCTACAGGCGAAGGTACGGGGGACCGGCCTCGGCCTGTCGCTGTCGAAGCGGCTGGCCGAACTGCTTGGCGGCGGTGTCGGCGTCGAGAGCGAGCTCGGTCAGGGCTCGACGTTCTGGGTTCGCGTGCCGATGACGGCACCCGGCTTCGAAGGGCAGGTCCGCGCCGAGGTGGCGCGGCCGGAGGCCACGGCCCGGCCGGTGCGGCCGGTGCCAGTCGCGCTCGTGGTCGACGACGAGCAGGCGAGCCGGTATGTGCTGCGGCGATACCTCACGGCGCTCGGCTGTCGCGTCATCGAGGCATCGGGCGGTCACGAGGGCGTGCAGCGCGCGACCGTCGATGCGCCGGACGTGATCTTCCTGGATCTGATGATGCCGGACATGCTCGGAACCGAAGCGCTCGCACGGCTGAAGCGGGACCCCGCTACGGCGAACATCCCCGTGGTGATCGCGACCTCTCAGGTCATCGCCGACCCGGAGCGCGAGCGGTTGTCGGCGCACGCGGTGGCGGTGCTCGGCAAGGGACGCATCGGCGGCGATGGCGGCGACGAGGAGATCCGTCGCGCGCTGCGTGCCGCCAACATCACTGTGTAGCCGGTGGAGAACCTGTCGCACACGCTCACCGGGTGGGCGCTCGGTGAAGCGGGGCTCAAGCAGCGGACGCGATTCGCCAACGCGACGCTGATGATCGCCGCGAACCTGCCGGACGTCGACGTGCTGGTCTACGCCACGTCGACGTCGGCGGTGTCGTTCCGCCGCGGCTGGACGCACGGCCTGCTGGCGCAGGCGATCCTGCCGATCGCGCTGACAGCGGTGATGGCCCTGGTCGCGCGGCTGCGCCCCGAAAAACAAGCCCGGCTCATTTTTCGGCCGGCTGGACCCTCCTGCTCGCCTACATCGGCATCGCCTCGCACGTGTTCCTCGATTTCCTGAACAACTACGGCGTCCGCGTGCTGGCGCCGTTCGACTGGCGCTGGTTCTACGGCGATGCGCTGTTCATCGCCGACCCGTGGCTGTGGCTGACGCTCGGCGGCGGCGCGTGGCTGTCGCGGCGGCGGCACGCGACGCAGGCGGCGCGGGTCGGCGTGCTCGTCGCCGCGTGCTACATCGCGGTGATGCTGACCTCGGCGCAGGCGGCGCGCGAGGTGGTCGCCCGCACGTGGACGACGACGCGCGGGGTGGCGCCGAAAGCGCTGATGGTCGGGCCGCGGCCGCTCACCCCGCTCACCCGCGACGTCATCGTCGACGCCGGCGATCACTATGAGACGGGGACGTTCTCGTGGCTCGATCGCACCGTCTCCTTCGACCCGACGATGACGCCGAAGAATGCCGGCAGCGCCGCGGTGAAACGGGCGATGGCGGCGCCGCCAATCCACGCGTTTCTGGTGTGGGCGCGCTTTCCCTTCTTCGTGACCCTCGGCGAGCGCCGCGGCCAGCAGTCCCTCGGCACCCGCGTCATCGTCGGCGACATGCGGTTTGCCGGCTTCGGGCCGTTGGGCGTCGTCGGCGACAGGGCGCGATTTACGGCGAGTACGATTGTCGCGGCCACGGAGGCCACTAAGACGAGATAGCCACCAAGGGCACAAAGGTCACTAAGGCTTTCCTATTCTTTGTGACCTTTGTGCCCCTGGTGGCCGATCCGTCTTCGGGGCCTTCGAAGCTCGCAGCCGGCGCAGCGTCTCCAGATTCTTCACGTCGAGCGCATCGGTGACGATCGCGTTCGGCTTCCCCGACCGCGCTTCCTTTTCGGTTTCGATCAGGATCGGCAGGTTCGCGAACCGCCGATCGTTGAGCAGCCGCCGGAATGGCTCGACGCCGAGGCAGCCTTCGCCGATGTGCTCGTGACGATCGACGCGGCTGCCGAGCGGTTTCTTCGAGTCGTTGCCATGGAAGACGCGCAGCCGATCGACGCCGACCAGCCGATCGAAATCGGCGAACGTCCTGCTGTAGCCGCGGTCGCTGACGATGTCGTACCCGGACGCGAGCAGATGGCAGGTGTCGAGGCAGACGCCGACGCGCACCGAGCCGTCCACGTGATCGATGATCGCCGCGAGGTGCTCGAAACAGTAGGCCAGCGTGCGTCCCTGGCCGGCCGTATGTTCGAGCAGCACCATCGTCTGCTGCCCGGGCCTGGCGCGGAAGGCGCGGCGGATCGCGTCGCCGATCAGCGCGAGCGCGTCGGCCTCGCTGCCGGCGGTGCAGGTGCCCGGATGAATGACCACGCCGAGCAGGCCCAGCGCTTCGGCACGATCGAGCTCGTCGATGAACGCGGCGATCGATTGCTCGCGCAGGGCTGGATCGGTCGTCGCCAGGTTGATCAGATAGCTGGCGTGCGAGACGACCGGCGAGATCCCCGTTTCTTCGATCCGCCGGCGGAACCGCTCGATCTCGTCGGCAGCGAGCGGCCGGCCGCGCCACTGGCTTGCGTTCTTGGTGAACACCTGCAGGGCTTCACAGCCGTGTAACGCCGCGCGTTCGACCGCGTTGGGCAGCCCGCCGGCCACCGACATGTGGGCTCCGATGCGCACGCTCCACTATAAGATCGCCGTATGCGCACGCTCCTGTCTCTCGTCCTCGCGATCGTCCTGCTGTGGCCGCGGCCCGCGCATGCGTGGGGGTTCGAAGCGCATCGATTCGTGATGGCGCATGCGATCGCGCTCCTGCCGCCGGAACTGCGGCCGTTCTTCGAGAAGAACCGCGCCGAGGTCGTCGAGCGCGCGATCGACCCCGATACCTGGATTACCGCCGGATGGGAAGACGAACGGCCGCGCCACTTCGTGGACATGGACCTGCCGGAGTTCGGCCCGTACCCGTTCGCCGGCCTGCCGCGCGACTACACCGCGGCGGTCGCGAAGTTCGGCGAGAACCGGATGCGCCAGGTCGGCACGCTGCCATGGCGCGCGGAAGAGATCTTCGGCGGGCTGCGCCGGGACTTCGAGGCGTACGGCCGCGGCGACGCGTACGCGCCGCACGATGTCGTCGTGTTCTCCGCGTGGCTGGCGCATTACACCGCCGACGGGTGCGTGCCGCTCCACGGCGCTGCGAACTACAACGGCCAGCTCACCAATCAGACCGGCGTGCACTCCCGCTGGGAATCTGACATGTTCGAGCGCTACCGCGATCAGCTCACCATCAATCCGCAGCCGATCGCGCCGGTGCGCGACCCGCGGAGTTTCGTCTTCGACCTGCTGCTCGAGGACACGAAGCTCGTTCCCGCCCTCCTCAAGTCCGACCTCGACGCGATCGGCACCCGCGACACCTACGATGACGCGTATTACGCCGCATTTTTCGCCGCCAACAAGCCGGTGATGGAGCAGCGGCTGAACCGCTCGATTGCGGCCGTTGCGGCCATGATCACCGGCGCCTGGGAAGCGGCGGGGAAACCGGCCATCCCGCTCGACCGGCGCGTGCAGCCGCAGCGGCGCCGTCGTCAGTAGATTCACCAGACAGCCGGACCGTATCGAACGGCACGCGCCTTGCCCTTAGAGAACTGCAGATGCAGACCCGCCGCATCGGCGGGTTCTGACGGGGAGGGCAAACCAATGTTGTGGACGCTTATCGTCCTGCTGTTGCTGTTCTGGGTGCTCGGTTTCGCGTTTCATGTCGCCGGCGGGATCATCCACGTGCTTCTGGTGATCGCGCTCGTGCTGTTCCTGGTGCAGTTGATCACCGGGCGGCGGACCGTCGTTTAGCTGGGTAGCAGAGGGACGGATGGGTAGCTGGGCTCCCCAGCTACCCAGCGACCCGCCTGCCCAGCTACGCTAAGGCCGGTGGAGGTTTTCGTCATCCCAATCGGCCGCGATCGATACGAGCTGTACTGCGAGACAGCGGCCGAGATCTCGCACGTCGAGGAGCCTCCGCCGCCGGGCACGGTCGGCCGGCTGCGGCATCGCTTCAACACGATGCTGCGCGAGGCTGAAGCGCGGCGCCATGCGACGCCCACCGAGGGCGGGCGCGGCTGGGCCGCGCGCGTCCAGGAACGGATCATGGCCTGGGTGGCGGAACGGATCGCCGAGCAGCGGCTGTTGTGGACGCTGCGCCACGAGACCGCAGTCACCGCCGCGCATCCCTCTGACATGACCTTCGAGCAGGTGAACACGCTGATCAGGCGTGTCCTGCAGCGCGACTTCGAACGGCACCGCCGCTGGCTGGTGATCGATTCGCTGCTCGCGATCGCCTCCGGTGCGCTCGTCATCCTGCCGGGTCCCAACGTCGTCTTCTATTACTTCGCTTTCCGTCTGGTGGGTCACTGGTTGTCCATGCGCGGCGCCACGCAGGGACTGCGACGCGTGACATGGACCGGCCGGCCGTCCGCGCCGCTCGCCGAGCTGCGCGACGTCGAGTCGATGCAGCGCCCCGCGCGTGACGCGCGCATCAGCGAGATCGCGGCGCAACTCCGATTGCTGCACCTGTCGACGTTCTACGACCGCGTGGCGATCGAAGGAAATTGAGCCGGGCTTATTTCCCAGAGACGATCGGGGAAAAGGAGCCGGGCTTATTTTCCGGCTGCTCATTCGAGGGAAAATAAGCCCGGCTCCTTTTCCCCGATCACATCCGGGAAAAGAATTTCCCATATACTCGCCGGCGTGAAACTGCGGGAGCTCGCCGCGCGGCTCGAATGCCGCCTGGAGGGCGACGGAGACCTGGAGATCGTGCGGGTGGCCGGCATCGATCACGCCGGTCCGGGAGACATCACCTTCCTCGCCAACCCCAAATACGAGCGCGCGCTGATCAACACCAATGCGAGCGCCGTCATCCTGCGTGAGGACGCACCGGCGGCGCCGTGCGCGATGCTGCGCGCCCGCGATCCGTACCTCGCGTTCGCGCGCGCCGTCGGCGTGTTCGCGCCGGTGCTGACCCCGGTCGCCGGCATTCATCCGCTGGCCGCCGTTGCCGCGGACGTGCAGATCGGCCGCGGCGCGTCGATCGCGCCATTCGTCGTCGTCGGCGAGGGGACGGTGATCGGCGAGCGCACGGTGATCTTTGCCAACGTCACGATCGGCCCCGGCAGCCGGATCGGCGCCGACTGCGTCATCCACTCGAACGTCGCCATCCGCGAACGGGTGACGATTGGCGATCGCGTCGTCCTCCAGAACGGCGTGGTGATTGGCGGCGACGGCTACGGGTTCGTACGCCGTGGCGACGGCACCCACGAAAAAATTCCGCAGGTGGCGACCGTCGTCATCGAGGACGATGTGGAGCTCGGCGCCAATACGACCGTCGATCGACCGGCGGTCGGCGAGACGCGCATCCGCGCCGGCGCCAAGATCGACAACCTGGTGCAGATCGCCCACGGCGTGAAAGTCGGACGCAACGTGCTGATGGCCGCGCAGGTAGGCATCGCCGGAAGCACCGATATCGGTGACGACGTGGTGTTTGGCGGACAGGTGGGCGTCGGTGGTCATCTGACGATCGGTCGCGGCGCGATCGCGGTGGGGCAGTCCGGCGTCACCAATTCGCTCGACGCCGGACAGATGGTTGCCGGATATCCGGCGATCGATGCGCGCGAGTGGCGGCGCGCATCGGCCGTGTTCAAGCGGCTGCCGGAGTTGAAGAAGCGGATCGAGGCGCTCGAGGCGCAGCTGGCGAGGCTCACGGCGGACGGCGACGGAGAATCCCGGTGAGCGAGCGTAGTCCGGCGGCAGCCGGAGATCGTCCGGCCGACGCCGGGCACTACCTGCTGGCGATGCTGTTCGTGCTCGGCATCGCCGGCGGCGCCTCGGCGCAGAGCACGTCAGCGGCGGCGGATCCCCACATCGAATTCCTCCCGCGCAGCGCCTTCCACATGACCGCCGAGCACGTCTCGAGCGGCGACGACCGGTTCGTCTGGGATACCAACTTCGGCGGCGATATCGATTTCGTCGACTACGGCGCCGGCCGCGCCACGTTCGCCGGCAACTACCAGGCGGTGCTCGGGAAGGAGTTTCGCAACTTCGACCCGAATCAAGGCAACTACACGCTCGAGGGATCGACCTCGCTCCGCGTCCGTGGCGTGGAGGTGGCAGCGGTCTTTCACCACATCTCCCGTCATCTGAGCGATCGTCCGAAGCGGTTCGCCGTGGACTGGAACATGCTCGGCGGACGCGTCGAAAAAGCGGGCACCGTGGGCGGTACGCGGCTGGATGCGCGGATCGACGTGCGCAAGGTCACGCTCGCGTCCTACGTGGACTATTCGTGGGAGCTCGAAGCCTCGCTGCGCAGCGTTTACCGGGCCGGCCATCGTGCGGCGCCCCTCTCCGACGTCCGGTTGAGACTGGTCGGCACCGACGGGAGTCAAAACAGAGGAACCCAGACGGGCTTCCGTGCCGAGGGCGGCCTGCACATCAGCGGACGCGGCGCTGCGGTCGAGCTGTTCGCCGCCGTCGAACGCCGCATCGACCCGTTTCCACTCGAATTCGGCACCTCCACATGGGCGGGCGCCGGCTTTCGCCTTCTGAGCCGTTAACGCGGGCCGCGTGATGGGATAATTCGAACTGAGGTGTTTGTGGCCCGCGTGACCCGCCGTTCCTTCCTACGACTCAGCGGCGTGCTGCTCGTCTGCGGCGCGCTGGCCGGCGGGCTCGTGCCGCTTCAGGCGGCGGTGCACCCGCCCAAACTGCAGTACCAGGCGACGACGCTGCCCAACGGGTTGCGCGTGATCCTCTCGGAGGATCACTCGACGCCGATCGTGCACGTGTCGGTCTGGTATCACGTCGGCTCGAAGAACGAGCGCCCCGGCCGCACCGGGTTCGCCCATCTGTTCGAGCACATGATGTTCAAGGGGTCGAAGAACGTCGAGCCCGAAGCGCATACCTCGATCGTCGCCAGCGTCGGCGGCCGCAGCAACGCCTACACCACGGAAGACGAGACGGTGTTCTGGCAGACGATCCCCGCGCAATACCTGCCGCTGGTCCTCTGGATGGAAGCGGACCGCATGGCCACGCTCCGCGTGGACGAGGAGGCGTTCAAGCGCGAGCGCGAGGTGGTCAAGGAAGAGCGCCGGATGCGGATCGAGAATCAGCCGTACGGGCGGCTGAACGAAATCATCTACGACAAGGCGTTCACCACGCACCCGTACAAGCACCCGGCGATTGGCAGCATGGCGGATCTGCAGGCGGCGACGATCCAGGACGTTCGCGATTTCCACTCGACGTATTACGTCCCGGAAAACGCCGTCGTGACAATCGTCGGCGATTTCGACACGCCGCAGGCGCTGCAGCTCGTCAACCAGTACTTCGCCCGCGTGCCGAAGGCGGTGAAGCCGGTGCCGCGCGACATCCCCAAGGAGCCGCCGCAGACCAGGGAACGGCGCGCCATTGTGGAAGAAGCGTGGCCGCTGCCGGCCGTGGTCGTCGCGTACCACGTCACCTACGACGGCCACCCCGACTCGTACCCGCTGCATATCACGAGCAAGATCCTGTCGGACGGCGAGAGCGCCCGGATCAATCGCGACCTCGTCTACGACAAGCGCCTCGCCGTGTCGGCATACGGCACGGGGAACATCACCGAGGATCCGAACCTGTTCTATGCGGTCGCCATCGTGCAGCCGGGGCACACGCCGCAGGAAGTCGAGAAAGCGCTGGTCGACGAGTTCGAGTCGCTGAAAAACGCACCGGTGACCGCCGACGAACTGCAGCGCGCGAAGAACCAGTTCGCGCGCGACTACATCCTGATGCGCGAAACGGATCAGGACAAAGCGCTGGTGCTGTCGCACGCGGCGGTGATCCACAACGACCTCGGCACCGCCGACGGAGAGTTCGACATCTTCACCGGCATTACCCAGGCCGACGTGCAACGCGTGGCCAAGACCTACTTCAACGAGGCGAACCGCACGGTGATCTACATCCTGCCGAAAGGCCAGGGATCGAAATGAAGCGTTGGGTGCTCTCGAGCCTCGTGCCCCTGGTCCTCAGCCTGGCCGTGGTGCAGGCGCAGGGCGTGAACTGGCCCGTCGAATCGCCGCCGGGACCGTTGCCTGCCCGCCAGGTGAACTTCCCGCCCTACGAAATCCGCACGCTCGCCAACGGCATGCAGGTCGTGATCGTGCTGCACCACGAGCAGCCGGTGGTCACGATGCGGCTGCTGGTGCGGGCGGGCGCCGCGGAAGATCCGGAGGGCAAGGGGGGCGTGGCCGCGCTGACGTCGCATCTGCTCGATCAGGGCACGACGACCCGCACCGCTCAGCAAATCGCCTCGCAAATCGACGTCGTCGGCGGGGCGCTCGGCACCGGGTCGAGCTCGGATCTGTCGTTCGCGAACGTGATGGTGATGAAGGACTCGTTCGCGTTCGGCATGAACCTGCTGGCCGACGTCGTGCACAATCCGGCGTTCGCGCCCGAGGAGATCGAGCGCCAGAAGGAGCAGACGATTTCGTCGCTGCGGGTGAACGGCGACGACCCGGACTACGTCGCCTCCACCGTGTTCGACCGGCTCGTCTACGGCTTTCATCCTTACGGGTTGCCGGGAAGCGGCACGCCCGACACGCTGGCGAAGATCACGCGCGAGGACCTGCAGGCGTTCCATCGCCAGTATTTCGTGCCGAACAACATGATCCTGGCGATCGTCGGCGACGTCACGAGCGAGGAGGCGTTCGGCACGGCGCAGAACGTGTTCGGGACGTGGGCGCGGGGTGAGGTGCCGCCGGGCAAAGCCACCGACCCGCCGCCGCCGACGCGCCGCGTCGTGATCATCGACAAGCCTGACGCGGTGCAGACCGAGATCCGTATCGGCCAGCTGGCGATCCCGCGCAAACATCCGGACTTCCTGGCGTGGGACCTTGCGGTGAAAATCCTCGGCGGGGAGGGCGCCAAC
>JADMIO011430649.1_pt1 | contig 11165 bp, 7 predicted proteins | sample 8958161 | NCBI WGS metagenome assembly JADMIO01 (sample SAMN16585339, study PRJNA669376) | soil metagenome | isolation source: Crop rotation soil | place: USA: Cullars Rotation, Alabama | collected 2011 | reverse complement strand
CTCAGTACTTAGTAAGCGGAAGGCAGAAGGCACTCAGTACTCAGCACTCAGTACTTAGTAAGCGGAAGGCAGAAGGCAGTAGGCGGTAGGCACACGGCGAAGAGCAGAGCGATGAGGAACGCACGCATTATTAACTCCGAACGGCCAGTGGTCAGCGACAAGCGCAGCGCGATTCTGCGCGCGGCGATTCGTGTATTCGCCGGCAATGGCTACTTCAATTCCAAAGTCGCCGATATTGCGCGTGAAGCGGGAGTCGCCGATGGCACCGTCTACCTCTACTTCAAGAGTAAAGAAGAAATTCTGCATTCCATCTTCGATCGCAACATGGAAGAGGCGATCGCCGATGGGCGCGCGCGCTTGGAAGGAATAGCCGATCCGCGCGAACGTCTGCGCCGAATTGCTCACATGCATCTGGATCGACTGGGGGCCGATCGCGAACTGGCAATTGTTTTTCAAGTGGAACTGCGTGGCTCGACCAAGTTCATGGAAGAATTTTCCGCTGCCGGCTTTGCCGAATACTTGCGCCTGATTCGTTCGACTTTTGAAGAAGGCCAGGCAGCGGGCGTTTTTCGCCGCGAACTAAATGCCAAGATCGTGGCGAAAGTTTTGTTTGGCGCGCTTGATGAAATGGCCACGAATTGGATCCTTTCACAGCGCCGCTACAAACTGGCGCCCATGGCCGATCAAGTGCTCGACATTTTTCTGAATGGAGTCGCGGCCCAGTGAACTCCTCAACGTCGCAGCTTCCCGCCGAACCGCAAACGCGTTTCGCCGCCACGCCGTCCCACGATCAGCCAACCACGCTTCCCGAACTCTTCGAGTACATCGCGCATACTTATCCGCGGCCGGACACGCTCAACTACAAACACGACGGCCGCTGGATACCAATTGCCGCGTCCGATCTATTGCAACGTGCGCGCTGGATTGCCGCTGGTCTGCTCTCCCTGGGAATCGAACGCGGTGATCGCGTCGCCATTCTTTCCGAGAGTCGTGCAGAATGGACCTTGACCGACGCTGGCTGCATTTTTGCCGGCGCGATTGACGTTCCCATTTATCCCACGTTGACGCCGCCGCAGGTGCAGTACATTTTGAAAGACTCCGGCGCGCGCGCTTTAGTGTTGGCAAACGAAGCGAAACTGGATGAGCTGCAAGCGATACTGCCAAACTGCCCTCAAGTTGAACACATCATAATTTTTGATCGCACAAATGAGTCACGGTCGGCGGGACTTTCTCTGGCACAACTCTCGACACGCGGACAGGCATTTGCAAAACAACGGGGCGAATGGCTGCGCGAGGTTGAGTTGCAGGCGAAGCCCGATGATCTGGCCACGATCATTTACACTTCGGGAACGACCGGCGAGCCGAAAGGCGTAATGCTTACTCATGGAAATTTAGTTTCGAATTTGGTTGATTCCTCAGATCACTTCTCGTTCGGCGTGGCCGACTCAGCGCTGTCCGTCTTGCCGCTCTCTCACATTTTTGAGCGCGAAGCGATGTATATGTATCTATATCGCGGCATGTCGGTTTATTTCGCCGAGTCGCTCGAGACCATTGGCCCAAACCTGCGTGAAGTGCATCCGACGATCCTGGTGGGCGTGCCGCGCATCTTCGAAAAAATTCTGGCGCGCATCCGGCAACGCGCCACCGAGCAGGGCCGCGCGAGCCTGATGGTGCTCGATTGGGCCATAAACATTGCGAAGAATTATGCACGTCATCTGCTTGCCGGTAAACGCGTGCCGGCGTTGCTTGCCATACAACACAAGCTTGCAAGTTCGCTGATGTTTTCGAAGTGGAAAAAAGCCCTTGGCGGGCGCATTCGCCTGCTCGTTTCCGGCGGCGCCGCGCTGCCAGAAGAGCTGGCGCTGATTTACATTGGCGCCGGCATTCCGATCATTCAAGGTTACGGTTTAACTGAAACGTCGCCGGTGATCACTGCCTCTTCGATTAGCGAAAATCGCGTAGGCACAGTCGGCAAGCCAATCAGGAATGTTGAAGTGCGCATCGCAGCCGATGGCGAGATCGAAACGCGTGGCCCAAACGTCATGCGTGGTTATTACAACAAGCCGGCGGAAACGCGCGCTGTGTTTAGCGATGACGGTTGGTTCAAAACTGGCGACATCGGCGCGATTGATGCTGATGGTTTTTTGCGCATTACTGATCGCAAAAAAGAATTGTTCAAGACCTCGGGCGGTAAATACATCGCGCCGCAACCAATCGAGCAATTAATCAAAGCTTCGCCCTTTGTAAATCAAGTCGTGCTGATTGGTAACGGCCGAAAGTTTCCAGCGGCGCTAATCGTGCCCGATTGGCAACGCGTTGAATCGTACGTCGAGCTGAAGGGCATCGAGACGCGCAATCATGCTGAGCTTTGTAAGCACCCACGTATCATCAATTTGTTTGAGCGCCAGGTGGCATCGCTCACTTCCGATCTGGCCCAGTATGAAAAGGTGAAGAAAATCGCTTTGCTGGAAAATGAGTTGACTATTGAGAGTGGCGAGCTGACGCCAACTTTAAAAGTGAAACGGCGCGTTATTGACGAAAAGTATCGTGCGGTGGTCGATGCGCTGTACGCGGATGCCGAACGATTTACAACCGAAGGGTAAGTAGGGAGCAGATTTTCACGGATGAAAGCGGATCAGGAAATCTCACGATGTTTTTGATTTCAGATTCGTGTAACCCGCTGCAAGAACAAAAAGCAGAATCAGATGACGTCACTCGTTATTACAGCGGTACGCGATCAAGCGCGCGCGGTTCGCTCCTTTGACCTGGTGCCGGCGCCAGGCGAACAACAACCGGGCGTGAGTTTCATTCCGGGCCAGGTCGCAGTGTTGTCAGTCGTGAACGAAGCGCCCGCTTATTTTGCTTTTGCCAGCGCGCCGGAAGATAGAGAACTGGAAGTTTTGGTAAAGCAGAAAGTCGGTGCCAGCAATGTCATCTTTGAAATGCAACCGGGTGCGACGATTGAACTGCTGGAAGTTGCCGGCCACGGATTTGATCTGCAAGCGCAACGCGGCCGGGATCTCGTTTTCGTGGCCATGGGCACTGGAGTGGCGCCGTTACGTTCGGCACTGCGTCATGTGTTGCAGCGAAAAAATGATTTCGGGCAACTGGTAGTTTTGTACGGCGCGCGCACGCCGGATGACTTTTGTTACCGCGATGAAACAGAGAGTTGGAAAGATGCGGGTGTCGAGTTACGGCAAGTGATCTCCAAACCGGATGGTCACGATTGGTCCGGCCCAACCGGCTACGTGCAATCCCTGCTCGACCACGTGTTGCCTGGTTTGAAATCGCCGGTGGCACTGATCTGCGGCTCGCTGGAGATGATGGAACAGACTCGCGATCGGTTACAGCAAATGGGATTCAATTCGGATGACATTTTGACGAACTATTAGGAGCAGGTTGACCACTGACTTAGGGCGCTTTCGCCTTGGCACGTTCGGCAAATTTCGCAATCGTGCCTAACATTTCTGCTGCTTGACTGCAAGCGGGATGTCCCGCGAGGTTAAGCGAATACGCAACCGACAGCAGTTGGTGGATCGCGCCAAAGTCGCGCGCTTTAGTTTTCTGGCGGAGCGCCATACTCAGCAATAATCCGGCGATAGCATCGCGTTCACGTGCGCTTAAGTTTTGGAATTCATCGTGCCAGTGCGCCTGCGTGCCCTTCACATCAATGAAAGTCAGAATTTTTTCGGCGCTGCCGGGCACGGCATTGCGCGCGGGTATGCTCACTGGCGGAAAGCTCTCTCCTGCAAGGGCGAGCGCGCAAAGCAAACCCATTACGTAAACAGTGTGATAGGCAGTCGCGAGTAAATATTCCGAGCGAGCATCGCCTTCAAGTTTATTCAGACGATCGAGGCGCGTGCCCGCAGTTGGCAGGAAACCTGCTTTGTCTTCCACGCTCGCCAGCACGCGAAAACCAAAGCTGGCCGCCGCGCTCCAACTTTTTCCCGTTAAGGGCCACGCGAGTAACACTTCGCCGCCGAGATCGTAATCCTGTTCGTCCAGGCAAAACGCAAGCGCCGCTTCTGCTTGTGCGAGAATGACTGCTCGTGATTGTGGCAGCTTACGCATCGAGCCAAAATTCGTCACATACATCAGCGCGTGGGTGAAGGCGTAAATATCTTCGCGAGTGCCGCTCAACAAATCCAGAGATTTCCCTATAACAGAGGCTCTTGCAGTCAGGGCTTGTCGTTTGCCATTCGTTGTCGAATGGTTCCAAAGCGTTTTGATCCATTGCTGCTCAAGCGCGCGATAAGGGGTGCGCTCATGCCCGGCGCGTGCTTGCGAGTTGTTGCTTTGCTCTAACACATGATCAAAATGTGGATCGGCGTAACCCAGCTTACTCAGCAATACATGAGCTTGCGCGTAATCCCAACCGAGAGATGGTTCAAGACAGACGCCCAGTAACATAAGTTGACTGCGCGCGCGTGGCAAAAGAAGGTCGGCGACAGCTCGTATGCGCGCGTTAACTTCAGCAAGATGCGCCGCTCGCGAAGCTACATATAAAAGAAGCGCGGTTTCAGTAATAACTTTTTCCGGGCGCAGATTGTTGGCGGGCTCTTCTTTGTCAGTATAGCCGTTGACGGCCAGGCGCTCGACGGCTTGTTGGGCAATGGTGAGGGCATGGCAAAGACGACGTTCGAGATCGCGCTGATCCCAAATTCTTTTGTTGGTAATGCGGTGAGCCGTCGCTGCCATGCCGTGCACCGGGGTCGAAAGGTTAGGTTTGGAATTCCTGCGAAGCATTGCGCAGACCGCCTAGATCGTCGACGCCTTGAAATCCGCCGTGTGGGTTCAGGATGAAGATACGAATGAAATAGCGCATCGTGCCGCAGAAGCTTTCCCAAGGCTCATCGGCCATGGAAAGCCCGGGACCGAGTTCGGCTACTGCTTTTCCGACCGCGGCAAAATCGACGCTCTTGCTATCGAGCATTCGTTTAACGATATCCTGATGACTTATTCTGTTGCTCATGTGGCCTCCTATCGAGATGGTTAAGGTTGTAAACGCTCGTTCGCAGAAGTTGATGGGGCTATGCCTGGCAGGAAGTGACGAGTCAGCTCGCGAAGGCGAGTAACATCGCGTGAAGCAATCGTTTGCTTCAACTCACGCCAGTCCGGTTGCTGGTCCTTTGGTAATTGTCCCGAAACGTCAAACCTCGGGGGATTACGACGCGTTTTACGGCAGTCGTTTGCTGAGGGGTTTGGCGAGTGTGCAAGGAACAGCCCGTGAGATTCAGCCCTTTGAACAGCACGCGGAAGATAATGCGGGCGCCTGGCGAAAGTCAATGAAATTTGAAGCCGGGCAATCACAAAATTCGAGTTGCGGTCGGTGCGTCCTTAGCTGCAGGCTTAAGCTTGCTGAATGAATGCTCATTCAGTAAAATGCGTTCAAATCTAGCGGTTTTACCGGGCAAAGAAAGAGAGATAGGCATGCATGCCTGTCCTACCAATTATGCGAATTGAAAAAGCAGCGGTCTTGGGAGCGGGAACGATGGGGGCGCAGATCGCCGCGCACCTCGCGAATGCAGGTGTGCCTGCGCTCTTGCTCGACATAGTGCCACGCGAAAATTTATCAAGCTCTTCTGGTGAGATTGGAGTTGAATCACTCGATCGCAACCGCATTGCTCGCGCTGGTCTGGAAGCAGCAAAGAAAGCGAAGCCGGCAGCGTTCTTCACTCCGGCTGCTGCCGCGCTCGTGAGCATCGGTAACTTTGAAGACGATCTGGCAAAACTTAAAGATTGCGATTTGATCATCGAAGCAGTCGTCGAAAATGTTGAGATCAAACGCAGTCTTTACGAAAAGTTAGAACAATTCCGGCGGCCGGGCTCTGTCATTGCCTCTAACACAAGCGGCATTCCGCTGCGGCAGTTAGCTGAAGGACGTTCTGAAGACTTTCGCTCGCATTTTCTCGGCGTTCACTTTTTCAATCCGCCACGTTACATGCATCTGGTGGAAATCATTCGCACCGAATGGACCAAACCGGAAGTGTCATGCTTCATGTTTGGTTTCCTCGATCAGCGTTTGGGCAAAGGTGTCGTCGTAGCGAAAGACCGGCCCAACTTCATCGCGAATCGCATCGGCACGTTTGGCGCCATGGTAACGATCAAGACCATGCTCGACGACGGCTATTCGATTGAAGAGGTTGACAAGATCACGGGGCAGGCGGTGGGCCGGCCCAAGACGGCCACCTTTCGCACTTTCGATCTTGTCGGTTTGGATGTTTTTGGTCACGTTGTTAAGAACCTTTACGAAGCGCTGCCTGATGATGACGAACGCGACGTTTTCATCGCGCCTGAATTTCTCGGCCAGATGATTGGGAAGGGAATTCTGGGTAACAAAACGAGAGGCGGTTTTTACCGGCGGCAAAAAGGCGAAGGCGGCAAGCAGGAAATCTGGACGCTGGACCAGGGCTCGCTCGAATATCGTCCCGCGCAAAAGGTGAAGTTGCCGGCGCTCGAAATGGCAAAGAACATTGAAGATTTGCCCGAGCGCATTAAGGCTTTAGTTTGGAGTAAGGATCGCGTCGGCGCCTTTTTATGGAAGACGATGTCGCGCACATTTCGTTACGCCGCCAACCACATTCCCGAGATTGCCGACACGATTGTAGAAGTAGATCGCGCCATGCGTTGGGGCTTCAACTGGGAGCTGGGCGTCTTTGAAACGTGGGACGCGATTGGTCTTGAGAAATCGGTGGCGCGCATGCAGGAAGACGGCGCTGCGGTTCCCGAAAACATTCAGAAGATGCTGGCTGCGGGAGCGAAGTCTTTTTACAAAAAGGAACAAGGTCAACAGTTTTATTTCGATTTTGCCAGCGGCCAATATCAGCCATTGCCCGATCAGCCCGGTGTGATTGTGCTTAAGTCCGTCAAAGATCGTATGGGAGTAATCAAGAAAAATTCCGGCGCGTCATTAATCGACATCGGCGATGGCGTCGCCTGTCTTGAGTTTCATTCAAAGATGAACGCGATTGGCGGCGACACACTGCAGATGTTGAAGTTTGCGCTTGGTGAAGTTGAAAAGAATTTTGTTGGCCTGGTGGTGGGCAATCAAGGGACGAATTTCTGCGTGGGCGCCAACATCATGTTGATGTTGATGGAAGCGCAGGAAGAAAACTGGGACGAGCTGGACATGATGGCGCGCGCTTTTCAGAGTGCGACGATGAGTTTGCGCTATTCGCCAAAGCCGGTGGTCGTCGCGCCTTTTAATATGGTTTTTGGCGGCGGCTGTGAAATGGTATTGCACGCAGACCGTGCGCGCGCGGCCGCCGAAACGTACATCGGCTTAGTCGAAGTTGGAGTCGGAATTATTCCCGCCGGCGGCGGCACGAAAGAGATGTTGTTGCGCACTTTGGATTCCATTCCCGGCAACCTTGATGATGCGGATCCATTTCCATTCGTGAAACGCGCGTTTGAAACGATAGCTCTTGCCAAAGTTGCCACCTCGGCTGAAGAAGGACGCAGCCTCGGCTTTCTGACTGCTGACGACACCATTTCGATGAATGGCGATCGCTTAATAGCGGACGCGAAAAAAGAAGTGCTGGCGCTGGCGGCGAGCGGTTATGTTGAGCCGCAGCCACGCACCGACATTCTGGCGCTGGGCAATGCGGCATTGGCGACCTTAAAGCTGGGCATTCATCAAATGAAGCGTGGTGGTTACATTTCCGATCACGATGCGTTGATTGGCGAAAAGCTGGCGCGCATACTGACCGGCGGCGATCTAAATCACCAGACTCGCGTTTCGGAACAGTATCTTTTGGATCTCGAGCGCGAAGCGTTTCTTTCGTTGGCCGGAACGCGCAAAACGCAGGAGCGACTGGCAGCGATGTTGAAGACCGGAAAGGCGCTGCGGAATTAAGCGCGGCTTCGCCGCCTTCCGTGCGGAAAGGCTTAGCCTTTCCGGCAGGTGGGAAAGATCTTTTTGAGGCTATGCCTCTTTAGTTTGAAACGGAGGCTCAGCCTTCTCGCTTTGGGGACGATTGACGGAAAGGCCGGAGCCTTTCCGAACGGAGGGCGGCACAGCCGCAGCACACATGAGAGACGCAGTGATCGTATCGTCAGTTCGCACCGCAGTCGGCAAAGCCCCAAAGGGCATGTTGCGTAACACGCGGCCCGATGAAATGGGCGCGGCGGTGCTTCGTGAAGCGATGGCGCGCGTGCCTGGTTTGCAGGCTTCGGAAATCGAAGACGTGATCATGGGATGTGCCATGCCCGAAGCTGAACAGGGCATGAACGTGGCGCGCGCAGTTGCAATCCGCGCCGGCTTACCGGTCGAAACCAGCGCCATGACTATTAATCGTTTCTGCTCGTCAGGATTGCAGTCAATCGCGATGGCAGCGGATCGCATTCGCAGTGGCGGCGCGGAGACCATCATCGCCGGCGGTTTGGAAACCATGTCCATGATTCCGATGGGCGGACACACCATCAGGCCGAATCCGTATCTGGTCGAGCATTATCCCGACTTTTATTTGAACATGGGACTGGCGACTGAGAACGTAGCGCGCAAATATAATGTTAGCCGCGAAGAGCAAGACCAGTTTTCGTTGCGTTCGCATCAACGCGCGGCAGCGGCGCTAGACGGCGATAAGTTTAAAGACGAAACGGTACCGCTCACAGTGACTCTGGAAGAGCTGGACGAAAAAGGACGCAAGCAAACACGCGAAGTTGTTTTTGACAAAGACGAAGGCGTGCGCCGCGATAGCACGATCGAAGGCCTGGCAAAGTTGAAACCGGCTTTCGCAATCAACGGCACGATCACTGCCGGCAATGCTTCACAAATGTCGGACGGCGCGGCGGCGGCGATAGTCATGTCCGATGAACGCGCCAAGAGTTTGGGCGCGAAACCGCTCGCGCGTTTTGTAGCTTATGCAACCGCCGGTTGTCCGCCTGAAGAAATGGGAATTGGACCAGTCTTTGCCATTCCAAAGGTTTTAAAGTTGGCGGGACTCACGCTCGATCAGATTGACGTGATCGAGTTGAACGAGGCTTTCGCCGCCCAGTCGCTGGCGGTGATCAAGACGTTGGGTCTTGATCCGGAAAAAGTTAACGTGAATGGCGGCGCGATCGCCCTCGGCCATCCGCTCGGATGCACCGGGGCAAAATTGACCGCGAGCATTCTGCGCGAGCTCGAGCGCCGCAACGGCCGTTATGGCATGGTGACAATGTGCGTCGGCGGCGGCATGGGCGCCGCCGGAATTTTTGAGAGACTGTGAAAACCGTAGCGCAAACTTTAGTTTTCGATTTTCAACGCGAAGGTAACGCAAACTGTTAGTTTGCGATTCTTTCCTTAGTCGATTACGACGCTAAGATCGCAAACTAACAGTTTGCGTTACATTCAGATCGCAAACTAACAGTTTGCGTTACATTGAGATCGCAAACTAACAGTTTGCGCTACGTTCGAAAGGAGCGATATGGCAGCCGTTATCGAACAAAAAGAGTTGGTAAAAGGTGGCGCTTTCTTAATTGAAGAAAGATCTCCGGCGGATATTTTCACGCCAGAGGATTTCACCGAAGAGCATCGCATGATCGCGGAGACGACCAGGCAGTTTGTCGACAATGAAGTTATTCCGCACATTGATGATCTCGAGCATCACGATTGGAAATTGGCGCGCAACCTCGTGAAGAAAGCGGCTGATCTCGGCTTGATCGGCGCGAACATTCCGGAAGAGTACGGCGGCCTCGGGCTCGATCAAACAAGCGGCGCGCTGGTGGGCGAGAACATCGGCCGCTCGGCTTCATTTGCCACCACGCTGGGCGCCGAAAGCGGCATTGGCCTTTTGCCTATCATTTACTTCGGCACCGAAGCGGCGAAGCAAAAGTACCTGCCGAAGATCGCCTCGGGCGAAATGATCACGGCCTACGCGTTGACCGAAGCGGGCTCAGGTTCAGACGCGATGGCTGCGAAAGCAACCGCAAAACTCAGCGCTGACGGCACTCATTACATTTTAAACGGCGAAAAGATGTTCATTACGAACGGCGGTTTTGCTGACATCTTCATCGTTTTTGCCAAGGTTGACGGCGATGAGTTCAGCGCCTTTATCGTTGAAAAGCAGGACGGCGTTTCGCCCGGCGCTGAAGAACACAAGATGGGCATTAAGGGCTCGAGCACTACGCCGCTCGTTTTAACCGATGCGACCGCGCCGGTAGAAAACCTGCTCGGCGAAATCGGCAAGGGCCATAAGATTGCCTTCAACATCCTGAACATTGGACGTTTCAAACTGGGCGCCATGTGCATTGGCGGGATGAAGTTAATGGTCCATGAGGCGACGCGCTATGCAAACGAGCGGCAACAGTTTGGCAAATCTATTTCGTCGTTTGGAGCAATCAAAGCCAAGCTTGGCGAAATGGCGATCCGCACCTGGGTCGGAGAGGCGATGATCTATCGCACGCTCGGCATGATTGAAGCCGGTATTGGCGCGGTTGATCAAAAAGATACGGACGCGAAATTACGAGCGATTGAAGAGTACGCGGCCGAGTGCTCGATCATCAAGGTGGCTCTCTCTGAGTTTTGCGATTACGTTGCCGACGAGATGGTCCAGATTTATGGTGGTTACGGTTATTCCGCGCACTATCCGGCAGAGCGTGCGTATCGCGACTCGCGCATCAATCGTATTTTTGAAGGCACGAACGAAATCAATCGCATGTTGATTCCGGGACGCTTGATGAAGAGCGCACTGAGCGGCAGGTTGGCCCTGTTGCCGGCGGCGCAGGGACTGATGGACGAAATTCTGTCGCCGCCGCTGATGGGCTTTGACGATGACGAAGGGGTGCTGGCGGCGGAACAGAAGCTGGTTACGAACGCAAAGAAAGTAGCGCTGATGACGCTGGGCACGGCAGCGCAGAAATATATGATGAAGCTTGGCGATCAGCAGGAAATTCTGCTGGGCATTGCCGACGTGATCATGGACACGTATGCGATGGAGTCGGCAATTTTGCGCGCGCAAAAAGTGACGGCGGCACAAGGCGAAGATGCGGCGGCGCGTTACCTGGATATGACACGTGTTTTTTGTAACGATGCAATCCAGAGGATTGAGGCGCGCGCAAAGAATACGCTGGCGGGCATGGCGGAAGGTGATGAGTTGCGCACTTTGCTGGCGGCGTTACGACGCTTTACCAAGCTGACACCGATGAACAGTATTGCGGCACGCCAGCGGATTGCCGATCGGAAG
>JADMIO010647663.1_pt1 | contig 11165 bp, 8 predicted proteins | sample 8958161 | NCBI WGS metagenome assembly JADMIO01 (sample SAMN16585339, study PRJNA669376) | soil metagenome | isolation source: Crop rotation soil | place: USA: Cullars Rotation, Alabama | collected 2011 | reverse complement strand
CTCGTCGCCGCTGCCGCCCTCGCCGCCGGCCTCGCCGCCGGTGGGGCCGCCGGTCGGACCGCCGGTGGGACCGCCCTCGCTCGAGCCTTCCGCGGCGCGCGGAGCGGAGTCGCCACGGTCGCCGCGGTCACGGCGCGGGCCACGGTCTCCACCACGGTCGCGCGGGCCCCGGTCACGGCGCGGGCCGCGGTCGCCGCCGCGGTCGCCGCTACGGTCGCCGCCACGGTCGCCGCCGCCCTCGGCCGCGGGAGCGACCTCGCCGTCGGGGCGCACCTTGTCGAGGTAGACCTTGCCGCGCGCGTCGATGTCGGCGATCTGGACCTCGACCTTGTCGCCGACGTTCAGGAAGTCTTCGACCCGCTCGACCCGCTTGCCGTCGCCCACCTTGGAGATGTGCAGCAGGCCGTCACGGCCGGGCAGCAGCGAGACGAACGCGCCGAACGCGGCCGTCTTCACCACCGTTCCGAGGAAGCGGTCGCCCACCTTCGGCAGGGTCGGGTTGGCGATCGCGTTGATCCGCTCCACCGCCGCCTGGGCCGACGGACCGTCGGTGGCGCCGACGTAGATCGTGCCGTCGTCTTCGATGGTGATGTCGGCGCCGGTCTCGTCCTGGATCGCGTTGATCATCTGGCCCTTCGGCCCGATGACCGCGCCGATCTTGTCGACCGGGATCTTGACGGTGGTGACGCGCGGCGCGTAGTCGGACATCTCCGCCGGCGCCGCGATCGCCTCCTCCATCACGTCGAGGATCGTCTGGCGCGCCTCGTGTGCCTGCTGCAGCGCGGCGGCGAGCACGTCGGACGGGATGCCGTCGAGCTTGGTGTCGAGCTGCAACGCGGTGACGTACTCCCGCGTGCCGGCAACCTTGAAGTCCATGTCGCCGAACGCGTCTTCGGCACCGAGGATGTCGGTGAGCGTGACGTAGGAGGTCTTGCCGTCGACCTCGTCGGAGATCAGACCCATCGCGATGCCGGCGACGGCCGCCTTCAGCGGCACACCCGCCGACAGCAGCGCCATCGACGACGCGCAGACCGAGCCCATCGAGGTGGATCCGTTGGAGCCGAACGCCTCCGACACCTGCCGGATCGCGTACGGGAACTCCTCACGGCTCGGCAGCACCGGGATCAGGGCGCGCTCGGCGAGCGCGCCGTGCCCGATCTCGCGCCGCTTCGGCGCGCCGACCCGGCCGGTTTCGCCGACCGAGTAGGGCGGGAAGTTGTAGTTGTGCATGTACCGCTTGGACTTCGCCAGGCCGAGCGTGTCGAGCGTCTGCTCCAGGCGCAGCATGTTCAGCGTGGTGACGCCCATGATCTGGGTCTCACCGCGCTCGAACAGCGCCGAGCCGTGCACCCGCGGGAGCACGCCGATCTCGGCGGTGAGCGGCCGGATGTCGCGCGGGCCGCGGCCGTCGATGCGGACCTGCTCGCGCAGGACGCGGGCGCGCACCTCGTTCTTGGTGAGCGAGCGGATCGCCGCGCCGAGTTCCTTCTCGCGCCCCTCGAACCGGCTGCCGAGCTGCTCGATGGCGGCGACCTTCACCCGGTCGAGCGCCTCCTCGCGCTCGGCCTTGGGGGCGATCTTCAGCGCCTCGGCGACGTCGGCCCGGAAGGCGTCGGCGACCGCCTGGTAGGCGTCGTCGGCGTACTCGTGGAAGACCGGATACTCCTGCACCGGCTTCGCCGCGACCTCGGCCAGCTCGGACTGGGCGCGGCACAGCTCGCGGATGGCCGGCTTCGCGGCCTCCAGGCCGGCCGCCACCACGTCTTCGGTGGGTGCCGTGGCACCGGCGGCGACCAGGGCGACGGTGTGCTCGGTGGCCTCCGCCTCGACCATCATGATCGCCACGTCGCCGTCGGCCAGCGCGCGCCCGGCGACGACCATGTCGAACGTGGCCTTGGCGATCTCGTCGTTGGTGGGGAACGCGACCCACTGGCCCTCGACGTGCGCCATGCGGGTGGCACCGACCGGGCCGCTGAACGGCAGCCCGGAGAGCTTCGTCGACATCGAGGCGGCGTTGATCGCCACGACGTCGTACGGGATCTGCGGGTCGAGCGCCAGCACCGTCTCGACGACCTGGACCTCGTTGCGCAGGCCCTTCACGAACGTGGGCCGCAACGGGCGGTCGATGAGCCGGCAGGTGAGGATCGCGTCCTCGCTCGGCCGGCCCTCGCGGCGGAAGAACGAGCCGGGGATCCGCCCGGCCGCGTACATCCGCTCCTCGACGTCGACGGTGAGCGGGAAGAAGTCGAACTGCTCCTTCGGCGCCTTGCTGGCCGTGGTGGCCGAGAGCACCACGGTGTCGCCCAGCTGGGCGAGCACCGAACCGGCGGCCTGACGGGCCAGCCGACCGGTCGAGAAGATCACTTCGCGGGTGCCGCGCGCACCATTGTCGATCACCGCGCGGGATTGGTGGGTGCCGAGAGTCGTCGGCTGGGTCATGTGGGTGTGTACTCCTTCGATCAGTTCTCCAAAAGGCGCCCCACCCAGAGCGACCGGCCGCCGGTCTTCGATCGAAGCTCGCGGGTCCTACTTTTCCAAAGATCCGAAAGCCACTACCGAGGACCGGTGCACCGTCGCTCACAGGGCGTATAGCACCAGTGTTACAGAAAACAAGAGGGAGCGGCGAGTTACGCCGCTCCCTCCGGGCCTATCGACGCAGGCCGAGCCGTTCGATCAACGACCGGTACCGGGCGATGTCGGTCTTCTGAAGGTAGTTCAGCAGCCGGCGGCGGCGGCCGACCAGCAGGAGCAGGCCGCGGCGGCTGTGGTGGTCGTGCTTGTGCACCCGCAGGTGCTCGGTGAGGTCGCGGATCCGCTTGCTCAGCATCGCGACCTGGACCTCCGGCGAGCCGGTGTCGCTGTCGCCGGTCTTGTACTCCGAGATGATCTCGGTCTTCTGGGCGGTGTCGAGCGCCATGTTCTCCCTCAAACGGTTACCGGGTGTGCCCGGGCCCGCGGCGTCGGGCAGGCTACCGGGCTCATGCCTTCGAAGGCATGATGAACCGCCGGATCAGCCGGCGGACTCGTCAACGGTACCAGGTTCACTGAGGAGACTTCTGGTGCGGGCGACGTCGTCGTTGATCTGCTCCACCATCGGCGGCAACGAGGTGTAGGTGCGCTGTTCGCGGAGCCGTTCGACGAAGTCGAGCGCGATCCGTTCGCCGTAGATGTCGGCGTCGAAGTCGAGGATGAACGCCTCCACCCGCCGCTCCCGGCCGGAAAAGGTGGGGTTCGTCCCGATCGACACGGCGCCCATCCGGTCCGCCCTGTCTGCTGCGCTCGCGTCCGCGAGCGCGGCGTCCTCCCAGCTTCGCGTTCCCTCCTCGCTCCGGTCGCCGCGCTCCCCGGTCCAGGCGAACCCGACCCCGGGCCGGCTCGGCGCGGGGTGCCCGATCGCGACCCGCGCCGCGTAGACGCCGTCGGCCGGCACGGCCGCGTACTGGCTGCTCATCAGGTTCGCGGTCGGGAAGCCGAGTTGGCGGCCGCGCTGGTCGCCGCGGACCACCACGCCCTCCAGGCGGTGGGGGCGTCCGAGCGCGGCGGCCGCCGCGCCCACGTCACCCGCCGCGATCAGCGAGCGGATGTAGGTGGACGAGAAGACGGTGTCACCGGCCGCCACCAGCGGCGCCTCCTCGACCCCGAACCCGAACGTCCGGCCGAGCCGGCGCAACAGTTCGACGTCGCCGGCCGCCTTGTGCCCGAAGCGGAAGTTCTCGCCTACCACCACGAGGCCGGCGTGCAGGGTGTCGACGAGCACGTCGTGCACGAAGCCCTCGGCCGACAACTTCGAAAAGTCCAGCGTGAACGGGATGACGCAGAGGGCGTCGACGCCCAGCCCCGCGATCAGTTCGGCCTTACGGCCCGGCTCGGTGAGCACCGCCGGATGCGACCCGGGCCGCACGACCTCGGCCGGGTGCGGGTCGAACGTCATCACCACCGCCGGCACGCCGGTTTCCCGGGCCCGCTTCACGGCATGCGCGATGATCTGCTGGTGCCCGCGATGGACACCGTCGAACACGCCGATGGTGACGACCGACCGGCCCCACCCGCCCGGCACCGAGTCCAGACCCCGCCACCTGAGCATCAGTCTCCTCCCACGAGCACGACCTCGGGACGGGCCCGCCCGTCCCGTTCGGACACCACGGCCAGCACCTCGCCGGCCGGATCGAACACGGCGTACGGGCCGGTGATCCCGACCGTCGCCAGCGGACCGCCATGGCGCAGCGTGCGCGTCTCGGCCTCGGTGGCGTCGCGGCGCGGCATGAGCCGGGCGGCGGCGACCGAGATGTCGAGATTGACCGGTTTCTCGGCCAGCTCCTCGAGCGTGGCCGCCTCGGCCAGCGTGAAGCCGCCGACCGCCGTGCGCCGCAACGCGGTGAGGTGCCCGCCGGTGTTGAGGCCGGCGCCCAGGTCGCGGGCGAGCGCCCGGATGTAGGTGCCGGACGAGCACTCGACGTCGACGTCGAGGTCGATCGTCGTGCCGGAGCGCCGCGTCGCCAGGAGGTCGAACCGCGACACCGTGACGGGCCGCGCGGCCAGTTCGACCGCCTCGCCCTTGCGCACCTTGGCGTAGGCCCGAACACCCTTGATCTTGATCGCGCTCACGGCGCTGGGCACCTGCTCGATCGCGCCGGTCAAGGCCGCGATCCCGTGCGCGATGGAAGCATCGGTGACGCCCGACGCGTCGGCGCTCGCCGTGATCTCACCCTCGGCGTCGTCGGTGATCGTCGACTGGCCCAGGCGGATGGTTCCGAGATACCGCTTGGTGCTGCCGACCACGTAGGTGAGCAGGCGCGTCGCCCGCTCGACGCCGAGCACGAGCACGCCGGTGGCCATCGGGTCGAGCGTGCCGCCGTGCCCGACCCGGCGGGTACGGGCCAACCGCCGGACCCGGGCGACCACGTCGTGCGACGTCATCCCGGCCGGCTTGTCGACGACGACGATGCCTCCCCTGCCGTTCGGAAGCTCAGTCACGGAAAGACCATGCCACACACGGTTACACCGTCGCGCCCACCCTCGCCCACCGCCCGGAGCGCACCCGCAGCAGCATTCCGGTCAACCGGGCCAGGATGAACAGGGCCAGCGCGGCCCACACGCCGCCCAGCCCCAGGTCGAACCGGCCGGCCAGCAGCGCGCCCGGCATGAACACCCCGAAGCCGGCCACGATCGTCAGGTTGCGCAGGAACCGGGTGTCGCCGGCGCCGAGCAGCACGCCGTCGAGCGCGAACAGGAGACCGGCGAACGGCTGCATGGCCACGAACCACGGCCAGGCCAGGAGCGCCTGGTCGATCACGGCCTGGTCGTCGGTGAACAGGCCGGGCAGCACCTCGGCGCCGGCGCCGATCACCACGGCGAAGCCCACGCCGGTGGCCATGCCGACCAGCGCGACCCGCCGGGCCAGCCAGCGCGCGCCGTCGGCCCGGCCGCCGCCGAGTTCCGCGCCGACCAGCGACTGCGCGGCGATCGCCACCGCGTCCTGAACCAGCGCGCAGAACATCCACAGCTGCAGCGCGATCTGGTGCCCGGCCACCGCCGCCGACCCGAAGCTCGCCGCGACCGCGGTGGCACTGAAGAACGACCCCTGCATGGCGGCGCCGCGCAGCAGCAGGTCGCGGCCCATCACGAGCTGGCCGCGCAGCACCGCGGGGTCGGGCCGCAGCGGCGCCCGCTCGCGCATCAGCGCCCGCAGGAACAGCAGGCCGCTGAGCGTCTGCGCGACGGCGTTCGCGATCGCCGAACCCACCAGGCCCAGCCCGGCGGGGTAGACCAGCAGCGGGCAGAGCACCGCGGAGAGCAGGCTCGCCGTGAGCACGTAGTAGAGCGGACGCCGCATGTCCTGCACGCCGCGCATCCAGCCGTTGCCGGCCGTGGCGAGGAGCAGGCCGGGCGCACCGAGCGCGGCGACCCGGAGCCAGGTGGTGGCGGCGTCGGCCACCTCGGCGTCCCCGCCGGCCATGGCCGTGCCCAGCGGACCCGCACCGACCTGCGCCACCAGCGCGACCAGCACCCCGAACCCGAACGCCAGCCAGGATCCCTGCACGCCCTCGGCGATGGCCTCGGCCCGCTGGCCGGCGCCGAAGCGGCGGGCCACCCGGGCGGTGGTGCCGTACGAGACCACCGTGCCGAGCCAGGCCGCGATCGTGAGTGCGCTGCCGCCGATGGCCAGCCCGGCCAGCGGCACCCGGCCCAGGTGACCGACGACGGCGGTGTCGACCAGCACGTACGTCGGCTCGATGGCCAGCACCACCAGGGCCGGCAGGGCGAGCGCGGCGACCCGTCGCATCGTGGGCATGCCCCGATCCTGCCGTCCTCCCGTAAGGCCCCACAACCCTTACAGCACTTACTAGTAGTGCTTTGTCGGGTTCCCGGACGGCACCGCACCGTTCCCGGCCGTGCAAACGCCCGACGCTCGGTTGATCTTGCACATGTGCTCGCCTTTTCGTACCGGCTAGCACCGTTGCGTCCCGGACACAACTGCAAGTCACCCGGTCCCACGGACGCCTCGCAGGCGGGAAAGGTGGGCCGGCCGGTGCCGTTGGTGATCTTGGACTCTGATACATGCCAGGGCGTGTACGGGAGTCCAAGATCCGGGCAGGGTGCCCGACTAATAGGGCATATCGGGTGTGCTTACCAGTCAGATCAACGAGAGGATGAGCGACCGGGGACTCCCGGGCCCGGCACCCGAGGCCGGAACGGTTGCACCACAACACATCCCGGGAACCCGACAAAGCACTACCAGGACGTGTACTTGAACACGCCTGTGGACGCCCACCGGCGGTGGGCGTCCACGATCAGGCGGCGTGTGTCTAGTAGCGGCGGTCCATCGATGCCTGCAGGGCGGCCCGTGCGCTCTCGCGCTCGGTGGGCTCGGGCTTGGGCTGCGGCTTCGGCTTTTCAGACATGGCGAAGTCTCCTTGGACGTCTCCGGTGACACGGGCGGTCGCGCGGCCGACGCTGACGCACGGCCGCTGAACACGGTGCGTGGTGACCGGGATCGCCGGTGCACTCACGGCGGGAGCGGGCCGGCCTGGTGGGCCGGCCATGGAGACCGAGATAGCGGTTTGCATACCGTCGTTCTTGCTCCCCCTCGCGGCCAGCAGTTCATCCCGCGGCGGGGAGCTGGCCTGCTATGGGGAGCAGATCCCGCCGCGGCGGCGAAGAATAAGTACGACGGTGCGCATGCGATCTAAACTATCGTTTAGTTCCACCATGTGCGCGCTGTTCCCGTTGGCTGGGACGCCGAAGGGGCGTCGGTTTCCCGACGCCCCTTCGTGTGGAGAAATTCAGCTTTCGCTGCTCACCGGAACCTCGTCATCTTCCGACTCGTGGGTCTTGTACGGGTTCGGCCCGGCCGCGTACTGCTTGCCGGCGGCGAGGCGCTGCACCTCGGCGTCGGCGGTGCGGGCGGCGGCGAGCAGCTCGTCGATCTCCTTGACGTGGTCCTGCACGTCGTCGTGCACGAACGCCAGCGACGGCGAGTGCCGCAGCCCCATCGCCTTGCCCACCGTGCTGCGCAGCAGCCCTTTCGCGCTCTCCAGAGCGGCGGCGGTGCCGGCCTGCGCGGCCGCGTCACCGAGCACGGTGTAGAAGACGGTGGCTTCCCGCAGGTCGGCGGTGATCCGGGCATCCGTGATCGTGATCATCCCGAGGCGGGGGTCCTTGATCTGGGTGCGAACGACCGAAGCAACCAGTTCGCGCACACGCTCGGCGTGGCGGCGCACCTTGGCAGGGTCAGACATCTCCCTCACCTCCTGATCAACCGCGGGCCCACCAGGGGCCGCAGACGACAATCCGTACGGTTTACGAGCGTACCCAGCCCGCCGGATTAGTCATCGTCGCCGTGCAGGCGGCGTCGCACCGACAGCATTTCCACCTCCGGACGCGCGGCCACCAACCGCTCACACCGGTCCAACACGTCACGAACATGAGCTGGCTCGGCCGCGACCACCGCGACCCCGATGGCGGCCCGGCCGTGCAGGTCGAGCGAGTCGACCTCCGCGACCGCCACCTCGAACTTCCGTAGCGCGGCGATGATCGGCCGCACGTAGCCGCGCTTCTCCTTCAACGACCGGCTGTCACCCGGGAGCAGCAGGTCGAACTCGGCAGTGCCTGTGAACAATCAATTCCCTCCGTGAAAGGCGACAGGACCCGGCCGAACGTACCGGCCGGGTCCTGCCACATCGATCCATTTACGCCCGAGGCTTCTCGCGCATCTCGAACGTGTCGATCACGTCGCCGACCTGGATGTCGTTGTAGTTACCCAGGTTGATACCGCACTCGAAGCCCTCGCGGACCTCGGTGGCGTCGTCGGTGAACCGCCGCAGCCCCACGACCGTGAGGTTGTCGGCGACCACCACGCCGTCGCGGATCAGGCGCGCCTTGCCGTTGCGGCGGATGAGGCCGCTGCGCACCATGCAACCGGCGATCGTGCCGAACCGCGACGAACGGTAGATCTCGCGCACCTCGGCACTGCCCAGTTCGACCTCTTCGAACTCGGGCTTGAGCATGCCCTTGAGGGCCGACTCGATCTCCTCGATGGCCTGGTAGATGACCGTGTAGTACCGGATCTCCACGCCTTCGCGCTGGGCGAGGTCCTTCGTACGGCCTTCCGCCCGCACGTTGAACCCGATGATGATCGCGTCGGACGCGTTGGCCAGGTTGACGTCGTCCTGCGTGACCGAACCGACGCCGCGGTGGATGATCCGCAGCGATACCTCGTTGGAGATCTCCAGCTTGACGAGCGCATCCTCCAGCGCCTCGACCGAACCCGAACCGTCGCCCTTGAGGATGAGGTTGAGGCTGGTCTTCTCGCCTTCCTTGTACTCGTCGAAGATCTCTTCCAGGGTGCGCCGGCGGCCGCTGATCGCCATCTCGGCCGCGCGGCGGCGAGCCTGCCGCTGCTCGGCGATCTGGCGGGCGGTGCGGTCGTCGTCGGCGGCCAGGAACGTGTCACCCGCGCCGGGAACGGCCGTGAGGCCGAGCACCAGCACCGGCTGCGACGGAACCGCCGTCTCCATCGGACGCATGTTGTCGTCGAGCATCGCGCGGACGCGCCCGTGGGCCCGGCCGGCGACGATCGAGTCACCGATGTTGAGCGTGCCCTTCTGCACCAGCACCGTGGCCACCGGACCGCGACCGCGGTCGAGGTGGGCCTCGATCGCGATGCCCTGGGCCGGGCCGTCGATCGGCGCCCGCATGTCGAGCGCCGCGTCGGCGGTGAGCAGCACCGCTTCGAGCAGGCCGTCGATGTTGATCCGGCTCTTCGCAGAGATGTTCACGAACATCGTCTCGCCGCCGTACTCCTCGGCGACCAGGCCGTACTCGGTGAGTTGCTGCCGCACCTTGTCGGGGTTGGCACCGTCCTTGTCGATCTTGTTCACCGCGACCACGATCGGCACCTCGGCCGCCTTGGCGTGGTTGAGCGCCTCGATCGTCTGCGGCATGACGCCGTCGTCGGCCGCGACCACCAGGACCACGATGTCGGTGGCCTGGGCACCACGGGCACGCATGGCGGTGAACGCCTCGTGACCCGGGGTGTCGATGAACGTGATCGCGCGGTCTTCACCCTCGTGCTCGACGTGCACCTGGTACGCGCCGATGTGCTGGGTGATGCCGCCGGCCTCGCCCTCGACCACGTTGCTCGACCGGATCGCGTCGAGCAGCTTGGTCTTACCGTGGTCGACGTGACCCATGACGGTCACCACCGGCGGCCGGCTGACCAGCCGCTCCTCGTTGACCTCGGCATCGAGGTCGATGTCGAAGCGGGCGAGGATCTCGCGGTCCTCGTCCTCCGGGCTGACGATCTGCACCACGAAGCCGAGGTGCTCACCGAGCAGCTGGAGCGTCTCGTCGGTGCACGACTGGGTGGCCGTCACCATCTCGCCGAGGTTGAACATCTCCTGGACGAGCGAGCCGGGGTTCGCCGCGATGCGGTCGGCGAAGTCGGACAACGACGCGCCGCGCGGCAGCCGGACCGTCTGGCCCTGGCCACGGGGCGCACCCGAGCCCATCGTGGGCGCGGAGAGGTTGTCGAACTCCTGACGCCTCTGCTTCTTCGACTTGCGACCACGGGTGGGCCGGCCACCGGGACGCCCGAAGGCACCCGCGGCACCGCCGCCACGACCACGACCGCCACCACCCGGACGACCGGGGGCACCCCCGCCGGGAGCACCGCCACCGGGACGGAAGCCGCCACCGGCACCCGCGCCGCCACCGCCACCGGGGCCGCCGCGGAAACCACCGCCACCGCCGCCGCCACCGGGGCCGCCACGGAAACCGCCACCGCCGCCGCCGCCACCGGGACGACCGGCACCGCCGCCGCCACCACCGGGACCGCCGCGGAAACCACCGCCGCCGCCACCGGGACGACCGGCACCGCCACCGCCCGGACCGCCGCCCGGCCGCGCGGGCCGCTGGCTCGGCATCTGCGACGGGTTCGGCCGGGGGCCGCCCATCGACGCCGGGCTGGGCCGCGGCGGCATGGACGCCGGGTTGGGCCGCGGAATGGAGTTCGGCGTGGGCCGGCCGCCGCTGGCCGCCGGGTTGATGCCGAACGGGTTGTTGCCGCCACGCGCCGGCGGACGCGGCGCGCCGCCGCCACCGGGACGCGGTGCGCCACCGGACGCGGGTGCGCCACCGGCCGGACCCGGACGCGGGCCGGGCCGCGGAGCACCGGTGCCGGGCTGGCCACCGGACGGGCGACGGGTCGTCTCCTGCTGCCGGGCCGCCTGCGCGGCACGGACCGCGGCCTCCTGCTCGGCCTTCAACGCCGCGGCGCGTGCCTCAGCGGCCGCCACCTCGATGTCGTGGGCACTGGCCGGCTTCACCACGGGTGCGGCCGGCGCGGCCGGACGCGGCGGACCGGGAACCGGGCCCCGACGCTCGCCACCGCTGGGCCGGTCGGCCGGCCGATCGGTAGGACGCTCGCTGGGACGCTCGGCACCGTTGCCGGCCGGACGCTTCGGCGGCGGCGGACCGGGACGCGCCGAGGTACGCGGCGGAACCGGTGCGGCCTTGCCGTCGGCCCGGGGCGGACCCGGCTGTGCCGACTTTGCCGGCGGCGGTGCCTGCGTGGCGGCCGGAGCCGCCGATCCCGCCACGAACGACGCGCGCAGACGGCGCGCCACCGGCGCCTCTACCGTGCTGGAAGCTGATTTGACGTACTC
>JADMIO011294242.1_pt1 | contig 11166 bp, 9 predicted proteins | sample 8958161 | NCBI WGS metagenome assembly JADMIO01 (sample SAMN16585339, study PRJNA669376) | soil metagenome | isolation source: Crop rotation soil | place: USA: Cullars Rotation, Alabama | collected 2011 | reverse complement strand
CGCGACAACTTGTCCACGTGGAATTCTAAGCTTAGGATCCCAATGTGCTGGAAAGTTCCTGCGCAAGCTCCCGGCCGGGTCGGACCCGGAACAGTTCGCCGTCAGCGCGGACGGGCTGCACCTCTTCGTGGCCAACGAGGACGTGGCCACGATGAGCGTGATGAACGTCGCCGACGGGAAGGTGGCGCACATCGTCCCGGTCGGCAAGGAGCCGGAGGGCGTCGCGATCACGCCGGACGGTCGGTTCGTCTACGTGACGTGCGAGACGACCGGCGAGGTCTTCGTCATCGACGCGGCGACGAACAAGGTCGCGCAGCGCCTGACCGTGGGCGGCCGGCCGCGCAGCGTGGCGTTCACGCCGGACGGGGCGCGGGCGTTCATCCCGGCGGAATCGGACGGCGGGATGCACGTCGTCGATACGGGACGGCATGAAGTGACGAAAACGATCCAGCTCCCGCCCGGCTCGCGGCCGATGGGCACGGTTGCGTCGCCGGACGGGAAGACCCTTTACACGAGCACGGGGCGCGGCGGGACCGTGTGCGTCATCGACACGGCGACCGCGGAGGTGACGGGGACGGTCAAAGTGGGGCCGCGACCCTGGGGCATCGCACTCTCCCCAGATGGCGGCATGCTGTACACCGCCAACGGCCCGTCGAACGATGTGTCGGTCGTCGACCTTCGCACTCGGAAAGAGGTCACGCGCGTCAAGGCGGGGCAGGGGCCGTGGGGCGTCGCCGTTGTGCCGTCGGAGCCGTGACGGTTCGGTAGGGCCGTGACCTTGGGGTTCCCCAACTATCACTTCAGGCATAGCGGTCCGGCCCCTACGCGCGGGACTGGGACACCCCTTTGCGTTCGACGTTACTCTCCGACGACGAACGTCTCCTGCACGGTGATGCTGCGCGTGGCGCCGTCCTTGAACGCGGCGGCGCGGAGCGTCGCGGGCGCAGTCAGCTCGATCGGCCCCCGGCAGATCGTTGCCGACTTTCCGGGTACCCGACCGTCCAGGGTGTAGCGGATCACGGCGGCCGGGTCGGCATGGCGCAACGTCACTTTAACCGGTCCCTTGAACTCGCCGCCCTTAGGCTCAATGACGGGCGGCGCCAGCACGGGCGGGCCGGGGAGACTCTGGACCCACTGACGTATCAGGTCTGCCCCCTGCTCGTCGATCCGCTCGTGTGCCAGCGGCGGCATCTTTGGCTGCTCCAGGGTCAGTAAACGTGCGAGGACGACCGACCGCCAGGGGTCGCGCGGGGCGACGAGTCGCGCCCCGTCGATCCCGAGCGAGATCAGGACCGGACCGTCGATCAGGTTCTGCCGCGCGAGTGGCGTGTCGAAGCGGGCGTCGAAGTTCCCCGCGACGCCGCCGGGACGATGGCAGTGCGAGCAGTTCGCGTCTAAATACGAGCGCGCGCGACACTCGATACTCGCCCGCGCGTCGTCGGGGGGCGCGAGCCTCGCGTACGTGCCAACCTCGGCCTCGTCGAGCGGCGGGTCGAACAGGCCGAGGTGGTTCCAAGTGCGAAGCTGATTGTCGCTGCGGCCGGTCGGGCTATACGTGAACGGCCGATTCAATTGGCGCGTCTTCGGGCCGAGCACGTACCCGGCGACCGGGTTGTGGCAGACGCGGCAGTCGCGCGGGCCGGGGAAGTACCAGCTCTGCGTGCGCGGCCCCGTTCGCGTGTTGACCTGGACCGATTCCGCCCGGGGCTCGCGGACAAGGTCAGCGTCGCTGTTGTCGTCCTGCCACCGATAGCTGGCGCCGTACACGCCGCCGGCATCGTCGCGCACGAGCAGCCGGGTCTCTAGCCGGCGCGGGGCGGCGTTGCGCGTCTCGTCGGTGCGGATCTCGAAATGTTTCACGAACGTCGTGCCGGCCGGGAAGGTCCATTCGCCGGTCGGGCTGAAGCCGATCCGCGCGCCGTCCGGCACGGCAACCCACCGCAGCTTTGAGGCCCCGTCGGACCAGAACGAGACGTTCAGGTCATAGGGGATGAGACCATCGGCCGGCGCCAGCGCCCGGACGTCCTTAAACGCGCCCGTCTGCGAGAGCAGCGCGGGGATCGGCCCGCGATCGTTCGGCGGCATGCGGAGGAACGCGTCGCACGGGGGGCGCGTCGTCAACCCGTAAGGCGCATCCTCGGCCACGGCGTTCTCGGGCTGGCCCGCCGCCGCGCGAACACTCAACGCGAGGCCGGCGACGATCAGCCACGTGACGGCTGGAACAGGTTTCACGCGGTCGTAGCATCTTGTTTGAAGGAGCCGCCACCGTGAGGGAGCGGAGGAGTCGCAACCCGTTCGACTCCTCCGCTCCCTCACGGTCGCGGCTCCTTCCGATTTAGTGCTATGGGCGTCGGAAAACCGCGCTAACTTGCCGCGCGCGCGTTGATCGGACAGCGCGTGCGTTCCCCGCCGGGTCATCGGCCGCGTCGCGTGTCGAGTCATTCCTGTAGGGTGTAGAGGTAGCTGGCGATGTCCTTCGCGTCCCTGTTGGTGACGTGCAGGTTGGGCATCGCCGTCCGCGGGTTGATGGCCGGCGGGTTCTGGAGCCAGTCGATCATGTTCTGCGGCGTGTTGTTCAGGATGCCCGCGATGTACATGCGCGCCCCGACCTGCGTCAGCGGCGGCCCCACCAGCCCGTCGGCGCCGCGGATGCCGGGGATCGTGTGGCAGGAGGCGCACCCGTAGGCTTGGATCGCGGCCTTGCCCTTGTCCGGGTCCCCGCCGGTGATCGCGGCGGCCGTGTACCGGGTGTCGCGGTCGCACGCACACGGCGCGACCGCGAGCAGGATCAGGAGGATGTGGGGTGAGGCTTTCATAACGTCGCCCCCGTAGTTTGCGCCGCACTGTCCCCGGGGTTCGCGCGGCTGCGGGGTCCCCCGCTCACTCCGGCAAGCCTTCCCGCCTCGCGGCGCGTCACACGCCGCTCCGATTCGCGCATCCAGCCGGCGAACAGGGCCAGCCCGGCGACGACGTACACCAGGCACGCCGGCACCCACATGATCAGCCCGCCGAGCTGCTGGTCTTCCAATGGCGTCAGGCCCCAAGAAGCGGTTCGGCCAGCGTAGTCCGGGTACCAGGCGGAGCGGGCGAACGTCAGCAGTGCCCCGAGCAGCCCGCTTTGCAGGGCGGTCGTGAACATGTAGAGCACGCCCACGCCGTAGTTTGCCGCGTTGCGCCGCCCGTGGGTCAGCGACCACCAGAACAACAGGGCCGCGGCCAGGAAGCTGACGTGCTGGGTGGCGTGGACCCATTCGTTGTGCAGCGTCGCCTGGAAGAGCGCCGGCGCATGCCACGCCCAGAGCACGGCGGCGTGGATGATCCAGGCCACCAATGGTCGGGTGATCGCGGCCCACAGTCTTTTCCACATCGCGCCGTTGCTCAGACGGCCAAGGGCACTGGCCCACGCAGCCGGCAGTGCCCGCAGGAACGCCGGCACCGGCTGGCCCAGCACCAACAGCGGCGCGGCCACGAGCATGAGCAGCTCGTGCTGCGTCATGTGCGCCGAAAACAGCACCTGCCCCCACGGGTGCAATGGCGAGACCAGCGCCACGAACAGCGCCAGCCACCCGCCGGCGAAGCACCAGGCTTCCCAGGGCCGGATGCCGTGGCCGGCGCCGGAGGCGCGCCACGTCCGTCCCAAGCCGACCGCGTACAGGACGGCCGTTAGTGCAAGGCCGATGACGCTGCCCGGCTCCCAACCCCAGGTGGTCCAGAGCTCATGAACGTCGCGCGGGCCGTCGGCGGCGACACCGGCTTCCTCGGCCACTTCGTGGGCCAAGAGTGCCGGGGTAGTGGCCGCGATGACAAACGCCGCGGCCAAGCAGCTCACAAACAGGGTTGGCAGGGTCCGACGCACCATACGAACGCGGTGTTAGTTCCAACACGGGTCAATGAAAAACGCGGCGATCCCCTGGGCGACGATCAGGACCGCGAACAGGAGCGCCGTCGCGGCGCCCAGAGCGCCGAGGAACCTCGCCCGCGCAATCGGCCCGCCGTCGGTCGCGTCAGGCGAGCCCCGGCCGGCCGCGACGAAGTCGCGCCAGGAGAGGACCGCCGCCGCCAGTGCCAGCAGCGCGCCGATGCCGGCGACCACGTGCAGCACGACGTGCGAGCGGCTGCCGCAGACCTTTGGCACCAAGGCGTAGTTGGCCTGAAACTGAACCGCCCACACGAGCGGCGCGCCGATCACGCCGGCCCACAGCACGACGCTGCATTCCTGTTTGTCGGTTTTCGCGTTGACTTGTTCGGCCATCGTGACACCTCTCGTTGTTCCGCCGAACCCCGCGCTCAAAACACCCTCGCCCCCACGAACACCACCAGGTAACACGCGACCCAGGTCACGGCGACCCAATACCAGTAGCCCCCGGCCAGCGTCACGTCGAGGCCGTGCTTGCGGTCCAAATTGTGACGCAGGATCCAAAGGAGCATGATGAAGAACTCCGCCGCCGCCGCGAGCAGGTAGGTCAGGTGGGTGATGAGGATGACCCAGACCAGCGACCCGTACGCGTTGTCGTCCCAGCGGAACTTGAGGTGCGCGGGACGGCACTCGACGAAGCGCAGGGCGATCGCCACGAGGCTGACGGCCAGCATGACCGCCAGGCCCACCTTCGTCCGCGGCGCGTCGTCGCGCCGGGCGGCCATGTCGGTCCAGTACATCATGGCGCAACTGCCGACGATCAGCACCAGTTCGGTCGTCGCGATCGGCAGGTCGGGCACCGGCCGGTAGAGTGGCGGCACCGTGTCCGGCTGCGGGGGCGGCCAGGCGTCGAAGTTTCGTCGCAGGTAGAAGTAGCTGACCAGCAGCAGCAGGACGGTCATGCTCTCGATGCACATCAGCAGCGCGTTGCCCCACCACGGCGGCGCGTCCGAATCGATCGCGCTATCGGGCAAGCCCGACACGTCCAGCACCCGCCGGCCGCCGGCGTCGATGGTCTCGATCACGTCACTCATGGTTCCCATCCTTCGGGCCGCTCTGTAGGGGCAGGGCTTGCCCTGCCCTCCGTCGGACGCAAGGACGGCGCCGGGCAGGGCAAGCCCTGCCCCTACATTTGAGGTCTCCCGTCCCGTCTGGATCTGACAACCGCATCACGACAACGACTCCAAATCAAAACCCCTTTCCGCGCACGCCGAGCCACCACAGCCACGGGCGGCGCGGGGGGTGGACCTCGGTCGCCGGCTGCTCGCGGAGCTTGGTGGCGGACCAGAACCAGCCGAACAGCACGAGCATGATGACGACGTCGAAGACGACGGCGTACCACGGGTTGAAGATCCCGCCGAGCATCAGCGTCCCCGTCACGCCGACCGCCAGCAGGAACGGCCAGATCGACTCGCCGGCCAGGTCGTAGCGGTGGTTCGGGGCGGCGTCGAGCGTGGTCGTGACCAGGACTTGGCGCCGCTCGCGGCTCAGGCCCGTCACGACCGGCGCGTCCGGCGCGTTCTCCCACAGGGGCTCGCGGCCCTGCACGGTCGGAGGGTAGAGGAAGTTGTAGTTCGGCGGCGGGTTGGTCGTCGCCCACTCCAGCGTGCCGGCGCCCCACGGGTTCAGCGGTGAGACGCGCCCCCGCCGACGGCTCCACAGGACGTTCACGAAGTAGACCAGCACGCCCAGCCCCATCAGCACTGCGCCGGCCGTGGCGAGCTGGTTCAAATGCGCCCAGCCGGTCTCCGGCGCGTAGGTGTAGCGCCGCCGCGTCATCCCGCGCAGGCCGAGGTGGTGCATCGGCCAGAACGTCAGGTTGAACCCGACGAAGAAGAGGGCGAAGTGGGCCCAGCCGGCGGCCGTGTTCAGTTGCCGACCGGTCCACTTCGGGAACCAGTAGTACAGCACGCCGAACAGCGGGAAGACCGCGCCGCCGATCAGCACGTAGTGGAGGTGGGCGACGACGAAGAACGTGTCGTGGACCTGCGTGTCGACCGACACGGAGGCGAGCATCACGCCGGTCAGCCCGCCGATCATGAAGACCGCGATGAACCCGACGACCCACAGCAGCGGCAGCGTGAGGCGCAACCGCTTGCCGCTCCAGAGCGTGGCCAGCCAGCAGAACATCTGCACGCCGTTGGGCACGACGATCATCAGGCTGGCGGCGGTGAACATCCCCTGGCCGAGGCGCGGCAGCGGGGTGGCGAACATGTGGTGGACCCACACGCCGAACCCGATGAATGCCGTCGCGATCATCGACAGGACCATCGCCGTGTACCCGAACGCCCGGCGGCGGGCGCTGGCGACGACGATGTCCGAGACGAACCCGGTGGCCGGGATGAAGACGATGTAGACCTCGGGGTGGGCGAAGAACCAGAACAGGTGCTGCCAGAGCAGCGCGTCGCCGCCCTCGGCCGGGTTGTAGAACTGCGTCTTGAGGTGCGTCACGCGATCCATCGTCAGCATCGTGCTGCACAGCGTGATGGCGGGCATCGCGAAGAGGATCATGAACGCGGTGACCAACTGCGACCAGACGAACAGCGGCATGCGGTTGAGGCTCATGCCGACGGCGCGCTGCTTCAACACGGTCGTGACGATCTCGATCGCGGCCGCCATGCCGCTGATCTCGACGCAGGTGACCATCTGCGACCACAGGTCCATCCGGTGCCCCGGCGCATACTGCGGGCCGGAGAGCGGCACGTAGGCGAACCACCCCATGTCCGGCCCCATGTTGCACGCGAGGCCGATGAAGAGGCACACTCCGCCCGCGAAGTAGAGCCAGTAGCTGAAGTTCAGCAGCCGGGGGAACGACACGTTGCGCGTGCCGACCATGAGCGGGACAAAGTACAGCCCGAGGCCCTCCATTACAGGCACGGCGAACAGGAACATCATGGCGGTGCCGTGCGTGGTGAAGAACTGGTTGTAGAGGTCGTTGGTCAGGAACGTGTTCTTCGGCAGTGCGAGTTGAACGCGCATGCCCAGGGCCAGCAGCCCGGCCAGCGAGAAGAAGGTGAACGCGGTCACGACGTACCGCAGGCCGATCTCCTTGTGGTCGGTCGAGGTCAGCCAGCCGAGGAAGCCAGGGGGGCGCCGCCAGACGCGCTCCAGGTCCATCCGCTCGTTGACGTCGTCCGCCGACGGCGGACCGACCGGCTCAACTTCGGTCGGGGTTGTCAGGGTCGCTTGCGTCACGCCTTTCTCACTCTTGATGCCGACGACGCGGCGCGGTCATTTCAACGTTTCCAGGTACTCCAACAGGGCGCGCAGGTGCAGCGGGCCGAGGGCGGTCTGCGGCATACGCGTGCCCGGCTTGACCCGCTGGGGGTCGACGATCCACCCGGCTAGGTGCCCCGGCACGTTGGGGACCGCCCCGGCCGCCAGCACCTTCCGCCCGGCGACGTGGGTGAGGTCGGGGCCAACCCGGCCGGCCGCGTCGGTCCCCTGGATGGTGTGGCACATCGCGCACGAGGACCGCAGGAAGACGTCGCGGCCGAGAACCTGCACGAGGTTAGACGGCTCGGGCGCCGAATGGCGCTGGAGGTCGAGCCAGGCGTTGAACTGCTCGACCGGCTCGGCGACGACGACGAAGCGCATCTGCGCGTGCTGGTAGCCGCAGTACTCGGCGCACTCGCCCCAGTAAGTGCCGACACGGTCCGCCCGCAGCCAGATCGACGTCGGGTGGCCGGGGACGAGATCCTTCTTTCCCTGGAGGTTCGGCACCCAGAAGCTGTGGATCACGTCGTGCGAATCGAGCTGGCACTCGACGGGGACGGGGTGTTGCGGGTCGACGGGGACGTGGATTTCGTTGGCGCCGCTGACGATGTTGGACGGGCCTCGCTCGCCGAAGCGCTGCGGCCAGTCGACATATCGCACCTCCCACCACCACTGGTGGCCGACGATCTCGATGCGGAGGGTCTCGTCCGGACTGGCGTGCCGGCCAAACCGCTCGATTGAGCGGCCGGTGGCGAAGTCGGCGAAGAGCAGGCCGAAGAGCGTGACGACCGTAACGCCGATCGCAACGGCCACCACCGACCAGACCCGCCTCTCGTAGTGCGGCTCGGGCTCGATCGGCCCGTTGTCGTCCGCGGCCGCGGCGCCGTGCCGACGATGCACGAACGCGCCGACCAGCGCCGCCATCACGAGCACGTAAACGACGACGCAGACCCAGGTGAACAGCCAGATCAGCGAGCTGAGTCGCTCCGCTTGCGGCCCGGCGGGGTTCAGGGCGGATTCCGAGGAGTGCAGCTCGGGGGCACACCCGAACATGGCAACGGCCAGCGCCGGCAATGCAACCCAATGGCCCGCGATGCGGGCTCGCCTGCCACGGTCGTGCGAGAACCTCGCCGCGGCAGGTCCGGGAGGATGGCTCGGGTTCGTGGTCGTCATATCGCCTTGCACGTCACTCGCTGGTCGCCTCCGTCGCGTTGGCGGGGTTCGTTTCCGACGCGCGCCCCGTCTCGGTCGCCGTGGCCGTTGCGGGAACCGTCGTGGGCGAGGGCACCTGCTGGGGCGGCGGCCCGGATATCGAATTCGGGGGTGGCTGGGCGCGCATGTGATCCTCGCGGCCCTGGGCGGCGTTCGGGCTGGCCTGTCCGCTCAGGCTCCGCACGTACGCCACGATCGCCCAGATCTGGTTGTCGGGGATGCGCCCGCGGAACGAGGGCATCCCGTTGGGCCGGCCTTCCAGGATCGATTGGTAGATGGGCTCCGGGTCACCGCCGTAATACCAGTACGGGTCCATCAGCGGCGGGCCGATCCCGCCGCCGCCGTGGGCGTGGCAGCCGACGCAGTTGAACGCCTCGTAGAGCGCCTGCCCGTCGGATTGCGCCTGCGCGTTATTCGGGTACTGGCGAGCGGACGGCTCGCGGGTCAACTGTGCGACGCTCACGGGCTGCGTGCTCAACGGCATCGCCGGTCCGATGGGTCCCGGGCGCACGCGGTTCTCGTACGTCACGTTTTCGGGAAGCGCCGCCGCCGGGGGTGCGACGCGAAAGCTCCGCTCCTCGCGCTTGCAGGATATGCCGCCCGCCACGGCTATCGAGGCGAACAGCGATAGGAGCAGCGGCGCATTGCTTCGTAGGGGCAGGGCTTGCCCTGCCCTCGGCCGTACGCGCGACCGATATCGGGCAGGGCAAGCCCTGCCCCTACCAATCGCCGCGCGCGCCTCGCGCGGATCATTCCTGGCGAACAAGCTAGTCATGCTTTCCGTCCACTCGATCCTCACCAAACCCCGTGCCACGCCGTGCCGGTCGGAACGGCAGCCGCGGGACGTTGAAACCGTCAAGGATGCGACCGATCTCCGCCTGGCGGCAGGCGATCACGCTGTTGATTCGGTCGCGCAGGTCCTTGTCCGCCCGCCGCAGGGCAATGCAAATATCGAACGTGAAATCTAATGACACGTCCCCGATCCGGTCCGTCTCCGGCGAAACGGGAGTGACCTCCAGCGGAGCCTGCTGCCCCCGGGCGAAGTAGCCCGCCTGCGGGCCCCAGGCGACGGCAACGTCGATCTCGCCGGACGCGACCGCCGCGATGATGGACTCGCCGGGCTTGCCGGCGCGCTCGTCGAAGACGGGGTAGCCGGTTACGTTGTCGATGAGGTTGCGCTTGGCCAGCGCGTGCGTAGGCGGCGTGTTGGACCCGCCGGTCAGTTGCACGCCGATCCGCGCCTGCCGCAGTGCCGGGTCGTCAAAGGAGCGGATCGGGGTGCCGCCGGCCCTGCGGCGCGAGACGAACACGTAACTGGAGCGGTAATAGGGGCGGGTGACCAGCGCCCGCTCGAACCCCGCCGGGGCGGCCATCACGAGGTCGGCGTCGCCGGTCTTGAGCGCCTGCCGGAAAAAGCCGAGCCGCTGGGGGAGCCATTCGTATTGCAGCGACAGGCCCAGGTCCCGCGCGATCAGCTCGATGATCTTGTCTTCGAAGCCCTGGCGTTCGCGGTTGGAGAACGGGAGGTTGCCGGGGTCGGCGCAGACGCGCAGCAGCGCGGCCGGGCGCGTCGCCGGCGGGGTGTTCACATCCTGGGCCGGGCCATCGTCATCGTCGCACGGACACGCGGCGCGCGCCATCGCCGGCGCGGCAACGGCGGCCACGGCCCACCGCAGGCATGCGCGGCGCGACACGCCGCCCCCCGCGCCGCCGCGGCGGTAATCCGGTGGCTCAGGGCAGGGCGAAGACATACAGCTTGTCTCCCGGTTTGGTGTAGTCGGGCAGGTCCTTCATCGCGTTGACGAAGCCGAGGGCCGCCGAAGGGTCGCGCCGGTCGAGCTGGCCGGAGACGACTGCGCCCGCCCACCCGCCGACGCCGGCCAGCACCGCGACGTACTGTTTGCCGTCCGGCCCCTTGTAGGTCACCGGCTGGCCGATGATGCCGGAGTCGGTCTCGTAATCCCACAGCACCTGGCCGGTCCGCGCGTTGACGCACTTGAAGTGGCGGTCCATCGTCCCGTAGAACGCGACGTCGCCCGCCGTCACCACCGTGCCGCTCCAGGCCGGGAAGTTTTCCTTGATGCTCCAGACCTCCTTGCGCGCCACCGGGTCCCAGGCCATGAACTTGCCGCGGAACCCGCCGGGCCCGGCGTACATGCGCTCGTTGACGCCGAGGTACGGGGTGCCGGCGATGTAGTTCGCCTCGACGGTCTCGTAATCGCAGGAGAGGTTCTGGTGCGGGACGTAGAGCCACCCGGTCCGCGGCGAGTACGCCGACGGCTGCCAGTCCTTCATCCCCGGCGACGCCGGCTGGATGTCGCGGATCACCTTGCCGACGCGCGGCTTCTTCTCCGGGTTGACGATCAGCCGCCCCGTCTTCAGGTCCACGCCGAAGGCGGCCGTGATGCGCCCGAACGGCTCGGCCGACAGCACCTGCCCGGTCAGCCGGTCGATCACGTACATGTAGCCCGTGCGGCCGGGGTGGACGAGCACCTTGCGCGGCGGCTTGTCCGGGCCGTCGAGCGGCAGGTCCAGCAGCATGCACTCGTTCACGCTGTCGTGGTCGAACTCGTCGTGCGGGCTGGTCTGGTAGTACCACACCGCCTGCCCGGTGTCGGCGTCGCGGGCGAAGATCCCGCACGACCACTTGTTGTCGCCGGGACGTAGCTCGGGGTTCCAGCTACCGGGGTTGCCGGTGCCGTAGAAGATCAGGTTCGACTCCGGGTCGTAGGAGAGGAACCCCCAGATCGTCCCGCCGCCGAGCTTCCCTTTCCAGCACAGTGGGATCCGAAGCTTGGAATTCACGTGACTTGAAGTCGCGG
>JADMIO011456616.1_pt1 | contig 11168 bp, 15 predicted proteins | sample 8958161 | NCBI WGS metagenome assembly JADMIO01 (sample SAMN16585339, study PRJNA669376) | soil metagenome | isolation source: Crop rotation soil | place: USA: Cullars Rotation, Alabama | collected 2011 | reverse complement strand
GCGACAACTTGTCCACGTGGAATTCTAAGCTTAGGATCCCAATGTGCTGGAAAGGGTGTGTCGGCCCTGGCGCTGAACGTCGGCGCGTTGTCGCAAGCGGCGCCGGGCTTCGTGTCGGCGTGGAGCGGGGAGACGGCGCGGCCCGAAGCGAGCGTGCTCAACTTCGCGGCCAACGACGTGCGCGCTGCGGCGGCGCTGACGCCGGTTTCGTCGACGGGTCGGTTCGACCTGTTCGTCCTCAACTCGGCGTTCATGTTCGCCGACGCCTTCGGCTACTTCACGAAGTAGTCGGCGCATCGGCCGTCGTCCGAGCTCCGGTGGGGCGGAACTCGGCGACGGCGATGCGGACATGGCTGGATGCGACGAGCTGCGGTGGGAGCACACCCGGGACCACGGGGTCGAGGAGCACGGCATCGAACGGGTCGAGGCGCACTCCGTCGATGGCGGCTCGACCGTAGAGGAGCACGACGGCGACATCATCGCTCGACCACTCCAACCGCTTCCCGACGCTCATCGACACGTTGCGCAGCCCGCCGATTCCCCGGCCGCGCCGCACCATCAGGTTGAGGTCCTGGATCGGCCCGTCCAGCAGGCGGCAGCTCGTCTCGACGTCACCGTCGAACGACAGTGGCAGCGTGGTCACGTCCATCCGGTGCTCGGGTCGGCCGTCGACGACGAGCGCCATCCCGGATCCCTGGGCGACCATGATGTGCCGGTCGATCCCGTGCATCACCGAGAACGGCAGATCGTCGGGGACGTCGGCGATGCTGAGCCTCCAGTCCCACTCCTCGTCGGTCGGTTCACGGAAGACGTCGGCGGTGATGCCGAGACCGTTGGGCCACGGCACGATGCGGTGCTCGGCGGAACGTTGGATGCGCATCGACGGCTCCGTGCGATCCGGTCAGTCGCGACCCTTGCGCTGGCGGCCCAGCGCTGTCTGCATCTCGCGCTGGGTGTCGCGCTCGGCCATCGCCTGGCGCTTGTCGCCCTTCTTGCGGCCGACGGCGAGGGCGAGCTCGACCTTCACCCGGCCCTCCTTGAAGTAGAAGCTCAGCGGCACGAGCGACAGCCGTTCCTTCTGGACACGCTCGCGGATGCGGGTGATCTCCTCGGCGTGCAGGAGCAGCTTGCGCGACCGGTCGGGGTTGTGCGCACCGACGCCGTGCGCGAACAGGTATGGCGGGATGTGCACGCCGTCGAGCCAGATCTCGTTGTGCAGCACACGCGCGAACGCGTCGGCGATCTGGAGCGTTCCCATCCGCAAGACCTTGACCTCGCTGCCCTGCAGCACGATGCCCGTCTCGAAGACGTCGAGGATCGAGTAGTCGAACCGCGCCTTGCGATTGGTGGCGATGAACTTCTGTGCTTCGGTGCGTGTTGCCATGTCAGGGAGCCCTCGAGAGGAGTCGCCAGCCTACCGGTCGCCGTCTTGGCGACTCCGGACGTTTCGTGACCGATCGGATCAGGACCGATATCGTGCGCTCGATGTTGGCTGTGTCCCGCGCTGCGTACGCCGAGATGATCGCTCAGGCGTACGACTGCTACCCGGAGGAGGCGTGCGGTTTGCTGGTCGGCCACCCGTCGAGCAAGTCCGTCGTGCGCTTCGTCGCCTGCGAGAACGTGACCCACTCCGGCAAGGTGTACAGCATCGCCCCGAAGGACCTGCTGCGCGCGGAGCGCAACGCGGAGGACGACGGCATGGAGGTCATCGGCGTGATGCACAGCCACACCCACACCGAGCCCTACCCGAGCCCGACCGATGTCGCCCAGGCACCCGACCCGACCTGGCACTACGTCATCGTCAGCCTGAAGCGTGAGGCACCGGAGGCGCGGAGCTATCGTCTCGTCGACGGCACCATCAGCGACGAACCGATCGCTGTCGGCTGACCGCATCGGGGGGCGCCATGGCGACGGTCATCAAGGACAACGAGCACATCGAGGTCGAGGCGTCGACGGGCGACCGGTTCCTGTTGCAGCCCGAGGCCTTCGAGGCGCTGACCGGGTGGACGCTGAAGCCCGAGGGCATGTGCCGCGGCGACGTGTGTGCACCGATCTATCGCAAGGATCAGGTGCTGATCGCTGACGGCAGCATCGACCTGGTCGAAGCAGCGCCGATCATCGGTCTCACCGCCGCCGCGGATGCGCCTCGTGGGGTCGCTGCGCTCGGGGTGTCGGCCGGTGCTCGTGGCGAGGCGATGACGAGCCTGCAGGCACCTGATTTCACGCTGCCCGACATGGCCGGCGAACCGGTGAGCCTGCACGACTTCGACCGCCGCAAGGTGCTGCTGCTCGCCTGGTCGAGTTGGTGAGGCTGTCGATTCGAGCTGCCCGTGTGGCAGACCTTGCAGGAAGAACTGGCTCCCTTCGGGTTGAGCATCATCGCGGTCGCGATCGACAGTGACCTCGCCGCGGTGCAGGAGTGGGCGGCGACCGCCCCCGGCCTGACGATCGTCATCGATCGGGACTTCACCGTCGCCGAGCAGTACGGCATCATCAACGTCCCCGCGACTGTGTGGATCGACGAGGACGGTCGCGTCGTGCGACCGGCCGACACGGCGATGGGTGACGACCGCTTCCGCGCGTTCGCCCACGTGGACTCGTCCGTTCATCACGGGCAGCTGCGCGCGTGGGTGCAGAACGGCGAGCGTCTGCTCGACGATGCCGCTGTGGCCGACCTGATGGAGCAACCGTCGCCCGAGCTGCAGCTGGCCCGCCTGCATCGGCGCATCGCCACCGAGCTGCACGATCGTGGTGATGTCGGCGGGGCTCGCGAGCACCTCGCCACCGCCGCCGAGCTGGCCCCGACCGACTGGGTGATTCGACGCGGCAGCATGCCGATGAACGACGTCGACCCGTTCGGCGAGAAGTTCTTCGAGTTCGTGGGGGAGTGGATGGAGGCCGGCAGTCCCGGCTACCGACTCGCCACCGGCCGTGAGTATCCAGGAGATCCCGCACCGGCCTGACGCCGCCGCAGGATCTGCGTGCCGGGACCGCCGCTGGATTGGGTACAATTCCGACAGGAGACATCGGGATTCGTGTCACAGCCCTCGGAGGACGTCGTGGTGCCATTCGAAAACGTGCTCGACATGATCGGCAACACGCCGATGGTCGATGTCAGTCGGCTCTCACCGAATCCGAACGTGCGCATCTACGCCAAGCTCGAAGGGCAGAACCCGTTCGGGTCGGTCAAGGACCGCATCGCCAAGAACATGATCGAGCAGGCGGAGAAAGACGGCCGGCTGCAGCCGGGCCAGACCATCCTCGAGCCGTCGTCGGGCAACACCGGCATCGCCCTCGCCGCCATCGCGCAGATGAAGGGCTATCCGATCAAGATCCTGATGCCGGAGAGCGTCAGCATCGAGCGTCGCCAGATGCTCGAGGTCTTCGGCGCCGAGTTGATCCTCACGCCGGGACCCGAGGGCAGCAATGGCGCCGTGCGCCGCGCGCAGGAGATGGCCGAGCAGCATCCCGAGTACTGCTTCCTCTACCAGTACGGCAACGACGCCAATCCGCAGGCGCACTACGAGGGCACCGGTCCGGAGATCTTCCGTGACCTGCCCGAGATCACCCACTTCGTCGCCGGTCTCGGCACGAGCGGCACGCTGATGGGCACGGGTCGTTACCTCAAGGAGCAGAACCCGGACATCAAGTTGATCGCGATCGAACCGCCACTCGGCGAGCGCGTCGAAGGCCTGCGCAACCTCGAGGACGGCTACATCCCGCCGGTGTTCGAGCAGTGGCACGGTTTCGAGATCCTCGATCGCAAGCGCGTCGTGCGCCCGCGCGAGAGCCTGGAGTGGATGCGCCGCCTCGTCACCGAGTGCGGCATCTTCGCCGGGATCTCCGCCGGCGCGGCGATGGCCGGCGCGGCCAAGGTCGCCGGCCAGATCGAGGACGGCGTCATCGTTTTCATCGTCTGCGACAACGGCTGGAAGTACCTCTCGACCGGCGCCTACACCGACGATCTCGACGAAGCCGAATCGAAGGCCGAGAGCATCATCTACTTCTAGTTCTCGTCAGCCGGCGACGAGATGGCCTCAGCTCTTGCCCGCGACCTTCTTCACGATCGCGACGATGCCGATGATCGCGAGGATGATGAGCACGAGCAGGAAGACGAACGTCTTGCCGATGGCTCCCGAAACGATGGCTGCAGAGAACATGTCACTCCGATGTGAGATGGACCCCGGCTCTACCCCGATCCGAGAGCGGTCAGCCACTCGCGGGCGTCACGTCGGGTCTTGGCGTGTCATCACTGCCAGACTCGACGGATGGTCACCACGCTGTACCTCGTCCGGCACGGCGAGGCAGATGAATCTGTCGACGATGATCCGGCCCTCAGCCCGCTCGGTGCAGAGCAGGCTCGAGCGCTCGGACGCCGGCTGGCGTCGACCCGCTTTCACGGAGTGCTGCACAGCTCGCGGCGCCGTGCGCGTGAGACGGCGGCGATCATCGCCGAGTCGATCGACGGCTGCACGCCGGTGCACAGCGTGCACGCCGACGACCGCACACCGGTGCCCTCCGACATGACGATGGTGCCTGCATCTCGACGCGCGTTCTTCTCGACGGTTCCCGCCGACGAGCGCGATCTCGACGGTCGCGACCTCGACCTCGCGATCGACGTCCTCGGTCGAGGCGGCGACGGCGACGGGACCCTGCTGGTCGTCACCCACAACTTCGTGATCGGTTGGTTCGTGCGCGCAGCACTCGAGGCGCCCGCGATGCGGTGGATGGGCTTGAACTCGGCGAACTGCGGGCTCACCGTCATCCGCTACGCCGCCGGCGAGCTGCCCCGGCTGGTGACCTACAACGACACCGGGCACCTGGCCGCCTGATTCAGAACGTCGGCCAGATCACCTTGCGGTCGGTGCCGTAGATGGACTGCAGCACGGTCGGGTCGCTCGAGTTGGTTGCGTCCGGCGCCATGCCGTCGAAGAGCCCGACCTTCGCGTAGGCGTCGAGCTCTTGCTGGAGGAGATTCGGATCGGGCAGCCCGATCGGCTCGCCGGCCGGAGTCGAGTCGACGATGGTCTTGGACTCGGTCTGCCAACGGAAGGCCTCGCCATCGGACGACAGGTGGTTCGGGTTGCCGTTGTTCTCGATGAAGTCGATCGCGACCATCGAGGCCGACGCGGGCTCGGCGATCGATTCGGCGAGCGCGTACATCGTTGCGCGCATGAAGTCGGCAGCCGCCTGGGGATGAGCGTCGAGGAACCTGCGGCTCGTGTAGAGCAGGCCGAAGCTGCCGGGGATGTTCGAGTCGGCGGGGTCGAACGTGCCGAACGTGACGCCGGCCCGATCGAGCTGTCCCGGCTCGTTGCTGAGGAAACCGTTGAACCCGGCGATGTCGGGCAGCGCGATCTGGGCGACGGGATCGAAGCCCTCGAGCTGGACGGTCGTGTATCCGGGCCCCTCGACGAGTCCCGCTGCGGCCAGCATGGCCCGGATGCTCGGCGGCAGCGCACCCTTGACGCCGATGGTCGATCCGGCGAGCGAACTGATGTCGGCGGTCGGTTGCTTGACGATGAGGGTGTCGATCGCCGACTTGCCCTCGACGGCGAGTGCGACGAGCCCGCCACCTGCGTCGTCCGAGCTCGGTTGCTCGGCGGCGAGCTCGCTGAACGATCCTGCGCTCGCGAACTGGGCCGCATCGGTGGCGACGAGATCGTGGTTCTCCGACGACAAGCCGGGCTGGACCTGGACGTCGAGGCAGAGCTGGTCGTAGTAGCCGCGCTGCTTGGCGACGAGCACGTCGACGATGCTGGCAGCCGCGGCGAAGTCGTAGCCGGAGACATAGGTGATCGGCCCGGCCGCCTTGTTCTGCTCGCAACGATCGGCCGGGAACGGCCGGCCGGCGGCCACGTCGGTCGACGCGGTCCCGTTCGGCGAGTCGCTGCCCGAGCAACCGGGCGCCACGCTGATGCACGCGAGCACCGCACCGACGAGGAGCCCTGCGCGCATCCGAGAGACTCTAGAGAGCCCGTCTTACGGTGGTGTGACGGTTGGGTTAAGCCCGCTGGGCCAGGGTCTCGAACAGGGCGAGCACGTTGGCCACGCCGGTTCCGACTCGATGTCCGGTGCGAGAGATGAAGCCGAGCTGCAACCCGATCGAGGGTTCACGAATCGTGAAGAACTGCTCGTGGCCGTTCGCGTCGACGACGACCTCGGTGAGCAGCGGCGCGTCGACGGCGGTCAGCGCGGCGCGTGCGTAGCCGGCGTTGAGCACGTCGATCGCGACGTGCTGGATGCCGCTGCCATGCGTGTCGAGGTAGGAGGCCACGGCAGGTCCGGCCGCTCGACCGACGAGGATCATCGTCACCCCACCCGCGGCGACGGCGATGATGCCGGGTGCGTCGCCGTCGGCGAGGGAGACCTCGTGGAAGCCGAGGTGGTTCGTGAACGTGAGCGCTGCGGCATCGACGTCCTCGACGGCGATCACCACGTGGTCGATGCGCGTCGCGACGGTGTCGACGGCGGACCGGGTGCTCTCCGGGGCGGCGGACTTGTCGGGGGCGGCATCCGGTCGAGCGCCTGCGACCTCGATGCGATGGGTCTCGGCGAGCAGCACGCGCATCACCTGTTCGGCGAAGTCCGGGTCGACACCACGATCGATGGCCCATTGCCGTCGGCTGGTGATGACGTCGCGCACGCGTGCCGGCTGGATGACCGGTGTGTCGGTGCCTTCCTTGACCTTCGCGACCTCCTCGCAGACGGCGAGACGCTGGGCGAGCACGTCGACGAGCTGCTGGTCGAGCGCGTCGATGCGGGCGCGAAGCTCGGGGAGACTGGTCACGCTCCGACCGTAGCGTGGTTGTCAGCGTTCGAGTCGGGCCATAGCCTTGCGGGGTCCGTGAGGGCCACACCTCTCACGTGATGCTGGCGAACCGGTGGTTCGCGGCGACCTCCTTTTGGAAGGCAGACATCGAATGTCGAAGCAAGACGTCATCGGCGAGCACAAGCTCCACGAATCGGACACGGGTTCTCCCGAGGTGCAGATCGCGCTGCTCACCGCGCGCATCAACCACCTGACGGATCACCTCAAGAAGCACAAGAAGGACCACCACAGCCGTCGTGGTCTGCTCATGCTCGTGGGCCAGCGCCGCAGCATGCTCGACTACGTGCGCAACCGCGATGTCCAGCGCTACCGCGACATCATCGCCAAGCTCGGTCTGCGCCGCTGATCCCTCAGCTCTGATCCAGCTCCGGCTGGGCGATCACGCATCACGGGCGGCCACTCGGCCGTATCCCGTGGTGCGTTGTTCCGCGCGCCGGCCGAGGCCCTCGGCCGTCTGGGTGAACCGCTGGGGCGTCATCTCCTGACCGTGCGCGGCGCCTGCGGCGCGGGAGATGTTCTCGTTCATCAACGTGCCGCCCATGTCGTTGCAGCCGGCCTGGAGCATCTGCATCGCGCCGTTCACGCCGATCTTGACCCAGCTCACCTGGATGTTGTCGATCAGTCCGTGGTAGGCGATGCGGGCGACGGCGTGGAGCAGCAGCGTCTCGCGGAACGTCGGTCCGCGCCGACTCTTGCGCTGCAGGTAGATCGGTGACGCCATGTGCACGAACGGCAGGCCGACGAACTCGGTGAAGCCGCCGGTTTCGCGCTGCAGATCGCGAGTCACGAGCAGATGCCGGGCCCAGCTCTCCGGATGCTCGACCGATCCGAACATCATCGTCACGTTGGAGTGGAGGCCGATGCCGTGGGCGGCGCGGTGGCAGTCGAGCCATTCCTGGGTGTCGATCTTGTCCGGGCAGAGGATGGCGCGGACGTCGTCGTCGAGGATCTCCGCCGCGGTGCCCGGCAAGGACGCGAGGCCGGCGTCCTGGAGCCGGCGCAGGTAGGTCGTGAGGTCCTCGCCGAGCCGCTTCGCGCCCTCGGTGACCTCGAGCGCGGTGAACCCATGGACGTGCATGTCCGGCACGGCGTCCTTCACTGCTCTCGTGACGTCGATGTAGTAGTCGCCGTCGAAGTCGGGATGGATGCCGCCCTGCAAGGTGACCTCGGTGGCGCCCTGATCCCATGCTTCGCGAGCGCGGTCGGCGATGTCGTCGAGGGTCAGCAGGTACGGAGTGCCGCGCAGGTTGAGGCTGAGCTTGCCCTTCGAGAAGCCGCAGAACCTGCACTTGAACGTGCAGACGTTCGTGTAGTTGATGTTGCGGTTGTGCACCCACGTGACGGCGTCTCCGACCACGTCCTGGCGGAGCTGGTCGGCGAGGTCGGCGATCGCGTTGACCTCCCGACCACGCGCGCTGAACAGCGTGACGATCTCGTCGAACCCGACCTCGTGGCCCATCTGGATCCCGTCGAGCACCTCGTCGATGGCCGAGCCGTGGCGCGTGAACGCCGTGCCGGGGATGATCGTGCGCGGCTCGACGTTCGCGCCGCTGTACCACTGGGTGCTGCGGTGCCCCACGAGCACGACCTCCGCGCCGTCCTGGACGACGTCGGCAGCGGTGACCTGCTCCGGCCACACCGCGCCGGGGTCATCGCGGCCCAAGCCCTCGGCGTCGCTGCGGTCCATCACCGCGAAGCGCAGCGATGGAGCGAGCCAGCGATCCGGATCGCGGACGAACTCGGGGTAGATCGTGAGTCGCGGCGCAAGCGCGAACCCGCGGTCCTCGGTGACCTCGCGCAGGCGATCGAGCTCGGGCCACGGCCGCTCCGGGTTGACGTGGTCGGCGGTGACGGGGGAGACCCCGCCCCAATCGTCGATGCCGGCATCGAGCAGCACGCCGAAGTCGTCGCTGAGGTTCGGCGGCGCCTGGAGATGGATCTCCGGAGGCAGGATCAGCCGCGCGACGGCGATCGTCCAGAGGAACTCCTCCGGTGGGCACGGCGCCGAGCGCTGCATCGCCGTGCGCAGCTTGGGCAGGAAGTTCTGGACGATGACCTCCTGCACGTGGCCGTGCCGCGCGTGCGCAGCAGCGATGGCTTCCAGCGCGAGGATGCGATCGCCCCGGTCCTCGCCGATGCCGACGAGCACGCCGGTCGTGAACGGGATCTGCAGCTCGCCGGCGGCCTCGAGCGTCGCCAGCCGACGTGCCGGCTCCTTGTCGGGTGCGTTGCGATGCGCGGCGAGGTCGTGTCGCAGCGACTCGAGCATCATCCCCTGGCTCGGCGACACCGGGCGGAGGAGCGCGAGCTCGTCGGCGAACAGCGCCCCGGCGTTGGCGTGGGGGAGCAGTCCGGTCTCGTCGAGCACGAGCCGGGCCATCGCCGCGACGTAGTGGACCGTCGAGTCGTAGCCGTGCTCGCGCAGCCAGCTCCGGGCGATCTCGTAGCGCTCCTCGGGCCGTTCGCCGAGCGTGAACAGCGCCTCGTGGCACCCTTGGCGCGCACCCTGCCGAGCGATGCGAAGGACGTCCTCGGGCAGGAGGTAGGGCTGCTCGAGGCGCGCCGGCGGCTGGGCGAACGTGCAGTAGCCGCATTGGTCGCGGCACAGCATCGTCAAAGGGATGAAGACCTTGGGCGAGAACGTGATGCGCGTGCCGTGGGCGCGATCACGCACGGCACGAGCTTCGGTGAGCAGATCGTCGAGGGGGGCCGTCGACAACGACGAGAACGACGACAGAGATGACGCAGGGCGCGGCATGACAGAACTCCTGATCCGTGAGAGGACGAACGTGTTGTGTCAATGCGCGGCGGGCGCCGTCGGACCGGATGTGAGAAGTGGGCCGAAGGCTCCCGAACTGCCGAGCTGCCGATGAAGCTACCCGCACGGGCGCGGGTGGAGGCGAGTCGCGTCACGGGCCGGGTTGACGGTCTGTCATGGTGGGTACACGCACTCGTCGGCTGCGATGGGCATCCGGCAGGACAGGAACGGTGATGCACCCTCATTCCAACATCGACGACAAGCCGCAGACCCTGGTCGGCGTGTCGTTCACCGACGCCTTCCGCGCCCAGGAGTTCATGACCGCGGCATCACGTCTCGCAGCGAACCATTCACTGCAGTTGCACGACGCGGTGGTCGTCGCCAAGAGCGAGGACGGTCAGACCCGTGTCGTCGAGACGATCGACCCACAGCCCGGCCGAGCCGCCCTGTCGGGTGCGATGTGGACGGGGTTGCTCGGCCTGCTGCTCGCCGGTCCCGTCGGATGGATCGCAGGTGGCGTCATCGGCGCCGGCGCCGGCGCGGTTGCGGCGAAGGTCGTCGACCTCGGCGTCCCCGATGAATGGGTCGACTGGTTCCGTGACGCAGTGCAGCCGAACACGACCACCGTCGTCCTGCTGCTGACTGACGTGAGCGTCGACGCGCTGGTCGAGGAAGCCAAGCGCTTCGTCGGCGCCGAGCTGATCTACGCCAACCTCGACGCGACGAGCTTCGACCGCGTCGTGGCGGCCTTCGGCGGCACGCCCGGCGAGCACACGGCCAGCAGCGCCGGCCCCGACGACCCGGTGCCGTCGGCTTCCGCCCCGGAGTGAACTTCGCTCCCTGGACCGTCGTCGCCCGGAACCTGCCCGAGCACGCCCGCAACCCGATCCACACCGACGAGGGTGCTCAGGCGGCGGGGTTCCCGCGAGCGCTGGTCGCCGGCGTGACCACGTATGCGTACCTGACCCACCCGTTCGTCGCGGCCGGCGGCGAGGCGTTCGTCGGCTCCGGCCGCGCGGAGGTCCACTTCCGCGCACCAGTGTTCCTCGGCGACGTGGTCGTCTGCCAGCCGCGCCTGCACGGTGGTGACGTGATCGTGGCGGCGATGGTCGATGGTGACGAACGGGTCACGGTCCGTGGATCGGCCGACGATGCGCCGCCGCCCGCCATGCGCACTGGCGAGCAGTTGAGAACGAGGCACATCCGGCTCGAGGGCGAGTTCGGCGATGAGTACGGCAGTCGCGCCGGCGACGACCTGCCGATCTACTCCGAGCTCGGCATCGTTCACCCGGCGGTGTGGCCGGCCCTCGCCAACCACCTCGTCCACACCGACGTCGCCAACGGCTCGTGGATCCACACCAGCAGCATCATCCGCCACCACGCCGTCGCCCCGGTGGGTTCGGACGCCACGCTGTCCGGCGTCGTCGTGCGCCGCCTCGACAGCCGCGCCGGCGTCCGCGCCGTGCTCGATGTCCGCATCGAGGTCGACGGTCGGCCCGTGGCCACGCTGGAGCACCACGCCATCGTCGACCTCACCCGCAAGATCGACGTTCGCTAGAGGTCACGCTGCGCGGTGAG
>JADMIO010803768.1_pt1 | contig 11168 bp, 12 predicted proteins | sample 8958161 | NCBI WGS metagenome assembly JADMIO01 (sample SAMN16585339, study PRJNA669376) | soil metagenome | isolation source: Crop rotation soil | place: USA: Cullars Rotation, Alabama | collected 2011 | reverse complement strand
CTTTCCCGTAGTAAAGCTTGCCCCGGATCGTCTTCCGCTCGGTCTCAATGTCGGACACGCTGGTCTTCAAAACGGGGTCCCAATTGACCACCCGCTTGCCCTTGTAGATCAGGCCGCGGTTGTACCAATCGATAAAGACTTTTAGGACGGCGTCGTGATATTGGGGGTCGAGGGTGAATCGGAGCTTGCTCCAGTCGAAGGCGCAACCGAGCGTCCGGAGCTGGCGAAGGATGGTATCGCCGCTTTCTTTGCGCCACTCCCACACCCGCTCGGTGAACTTCTCCCGGCCGAGTTGGGCGCCGCTAGTGCCCTCTTTTCGGAGCATTTTCTCGACGACGCTCTGGGTCGCTATGCCCGCGTGGTCCTGTCCGGGGAGGATGAGAACGCTCTTTCCGCGGAGGCGATTCAGGCGGCCGAAGGCGTCCTGTAGGGGGTAGCAGAGGGCGTGGCCCATGTGGAGCGACCCCGTAATATTAGGGGGTGGGATGGTGACCGTATATTTCGGCTTTGCCGGGTCGGGGTCCGGCTGGAAGAGGCCTGCCGCCTCCCAGCGCTCGTACCACTTGGATTCCACTGAGGACGCGTCGTAGCGCGTCGAAAGTTCCGTGCTCAATTGTTCGTACCTCCCTTTTCCTGTCGAGAAAAGTTGGGTTCATTTTACAGCCAATGTTCCCCGTGGAACAGCGCGACCCTATGGGCTGAAAGATGCCCTTGCCTGGACCCGTCTCAGGGAAAGGCATCTTTCAGCCCTTAATAAAGATTTTTCTTGGGTCTCTCCGCAACGCCCTCCACTTCGTGTCGGGCTTTTGCTACGGACCCTTTCTTATCTTTTCCGGAATAGCTGAGTGAATCAAGGCCCGGACCGCCGGTTGGGGTCACCGCACCTTGGCGCAAATGAACTTGCGCGATGGACACCCTTGCGGTGGGCCTGACCACCGTTCCACGTGAAACAATGGGGAGGTGACCGGTTGGCTAGGCAAAGGTTTGATATGCATTGGGGCGGCGCTAGCGCTCCTCGCGGCGTTTCTCCCATGGATCTTATTACGAGGGCGGCTGGTCAGCGCCCTACTCTCAGGGATTCGACTCTCACACCGTGCTCACGTGGCCCACGATCTTCCACTTGCCCAATTCGCTCGTCCCTATTGAGTGCATCGTCGCAGGGATCCTCGCGCTAAGGTCTAAGATTCCGGCCATCGGAATCATGTCGCTTGGCCTGGCGGGAGCGTTGCAAACGACCGTTGCGATTTATCGAGTGTGGTCGTTTCGACCTAATTTCATCTTTACGGACATGCCGACTTCGGCGAGAATTGGAGTGGGCTTGGTAATAACCCTCGTCGCATGTACTGTCATTGTCGTTGGGGCAAGTATCAGCGACCGCAAGAGCTCGGAGAATTCCATAGGGCCGCTCGTTTAGTCATCTATCTCCTCATTGACCTTGAGTGAAGAGCGAGCGGATCACGTCCTCGATATCGACATCCTCGATGGCCACGTCGGCTACAGGAAAGTGGCTAAGGACGGCGGAAGTGACGGGGGCGACTTGAGCGCGGGGGATGTCCAAGACGGCGACATTGGAGTCGTGCGAAACGACGTTGCCGTAGGTCTTCAGATCGGCTTCCTCCACTGGATGCTCAAAGGTGACCCGCAGACGGCGGGTGTCGGAGAACTGCCGACTGAGGGTGTCGAGGGTGCCATCGAAAATGAGTGATCCATGGTCGATGACGACGATCCGGTCGCACAGCTCCTGGACGTCCTGCATGTAGTGGCTTGTCAAGAGGAGAGTGCAGTTGTCCTGGGCGTGGAGCTCTTTGAGAAAGTCCCGGATGCGCTTTTGGCTGACCACGTCGAGCCCGATCGTCGGCTCGTCGAGAAACACCACTTTTGGCGAGTGGAGGAGAGCGGCGACCAGCTCGCATTTCATCCGCTCTCCAAGAGAAAGTTTTCGGACTTGGGTGTTGATCTTGTCGGTGAGCTGGAGCGCCTCGACGAGGTGGTCGACTCGCTGTTTGAATTTCTTTTCGTCGACCTCGTACAGCTCTTTCAGAACGACAAAGCTGTCCCACGCGGGCAGATCCCACCAGAGCTGCATCTTGTTGCCCATCACCAGAGAGATCTGGCGGAGCATGTCGGGGCGGCGATCGCTGGGCTTGCTGCCGAGGACGGTGGCTGTTCCACTCGTGGGATAGAGGATGCCGCTGAGCATCTTGAGAGTGGTTGTTTTGCCGGCGCCATTTGGACCAATGAAGCCCACTAGCTCGCCCTGCTCGACGGAGAGTGTGATGCCCTTGACCGCTTCGACCTCGGTTTTTTCTCTTGTGAACAGACCCTTGACCGCGCCAACTAGACCGGGTGATTTCTTATGCGAGACGTAGGTCTTCCGTAGATCGACTGTCTCGATAGCGGGCATGGGACGGGCAGATTACCTGCCGGTCTGGACTGGCCAAAAGCCGACCAACAAGAGTGCTTCCAAGGGCGCGGCAAGGAGGAGAGAATCAATACGATCGAGGACGCCGCCGTGTCCGGGAAGAAGCGATCCGGCATCTTTGACCCCGGCCGCTCTTTTCAAACCGCTTTCGAAAAGATCACCCGCTTGCCCAAACGTGCCGCCGATCAAACCGCACGCGGCGCTGACCCACATCGGAGCGCCAACCCATGCCCCAACAGCGAGCGCGCCACCGATGCATCCGAGCAGATTTGCAATTCCTCCCTCGACCGTTTTCTTGGGTGATATCCGTGGAGATAGCAAGTGACGACCGAATTTCCGACCCACGAAATAGGCGAGTGAATCACCGATCCATATGGGAAGAACGACGAGAAGAATCGGGCTCTTGGTGTTCCACCAGGATCCGCCCAAATGGTAGTTGCCTTGCATTGCGCCGAGGATTAAGAGTGGGCAAATGCACCAAAGGCTGGCCAACTCCAATCGAATCTTTGAAGGCTTGCCGACGAAGATGGGGGCCATGATCAAGCCCAAGATCGAAAGAACGAAGAGGCTCAGAACTGGATCAATACCCGGCTCGCTAATGGCATACCAAACGCCGGCGATGATCACGATCACTGGCCATACGGGAAAGCCGGTTTTTTCAAGGGCGCCAAAAGTTGACAGCTCCTTATATGCAGCGCCGCCCAGAAGGGCGGCAAATGCAAACAGTGGCCATGGGCTTGCGCTCATCATGATCACCAAAACAATGGGGATCAGGATGAGCGCGGTTAATACTCTAGTCTTCACTCAGCAGCGGAATCTGCGTGCTCAGGCTTGACCCCTGTCAATTTAAGGGCGACCTGAACGCGGTTCTCGCAATTGAGTTTACGCATAATCACGCTGACGAGATTCTTCACGCTCTGCTCTTGCAGACCGGCGGCGTGAGCGATGCTGCGGTTTGAGAGACCACGTGCAACGAGTGTTGCGACGTCGTACTCGCGCTTGGTGAGATTGAATGAGCCGTATCGGCGTCGTCCCTCGCGGACGTATCGGCCGCGGACTCTTCCTTCTTCGCGATACTCGCGAAGAGCCGCGAACAACTCTTCGGAGTCGCCATTCAAGGAAAACTCTCGATCAAACTCAAAGTCGCCAAGAGTCTTCGGGCGTCCACCCTCTCCGGCGATCAAAACTGTTTTAAAGTCACCATACGTCCGAGCGCCCGAAAGGAAATTCAGATCCGATCGGTCAATTGCCTCGGCGTGGATCACGATTACGTCGGCGCCACCATCCTTGGCCATTGCGATACAAGATCGAACGTCAGAGGAGCTTCCAACGACTGTGAAACCACCTCGTTGACTAAGAAGACTGGCGATTGCCTCACAGAGGAGCCCTTCTTTGCAGCAAACTGCTACTCGCATTGTTCCATCCACCATCATGTAGTTTAAGTAGCCCTAGTATTAATGTAATAGTGCTATACGCATTACTTGCCGATTCGACAATCCATACGAAGGCAACTTCCTTCTACTTTACCACCAAAAACATGAACTCATTGCCATGAATTTGGACTCACCATCGAAAATGTAGACAACCCAGTAATAACTTAGGACGGGATGAACCCGTCCTAAGAACCCTTTGTTGACGCTGGACGCGTCAGTCACGGATTAACGACAACAGGAAAGCTCGTTACAAAGGGCTTCTTTAGACCATATTTGTCGCTGATCGTCATTGTAACTTTGAAGGTGCCGGGCTTTCGAAACTTGTGTGACACCATCTGGCCCTCTTCATCGATCTGAATTCCGTCGCTGTCATCGAAATCCCAGTCGTACACAAGAACGCTCGAGCCGCCTTCGCCGCTCGCTGTCATCGTCAGCTCGTCGCCAAGCGCAAGGTTCACGCGCTTGGGAAGATTCTCTACTTCTCCTCTGATCGGAGTGTCATCCGTCACAACATCGATCGCGCCGATGTAAAAAGTGGCGACGGTGTCAGTGGACATCGAAATCGATTTGACAACCTTGTTCGTGCGATCAAATCCGTTGATCGCCTGGAGAGGAATGGAAAGATTTCTCCAACCCAATGCGTTGGCTGCGGTTTGCGAGGTACCTACTTTTACGTATGCTTCACTTCGCTTACCGTCGGTTGTCTCAACGATCAACCGTACTTGCTTGATCTTCGGCTTAAACGGAACTGAAGGGGCCACGTATCGATCGACGGTTACGCCGGGGGTGAACTTCACAGCGCCACCGGTCTTGATCAAGCCATTTGAACCGCTCTTCGTGTTGTCGGTTACAGCAACACCATAAACCCAACCGGAATCCTCAAGGAAGAACGTCAAGCGCAAGAGGTTGCTCTTGTCATCAAACTTTTTCGCCAAGTCTTTGGGGTCACCCAAGGTCATTGTGCCGCCCTGGAAGTAGTTGCGGCTCGCCACGCGCACAGAGGTGGTCCCTGCGTAATAAACCTGATCTGTTTCGGCGATAGTGCCGCTGCCCCAACCCGCAAGGGAGATCTTCTGATCTTTAATCGAGTGTCCAGGGGCGTATAGAACGGTTGGAAATGTCTGTGCGCACGCCAATGCGCCGATCGTAAGCACGCCAAGGGTCAGGGCAGTTTTCATGAGTTCCTCTTCGCTATCTTAGATTATTTACTCCAAATTCGGAGTGCAATGCACCCGCTGGGCGCAAGCTAGCTGAGCTCGGCGAGCGGCACCCGAAGGGTAGACGACACCTTAACGCCAGCCGTTTCCATCAAGTACTGGCTGGGCTAGGAATCTTCGCCGAATCTAAATCGCTCGATGTTAACCGCGCGGCCGGTGCTTCGTTGGACGTGGATGACGACGCCGCAGATGACGGCCGGCTCGTTAGCAACCTCGAAGCGGTGAGGGAGAGTCGTTCGAAATCGATCGATGATGATTTGGCGATCCATTCCCAACACACTGCGAACGGGGCCAGTCATTCCGACATCGGTGATGTAGGCCGTTCCCTTTTCTAGGACGATTTCATCCGCGGTCTGGACATGGGTGTGCGTGCCTACCACAGCGGATGCTCTTCCGTCGCAATAAAAACCCATCGCGATTTTTTCGCTTGTTGCTTCTGCGTGAAAATCGACGAGACGGTGCGGTGTTTGCAGTTGGCTAAAGACTTTGTCTATCTCGTGAAATGGATCGCCATAGGAGTCCATGTATATGCGACCGCAAAGATTGATCACCGCTAAGGAAATGCCTTCTTTCTCAATCGTGATGTAACCCTTTCCTGGAACATTGCAGGGCATGTTTGCAGGGCGGACGATTGACTTGCCGCCATCTAAATAGGAATAAATCTCGCGTTTATTAAATGCGTGATTGCCGAGAGTTATCGCATCCGCGCCCGCGCCGAAAATCTCCTCAGCGTTATCAGGAGTTATGCCAATTCCGCTTGCCGCGTTTTCACCATTGACGATCGTGAAAAGAGGCTTGTGGGTGTCGCGCAACGAGGGCAGACCTTGGCGAATTGCAGCCCTGCCCGGCTTGCCAACGACGTCTCCACAAAACAGGATGGCGTAGTGGTCGGAATTTGGTGTCAGCGAAACGACTGGCCTCCAATGGGAATGAGAATGGTCAATTCATTTTGGGGATCAGAGCGGTTGTTCCAGTCGTTCTGCGCTCCGTAGATCTCGATCCAAGGATCGTGGACGCTCGGCGGGAGGCTCTGTTGCTGCAGCCAACCGAAGATGCTCGGATAGAAACCCTCAAACTCTTCGGAGTCCAGCGAGCCCTTCCAAGGGAATTGCGCGTATCTGCCACCGGCAAGGTCCATAGAAACCATGCCCTGAGGGATGGACTTAATTGCGGCCACTTCAAAGCCGATATACGACGTGACTTGTTCTTCCGCGCTTTCGGGCTCATCTGGCCGCGTTACGCCTAGTTGCTGGTAGGTGTTGGCAATGTTTTCGACCTCGAATTGACGCCTTAGAAGCGTCTTTCGGGCTTGAGCTTGTGCTTCAACGGCAGCGTCAGACGGGGCGGTGATTCGCAGTCCCACAAAATGGGAAAGCGGCCGCTCTATGACCGACGCTTGCATTCGTGCACGTTACCAGCTATTTGGCCGTGCTTTGTGCGCGGAATTCCCGGATCACGGTGACCTTGATTTGACCTGGGTACTGAAGCTCTGACTCGATCCGTTTGGCCACTTCTGCGGCTAGCTGCTCTGCGTCCTTGTCGGACACCGCCTGAGGTTTCACAACGAGGCGGACCTCACGACCCGCTTGAACGGCATAGGATCTCTCGACTCCGGGGAAGGAGTTGGCGATCGCCTCGAGTTTGGCGACGCGCTTCACGTATTGGTCTAGGTTTTCGCGTCTGGCTCCTGGTCGAGATGCGCTAATTGCGTCGGCGACGATGACAATTTGGGCTTCTGCGCTGGCGGGTTCGATTTCAAAGTGATGAGCGCCCACGGCGTGAGTCACCGCATCCATTTCGCCCTTATCCTTTAGGAAGTTCATCCCCGCAATGGCATGCGGACCCTCCCATTCGGAACTAAGAGCTTTGCCGATGTCGTGGAGCAATCCTGCTCTTCGCGCAACGTCCACATTGAGTCCCAATTCTTCGGCAAACAGCGCGCACAGTTCTGCCACTTCCACTGAGTGATCCAATACGTTTTGCGCATAACTTGATCGAAACCTCAATCGACCAAGCGTTTGCAAAACACTCAATGAAATGCCACTGACTTTTGCGCGAGCTGCCGCATCGTCTCCCGATTCCGCGATCACTTTTTCGATTTCTTGTTTTGCTTTTTCGTGCAGCTCTTCGATTCGCGCTGGATGGATGCGACCATCGAGCATGAGATTCATCAGAGTAATTCTTGCGATTTCTCTTCGCACCGGATCGAACGCGGAAATGACGACGGTCTCCGGATTCTCATCGATGATCAGGTCCACGCCCGCGACTTGCTCAAAGGTGCGGATGTTGCGCCCTTCTCGGCCGATCAACTTGCCCTTCATGTCCTCGCTAGGCAGCTGGACTACGGCAGTGGTCGCCTCGATCGAATAATCGGTCGACAGGCGCTGAATTGAGTTCAAAATGACCTGTTTTGCCTGCCTTTCGGCGTCCGCCTCGGCCTCATCGCGAAGCGTCTGCAGTCGTCGGGAAAGTTCGGCTTTGGTCGATTGTTCGGCCCTTAGAAAGAGTTGTTCGCGCGCCTGCTCTTCGGTCATACCGGCAAGCTTTTCTAGTTGTGCTGCAGCATCGGCAAGTTTCGTGCGAGCTGCTTCTTCGAGGTCTGCGAGGAGCTTCCTTTTAAGATCGATGAAGTCGGTCTCTTCTGCCTCTTCACTCGATTCTCTACCACGACGAAATTCGTGCATCAGGTGCTTTAGGCGATCGCATTCACGATCGACGATTTCATAAATTTCCTTGCGCTCTCCTGGCGCAAAGTCGTCGTCGATTAAGAGGGTGGATACGAAACCCTTGATGGCAGTCACGGACACGTGCAGATCACGCTGTTGTTCGAGATTCATTTTTTTGACAATCAATCCGGAAATTCTTGTGATCCGAAGAACTCATCGAGCACCGTTTCGATCGCATCTTCATCGAAGCCGCGCGACAAAAGCAATCGTGCACCTTTTGCACGACTATCTTTCGGTTTGCACTTTGCATGTAGCAACGCGCGCATGCCATCGGTTTGGCTTTCCGCGGAAACGGAAGCCAATGATTTCTCAACTAATTCTTCCGGGGCGCCCTTTGCCAAAAGCTCGTGGCGCATTTTTTCTATCCCCGTCGCGCGCTTCCCGGTTTGTTGCGCGATGAGGCTGTTTATCGTGTTTGAGTCGTTGATGAGCCGGCGCTCCTTTAGGGAGGCCAGCACCTGTTCCACGGTTTCTGAATGAAATCCGTTGCGCAAAAGGCTACCGCGAAGCTCAGATTCAAGGGCAGCTGAACGAGAAAGGCGCTCCAGAGCCCGCTTTAGGGCCAGCTGGAACGCCTCTTGGGGGTCTTGGGGGATGCCTCGCCGAGGCGTTTAGTCCTCCTCGCTCGCCGCGCCAACTCCAACGGCGGCCACTGCAGCTCCGTTCATGCGCTCCTGCTTCTCGAGGCGAACGTCCTCACGGATCTTCTTATCCAGCTCTTCGAAAACGTCAAGGTGCTCTTCCAAATACTGACGCGCGTTATCTCGACCTTGGCCCAACCGGACATCTCCGTAGTTATAGTAAGTGCCCGCGCGGTTGATCATTCCTCGCAATGCGCCGATGTCGATCACATCACCCGCTTTGCTGATGCCCTTGCCAAAGATCATGTCGAACTCTGCGGTTCGGAACGGTGGCGCAACCTTGTTCTTGACGACCTTAACTTTTGTGCGGCAGCCGATTTGCTCCGCGCCAACTTTCAATGCATCGCCACGACGAACTTCCAATCGAACACTCGCCCAGAACTTCAAAGCGCGACCACCAGGAGTGGTTTCCGGATTGCCGTACATCACGCCGATCTTCTCTCGGATCTGGTTGATGAAGATGGCTGCCGTGTTTGATTTGCTCAAACTGCCACCGAGTTTTCTTAGGGCTTGGCTCATCATTCGCGCTTGGACGCCAACGAAGCTGTCACCAATTTCCCCTTCAAATTCTGCTTTAGGAACGAGGGCCGCAACGGAGTCCACGACCACAAGATCGACTGCACCGCTTCGCACGATCGCGTCTGCGATTTCGAGCGCCTCTTCTCCGTGGCTCGGCTGCGAAATATAAAGCTTGTCGACATCGACGCCCAGTGCCCGCGCATATTCGGTATCGAGCGCGTGCTCCGCGTCGATGTAAAGGGCGAGACCGCCATTCTTCTGCGCTTCCGCAACGCAGTGGAGAGCGAGAGTGGTTTTTCCTCCCGATTCGGGACCATAAATCTCGGTGATTCGTCCCTTGGGCAGTCCTCCTACTCCGAGCGCGAGATCCAAACTGAGCGAGCCAGTCGGGATAGCCTCAATCGCCTGCCGGTCTCCTGCGCCTAAGCGCATGATCGCGCCCTTGCCAAAGGCTTTTTCAACCTGGCTCAGGGCCATTTCGAGTGCGCGTTCGCGTTCAGGAGCCAAAGCCGTCCTGGGTGTGATGGCTTTTCCGTTAGTTTCTGGGTTTGCTGCCGACTTTCTCACGTTTAGTATTCCTTCGTCTACTTCTTACGATACTGCACTTTGGCGGCGGATCTCAACATCTTCCACGGAAATTCCGCCATTTCAGCTTGCCAATCTGCAAATCTAGGATAACTTCGCCGCCCGACAAAATACAAGACGAACTAGCACATATTTTTCCCAAGCCTAGCATTTAGTACCTTAACAAATTAATCATGACGTCGCTAAAATCACAAACATGATTGGCCCCGCCATCGTTGTTCTTCTATTGGCCGCACCCTCGCGGCAGCAGCAAACTCCCGCCGACCTCTACAAGAAGGTCCTGCCCTCGCTGATGAGCCTGTCGGTTCAGAAGACGGACGGCAACTACGTCGGGACTGCTTTCCTCATTGAGAAGAAGGGGATCGCGGCAACTGCTTGGCACGTCATCGCCGGAGCCAGAGTGGCCACCGCAAAGTTTTCCGATGGTCAAGAGTACGACGTGTCGGGAGTTATCGACAAAGACGAAAAGCGCGACATCGCGATCATTCGCGTGAAGATCGCGGGAAGGCCGTATTTGGAATTGTCTCCCGCCGAACCGGTCATCGGCACGAAGGCTTACGCAATCGGATCTCCCGAGGGCCTCGACTTTTCTTTCTCAGAAGGAATGGTTTCCCAACTCCGCACCCTCAACGACCGGCGAATGATTCAGTTCACAAGTCCGGTCTCACACGGCAGCAGTGGCGGACCTCTGCTGGACGAAACCGGAAAAGTGATTGGCGTTGTCGACTCCGGAATTGAAGAAGGCGAGAATCTAAACTTCGCGGTGCCGAGCATGATCCTCGCCGGCCTGGACGAAAGTCTTCCCACTCAGCCCTTTGATTCCGTCAAAACGAATTCATCGAGCACGTCTGCTCCAATTCTCGATCCTGATAAGTTGGGCTTGCTCACGTGGGACGGAAGGATGGTCGATAAGCGAGGTTACGACTATAACTTGTGGAGCGTGTTGGGCCTGTATCACGACAACGCGCCCGCCATTCCCGAAAACATCGCCATTGGCTTGGCCTGCAACTTAGACGGGCGATTGGATACGAGAGGAATATCGGTCACCAGCTTAATGACCTTGTGTCATTACATGAAGGAGTTCTTGGACCAGAACACGGTGCCAGAGTTGAAGTACCAACAATTCAATCTTGTCGGCAAACGCTTCGTCATCGACAAATATGTCTTCTCAGATCGCCCGGTTCATGTTTGGTTCGTCCATCGCGGGGGAAGTGCTTTCACGCGGCCGCGGTGGTCAATTGATTTGCAGTTCGAAGGCGACACGCGATCCATGGATCAGGGTCGCGCGAGAGCCTTCCTGGCGTGGGTGGATGAACTGCGAAGAGCGTTCAAAACTACTGGCGTTGACCTAGATCAGATTAAGGACTAGAGAGCGGAAGGTATTCTCACCCGCCGGAAATGGAGACGACTCTTGTTCTTATCAAGCCTGGCGGGGTCCAGCGCAATCTTATCGGTGAAATCACACGACGCGTGGAGGCTCGCGGTCTGCGAGTTTCCGGATTGAAGTTGATCAATGCGCCTCGCGCAACCGTTGAAGAGCACTACGCCGAGCATAAAGGAAAAGGCTTTTACGAAGAAGTGGTCGGCTATCTGACCAGCGGTCCAATCATCGCCATGGGGGAAAG
>JADMIO011618507.1_pt1 | contig 11169 bp, 9 predicted proteins | sample 8958161 | NCBI WGS metagenome assembly JADMIO01 (sample SAMN16585339, study PRJNA669376) | soil metagenome | isolation source: Crop rotation soil | place: USA: Cullars Rotation, Alabama | collected 2011 | reverse complement strand
TGTCGGCGCAGAACGCCATCGCCGGCCAGCAGTATGACGATGCCCAGGCCGCTTACCTGGAAGCCAAGGCGGCGGTGGAATCCGCGCGCCTGAATGTGGAGTTCACCACCATCCGCGCGCCGGTGAATGGCAAGACCGGTCCCATCCTGATCCAGCCGGGCAACATGATTGCCGCCGCCACCGCCAGCACCACCGCCAGCTCTCTGGTCACCATCAATGAAATCCAGCCGGTGAAGATTTCCCTGGCCCTGCCGCAGTCGGATCTGCCGCGCATCCAGGAGATGCAGCGCACCAAGGGCCTGAAGATCAAGATTTCCCTGCATGACGCGGGCGGCTCGGACATTGAGGTGCCGGTGAATTTCATCGGCAATGCCGTGACCAACACCACCGGCACCATCGAATTGCGCGCCACTTACGACAATCCCGACATGGCATTGGTGCCGGGCCAGTTGGTGGATGTGACCGTGGCGCTGTCGCAAATTCCCAACGCGACATTGGTGCCGCGCGAAGCGGTCAATACCGGCCCGGATGGCCAGTTCGTCTATACCGTCAAGGACAGTATCGCCCAACAGGTGCCGGTGAAAGTGTTGTTTGACGACGGCGTCAACGAGGCGGTTTCCGGCGCCCTGAAAAAGGGCGATCAGGTCATCACCGACGGCCAGCTGCGCGTGCTGCCTGGCGCCAAGGTCAATGTTTCGGGCGCCAAGCGTCCGGCGGCCCACAAAGGCGAAATGACCAGCGGGCGCCGCCGGGTGCCGCACGCGCAGGACCGCGAAGGCTGATCGCCTCAAGGTATAGACCATGAACCTGTCTCAGCGCTTTATCGAAAAGCCCGTCATGACCACCTTGGTCATGGCGGCCTTGGTGATCTTCGGCGGCTATGGCTATGCCAGCCTGCCAGTCTCCGATCTTCCCAATATCGATTTCCCCACCATATCGGTGTTCGCCCAGCTCCCCGGCGCCGATCCCGACACCATGGCGTCCTCGGTCGCCTCGCCGCTGGAGAACCAATTCTCGGCCATTGCCGGTATCGACCAGATGACGTCGACCAGCACCCAAGGCTCGACCCAGATTCAGCTTCAGTTCAGCCTGGACCGCAGCGTCGATGCCGCCGCCCAGGACGTGCAGTCGGCCATTTCGGCCGCCACCCGCAATCTCCCTAAGGCGCTGCCGCAGCCGCCCACCTTCCGCAAGCAGAACCCGGCCGACATCCCGGTCATGTTCCTGGCCATGAGCTCGTCCACGCTCAAGCCGTCGGAAGTGGATGAATATGCCGAAACCCTGCTGGCGCGGCAGATTTCCACCATCGAAGGCGTGGCGCAAGTGGGTGTGTTCGGCTCCGCCAAATATGCCGTGCGCATCCAGGCAGACCCGGCGGCGCTCGCCACCCGCCAGATCGGCATCGACAAGCTGGTCAACGCGGTCGCCAATGCCAACGTCAATCTGGCCACCGGCGCACTGAACGGGGACACCCGCTCCACCGTCATCCATACCGGCGGCCAGCTCAACAACGCCGCGGAATTCAACAACCAGATCGTCACCTACCAGAATGGCAGCCCGGTCCGGCTCAAAGACGTGGCGACCGTCATAGACGGGCTGGAGAATCCCTACGCCAAGAGCTGGTATCACGGTCGCGAGGCGATCACCTTGGCGATCTTCCGTCAGCCCGGCTCCAATGTCGTGGAGGTGACCGACACCATCAAGAAAGTCCTGCCTCAGTTCCAGGCCAGCTTGCCGCCGTCGGTGAAAATGGACGTGGTGTTCGACCGCAGCCAGATGATCCGCGCCTCGATCGACGACGTGCAGCACACTTTGTTGATCGCGGGCTTCCTGGTCGTGGGTGTCATTTTCGTCTTCCTGCGACGGGTCTCCGCCACCATCATCCCCTCGCTGGCCTTGCCCATCGCCGTCATTGGCACCTTCGCTGGCATGTCGGCCTTCGGCTTCAGCCTGGACAATCTGTCCTTGATGGCGCTGACCCTGTCGGTGGGCTTTGTGGTCGATGACGCCATCGTGATGCTGGAGAACATCGTCCGCCATATCGAAAAGGGCGAAAAACCTTTCGAAGCGGCGTTGAAAGGCTCCAGCGAGATCGGCTTCACCATTCTGTCCATGACCATCAGCCTGGCGGCGGTGTTCATTCCCATCGTCTTCATGGGCGGGATTGTCGGCCGGTTGCTGCACGAATTCGCCGTCACCATCATCCTGGCGATTCTGTTCTCGGGGGTGATTTCCGTCACCCTCACCCCCATGCTGTGCGCCCGCATCCTCAGGGACGAACACGGCCAGAAGCACAATTGGTTCTACCGGCTCAGCGAAGACAGTTTCAACAAGGTGCAGGCCTTTTACGACCGCACGCTGCGCTGGAGCATTACCCACCCCCGCGCCATCCTGGGCGTGTTCTTTGCCAGCCTGGCGGCCTCGGTGCTGATGGTCGCGGTGATGCAGCAGGACTTTCTGCCCAGCGACGATACCGGCCGCCTGCAAGGCAACATTCAGGCCGCCAACGGCACCAGCTATACCCAGATGGCGGCTTACACCCGGCAAGTCATGAAGATCGTGGAAGACGATCCGGATATCGAAGGCGTGATGGGCCAGATGGAAGGCGCCAATGGCAGCGCCGGCATCAACAATGCCCGGTTGATGATGATCAAGCTCAAGCCGCTGACCATCCGCAAATCGACCCCGGAGCAGATCATTCGCCGGCTGCGTCCCAAAGTGACGCGTGTTCCCGGCGTCAATGTGTTTCTCACCAATCCCCCCGCCATCCGGCTGGGCGCGCGCATGGCGCGTTCCACCTACCAGTATACCTTGCAAGGGCTGGATCTGCCCCAATTGCAGGATTATTCCAACCGGCTGATGGACGCGCTGCGCAAGCAGACCGGCTTTGTGGACATCACCTCCGACAATGAAGCGGCCATGCCGTCAGTCCAGGTCAAGATCGACCGCGACAAAGCGGCGGCCTTTGGCGTGACCCCGCTGCAGATCGAGACCGCGCTGGGTTCGGCTTTCGGCGGCCAGCGCATCTCCCAGATCAACACCTCGTCAAACCAGTATGAAGTGATCATGGAGTTGCTGCCGCAATATCAGAGCGACGCATCCGCCCTTGACCGGCTTTACATCACCGGCGCGGGCAACCAGTTGGTGCCGCTGACCGCGGTCACCGACATGACATCGAGCACCGTGCCGCTGTCGGTGAACCATGCCGGCCAGATTCCCGCGGTCACCATCTCCTTCGACCTGGCGCCCGGCAAAGCCCTGTCCGACGCGGTCAGCGGCATCCGCCAGGCCAGCGAGGAAATTGGCATGCCGGACACCATTCAGGGCAATTTCCAGGGCACCGCGGCGGCGTTCGAGGACTCCACCAAGAATATGGGCATGCTGCTGCTCATCGCCATGGTGGTGGTCTACATCATCCTGGGCATCCTTTATGAGAGCTTCATCCATCCTCTGACCATCTTGTCGGGCCTGCCTTCCGCGGCGGTCGGCGGTCTTTTGACTCTCTGGATCGCGCACATGTTGTTCCTGGCGGGGATCACGCCGGTGGACATGTCGCTGACCCTCTACGCCTTTGTCGGCCTGATCATGCTGATCGGCATCGTCAAGAAGAACGCCATCATGATGATCGACTTTGCCATCAACAAGCAGCGCAGCGAGCGCGGCGTGACGCCGGAACAGGCGATCTATGAGGCCGCCATCGTCCGCTTCCGCCCCATCATGATGACCACCATGGCGGCTTTGATGGGCACCTTGCCTATCGCCTTCGGCAGCGGCGCCGGCGCGGAATCCCGCCGTCCCCTGGGTCTGTGCGTGGCGGGCGGATTGCTGTTGTCGCAGCTTCTCACCCTCTACATCACGCCGGTGATCTATTCCTATCTGGATCGCTTCTCGACCCGGATGCAGCGCCGCAAGGTCCGCCGCACCGGGCCGAGTATCGCACCGGCTGAATAGCCGAAGCCTCCCGCCGTCCTAGAAACAGTACGTCGAGGAAGGCACCATGAGGCTGGCCGGGCCCGTGCGCGAAAAAAACGCCGCCCGGCAATTGGTGTAGCCCGCCTTCTGACGCTGAATATCGTCGAGATACACAATCGTCTTGCCGTCGGGGCCGATGTCCTGGCGGTTGGCGCGCAATGCGGCCCAGACGCGGTTTGTCCTGCAGATTTGCGGCCCGGCAAAGCGCGAGCCGGGAAGCGTCTGCGGCACCCGGCAGGTGACATCGTCGGGATCACCCTTGCCGGTGGGATTAAGCGCAAGCAGCGCCTGCTTGGCGGCGGGCGGCGGGCTTGCCACTTCCACCGCCGGCACTGTTGGCGTCACGGCCATTGCAGGCGCCGATGCGGGTTCGAGAACCGCAGGATCGGGCGCGGGCGCATCTCCCGCCGGAGGCAATGAAGGCAAAGTGGCCGCCAGCTTGATCTTCAAGGGCGGCAGCTTTCTGACCGTCACCCGTTCCACGGGCGCCATGCCGATCTCTTCCGCCACCGCAGTCACCGCCTGCGCCGCCTGCGCCGCAATCATGTGGCGCGTCACGGCCAGCGGCGTGTTCGAAAAGCCGGTGAGGATGGGCGTAATAAGAACCGCGGTGGCGGTCCAAGCCAGCAACATCCGTTTGGCGACAGAAAGATCAATCGCGGCCGGCGCGGTCATGATCTCCCGCACCCGGCGCTTGAGATCGGCGCCGGAGGCCCCCGGAGCACAGGCCAAAGGCGACTGGATGCAGAATTTGCACACTTTGAGAATGCCGCCGGCATAGACCTCGGGGTCATGTCCCGCAGCCAGCACATTTTCATCACAAGCGCGCTCGCGCTCCGCCACCAAACGGGCGCCGATCAGCCATACCGGCGGGTAGAACCAGAACAGCGTCTCCACCACCATATGAATTGCGGCGGTGACATTGTCGCGGCGCCTCAGATGGCTGAACTCATGCGCCAGGATGGTCTCTTGTTCCGCATGCGAGAGGCGCGCCATCAATCCCTGCGGCAACAGGACGACGGGCTTTACAATTCCCACCAACCCCGGTTCCAGCAGCGAAGCCGAAGCCATGACCGGGACCGGCGTGTTTTTGACCGCAAGCGCATTCGCCGCCGCCGTTACCGCCCGCAGCCGGGACCAGCGCAGCAGACGCACGGCCAGAATGACGCCTACACCCAGCAGCCAGACGCCCAACAGCAATGGCGCCGGATCCAAGCCCTGATGGGGGTTCTTGCCCGCCGCGAGCATCTGAACCGGGGCTGAGAATTTCGCCGCCGCCGGCTGGAAGGCCAAAATCGATTTCGGAAGGGCCTCGGGAAACAGGCGGGCAAGATACGCCCCTGCCATCGCCAGACCCGCGAAAGGCAGCAGGAATTTCACGGAAGCTGCAAACCAAAGCCAGAAGCGCAGGCCTGCGCCATTGCGCCGGAACCATAGGCTAAATCCGGCGATGCCGGCCGCGAACAGGGTCGACTGCCAGATATGATCCAGCAGGCCGGCGATCATGCATCCCTCTTGCGTTTGGCGGCGAGGTCCTTCAGCAGCTTTTCGGCGTCGGCCACATCTTTGGAGGTGAGATTGCCGGCCTCGATCAGATGGGCCATCACCGGTTGCATCCGCCCGCCGAAGATCGAGAGAAACTCATCCACCAGCCGGCGCTGCGCGGCCTCGCGCGAGATCATCGCTTCGAAGATATGCGCGTTGCCGATCTTCTTGGCGCGTCTTAGCGCTTTCTTGGCTTCCAGCCGGTACACCATGGTTTGCACGGTGGTGTAGGCGGGCCGGTTCTTGAGGCCGAAACTTTCCTGAATCTCGCGGATGGCAGAGGGGCCGGCGCTCCACAACACCTCCATGATCTGCATTTCCAGTTTGCTCAGCTTGGGCAGCCGCATCAGCGCATCCTACTACAGACGTCGGAAACAATAGGCCAGCGACAGGGCGACGACAAGACGTGCCGCCGTTCAGCGGTCACCTTAGCGATCTACTGGCACGCCGACATTGCGGGGGCGCAAACTGTCAAACAGCCCGGATAGCAGCAGGCCGGCCAGAAAACCTCCCAAATGCGCCTGCCAGGCGACCAAGCCGCGCTCGCCGCCGATGCCCAATCCGGTCAGGCCGGTGAGCACATTGATGACCGCGAAAAACACGGTGAAAACGAGCATCGGGCGTGAAAAAAGCGGGGCGAGCGGCGCGTCACTATGGGCCGCCCAGGGCGCCTGGCCCGGCAACAGCCGCAAGGCCGCGGGCATCAATCCGGAAATGGCGCCCGAAGCTCCCACCACCGGCACCGGACTTGCCCAGTTGAAGGCAAGATAGACAAGCGCCGCAAACACACCGCAAATCGTGAAAAAAATCAGAAACAGGCTGGCGCCCCAGCGCCGCGCAACAATGGGACCGAAGGCCAGCAGGAAAAAACAATTGATGGTCAAATGGACCCAGTCGTTATGGAGTCCGATGTAGGAAATAAAGGGAACCGCCCGTTCCCACAGCGTGCCCGGATTGGCCATGTGGCTTTCCAGAAAGGCGCGGCTGTAACGCAACGGGTAAAGCCCGTACTCATAAACCAAGCTGTCGGGCCCATCGCCCGGCCGCGTCACCCGCCACGCGTGCAAAGCCGCCAGAACGCCGATCAACCACAGCACCACCGGGGGACTGCGAAAAATGGGCTGACGCTGAGGCGCCGATTGCAGAAAAGCCATGTGCGTATCTAGGTGGTTGGCGGCCTTAAGCCAAGGCGCACTGTGTCGGGATGAAACAGATTTGCGCGGCCCCGGCATCGCGGTTTGCCTTGAAAGGCCTGTCTGTTCCGGCTGCCCGGGCGGCGCCGCCACCGGACGGGCTCGAACACTGAGACCGCCGCGCGAAAAAGCCCCTATCTGCAGGGCTTTTTGGCCCGCTTTGTGCCGGAATGACACGGCACAAGGCTAATTTCCGTTAAATCATTGGCATGGGCGTTGCTCGGCTTGGGGTTGAAGAAGGGAATGTTGCCCCATGACCCGCTCGAAGACCGCCCTCGCCCTGGGCTTTTTGATCATTTGCGCAGCCCCGGCTTTCGCCGGCGATTGGACCAATTCGGCTCAATATAACGGCTATGGCGCGCTGTCGCAGAACCAGGCTTCCAACTATTCGTTGCGGGACGCCAACGGCAACCTCACCATGGTCAACGGCCAAGTGGTGCCTTCCATTTTCAATCAAAGCAGCGGCGCCCAGTACACCGGCAGCGGCGTGGGCATGAACAATCCCAGCACCTATGGCCAAGCCACCGCCATCGGCAACAACCTCTCGGTGACCGTGATCGGCAGCCACAACACCACCATCATCGACTCGACCCAGACCAACAACGGCAACCAGACGGCCACCACCGACGTCAACGCGCATTGAAGGAATTAGGGCAAGTCCCGCCATGTCATCCCGCGCCCGCAAACACCTGTTCAAGCCGCTGGTCCTGGCGCTGGCCGCGGTGACGCTTCAGGGCTGCATCTCGCCCTGGCCGGATAGCAGAGGCCGCTACACCGCGCCGATCGGCGGCGCGCCGGTGATTTCCAACGAAACGCCTTACTCCGCCGCGCTGCGCTGCATGTCGGGCTTTGTGCGCCAGCGCCCGGTGCGCATCGCAGTGGGTCAGATCGCCGACTATACCGGCAAGGCTGAAGCCGATGGTTCGGGCCGCAAAGTGACCGCCGGCGCCGCCTTGATGGCGATGAGCGCGCTCAACAAGGCGGGCGTGCATATGGTCGAGCGTTTCGATACCTCCGTCGCCGAGATGGAACTGAAATACGCCAACAACAAGCTGATCGGCGACGACCAGCATCCCAATCCCCAGACCGGCGATTTCCGCAAGATCCTGGCCGGCTCAATTCCGGGTTCGGACTATTACATTGTCGGCGGCATCACCGAGCTGAACTTCAACATCCGCAGTGAAAATGCCAATGGCAGCGGCGGCGCGACCCGCATCAACGGCACCACCGGCACCGCCGGCGGCAATCTGTATGTGATGAATGTCGGCATGGACCTGCGCCTGGTCAATACCAACACTTTGGAGGTCGCCGATGTGATCTCCTACCAGAAACAGATCATCGGCCGTCAAATTTCCGCCGGCGTGTTCGATTTTCTGGGCACCAACTTTTTCGATATCAGTGTGGGCGAAAGCGCGCTGGAGCCGATCCAGCTTGCGGTGCGTTCGGTGATCGAGCGCGCCACTCTGGAAATGATCACCCGCATTTATCGCGCCCCGGGACCGGCCTGCGCCATTCCGCTGGGCACCAATGATGATCCCTTGCGCGAATCCGGCGAATATAACCAGCAGATGGCCTATACCGGCTATCCCCGGCCCCATGAACTTCAGTCTGGCGCGCCGCCCGCTTATTACGCGCCGCCTCCCAATCAAGCCAGCTATGGCGATGCCGGCCGCGGCAGCCCCTATCGCGGCTATTACGACACCGAACCGGGTTACCTCAATCTTCGCGGCAGTTTCTGATCCGTATCCAGGAGTCTTGTTATGAAAAAGATGCTTCTGTCCGTCTCTTTGCTGGTTATGACCGGCCTGTCCGCGCTAGCCCAGACCGGCAGCCAGATCATCAACGGCCAGATCAATTTGGATAACAATTGGTCCAACCTGCATGCCAGCGTGGGCACGATCGGCGGCGATGTTGTGGTCCAGGGCGCGGCCGGCGGCAATCTCGTCGACATCACCACCATGAACAACACCAAGGTGCTGAATAGCCAGATTGTGGGTTCGCCCGCCAGTATCGGTTCCAATGTCACCCTGGGCGCCAACAATGTTTTGGGCAGCGTGGGCGTTCAGAACCAGGTGCTATGCAACGGCGCCAGTATCTCCACGGATCCGATTTTGACCTCGGTGAAATCAAACCAGGAATGCCATGCGGCCGACCCCTATGCGCAGGTCAACGCGACTGCCGTCAATATTGGCGGCGATATGGTGGTGCAAAACTCGGCATTGGGAAACAGCTTCGAAGCGGATTCCAACGCACCCAACATGCCGATCATGACGCATCAGATCAACACATCCGCCAGCGTCGCAAACACCACCGTTGGGGCCGTCAATGTGGGTGGTAGCGTGGGCATTACTTCCAGCGCGATCGGCAACACCGCGCAAATCATCCATTACGGCACACCGTAATCAGTCAGTCCGGAATCCCTCGGGGCAAACAGGGATGCCGGAGTACTGGGGTGGGAGTGCGTTGCACTCCCACCCATTTTTTTAATAACCCCCTTCCGTCACAGCTCAGGTCGGCTCCGCCGACACTTCGCTGTGACACCTTCCCCTCCTGCGGCTTCGCCGCGAGGGGGAAGGGAGCTGGTGGATGCTGCTGGTCGCTCGGCGGAACATGCTCGCTAACGCTCGCATAGGGCAAGCTTTTCTAATTCGCTTCGCTCATAAGAAAAGCTGAGCCTGCCTCGCTCGAGATTCCTGGATTTTATTGCCTGACGTGTTGGACCTTTGCCTTTTGTGGCTATTGGAGGTATTGGGCGTTTATGTCCGCCCTTCCCATCGATCTGGAAGCCTTCGAGGCCGCGCCTGTGGCGCGCGAGCCATTCGCATTCGCGATGGTGCCTCACTTCATCAAGACCGAGGCGCTGGCGGCAATCAATGCGGATTATCCGCTGGTGGATTTGCCGGGATCTTTTCCGCTTCCCACCTTGAAATATGGGCCCGCCTTCAAATCGTTCGTAGACGCCATACAAGGATCGGAATTCACCCGCGCGGTGGAGAAGAAGCTGGGCGTGGACCTGAAAGGCCGTCCCACCATGGTGACGGCGCGAGGGGTATCGGCGGCGCGCGATGGGCAGATTCATACCGACTCTCGCACCAAGATCATCACTGTTCTGATTTACATGAACAATGCTTGGGAGGCGAAAACCGGGCGGCTGCGCCTGTTGCGCTCGCCCGACAATCTGGAAGATGTGATCGCGGAGGTGCCGCCCGATGAAGGCACGATGCTGATCTTCAAGAATGAGCCCAATGCCTGGCATGGCTTTCACGCATTTGAAGGACCGCGCCGGGTGATTCAATTGAACTGGGTGACGGATATGGGCGTGGTCAGGCGCGAGCAGTTCCGTCATCGGGTTAGCGCGTTTTTTAAACGGCTACGCGGCAAGTCCGCGCCGGAGCGGATGTAGCACTTTCCAACCCTCCCTCAAGGGGAGGGCGGATACGAGTGCCACACACCGCGCCCATCGCGGATACGATGACCAGTCGCGGTCTTTTCGACATTGGTGGACTCCAGCGGCACCTTGCCGAAGCCGCCCGGGATATCGAGCATATAAGTGGGCATCGCCAAACCTGACAAGTTTGTGCGCAAGGCCCGCGCCAGCGCCAGTCCCTCTTCAATATTCAGCCGGAAATGCGATGTGCCGGGCGCCAGATCGGGATGGTGCAGATAATAGGGCTTGATGCGGTTCTCCACGAAAGCGCGCATCAGCTTGGCCAGCGTCTCCACATCGTCGTTCACGCCTTTCAGCAACACCGACTGACTGACCAGCGGAATTCCGCCATCCGCCAATCGCGCGATGGCTGTTTTGGCCTCTGGGGCGAATTCGCACGGATGATTGGCATGTACCGCGACATAGCTGGTCGCGCCGGGGGCATGCAGCGCCGCCACCAGATCGTCACTCACCCGCGCGGGATCGGTCACCGGCACGCGGGTGTGCCAGCGGATCACTTTGACATGGGGGACCGCCGCCAACCGTGTGGTGATTTCAGCGATGCGGCGTGGGCTGAGTATGAAAGGATCACCGCCTGTCAGGATCACTTCCCAAATTTCGGAATGTGCGGCGAGATAGGATAGCGCCGCCTCGAAATTCTCTTTCGACAGGGCATTTTCCTTGCCCGGCCCGATCATCTCGCGACGGAAACAGAAGCGGCAATAGACCGGGCAAGCCGCAACCACCTTGAACAACACCCGGTCGGGATGACGGTGCACAATTCCCGGCACGGGAGAATGCACTGTGTCGCCGATCGGATCGGCGCGTTCTTCCGGGAAGATAGTCAGCTCTTCCAGGCTGGGCAGGAATTGACGCGCAATCGGATCATGGGGATCAGCCGGATCGACCAAGGACAATAGATGCGGCGACACAGCAACCGCGTATCTCCGCGCAACCTCCTCGAGACTCATCTCTTATGCGCCTTGAAGTTGGGCAAAAACACCGCCAGCAGCCCGATCAGATCGGAAGAGC
>JADMIO010866754.1_pt1 | contig 11169 bp, 10 predicted proteins | sample 8958161 | NCBI WGS metagenome assembly JADMIO01 (sample SAMN16585339, study PRJNA669376) | soil metagenome | isolation source: Crop rotation soil | place: USA: Cullars Rotation, Alabama | collected 2011 | reverse complement strand
ATCGAAAGATGCTCGCCGAGTGGTTCAACGAGCCGCCGGAAAAGGCGGTGAATTGCGTCGAAGAATTCGAGATCGCGGTGAAGAAGAAGTTCATCGACGAGCCTGGACAGATGAAGCTGCTGATCGTCGTGGACAAGCTGCTCACCGGCTTTGATGCACCGCCGGCCACGTATCTCTACATCGACAAGCAGATGCAGGATCACGGGCTCTTTCAGGCGATCTGTCGCGTGAACCGTCTCGACGGCGAGGACAAGGAATACGGCTACATCATCGACTACAAAGACTTGTTCAAAAGTCTGGAAGGTGCCGTTCATGACTACACCTCCGGGGCTTTCGACGCCTACGACAAGGAAGACGTAGCGGGCCTGCTGGAGGATCGACTCGGAAAGGCCAAAGAACGCCTGGAGGACGCGCTCGAAGCCGTTCGGGCGCTCTGCGAACCCGTCGAGGACCCACGAGATCAACAGGCATTTTTCCGCTTCTTTTCATCGAAGGATCACGGCAACGCGGAGCAGCTCAAAGCAAACGAACCGCAGCGGCTTTCCCTCTACAAGCTGACGGCTGCGCTCGTGCGGGCCTACGCGGACATCGCCAGTGAGATGATCGAGGCGGGCTATTCTGCTGGCGAAGCCGAGGCGGTGAAAAAGGAGGTGACCTTCTACGAGAATCTTCGCAATGAGGTGAAGCTACACAGCGGTGACGCCATCGACCTCAAGCAATACGAGCCGGCGATGCGGCACCTGATCGACACCTACATCCACGCTGATGAAAGCGAAAAAGTGTCCGCGTTCGATGACTTGTCGCTGGTCGAGTTGATCGTGCAGCGCGGGGCAGATGCGGTCACCGCTCTTCCTGCCAGCATCCGCAAGAACAAGGAGTCCGTGGCCGAGGCCATTGAGAACAACGTGCGGAAGCTCATCATCGACGAGTCGCCGATTAACCCCAAGTATTACGACAAAATGTCGGAGTTGCTCGACGCCTTGATTCAGCAGCGTCGGCAGGGGGCCATTGAATACGCTGACTACCTCCAGCGAATCGTCGAGCTGACCAAGCAGGCAAAAAGCCCCGGTGCGGGGTCCACTTACCCGGCTCAAATGAATACGCAGGCCCGGCGTGCGCTATACGACAATCTCCAGAAGAGTGAGGACCTGGCACTCGCTGTGGATGCTGCCGTGCGTGCGAAAGCGCAGGACGGATGGCGCGGGAATCCTTTCAAAATCCGCGCTGTGAGAAATGCCATCAAAGCCGTGCTAGAAACCTACGAACAGGGCTCGTCCGTGGTGCGTGAAGATCCTGTGGAGGCAACAGCGGAAGAGTCCGAGGACGAACGCTTGGATCGAATTCTGGAACTGGTGAAGCAGCAGAATGAATACTGAGGCCAAGACGATCACTGTCAGCGGGCTGGATGTCCAAGTGGTGAGAAAGCCGATCAAAAACCTACATCTCGGCGTTTACCCGCCTTCGGGCAGGGTTCGTGTAGCTGCACCACTCTCCGTTTCCGACAACGCGGTGCGCTTGGCGGTGGTCGGAAAGCTCGGCTGGATCAAACGCCAGCGGGCGCGATTCGAAGACCAACCCCGACAGTCGAAGCGGGAGATGGTGAGTGGAGAGAGTCATTACTTTCTCGGTCGCCGTTACCGTCTGCGCGTCAAAGAAGGCGATGGCCTGCCCTCTATTTCGCTCAAGAGTCGATCATTCATCGATATGCAAGTGCGGCACGGAACTTCGTCCGAGCGACGGGCGTTCCTCTTAAGCGAGTGGTATCGGAACCAGCTCCGCGACCATGCTGGCCCGTTGGTGGAGAAGTGGGAGCGTTTGATTGGGGTGCGCTTTACCGCATGGGGAATCAAACGCATGAAAACCAAGTGGGGGTCATGCACCATCGAGAGTCGTCGCATCTGGCTGAATCTGGAGTTGGTGAAGAAACCCATCCAATGCCTCGAATACCTCATCGTCCACGAACTGATGCACCTCCTCGAACGCCACCACAATGACCGCTTCACAACGCTCATGGATCGCCACCTCCCGCACTGGCGGCAGGCGCGAAAAGAACTAAACGCGGCACCGCTCGCTCATGAGTCCTGGGGCTACTGAGCTCAGTATATGAGCCTGGGAGACCTGCCGCTTACGGTTGCGCATTCACCTGTCTGCCCATCCACTGGGGCGATTCACAAAAACCGCTGACTCGATTCCATCAATTGCACCAACCCCATCTTGAATGACTGCGTGCTCCTGTGTCCTTCGGCCTTCATCCCAAATAATCGGAAGGACAAATTGCACCTCAGAGCCTTTCGCTCTGTAAAGGCTGGCATCCGCCGCGAGCTCGTTGATGAGGTCGCGAGAACTGTGTTTGCGATACCAGAACTTCACTTCAATGACGAGCTTGAGCGATGAAATGTAGAGGTCGGCGCGCGGCTGCGTTGTGCCAACGGAGATAGTGTATTCCTCTTCTTTCAAGTCAGGAAAGATCGGCCTTAGTATCGCATACAGAAGCGACTGGAAATGATACTCGTTTTCGACGTGCCATTGTCGCGGTTGCGCCCCGCGTCTGGACGTTTTCGGCTTTGTTTCCCAAACCCATCTGTATAACGAGCTCTGGACTCCTTCGAGAACCCGCTTCACCTGCGAAATATCAGGCCGGTCAATGCTGATAGCTGCCTGCGATTGTATCCAATCGAGAGCAGCCAGGCGCACTGCAGCAGTGTAAATATCACCTTCGTCCGCTTTCATTTTAGCCTTGGTAAAGGCAGCCGCGTATGAGGCAGGATTTATCTGGACGAGACCCTTGCTCTGCAAGGCAACGACAACATCTGCAGAGACGTCAGCAGGAAATTGCGATCTCGCCAGCAGATGACCAATGGCCCGAACGGTAGAAACGTGCGTTTCCTTTCCCTCTCCGGAGGCGGCCTCTTTACAGACGACAACAAGCCAGTCCTTTCCTTTGGCTGAAATCGTCTCGCTCGCAGCGTTGACGGCAAGCATCACTCCGATAAGCCCCACAGGGTCATCCACAATCGGGTCTAATCCTCCAGACGAACGCACCTTCGTGCCCTGAATCCAGTCAACAAGCGCGTCACGCTCTCCAACCAATCCCAAAGCGGAGACATTTGTGAGAGCAAAGCCCGCTAACGCAACGTCGCGATATGAACGAGCCCCGCCACGTTTGGAACACGCCGCCTTGATGTGCGCGTCAAGTTCATCCGCAGTGAAGCGGACTGGCAGCAGCCACGCTAAGAATGCCTGATGCAGAGGCGAAACGCCGTTGCCAACCAGGGCCCGCGAGTGGGCTTCCTGGGCATCGGAAAGAATCATCTCTGCGACGGTTGAACTCATAAGAACCAACGGGACCTCCGAAGTTTTCCGAGTATCGAATCGGGATTCCAGAGTCCGTCCATGTTTCCGAGAAGTCTTGCGATGGTCGAGGAATAGGAGATCGTCACAGGCATCGAGGCGGCGCCAAATGTCCGCCACGAGTGATCGGAAAAAGCGAAGACTTGCCGTGCGAGGTAGGTCATGTCGTGAAAGGTGGACCCCCGATGTAGCCTCAACAAAACGGGCTGCGGCAAACCATCAGACGCTTTTTTGACTTCTTTGGGACCAGTGAGGACCAATAACGATTCTTTGCCGTTGAGATGTAGGCAGAGAGACCTAGCAGGCGCCATAACGCCCTTCATTTCCTTGGCGATCGAACGATAATCCGTCACTCCCTTTTGATCGGGATCCACAAGCAAAAGAGGGTGCTGATCGACTACCTCCAGAAAGGCGAACTCGACTTGGAAGTCAGTCAGTGAGCTAGTAGCTGCCTTAACTGCCGCAACTTCGTCATCGTTAAACCTCTTGAAGCCGGCGTGAAAAACCAGTCGCACATGCTCCCCCTTCTGCCAGTTGCGATCCTGTCTCACTCGTTCGATAGTGGACATTAGAGTCTCACATAGAGTGGTTTGATATTCTGCGAACGGGACCGCACGGGAAGTGTTTCCCAAAAGGTAAAGGCCACCGCCTGTGAAGACTGTCGTAATGCCAACGATCCTCTTTCGCTCCCCGGACAGGCGTGAACCACTGATGATTGCGCTTCCAAGTCCAATTACCAATTCATGCGCCACCGTATCATCGTATTGAAGCACCCAAGGTGTTCCGCCAAGCTTCGCGTAGCTGGCCAGCGCCATGTCGCTTAGGGCAAACTGAAGATCACCGCCGCGATATGCCATCGTGTCCACATCGAACCCTTGGACGGGTATCTGTTGGCTCAAAAATGAGGCTTTAGTTACCAAGTAAGGATTCCGGTCACCCTTCAAGGAGTGCGTTCCTTGTTCCATCTGCACAAGCGCAAGGTGCCAGGGATTCGATTCATCTTGCGCTTCCAACGCACTTTGAACTGCCTTTCGATAAGCGTAGGGCGTGTCGTTGTCGGCACAGAAAAACTCGGGCTTGCTTTGCTTGAGTCTATACAAGTTCCAGAGCCCTTTCTCGAAGTAGTTCTTCCCATTTGCACTGGGAGGAGCGCCGTTAAGCAGTTTCTGCACGAATTGCTCCACTTCGCCTTTCCTCCTTCTTTGACAGACGACACAGATGCGGGGCGCATTCGGTGTGAATTTAGACCATAGATATGGCCCCTGCTTATCCATCCCGGAGGTTTTGTATTTCTGAGGTTGACCGGCAGGGTCAAAAATAAAAAGCGTCTCTGGCATCCACTCCAACTCCGGAAAGATTGTGCTGGTCGCAGCATTAAAGATCGGACCAAACGAAACGCTAGCTCCCTCCCATAGTTCGATCTTCATCGTCGATAGTGCGCCTACCGTCTTCTTCATCAGGGCAAACCGTGATTCCCCGCTGCGCATTCGAGACTGGAGCTGATGCAGGTGTCTCGCGATCCTGTCGCCGTTGTGGCCAAACTGTCTGTCTAGGCATCGGCGAAATACCTCAGCCTTGGCCTCAACCCAAACCTCGTCGGCATTGATCTCATTAGTTTCTGTCTTGCAGTCGTCCAAGCAGAGAACATTATCCCTCACGGTGGCAACTCGGCCCAGAAGTTCGTCCCGATGGCTGAGCCGACGATCACTCTTTTCAACTCTTTGACCGACATAAACGCCTTGGAGGTCGATGCCAAAAGCGAGCAACTCTGCGGCGGTTCGGTCAATCGAGCGGTGGGTTCTTGCTCCGCACGCGACGCCGATGAATGCCGCAGCGTCTTTGAACTCGAAAATGCGGACGTCGAACTCGAGCATCTGCCGAGCGTGCAGCCAGTCGGGAATCACGAGCTTTCCCAGGCCAAGTTTTACGCACGCATCTCGCAACAGGTCGCCTTCTTCATACTGCGTAATGACTTTGATCGGGCGGAAATCCAGCACCGCATATCGCCGTCCCGTAAATTTCCGAACGATCCCTTCCGACACTAGCGTTGCAGCAAGCCCAAGGTTATCGCGCAGTGGTATCTCCTCGTGCGCTGCAGCGAGCGAGGTTTTGGATCCGTCCAAAGCGATCACCAGGATCTCGTCAGAAATGTCCGTCACACGGCGTTTGAAAACGTGCGTGTCTCTGTGTTCTGAGCGCAGCGACCGGAGGCTTTCCTTCGACTGAAAAGGAATGACGCCCGCCGTGACTTTCACGTCCGGTAGCAACGCTTGAGAAATGTTCAGGTGAAGATTTTTGGACATGATTTGTTTTCTACCCTTCTCCGCCGATTGTGAGTAGGCGATCATCATCCATGCGAGCGAAAGCGCTGCCCTCGTAGCGCAAGCGCATAATGGTGTGACGCGGCTTAGCCGGCACGGCATTGGGTCGCATGATTCCCACAGCGACCGATGAGCAGTTCGGCAACCGTCCGGCGTCCCGTGACGGACATCTGAATTGTGGAGGCAAATCGTCGGTCATCAACGACCTTCTGCCGACATGCACGAGACATTCCAAGTATGATCTAAGGCGCGGCGGATAGCTAAAAAAAGAGAGGGTTGTGCGGACTGCTCAGCGACGTTCACGCGCCTGCTGAACCGGGCCACAATGGCCGGTTCAGCAGGGCGTGATTGCAGTTCGCCTAGGCGGCGATCTTCCGTTCCCGCCGCTCTGGCACCGGTGTCGTGGCCGGACGAGCACGGCCTTTTGCCCAAGTGCGCAAAGCACTGAGCTGTTCGGCCGTGAGCTTCGAAAGCGGGACGAAATCAACGAGGACTTCGCCGATGGTGAGGTCAGTGGGTTCATCGCCGCGGTCGAAGGCGCGGTAGAGCGCTTCCACGAAGACTTGCTCGATCTCGGACCCCGTGAATCCGTCGGTGACTTTCGCGAGTTGCGCGAGGTCGAAGGACGCGGGCTCGCGGGTGTATTTGCCGATTTGGATTTGCCAGATGCGCTCGCGCTCTTCGCGATTGGGCAGATCGATGAAGAAGAGCTGGTCCCAGCGGCCCACGCGGAGCAGTTCCGGCGGGAGCTGGCTGACGTCATTGGCGGTCGCCACGATGAAGACCGGTGCCTTCTTCTCCTGCATCCACGAGAGGAAGCTGCCGAAGACGCGGGCGGAGGTGCCGCCATCTGTCGAGCCGGAGCTTTTGCTACCACTTAAGCCCTTCTCGAATTCATCAAGCCAGAGGACGCACGGAGCGATGGCCTCGGCGGTCTGGATGACGGAGCGCAGATTGGATTCCGACTGGCCGACGATGCCGGCGAAGATGCGCCCAGCGTCGAGCCGTAGCAGCGGCACGCCGAACACGCTCGCTGTGGCTTTCGCGGTGAGTGATTTTCCGCAGCCGGGAATGCCGAGCATGAGCACTCCCTTCGGTGTGGGCAGGCCGTATTCGGCGGCTCGTGGGGTGAACGCCTCGCGCCGCTTGAGCAGCCAGTCCTTCAGCACGTCAAGTCCACCGATTGAGTCGAGCGATTCAGTCGCTTCGATCAGTTCGAGCAGGCCGTTCTTTTTCACCGCCTGTGCTTTCTCGCGAGCAATGACCGTCGGATCGAGCCCGCCCGTTTCCACAAGGGAGAGGGCATAGGCGTTCTCTGCTTGAGTCGTAGTCATGCCACGAGCGGCGTCGAGCAACGCGGTGGCCGCGTTGCCGTCCGGAGCGCTCAGGCGCTGGCGGCGTTCCTTGGTCATCGTCTCGTTGTGCGAGACGATGATGCCATCCATGACAACGCGCAGTTGTTCCTGGCCCGGAAGCGCGAATTCGACGATGGCGATTTCGCGTTCCAGCTCCGGCGGAAGAGCCAGCCGACAGCCGAGCACGGCAATCGTCTGGCCCTTGGTGCGCGCCTCGCGGATCACGTCCTTCAGCTTCCGGACGAGCACGGGATTCGGCTCGTCGAGGAACTGATGAAGATCCCGCAGCAGCAGGATGGTGTTTTCGGGCAACTCGCCGACCAGGGCGAGAACCTCCAATGGTTCGCCGCAATCGCGGACGGTGCCCTTGGCCGTGTCGATCATCCCTTCTGTGACCGACCAGGCGTAGAGCGCGTGCTTCAATTCGGTGGCGACGGCTTTCAGCTCCGCCTCCACGCGCTGTTCCTCGTGACTGACGAGGTAAAGGCCGGCATAACCGGCCCGGATGTATCGGGTGATTTTCTCCCGCATGATGTTCCTCCTTTCGTTATTGGTTGAAGTGCCGATGCTCCCATTCGAGGCACGCCGCCCGCGAAGGGTCGGAATAAAGCAGGCTGCCAGCGGGGTCGCGGGCCTCCCATTGCTGGGCGTCGTCGTTGAACTCGATGCTGGTCAGCCGCTCGATATGGAGCGCACCGATTTCGGCGAGCGGGATCGTCTCGGTGTAAAGGCCGGTGACGATCCCGCCCGGTGCCACGGTCAGGACATTCATTGTCCGATGCGTTGTTGCGCAGTCCGGCGGCTGCGTTGGTGGTATTCGGGTTTCTTGGTGCGAGCGGCGACAGTGCCGAGCGCTTCTTCGAGGAAACGCGTGGCCTGTTCGCAATCCGCGCCGTGGAAGGCCACGGCTTCGATGCGAATGTCGCCCGCCGGGCCGACGATGATCTCGATGGTGCGTTGCGTTTTCACCAGGCACCTCCGATCACGAGCCTGATGGCACCGTTCGCCGCCGCTTTGCGTTGCACGGAATGTCCGCGTTTGCGCGCCTCGGCGGTCGCTTTGTGGACGGCGTAAAGCTGCAGGAGCCGGCCGTAGTTGGGGCCGACTTCTTTCGCCACATGGCCGTCCCACCAATCGGTCGTGAGACCGAAGGTGCCATCGGGCTGCCGGTTTACGGCGATGTCATACGGGCCTTTCAGCCGGATGACGTGCTCGCCGCGCACCGTGTTGCTGGCGTAGCCCCGCGCCGTCGTGTTGGCGACGATGCTGAGGCCGAGTTCCCCGCACGCGCTCGTGAGCGCGGCGAGGTCTTTGATCTGGGTGGTGATGGTTGCGAAATGACTCATCGGGTTTCTCCTTTCGTTTGTTTACGAGCATGGGCTGCGGTCTGCTTTTGCAGCCACGCGCCGGTGCTCAGGGTTTTGATGTTGCTTGCAGTGATGAAGGCCGCGCCTCCGCCGAAGGCATCCGTGCGCGGCTTCGAGCAGTCGTGCGACCATTCGAGGCCCACGCATCTGTGCGGATCGAATTTCCCCAGCAAGTGCTGGATGAACGCGCAGACCGCATCGATGCCGCCGTTGCTGGAATGAAGCCACACGCCGCACTTGCCGGGCGCATCGTCGGCTTCGGTTTCAAACCACCAGTCCTCCAACGCATCGCGAAGCGACGCGGGAAAACCGGTGGGAATTTCCTCGTCCCCAGCGCGGATGATTTCCGCCTGGCGGGCCAGCTCCGTGGCATACGCCTGCGCCGCCTCATCGGGCAGCGGCAGCGTGAGGCTGAAGTTGGTGAAGTAGTCAGCCATGTTTCCTCCTTTCATTGGTGCGCGAACACCGGCGACCCGCGTGGTGCGGATCGCCAGTGCCCACGCGGGTTGTTGGTTCAGGTGTGAATGCGCCGTCGCCCGATCTGCCCGAATTGCCCGGCGGCGCGGGCGGGGGGCAGTGGCGCAGCGCGTGATGACGGAGCGACCGCCCCGCCGTAGTCGTGCATGCTCTCGCACTCACGATTGGCCGTGCCCATGAGGACGGCCCGCGTGTGCTTGCAACTGCGCGTGCCGTCTGCGGCAGTGCGCTTGCACCAGCCGGGACAGTCGCAGCTCGTCGAGCCGTCAGCGTAGAGCAGCGTTTGATACCGTCCACGTCCGCTCGATGAAGCGAACGTCCAGCATTTGACGATGGCGCTCATGCGGCGAGGTGGAAGCGCCGCCGTCCGACCTCCCCGAACCGTTGCACGAGTTCGGTCGCATCGGCCCGCGCCAGTTCTCGCGCTTTGTCGGCGAGGTCGCTGAGGCCCTGGCGAAGCATGCGCTGCGCATGGGCGCTGTCGCGATACTCCGCCGCAGTGCGACCGAGCAGCTCGCGCCGAACATTCTCCAGGTGCCGCTCCATCTCGGTGTCGTTGGCGAAGTTCAACTGCTTGAACTGGTCGATGAACCGCGTGAGTCGGTTGAGCGTGCGCTGATGCACGCCCTCGGTCTTGCCGCCGTTGATGCTGTGCAGCATTTCCTCGCAGAGCGTGGCCGTTTGCTCGCGCAAACTTGCGACGCATTCCGCGACGAAGGTTTCCACATCACTGCGGATCTTCGCCCCGGCCTGCTGCGCGGCGCGCTGCCGCGCCTCGACGATCTCCTTCTGCTCGGCGAGCGTGACGAGGTCGGCATGGAGTTGCTGCGGCGCGCTGATTTGGAACAGCGCCACATCGAAGCCGAAGTGCTTTTCCAGAGAGAGCGGAAACGCCCCGGCGATGGCCGCGACGAGCCGCTCGGGATCGGCGACGAGTTTGTCCGCCGTGGCACGCCACTCGCGCAGCGCGTCCTCGCGGTGCCGCGCATAACGGGAGACGAAACGCGACTTCGCCTGCCAGAACTCCGTTTCGAGCTGGCTCAATGTGCCGGTCACTTCATCGAGCTTCGGGTTCGGCAGGAAATGGCCGAGTCCGTTCAGGAATGGAAACGTGCTGGCTTCGATGAGCGCATGGGCGCGGCCTTCGATGAGCGAAAGCTCGGCGAGCGCATCTTTGGGCAGGAGCCGTTTGTGCCCGAGGCTGATGAGCCGGTCGGACACGTCCTGCGCATCCAGCCCGAGATCTTCGGGCCGCAGCTTTTTGCAGCCGCGCCAGTAGCGCACGCTGACATTGACGAGCACACCCTCGCGGGTGAGCACGTCGAGTAATTGGTTCGTGTGCATGAAGCACCTCCCTTCGTGGTGATGATTTCGGTTGAACGACGCCGGGCCGGACAGACTTTCGTCCATCCGGCCCGGGCATCGTGTGCGGCCTTCGCGATCTACTGGCGTGGCTAGATCCGGACGCTCTGGAGCGAGCGGAGTGTCTGCCGCACGGACGAAATCTCCTTTTCGGTCGCCTTGTTCTCGCGCTGCACCTGTTTGAGCAGGTCGCCGAGTTTGTTCACGCCGCCGAGGGCGTTGCGGAAGTCGCCGCGCACGACTTCGAGCTGCGCGAGCGCGAGATCGAGAGCCGGACGTGGATCCTCCGCCGTGGTGTTGGTGCGTTTTGCACCAGTGGTGTTGCCGTTGTTTTCGGGCATGGGTGTTTCCTCCTTTTCGGGTTGTTCCGCCGATTGTGGCGGAGGGTTTGGAGCCGATGGCTCGGGTGAGTTCGTCGCCGCCGGCCCGGGAGCCGAGGGCGGATTGGTTGGCGTGGGTGTCGGCGCGGCATCGGCCCGAACGGGCATGACGATCATTTGCCGTCCGCCGGCGCTGAAGCGCAGCGGCGATAACGGATCGATCAGTTCGATGCGCGTGAGCCCAAAGCGCAGCGCCTTGAGCAGCAGGTGACGGTTGACGAACGTCTTCACGTCTTTCCCGGTCGTTTCAGCGCCTTGCGTTTCAATTGCCTTCCACGGCTGCTCTCGTTCCGACTTCGCGAGCAACTGCACGCGAGCGCCCACGGTTTCGATCCCTATCGCGTGGTAAGTAGCATCGTGGTCGGGCAGTCGCGTGATTGTCTCGATGAGACGTTCCACGGCATCCGGCGCGATGACGACGGTCGTGGTGACCGAGTCCGCGCCCGGCACGACCTGACGCCAGTTCGGGTAATTCCCGTCGCAAGAACGGCAGATGTAGCGCCAGTGGTCGGTTGCCAGCTCGAAGACCGTCGATTCATCCTTCGCAGATGGTTTC
>JADMIO011837330.1_pt1 | contig 11170 bp, 9 predicted proteins | sample 8958161 | NCBI WGS metagenome assembly JADMIO01 (sample SAMN16585339, study PRJNA669376) | soil metagenome | isolation source: Crop rotation soil | place: USA: Cullars Rotation, Alabama | collected 2011 | reverse complement strand
CTTTCCCCGATACGTCGAGTCGCCGCCCAGGGGTATCGGGTCTTGCGTCTCGTGCGTCCCGTCGAACCGATTCTCCACGAGCAGGCCATGCCAATGGACCGTTGCTTCCGTGTCACCATTATTAGTCACGCGCACGGTGACTTCTGAACCCTGTGACACTTTCAGCAGGGGACCCGGAACTGAACCGTTATAGGCAAGCATTCGGACGTTGCCATCGCCTAGCCTCTTCGAGACCGGTGCGATGCGTAAATCGAATGTGTCACCGTCAGATAGCGTCTCGGTCCGGCTCGCAGCGCCGTCTGGCAGCCCGTCTACCTGCGTAGGAAATTCATTACCGTTTACCTGTGCCATTTCTGCTTTTTTCATCTCGGCTCCTTGTGAAGTGGTCGATCCGTTCAACAAGCCCACAATAGCGAGACACCGCCGTCGTGGTCCTTCCGGGAACCTGGAATTTTTCTGGTAGAATTCTTCCCGCCCATGCCGCAAACAAACCCTTCCGTGTACCGATTCGGTCCTTTTGTGCTCGATGTTGCGGACCGCTCACTGAAGCGTGACGGGACTCCGATTTCACTCACTCCGAAGGTGTTTGATCTCCTGGTCGTGCTGACCGTGAATGCCGGGCGTCTCGTGGAAAAGGACACATTGCTTCAGGCTGTATGGCCGGATGTAGCAGTCGAGGAAGGGAACCTCAGCAAGGGTATATTCACGTTGCGTCAAATTTTGGAAGCGGGTGCAGAAGGGACCTGCATCCAAACCGTCCCCAAACAAGGTTATCGGTTCGTAGCGGCGGTCAAGCCCGAAGTCGGAGCGAAATCCCCCACCAGGCCGCAGGAAAGTCCATCCGCTGCAGCGGACAACTCCATCGCAGTGCTTCCGTTTACAGATATGACCGCGGCACGTGATCAGGATTTCTTTTGTGAGGGAATGAGCGAAGAGATTATCAGTGCGCTGGGACGCGTTCCGGGGTTACGCGTTGCCTCCTACACGTCATCGAATCGTTTCAAAGGGAAAGCCCTTGATACGCGAGAAATCGGGCGAGAACTGATGGTGTCATGGTTACTCGAGGGAAGCGTTCGCAAGTCGAAGGACACTTTCAGGATCGCAGTCAAATTAATCCGCGCGAGCGACGGTTTCAGCGCCTGGGCCGGCCGTTTTGATCGGCAGCTTGACGACATCTTCGCTGTTCAGGACGAGATTGCTGGAATGATCGCGCTAACATTGGCTCAGCGGGTTGGCAAAGAAACGATCCCGCTTATCACGTCGACAACAACAAATGCGAAAGCTTATTCGCTATACCTCGAGGGGCGCTATCTATGGAATAAACGGCCGGGAGATGTCGTATGGCAGGCCCTCGAACGGTTTGAGGAGGCCATCAAACTCGATCCGGAATTTGCCCCGGCACACGCTGCGCTTGCGAACGTGTACGGAATTCTCGGCGCGTGGGAGTTTGGAGTGCTGCCGCCGGGAGAAGCCCTAAGTAAGTCGAAGGCCGCTGCCAGTCGTGCTCTGACGCTAGACCCGTTTCTGGCCGCAGGACATACAGCTACCGGCTACGCAACGTTGCACTATGACTGGAATCCAGAGAAGGCGTGTCGAGAGTTCGAGCAGGCGATCGCGCTGAATCCCGACTGGGTGGATGCACATCATTGGCATTCCCACGCGCTGTGTGCCGCTGGACATTTTCCACAATCGCTCGCCGCATGCCGCCAGACATTGGAACTGGATCCTCTCAATCCCCTCATGCACGCGCATTTCGCCTGGCATCGCTACATAGCAAGGGAATTTGGCGATGCATTGACGCAGGCCGAGCGCGTCATTCGCATGGAGCCGTCATTTCATTGGGGCCACTTCTTCGCCGGCTGGGCGTTCGAACGGCTTCAACGCACCAGCGAAGCGATCTCCTCACTTCGGGAAGCGGCGCGCTGTTCTTCAAACAGCCCGGTAATGTTGGCAGGACTTGGTCATGCGCTGGCCGTCGCAGAAGATCGGCGAGAAGCGCTTCAGGTTATCAACGAGCTCAGGCGGTTGCGGGGACGAAAGGGAATGTTCGCGTACGAAGTCGGCATGATTCACGCAGGTCTGGGCGATCGCGATGCGGCATTTGAATGGTTCACCCGAGCGGTGCGCGAACGATCGGGATGGATTGCATATCTATCTGTAGATCCCCGGCTTGATGCGTTGCGCGCCGATTCGCACTTTGCGCAACTTGTTGAAGCTTCGCGTTCTGAAATTCGACTGTAGTGCTTCCAGCCGTTCTCCGTCGGCCCTCATGAAAGCGCAATAAACCGCGAAAGGAGAAGCGCAGTGGTCGCCAGGGGGGACAACTTGGTCACGGCGGCGCTTTCGTACGCCTCTAGAATTCTCTCGCCGTCGAACCGTATCCCTACAATTTCCGACAACGCGTTGTTCGCTTTCTCTTGAGATCCGAACAACTCTTGGCGCAAGCTGCAGGACCGTAGGCAACAGGTCCGCATCCTTTATATATAGCTGGCCGCCATTGGCGATTGAGTTTCCGTTTACTCCATTAATACGGCCCCGGCCCCTATAGGTCTCGGATCGCTAAAGTGGTTTCGGGACACTTGGGGACGTACATATTAAATACGTGATCATCAGCCACGCCCATCGAGACCACATCGGCGGAGCCAAGATGATTAAGGACCGTTTCCACGCAAGCTGGTAATGGGCGACCTCGACTGGAAAATGGTCGAGGCCTCTCAAAACCAATATCCGAACGGCAAACCAAAACGCGATATGGTCGGGACGGATGGCGAGAAGATTACGCTTGGCGAGTCTACAGTCACGCTTGTCGCCACGCCTGGTCATACTCCGAGCACACTGTCAGCGATCTTCCAAGTGAAGGATAACGGCAAGCCGATCACGGTCGCCTATTCCGGAGGCACGGCGTTCAATTTTGTGAACGATCCGCGCCATTTTGATATTTACATCGACTCGCAGCGGCATATGGCAGATGTGGCGGCGAAGGCGGGTGCGACGATCCTGATGTCGAACCATTCGGCATTCGATGACGCCGTGCACAAGATCAAAATGATGTCCGCCCGCAAGCGCGGCGAGCCGCATCCTTTTGATCTCGGCAAGGAGGCCGTGGCGCGCTACTTCAAGGTCACCGAAGAATGCGCGCAGGCGGCGAAACTAAAACTGCTGACCAAGGGAAGCTAGAGGAAAGCAGGGTTTTGAATTCGCAAGATGTGCATTTCCGGGACGGCTGATTCCTGGTCAATTGTTGTGTAGTCGGCAAATCGGAAACTGAACGCGCTTGCCGTTGAAGTCGCCACGCTTTTCCGAGATGGCGGAGTGATGCGGGTTCGGTAAGGATTGCCCAGGACCGAGGGTCGAACGAGTCGCGTTAGTTCACTACCGCAGAATTGCACGGTATTGGAGGTTCACTTAGCTTCGCAATACCTGCCGCAAAGGTCAGAATGCGCTGTTACACTAGCAGCCCAAGAAAGGGATGGTTCTCGACCACGGGAGATGATTATTCGGGCGCTAGAAATGCGGTGCTTGGCTGCTATATCTCGATCGTAGACGGATCTTACCCGCCCTTCGGACCATCAATTTGCAGAATCACAATGATTAACACCGTTTGGGGCAGCACGGACAAGCCAGTATCAAGCAAACGACTTGCCGAGATTCTCGGTGCGGAAGCGGAGATTGAAGGAACTCTTTATATTGGCTATCCAATCATCGGAACACCCGAAGGCTCGTTTCCCATAGACGCGTTGCTTGTATCACCAACAAAGGGCCTTGTTCTGTTCAGCATTGTTGAAGGCAAGAAACTTCCGGACTACGCCGAAATCCAAGACGAAGGCTTCAATAAAATGCAAGCGAAACTCCTTCAGCACCAGAGCTTGGTGCGGAAGCGGAAATTGCAGGTGAACGTTAATACGCTCACCTTTGCTCCTGCGATCAACCAACTCCCTCCGGTTGATGATGAAGACCACACGCTTTGTAATGCTGAAAACCTTCTATCCGCTCTTGACGATTTGGAGGATATGGAACCGGAGGTTTTCCCCACACTCGTCTCCGTCATTCAGGCAATTTCTACGCTCCGACGAGGCCGAAGGAGGCGCGATCTCCGAAATGCGAATTCGAGAGGGAGTAAGATCAAGGCACTTGAGGACTCGATAGCGAACCTCGACAGTCAGCAGAGCGCGGCGGTAGTGGAAACCCACGAAGGAGTTCAACGCATCCGTGGTCTAGCTGGATGTGGCAAGACAATTGTTCTGGCTTTAAAAGTTGCATATTTGCACGCAAAGCACAGGGATTGGTTAATCGCAGTGACTTTCAACACGCGATCACTAAAGAAGCAATTTGAAAACTTGATTACAACCTTTGTGCTTGAGCAGGCAAGTGAAGAGCCGGACTGGGATCGGATCAGAATACTGAACGCTTGGGGCGCTCCTGGCGCCGTAGATCGAACAGGCATTTACTTCGAGTTTTGCCGTGACCACGGTGTTGAATACCTAGACTTCGGCATGGCAAAAAGCCGTTTCGGGTCGGACAAAGCGTTTGAAAAGGCCAGCGTTCGTTCCTTGAACTGTTTGGTGATGGAGTGAGCGCAGAAGAGCAGGAGCCGATCCCCGCTGTGTTTCATCACGCGCTGAAAGCGCATGGCATGGCAGTTGCTATTCCGACCCAACTCATCTGGCAGCAAACTCTCGAAGGGCAAGCCTTGGAAGACGAGGCGACACGCGCCTGGAATTTTTGGACAAGCGTTTACTACAAGGGCGGCGGCACCCCATGGCGTGTAGTCGGCCTGCCCACAAGTACGTGCTATGTTGGGCTGGCATTTTACAAGGACCGGCGGGACGGCACTTTAAGGAGCTGTCTGGCCCAAGCTTTCTCCGATCAGGGGGAAGGAATCGTGTTGAGAAGTGAGCCGTTCAAATGGACGGGCTCGAAGAGTCCCCATCTGCCGAAAGAACTGTGTGTCAGATTAATTGGACGTGTTCTCGACGCTTATCGTGCTCATGTGGGCCATCTGCCATCTCGCGTTGTTGTCCACAAGTGGCAACGATATCGGGAAGACGAGCGCGAGGGATTCGAACTCGGTCTTAGCGGGGTAAGTTCTTTCGACCTTCTTGCTTTTTCCGATCGGGGGATTCGATTCTTTCGCGCGGGACAACACCCGCCCCTCCGCGGCACGCTCGTCCAACTCACGCCCACTAACGCCATCCTTTTTACGAGAGGTTTTGTCCCGTATTTGGGCGAGTATCCCGGTATGCGCGTGCCTCGCCCGGTCGAAATTGTTGAGCATTTTGGCTCCGCCGCAATATCACACTTGGCGAATGAAATTTTGGCTCTGACCAAAATGGACTGGAACAGCGCTATGTTTGCAGGCAAGGAACCTATTACGACAGCATTTTCCGAAGACGTTGGTCATATTCTTGCGGAATTACCGGCTGGCGCAGAGCCACGACCTCAATACCGCTTTTATATGTAAGCAATTCGGAGAGCGACAGGAACTTACTGGACACCCGACATTGCGCGGATCGGCTTCAGGGCGTAACCCGGCTCGCTCAACTGATTCGCTGGGATTTTAATTTTTTTAAAAACTGGGCGGCATCGTCTTGGACAGAATGAACGGAACTGGGACTCCGGATCCCACTACGGGATTCGTCCCGTCCGATAACTCAGAGTGCAGCATTCGGAAACTGTCGCAAACCTCTTATGCCGTCGTTGGTTGAGGACCATTGTTATTGGTAAACATCGTCTTGAAGTGCATTAGCCAAACATGTTGCAAGATGCGGCTGATTAATTAGTTTCTCTTTGCAGAGTGCCGGATCTCATCATCGTCATGCGGGCGTTGCTGGCCAATCTAGGTCTGTCAAATCCTCCTTACGGATTTTTCCATGCTTTTTCAAAGCCAAGTCAAAGCGCTCGGACAACCACCTCATGGCTTCTGGCGTTAACCGGACTGCGCCCTGCTGCAAATATGCCCGGTTCGGGTCGGTATTACCGTTCCCAAGAGCCGCATTCCGTTTCGTGGTTACAAAGGAGTTCACGCCCAAGACGCCCTTTAGGTCACTCAATGAAATCCCATTATGAAGGGGCCCAGCGATGAATTCTGGATCATGGATCCGGATGTAGTAAGGCCACTGGCTTTTCCACGGCCGACGTTTAATATCGGCTGATGTAGCGTCATCCCGATCAGGAACGTGAGCAGATCCAATTGCGCGGCCATAGACGACAATGTCGTTCGGATTGGCGACTAGTCGCGAAATGAACATTGTCGCGCCCTCCCGCACGCCACTCGGCCTCCTGGAATATGTGAGTGCCCAGTGCGACCCAGAACGATTTATCTCCTCTCTGACAGGCATGGCGGCTGGCGCGCGATTTTCTGATTCGCCAAAGAACTTCACGAATGCTTGCCGCTCTTTGTCTGATGATTCCTCCACGGTAATTGAGTCGACCTCGTCTTCAAATTCCGGCCACAGCTTCATGCCTTCATCACCCAAAGTCGTTACCGCATTTCCCACACTGCCTGCAGTGAGGAGGCGTTCATCCCATCCGTTAAGTCTGTCCAAGGTCAGGTCGTCCCCGGCGCGGTACCAAAGACTGCTAAAGTACTGTTGACATTTCCAGACGATTCCGGAATCGCGCGAAATGAAGCCAAACTCGTGATTATCGTGCAACCCTTTTTCAGTAAGATTCGCTGAGGTCACGATTGCGCAATCGCCGATAAGATAGAGCTTCGCATGTAAACCTCGCACGCCCCTGATCTGTCCACAATTGCCTATTAACAGTCGAAGTGCCGCAGTATCACTGACACCACAGGCAAAATCATCGAGGTTGAAGCGTGTCACAACCTGCAGCGTCGAAGGCTTGCCTGCTGAAAGCAAAAGTTCAATTGGCCCTGTCTGAATGAAAGGACAAATAATGCGTAGAGTCGAGTGATCGCGGGTAAGCGCCCTCCGAATTTCTGTTTCCCATCCTTGTTCGATAAGTTGAAAATCCATCCAATTCCTGTCCCTTACGACGTGATGGCGCGAAGTTCAGAGATGCCGATATCTACATATTCGCCGACGATTTCGAGATTCCGATGGCCCGCATACTCTCGCAGTGCAAGAAGCTGAGTTTCTGGATTTTGTCCATTATGTTTGGTGGAGACGCGGGCGTAGAGCCCGACACGTTTGCGAGTGAGAATCATTGATTTGAATGGTAGAATACACATTGTCAATTAGCAACCATTTATGAGCAGGTTTCAGGAGTTTATGACCGTTACTGAAGCGGCTGAGACCCGCGGTGTTACGCGCCAGGCGATTCTGGCTTTGATAGATCGTGGGACTCTGCCTGCGACCCGTGTGGGGAATCAGTGGATTATTCGACGGCGGGACTTATCGGCGTTTAAACCTCAGTCAGGTGGAAGGCCGAAAACAAAGAAAGTTCCTAGAAGATGACTGAGCACAACGCGGCGGAGTTTCACTGACTTCGTGCCGCGCCAAGAAACAGCTCGCGAAACCGCTTATATGTTTCTGGTCCAAAAAGGCGCGTCAAGTAATCCTGCCGTGGAAAGTAAAGGGCATGATTGATAGTTTTCCACTGAACCTGCCGGCCGTCGATTGCTTTATCGATACCGGTAATATGCTCAAGTAGTTTGTTTTGTAATTCGACAGATACTCCAATCGCTGCCCGCGTGTAAATGAACTCTTCTCCTGTCAGGTCTACCAGCTGCCGACCATTCCAAGTTTCCTTTGTTCGTTGAATGGCGACCACGTCAGGGAATACAAATTGTTCAATTTGTCGTTGCGGAGCATGTTCGCTCCATTTTCCATGGGTAAATTTGTCTACGGCATTCGCAAGAAATGCCGAAGTGGTACCTGAGTAGGACAGGATCAGCTCTCGTTTGGCACGTGTCATTGCGACATACAGTTTTGATAATTCGCGATAGGATTCTTCGCTCGGCAGGTCCGGATCCGGTATAACACGATGCGCGCAATTCACGATGCACACGGAATCAAATTCGAAGCCTTTCGCCTGCTCCAGATCCGACAGGAAGACGTGTCCGTTGTCGATGTTCGTTGTTCCATCAAGGACCTGCAAATTCAGAGCGGCACCGATCTCTTTAACGTCTTTCAGGCCGTATCCGCAAATTACAATGCACATTTTTAGTCTGGTGTCTTGCGCCTGTAGGTAATTGAAGGCTGAACCAAACTCTTCCGAAAGCATGTCCGCCGACAGCAGCAGTGGTTTCGGAGTAGAAAAGTTTGAATATTCAGGTTCCAGGACTTCGAAGTCCACATTCTTGGTTGCACCAGTTGCAAGGTTTTGGGTCAGGACGGTAAACGCGGCATCCAGAATCTCTCGACTGTTGCGGTAATTCCTGCGAATCACATGGGAACGACCGGTAATGTTCAGGCCGGCAATCAGTGGTTTGTGATGTTTCGTATAAACCTGCTGGGCGATGTCTCCGCACAAGAAGATGTCATTCTCCTGCTCAGGTGCGAGTTTTCGAACGATTTCCAGTTCAATAGTCCCAAAATCCTGTACTTCGTCCACCAACACGCAGCGGTATTGCGGCTTGATTTCACTCAAATGCCTGTGGAGTGCCGATGATAAGCCGAGATAGTCGGTAACACCAACGAACGCCATCTTTGCTTCCCAGGAATGGAGTCCCTTCAAGATCTGTGAGCGAAAAGACCGTTCGAAAGACAGTGCACGACCCTCGCGTTCCATGCCCAGATAGTCACTCCTCTTTTCAACAGGGACTGCACTACGTACATAATCAAATTCTTGTCGGAGGTAGTCTTTTGGAAAGACGTTTCGACTAAGCAACGACTGGTGGACAGGAATCAATACCGCGGCGTCATCGTTGTTCGCTTCGCACTGGTAATACTCACTCCAGATGTCAGTAATATGCTCATTCGTCTTCCATGTGATGTCGTCATAGGCCTTGTCATTGAGCGGCTCGAGTTGTTTCAGCTGTTCCTGACAGAACTCCCAAAACGATTTCACTTCAATGTTCTTGCGGTTGGCGTGACAGGCGTACTCGATTAGGTCATTAATAAGCTTTGCCAAGGCCTTGTTTAGGGTAAGAACAAGAACCTGCTCGCCAGGATATTTCTGGGCAAGATGAATAGCTCGTCTCACCACGACGCAGGTCTTGCCGGAACCGCTAACACCGGAGAGTCGAGCCGGTCCATTGAAGTTCCTTTCAACCAGCTTCTGTTGCTCTGGATGCATATAAAGCATCCAGTCTTGAAAGCTCTTCGATTTGATGAAGTGCTCAATAATTCCTGGGTCTAGGTGTTGGAGATCAATGAAGCTGTCGCCCGCGGTGAGCTCAGCTGTGACTGCCTTCGGAAGTGTTTCGACTAAAGTAAGTTGATTCGAATAAAGATCAATCCGGTTTTTCGCGCCGATCACATCACCTGCACGGAGAAGAAGAAATACATCGTGAAATGCATTAGCTTGGTCAATGTCAGGAATTTCGCAGGCCAATTCGAAAATGTCTTCTTCAGTGGCTATTGATTCGAGTTTGTCGAACTCACGGAGTATAGATGCCGGTGCGTCCACTGTTAGTCGTTCGTAGTACCGACGCGATAGGCGCTGAAACAGGAAGCCCTCGGCCCAATCTGATTCTGACCGGATCCTCTTTTGTGGTTGAGAGAAGTCTAGACTGACTAATGCAGTCCCGATTTCTCTACCGGGCGTAGCGGTTAGTCGCAGCCCCGTATTCCTATCGAGCCATCGATCGCAGTCGTCATGTTTCCCTACGAATAGAAATGCACAGCAGCCATTGTCCTGTATCGTTACTAATCGGCAAAACCCAGGTAGGTCATACTTGACGCAGTGCGGTATGCGTGTTTCTCCACTGTTAGTCACCTTTTGTCCAAGGAATGGATCAAGCTTTAGATCAATCGCGCCAATGATGGCCTGAGCTGCTTGGGCGGCTTTCTGGTAAATGCCGCCACCCTGGAATAGGTCGCGCAGAGACTTGAGAAAGTCTTTGTATTGGAAGTATCGCAGACGTCCTCCTGATTTTCCGATCGTTATGCGTGCTTGGATTTGCGAGGAAATCTACAGGAGTCTTCTAACAACGTCAATGTGGGCTTTACTGTGTCGATCGATTCGTTCACTGAAATGAATCGACCTTAACTGAGACGGGATGTACGAAGGAGATGGTAAAGGTTTGTGCTTGCCAAGTTAACTTCGACCCGCTTTTGGTTGAGCCGTCCAGTCCAGATCGTTTTAACCTCTACGGTTCCGTACTGATTTCCCGAGTCGTATACCTGTGAATATCGATGTGCTAAAAGTGGGCGGTGTCATCAGCGGGCCGGTCTTGCCGGAGGCCGTTGAAATACTGTCAGTGATTTCACTGGGCGCAAGTGCAGTTCGGATCATAGGCAAAGGCCTTACCACTGGTTTGGTTCGGGATTCAGTTTTTACTGACGATCAAATTGCACAGCTGAATGTGCGTCCGGAACGGCCTGCATTCGACGGTAACGCGGCACACTTCCGACTCGGCATTGAAGCCCAGCGTCTGGGACTCGCGTACGAATATGATCCTTACTTGTCGCTCTCGATCGCGCGAGTAGATCCGCTGCATGTATGGTCTCGTGACAGGACCTGAGCGGAATGGATCGTTTAACTATTTGCGTTCTTTTCGACAGCTTTCCAGGGCGCACGCAATCGTTCCCACAGGCTTTGTGTGCACCGCCGACCGTCCTGGGATGAACAGAAAACGCTCCTTTTGCGCACACTTTGAATTCGAAGGATGAAAAAGGGAAGAGGGAACCGTTCAATGCTCGAGTCGTTACCGCAAAATTACCGCATTAAGAGTTGATGCACGGTGACACCGTGAAACATGGCGCATTTCCTGATTCAGAAAGTGATGCCATAGACGCGATTGTTGTTTAGATTCAATCGACAATCAAATTGCCAAGGTCGAAGTCGCGGGTTCGAATCCCGTGTCCCGCTTTCCCCCTTCAACCACCTGCCTAGGCGTTCCTGATGCTTGTCCTAACCTCGTTCTCAATTAACTTCCAAATCCTATCGACAAGGCTGACGAATTCGGGCGTCCGTTTAAGCTCGAGGTCTCGCGGCCGCGGCAACTCGATCTGGACTTCCTCGCGAACGGATCCCGGACGTGCGCTAAACACGATGACGCGATCGGACAGAAACACGGCCTCATCGATCTGATGCGTGATCA
>JADMIO010828370.1_pt1 | contig 11171 bp, 24 predicted proteins | sample 8958161 | NCBI WGS metagenome assembly JADMIO01 (sample SAMN16585339, study PRJNA669376) | soil metagenome | isolation source: Crop rotation soil | place: USA: Cullars Rotation, Alabama | collected 2011 | reverse complement strand
GCCGCCGTTGTCATCGGGAACAACCTCGCGGGTGATTCCCGGGGCGAACTGGCTCTTGACGCGAATGCCTGCGTTGCGCTTGCGTGGCCTCTTGGTCTTACCTGTCACATGCTCGACAGGTAATGAGGTGCCCTGAATTTGTCAATTGAATAATACGAGCGTCGGTCAGGTCCCTTCGACTACCTTAACGAGCTTGCCATCGCGCATGACGTACACCCCGAAGGCGTTCTCCTCTTGCTCCTGCACGAAGAGACGGAAACGGTCCGGGGCGCGCCAGGTCATGGCCTCAAGCCCATTCAGGAAGGCGCCCAGGTCGATGTAGCTGAAGGCTGCCGCCCAGATGTTTCACTCGGGGTACTTGCTGCCGCCCCATAGGTCTCCGGCCTCTGGCGACTCGGTGATGCTTTTCAGCACCTGGTGGTCACTGTCCGTGGCCTCCCTGGTCAGTACGCCAAGGGCGTCGAGGTTCGCTTCGTCCTCGTACTCGTCAAGCTGGAGCATGATGTTGGTGACGTGGCTCATGTGGCTCCTGTCGGCGGCGAGCAATCCTGGTGACCCGCACATACCCGCTTGCCACGATAGACCAGGTGGGCCGGCCCGTCGCGGTCAGCTACGCGCCCAGCTGAGAGGTTTGCAAGTCCGCGTTCGAGTCCCTCAACCACAGCCTCGAAAGGCCCGTAGTAAGCGACCCCGGCGACTAGGGAGCCGACCCATTCGTCACGTCCCCACGGGGCAATGGTGATGTTGAGTTCCAGGCTGCGTGCCGCGCTGGAGATGGCCTTCATGCGGTCGTCTAGCGTCACGCGCACGACTCGCGTCCTGCGTGACCTGACGAGTCGGGCTAGATAGCGGATGGCCGCACGTACCATTGCCAGCGTCATGCGCCTGTCTCCCGGTGCAGGATGACGATTGGGCCGGCGGGACAGAGCATCACCCTCGCCATGTTGATGACCATCTCTCTGCACACGTCGCCCACCAAGGCCGCATACGCGACGTCGTCAACGGCAGGCGAGGCGTAAATCCCAGGGCGACGCGCATGCAACCGCTGGAGCACAGCCCTGGCTTTCCCGCCGTCCTCAGAGCGGCTAGCAAATAAGAGAAAGCGCAGCGACCTGAAGAACTCCGACACCGGGTCGGCGACGGCGGGCAACCCGAACACGATGCCATCCATTTCCATCAGCCCACCTCGAACCCGAACCGCAGCCCCGGGTCAATGCTCATGAACGACCCCGCCCCCCGCACCATCCCTGGCAGCACCCTGGCCCACAGCACCGGCTGTGCTTGCTCTACCAGGGACACTCCTACCCACTGCACTCCACCGGGGTAGTCGGGAATGTTCACCGATGCGTCCATGACGGCGCTTGGGGGAGCCGTGGTGCGGTCGATGATGAAACCCTTGCCCTTGTAGCAGCGCTGGCGGTGGTACTCGGGATAGGCTAGCTCCACCCTGCCGATGCCCGGGGCCTCTTGCCAGAGACTCAGCCAGACGTGGTCAGAGGCCAGCTCGGGGGATAGGGCGATGGCGCCGGCCTGGTTGCGGCCCACGAAGCGGCGGAAGAGGGCTTGGCCCCTCGTCACTTGTACTCCGACTGATAGAAGTGGAACGTGCGCTCGTACCAGTAAGCCGTAGCCTCGATTTCCTTGGGTACCTCGTCGATGACAACCGATGTAATCTTGCCGCTGCCTCCGTAGCTGTCGATAAGCGCCTGGAAGTCTGCCCGTGCTCGCCGTGACTTCCCCGCCGACCTTGCGCTGATGGTTACCACCCTACCTGGATGCACCGCACACGCCCCGCACCTCTCCACCCCATCAGGGCCAGCCGTCGCCTCAGCAGCATCGCAGACGTAGCACCTCATGGGGTCACGTCCGTGGCGATGTCTCCCGGTTGCCACTCCTTGAACCCGCTTGATCTCAAGAACTCCTCCAGCCGCACCAAGTCTCTGCGGGTGTGGCCGACGTACACGAACCGCGTTCGCTCCACGGCAAGCCCACGAAGGGCGTCGGGCCTTCCTACGGGTGCGTGCATAACGCGCTTCAGGTCGAAGCCTTGGGCACGAGCCCATTCCATTGACTGATGATGGGTTGCGCCAATCACGATCAGTAGGTCCCTGGGACCGGGGAAGCGCGGGCGCTTATCCGCGTCTACCAGCTCGACGAGCCTTTCCATCGCAGCAGCGCGCTGAGCCGGTCTCCACGACTTCGGCCAGCCCATCACTTCCCCTCCACAGCATCATCAGCAGCCCCCGACACCGCTTCCACTGCCTCCTTGCTGCTGATGCCGATGAACGCCTCCACCACCTCACCGGGCAGCGAACCACTCAGCCCCTGTCGCCACCCTGCATCGGTTGGCTTCAGCACGCACCCGGCAGAGACGAACCTCGGCCTTCCAGGGTCAGGAGGGCGGGCGTCGAGCTCGGCCCGGTCCGTGTCGCTGAGGCTGTGCCAGGCGGCGGCCAGCGATGCGTGCCAGTACGCCCTCACACTCTCATCGTGGCCCGCCGGGATGGACATATACCAAGCCTCGACTCCCATGTATTCGCCCTTAGTCATGTCTCCCCTTTCGCCTCGGCTTCCTCTGCCACTACCTCAGGAGGGGTAGCGCAGTGCGTGTTCACCACGATTGTGGTGGGGGCGTCGCCCTCTTCCTTGGCCGGCGTGAACAACCCCACGTGCTTGCCGGCAAGCTCCAACGGGCCCGGCTTGGGCCACAGCCGGAACTCCACCTCGTAGGTCTTGTTCCCATCGGCATCCACGATGGTGCGATGCTTCACCGAGGCCACCGCCCGGGATGCCCCACGGGGTGCTGCCTTCTTGACCCGCAGGGCCCCTCGCTTGCCCACGTAGTAGTGCTGCACGTCCGAGAAGGCCAGCAGGGCAAGCTCCTTGAGCACCCGGTCTGCCGTGATTTCGGTGCGGACCTCGAGCTTGATGCGGGCCGCTTCGATTTCGCTGGCTATCTTGGGGTTTCTTAGCAGCCGAAACCCCGTAACTTCGGCACTCTTGGCGGAGAACCCGGCCTTAATGGCGGCCTGGGTAGCGTTGGGCTCAACCACGTATTCGGCCACGAACCGCAGTTGGCGTGGCGATAGCTTTTCTCCCTTTGGCATCGCTTGGTTAGCCTATGTTACCACCCACCTCGTTGACTTCGATACCCTTGGCGCGACACCGCCTAACCATGTCAGCGGTTCCAGTGCCACCAGGGAAGGCCACGAGCCTTTGCAGCGGCAGTGATTCCATGACGGCGTTTCGTCGGATGCCGGCTGCCTTGCCGTGCTTGGCCCAGTTCGCAGGGACCTCGATGACGGGGATTCCGCGTTGCTCCGCCGATCGGCGTGCACAGGAATCAGCACCAGGAGCACCTCCCTCAACCACGACGAGACGCCTGGCGAACTCGGCATGCAGCGCGGCCATCTCGCGGTCAACTGCGTCGAAGTCCTTGTAGCGGCGACCTCCGCAAAATGCGACAAGAACAATCATCAGCCCACCACCGCCGCAACCGCTGCCTTGGCCCTCAGCCTACGTCGAATAGCCCAGCAGGCCTCGCACCTGGCCAGCTTGCCGTTGTAGACCACGACATGCTTTCTTGCATGTATGCCGGTGCAGTCCTGGCCGCACAGGGCAACGGCTGTGGTGGCGTAAGCACCGCCTTGGGGGGCGAGGTGACGTAGTCTGTCGTTCGCTTGGTTCATACGCACAGCTCCGGCTTGACCGTCGTGAACGTTGCTGCCCCTCTTGCCACAGCAGCAGCGTGACGAGACCGGCACTCGTCGCAATTGCTTCTGCCGCTCGCTGTCACCATGACGTGGACGATGTCGTCTCGTCGTTGCCCGCATACTCCCTTGCCGATGGCAGCGAGGATGTGTCTCGTGACGCTGATGCCGTGGCGCTTGCGTTCCCATCTCGTCACTGCGGGACCTCGCTCGTCACCCTCGCGGGCGGTGGGAACGTCATGTGCGAAGTGTCGGGTTGCAGGGCCATGCCGCAGTCGTCGCAGTCCTGGTCGACGTCTCCGAGGCGCTTCACCGTCCAGCCGGCGTCCTCGCGCACCTTGCGGTGGTGCCCGCAGAGCCACATGAAGCGGCTGACGCCGAGGGTGAGCTCGAACCTGCCGATGGCGCGCTCGATCGCTATGTGACGCTTGGAATCGACGGGTAAACTGGAGCGCGGCCTTGCTTCTTGGCCGCCTCCATTTCCTTGCGCCACAGGCTGTACCACGCTCGCCGCGTCGCACGGTTCACCCGTTGAAGCTCCGCGGCCATATGCTCGTCCAGCGGCACCAACTCCTTGACCTTCGCCTTCATTGCCGCGCTCGGCAACTCCGAGGCCACCTTCTCGTACATCGATCTCACCGCTTCCGGTGGGTAGATGTTTCCTTTGCTGTCCATTTTCGGGTCCTTTCGTTGTCGTCGTGGTTGCGCGTGCGAACAGCGGCATCGCCGCCTGACGAGGGCGAGGAGCGCTGGACCTCTGGACGGGTGTGGACTTCGCGGCCATGGTCACCAACTGTTGTAGAAGCGGACGAACTTCACATCGGGCGGCAACTTCGAAACGTCCAACTCGAAGCCTTCGCGCGAGTCGTCCTTCCACTCCCGGATGGCTCCGGCCTTCACCATCGCGCGCTCGTCTACCTCCCGACCCCGATCGTCCGGTGTCTCGCCGCCGAAGAATTCATCGACCTCCTCCGGCAGACCAACGTTGGCAGCCTTGCAGGCGTCGAAGATGGCCCGCATCTTCAGCCACTTCTCATCGGGCGGAATGAAGCCAACAACGTGCGTGCTCATGCCCACGTGCGTATCTCCTTTGAGTTGCCGATCACCACGGCTTCGACCAGCGTGGGTGATGAAGAGGGTCCGGCCCGTCCACGTCAAAGCCGTGGGCCTTCAGCCATTGGGGATGGAATCGAACCCGATCCCCGTCTCTGATGTACGGGACGCCTGCCACATCGAGCACCTTGGGCACTCCGTCGATGCTCTCGATCTTCGGCGGGGGCTCCCCCGTCAGAACGGACAGCAGCGCGCGCAGTTGCCCGTCCCGGTGATTTTCGAAGTAAGCGCCGCCTTCGGGCGCAAGCCGGCAGACGATCAGCGCCCGTACTTCCTCGTCGGTCATCATGTTGATTGCCCTACCCGTCTGGAGTTGGCGGTTGCTTTCCGTCCCGCCTCGAATCCAAGCGCGTACGCCGCCCGTCGACGCACCTCATGGTCTGACGTCGGCGGCGTCTCCCCTGGGGTCTCGACCATCGCCCGCTCTCTCTCTTCGTTGCGCCACTTCCGCCAGCCGTAGGCGTTGATTGCCGCGAAGAGAAGGTGGTTCGCGGTCAGCGCCCACGCCCCCGTCGCCAGCCCGTACGGTATCCAGCACGCGTTCGAGAAGATGCGGATCACCCAGCCCCGCACGCCCTTCATTGTCAGCGCGAGATTCCCCCAGACGTTCAGCCCGAACGCCGCCCACCCGAGCACCTGCCAGATCGTAGCCCCGTGCATCTCGTTCATGGCTTCACGCCGCGGTCATCCCGCGCATGTCCGAATCCGAGATGCTGATGAATGCCCCATCCCCCCGCACCCGACTCGCGATCCGTCCCTTCTCGCCGCCGATGCGCGCCCGAAAGTCGTCGCGTCCCAGGTTCGTGGTGATCAGCGTGGCGCGGTTGTTCTCGTAGCGGGTGTCCACCAGCTCGTCGAGCAGCGACGAGAAGAACCCCTTGGCGTCCTGGTACTCCACGCCGAGATCGTCGATGGCGAGCGCCGGCGTCCGAATCAGCCGGTCGATGGTGTCGTCCCAGTGCGACCGCCGACTGAGCTTTCCGGCCTTCTCGAAGACGCCACCGCGAGCCCACGCCCACCAGCAGGCGGCAACGGTCTTACCGCATCCGGTCCCCCCGCTGAGAACCACGATCCCCGACGCCGAATCAAGCCGCCTCACCGCCGCCATCGCCTTCGTGTCGGACGGCGCGAGGATCAGCTGCCGGTACCGCTCCGGGATTCCGGCGAGCTCGAAGGCTTCCTTCGCGCGGCGAGCGGCCGATGCTTTCTCGTCGCGCTCGAGTTCCGCCCGCCAGGCCGCCTCTTCGGCGATTCCCTCGGGGGTCTGAGCCCATGCCTCCACGCGCGCGAGCCAGTCGCCCATGCTCTCTCCTGGTTTTCGAAGCGGTTTCACAGCGGTTGTTCTCCGTCGGGGTACTCGTAGTTTTGGGGGGCGGGGGCGTGGCCGACTCGGACGTCACGGGTGCGCGGCGGGCCGGTGTTCCTGGCGGCTGGGGCGTTCGGGCTGACGCCGGCGAACTCCTCGCGCAACTCGTGGAACTTCGACATCCAGCAGCCGAACGCGTACGTGGGGTCCTTGAGAATCTTGCTGCTCACGGACTCGCCGTAGTCACCGGCCTTGGCCCGCTCGAAGAACCGACGCATCGACGGGATGGCCACGGCCATCGCCGCCGGATTCGCCGACAACCGCGCGGCGAAGGTCTCGTCCTTGCCGTTGGCCACCCTTGGCGTGTCCCAGTCGAGGACGCCTGGAACGCACTCTGCCCGTACCGCCCCGAATCTCGCCATCAGGACGTACCCGGTCATGGTCTCCGTGCTGGCGGCACTGCCACTGGGATCCTGCGCGCCCGCGGGAGGGGGAGATTCTTTATCTGGACTGGACTGGACTGGACTGGACTGGACTGTGTCCGGACGTCCTGCGCCGTTTGCCGGACGCGACACCGCCGCGTCCGCGGACGCGTCCGGTTCTTTCGTGTCTTCGTCCGCGCCCTGCCTCGCAGCACCACACATGACGCAGTCATCTCGGCCACAGTCGCGCTGTTTTGCGTGCGCCCTGCCTACGCGCTTGCGTTCCGCCTCGTCGTTCATCTTCTTGATGGCGGCGCCGGTGTGCTTCATCCAGTCGTGGATCTCGGCAGGCTGTCCGTTGGTCTCGTCGATGAAGCGACCGGCCATGGCCAGGTAGAGCTTGCCGTCGAGTGGCGTGTAGCCAGCGGCGATCTCGATCTCCTCCGGTCCCATCCCGTCTAGCCGGCCATCTGGAGCAGAGCGACATGCCCACTTCCACAACCGAAGCACGTAGGCCCAGGCGTTCTTGTCGCGCATCATCCCGCACAGACGGAGCGTCTTGGGGTGGTCGAAGAAGCCTTCGTCGATCTCCAGGTACATCAGCGCGCCGCCCTTTCGCCGCGCCATTGGGCCGTCCGGATCTTGTGGCAGGCATTACAGAGCGTCCTAAGGTTCGTCAGCTCACACGGCCCACCGTCCGAGAACGCGACTATGTGGTCAGTGTTCCAGAGCGAAACCGCGTACGGGAAGCCGTCCCAGATGCCGCGAGTAGACCCCGGTGACCATGCTTCAATCCGTTTGCACGTAGAAATGAGGTCCCGGTACCGATGGGGCAGGGCTCGCAGCCTGAAGACGATGCGCCGGAGACGTTCGCAATCGAGACCGCACCAAGCGCAGATGCCATGATCTCGCCGTAGAACTTTCTTCCTCACGTGGGCGGCGGGACGCCTGATCCGGATCGCGTCCTTGTCGACGGGCGCGCAGGGGTTGATGGAGCGGATGCGGGCCATCAGCGATTAGCCGTCCTACGTCTGACCTTGCGCTTTCGCCGTTCCGACCCATACAACTGGAGAGCAGTCGTATCTATTGTCCCGTCTCTGCCGTCTATGTTTTGCAGCAGGTCTTCCGTTGTGACGCCAAGAAATTCGGCAACGCCAATGAAATACTCACCGCGATTATCTATTCTCATTCTCTCGCAGTCACGCGAGTAGCACATGGCGTCTACATAGCCTCTGACGCGATCTAGGTCAGACGGATATAGTCGGGAAAGCGCGTCCTTGAGTAAGTTTACCGATACAGATGCCTTCCCATGGCATACCTCGCAGAGAGTTGTAAGGAGGTCGCCTTCGTACTCCCATGGCTTGGCGCCATATCTATATCGCAGGTGATGAACCTGGAGAGACTTGTCCTTGTCGCCACATTCAGTGCATGCCCAGCCGTCTCGCTGCAGGATTTCAAGCCGCTTGCGCTGCCACCGCGGGTCCTTGAGCAGTTCTGCGTATGACGGGCTGGCCATCTACGCCGCCACCTTCCTCGCCCTCGCAGCACAGTACCGGTCGTAAGCCTCATTGCTCTCAGCAATCAGCGGTGCAGCCCACGCCCATCTCGTGCCGTCTGCCCAGCCAGCAAATACCCCCTTGCGCTGCTCCCAGTCTTCGTGTGCTCCCTGGTGCATGGCCAGGGTCTGGCGATCTGGTGGCTTCAGCCCGAGGCCCGTCTGCTTGCGGATGTGGCTGGCCTGGATTTCTCCCCAGCAACTCGCCGGCCCAGTGCCCTCGTTCCCGCAGACGCAGCAGGGCTGAGAGTGGAGCCAGTGGATGTAGCCCGAATCAGCCCCGGGGCGGGTGAGCCTCCGCGGCGACTTGTACTTGATTCCCCAGCGCTTCGCCTTTAGGGGCGTGCGGCGCTTGAGTGCCGTCCTCTTCACGCTGCATCTCCAAATAGTCCGACCTGGCGACGGCCGGAGACATGCGGGGCTAAACCAGATGCATTCGTCGTCCGTGGTCTTGTCGCCACCGTAAGTGAGCCTGCCGCGTGACCACGCATGGACCGTCCACCCTGGCATGTCGTAGTCGCCAACGTGGCCGCACAGGGCGACACGCAGGCGCCCATGAGCGCGTGCCCAGTCAGCTACGGCGTCGGCTATCGCAGCGGCGCCGGACGAGTAGAGCTTTTCGTAAGCCTTGTATGGCGGGTCAAGAAAGACTGCCGTCTCTGTGTCTCCGTAATGGTGGTTGAGGCAGCGGCTCCAGTCTCCGTGAACGATCCTAACTCTCTGCAAGCGCCTAGATAGCGCCGTTAGCCATTGACGAACAGGCTCACCAGACGATCCGTCGGACACATGCGGAATCTGACCGAGGCTCGCCGCCTGCGTTCCCCGGCCGGAGTCGGACACATCGGAATCTGACCGAGGCTCGCCGCCTGCGTTCCCCGGCCGGCGTGGATCGCACCACCCGCTACCAATCCAGCAACACTGCCCCCACAGCCACCACCCGGCAATCTTTGGATCACCGGGCCAGTCAGCGTCTACAAGCGCATCTCTCAATGCAGCCGTTCGCGACGGCTCTGTCAACCACCGATGCCTGGCAAATAGGTCGACGTGCGAGACTGGATAGTCCTGCCACGACCAAACCTCATCGGGATGGAACTTCAGCGCCCGCCAAAAGTTCGCCACGTAAAAGTTCTGGTCGCCGATAACCTCAAGCGACGCGGGCTCAGGCGCAGCAAGCAGCATTGCTGCAGACCCGCAAAACGGCTCGATGTACTGCTTTGGTCGTCCCAGGCGATCCCACACGTCCACGGCGGCTGACGACTTGCCGCCAAAATACGGGAACGGAGCCTTTAGCGCCGCCGCACTCACGCCGCCACCAGCCTTCGCTCTTGCTGCCGCCGTCTCTCAGGGAATGCAGCTTCGACGGGCTGCTTGCGATACGGGGCCATCTCTGCCGCCAGGGCGGCGTCTCGCTCCATCCGCAGCTCGAAGGCCCGGTATGCCGCAATCATCGACGTGTGGTTGTCCCGGTTCATCACTGCGGCGATGAGCGGGAACGACAGCGGCTCAGCGAGTTGCCGCATCATCCACACAGCCTCCTGCCGTGCCAGCGTGAACCCGGGACAGCGGCTGCGGGAGCGCAACTCTTCGTCGGTGTGGTCGTGCTTAGCTGCAACCCGCTTGCGAATCTCGTGGGCCCAGTCGGGCGGACCGTGGCTCGTGGTGTCGGTCTTCAAGTAGCGGGCTAGCGCAATCTCGAAGGCTGCCCTTACGCCGCTACCGTTGTGGTAGGCGGCGAGGAATGCGTGGCCTGCACCTTCCATCCTGTCCCTGATCTTCATTGCCGCACCACCTTGAAAGAGATTGCCCACACCCAGGGCGCGTCCCTCCACGCACAGCCGGGACGCTTCGAGTTCAGCGCATCCCACAGGACTTCGTATCTCGCGACGGCTGGACCACGCGTGAACGTGCGCGGTTCGAGCTTGCGCGCGCAGGCCGCAACCTCTTCCTCGGACAACGACATCACCCCTTCGGCGATGGCGTCCTCTTCGCTGATGTCGGTGACCCGCTGAATGCGGACCTCGGTCAACGTCTGCCTGATGCGCGAGGCCCACTTCGGCATGAAGATGGACGGCCGCCACTCCTTCTGCTCGAACGCCACCTCGTCGGCGCGGTACTGAACGGAGGCGGGGTCGCGCTGGTATTCGTACTCGGGGCCACCGAAGACGCGCCAGGTTTCCTTCCCCCAGAGGACGTCGCCGGGCCCGCCGTATCGAGCCGTCAGCTTGGTCTCTTCGCAAAGCTCCGCGGGCCCCGCGCTCGATGGTCCGAGGACGTCCTGCGCGTACCAGCCCGGCCCGTCGCTACCGTTCTCGTTCCAGCCAACCCACGTGACCGGTTGCTTGACCTTGCCGATGTCGACGACGCGCCTGGTTTGCGTCTTAGTCCCCGCGAGGATGGCACGCACCATGGGTGCCGAGAACAGAATCGGACGCTCACGCGGCTCCCGCTCGATGCTCATCGCGGCAGTCAAAACGGCGCCTCCTCTCCAAGTTCAGCACCACCATCACCAACCCACTCAGGCACAATGAGCCGCCGCCAAAGCCAGTTCACGGCGCACCACATGTACCAGCGCCAGCGCGGACGAGGGGTCATCGCCCACGTCCCGCCTTGGGAGCGTCAGCCGCGCACGCCCGGATGTCTTCCAGCGCCGCTTCGGTGCTCGCGTAGAAGTCCGGCACCCGCCCCGTGGAGGCGTAGTAGATGGCCCCGCCGGTCAGCGCAGGGCCGAAGACCTCCTCCAGCTTCTTCGCCTTCGCTCCTGCGAGCACGACAGCAGCACCGGCCCGGCAATGCGTGGTCCCGCAGCCCTTGCCTGGCTCGTAATGGCTTGAGTGCCAGGTCACCATGTCGAGTCCGAAACGCTTCCTCGGGCCCTCCACGGCTCGCAGGATGCGGGCATCCAGGGAATCGACCGTCGGCAGCCGGTCGCCAAGCAGCGCCACCAGGGCGGCAGATATGCGCGTGCGTGCGGCTGATCTGGCGGCGTCGGCGGCGGCGGCGTTGGCGTTGGCGGCGCGGGCGGCGGCGCGGGCGGCGGCGGCGGCGGCGTTGGCGTAGGCGGCGTC
>JADMIO010866753.1_pt1 | contig 11172 bp, 6 predicted proteins | sample 8958161 | NCBI WGS metagenome assembly JADMIO01 (sample SAMN16585339, study PRJNA669376) | soil metagenome | isolation source: Crop rotation soil | place: USA: Cullars Rotation, Alabama | collected 2011 | reverse complement strand
CGCGATACGGACCATCTGAAGTAGTGGCACCATGCGCTTCGGAGCCGGTTAAGGCTTCTTTCATTCTTCCGATATGATCGAATGTAAAAGCGCGGTCGAACACATCGTTATCTATTCGATCCGCAAAGCGAATTTTACCGTCGTTGTAGTAGCCATAACTCGCCCCGGCGGTCGCCGAATTGGAAAAGTTGCTGACCTGGTATTGTGTGAGCTGTTGCTTGGCATTATACGATAGAGCTACTTGCAAGCCATTGCCGTAAGTCATCTGCTTCACGGAATTTGACGCGCGATAGAGTATGTTCGACGCGAAACTCGTCACCGATTGTTGGACCCACGTCCAATTGGGCCAGGTACCCTGATAATACCCTGTAACGAAACCACTGCCAGTGATTGAATTCAAACGTCCTGTTGGATCGAAGTTATAGCCAACCTGCTCCGACCATCCAGGATAAGAAATAGAAGTTAATTGACTGTTCAGATTGTATGCATAGTTCATCGTGTAGCTTCGATTTAGTCCAGCGAAGTAACGGACCTCCGAAGTCATGGGTGAGAGTTGGTCATAGCTATATGACACATTGCCCAAGCTGTCAGTCATGGAAGTGCGGTTCCCAGCTGCGTCATAGCCGTAGCCGACACTTATTGTGGGACTGCCTGACAAAGTATGTGTGATGCTAGTAGGCAGGTGCCGATTATTGTATGTGAATGCCGAAGTTGCACCGCGCGGATCAGTAGTACTTTGGATTGTGCCGTCAACGTTGTAGTTCCACGTCACGGCCGTTCCTGTGGCGTGTTCCGGAACGTGCTTGGTCTTTAATCTTCCATAACCATCGTAGGTCATGGTCGTGTCCTGATAAGTATTACTTGTTTGCGCGCCTGAGTATTGTCTGACCTGCGTGATCTGATCGCGTGCGTTGTAGGTATTAACGGTAGTTGAGTAAACAGTGCCACCCAGCCAGTTGAGTGTTTCGGTCTTTACGACGCGGCCGAGGGCGTCTGAATAGACTTTTTGCTGGCGGCGCTTCGCCACGCCAACGTCGATCGTGCCTTCATCGGTCAGTGTCGCCACTGCGCCACCCGCGCAGCCACAACCGGAATAACTAACTTCCTTAGTAGTACCGTCAGGATTGGAAGTGATCAATGGACGGCCGTTCCAGTCATAAGTCTGCTGCGTGTAATAGAGTCCCGCTGCGTCATCCCCACCTGGCGTCCAGTTAGGGTAGATCTCCGCAGGATTCGAGACCTTCACAGCACGGCCCATCTGATCGTAAATCGTAATCGCCATGAAAAAGCCACCCACGCTGCCGGGGTGATTTCCGAAAGTGCCAAACACATGCCCCACACCATCCGTAGCCACAACTGAATACAACTCATCCGCCGCGTTATTCACTGTCGCTAAACTCGCGGCATAGTTCGGCCCGTACCAGAAACGTTTGTAGGCGTTGTTGTTTGCAGTCGTGATGCGCTCGAGTTGGCCCAGACTGTTGTAACTCATTGTTTGGATCGCGCCCTGTGACTGGCCCGCCGGCGCTGGCGACTGTGTACGCGTAGTGGCGCCAAAGTCGAAGTTGTATTGCATGTACGAACTGAAGCCGTCCGCATCCGTCATCGTGGTGGGATAAGCAAACGTGTTGCGATTCACCGAATCGGAGAAAGAATCCGTGTAACTGACACTGGCCTGATGCCCGGCGGGATCAGTGGTCGAACCGGGCGCGCCAGTCACGTAGTAATTCGTGTAGGTGGTTAACTTCTTTGCCGCGTTGTTGATGTCCTTCACGTCCCAACGTGATACGGCGGTGACGTTCCCTCGTGCTGTAAAGGACGTGTTGTACGAACCGTCCTGCTGCACAGCCGCCGCGGGCAATGACTGTAGCCGCGATGGATCGTCGTACTCGTAGGTGATCTTGCTCTCATAACTGCTCGCATTTTTCAGTTGCACTTGCGACACGAGTCCGATGATGCGGCGATCGAGATACATTTGACTCAGGTTGTAGTCGGTTAACGTTTGCCTGATCTCGGTCACGCCATCAGCGGCATACTCTTTCACCGATGAAGGCAGACCGTATTGCGCATAATCGATCACGGTGCGCTGGCGATTACCACTCGCATCGTAAACGTTTGTCTCGACAACTCGCGGATTCACTTCGTAACTAACCGAAGTGTTGTCCTGCGTCCACGCGGTCGTAGTCCATTTCTGACGCGCATTGCCAGACCACACTTCACTCTGTGTAGTCAGGCCTCGTTGCCAACCAGTGCCGTAGTACTCTTTATAGATCGTTCCATCAGGCGCGGTCATCACACACGCGCCATCCGCTGCCACGCTATATTGCGTGATCACTTGCGAGGGCACGCCGTTTATGCCCGTCCAGTTTTGCGCTGAAACACGACTGTCGAGCAAACGTGGTACATCGCTCGCAGGTGTTTCATAAGTGAAGGTGTTGACGCTACGCTCCGTGTAGCCGAAGTAGTTTCCAATAGATGTCACTTGCAGCGAGTTGTTGTAATCGAAAGTGAAGTGGGAAGTGTCGTTCAACGACACCTGCGTAATCACCGGCACGATAGAGCCGTTCAGTGTTCCAACAACCGCGGCGCCGGAAAAGCTCGACTGCATCGTTCGCGTGTCCCAACCGAAACTCACCCACTGATGCGATGGTTGTCCGTTCCACGATTGAGTTATCGAGATGAGGTTTGCCTTGTTGTCGTAGTTGAAGTTGATTACGCGGCCGAGCGTGTCGGTGATGTTGCTCGTTCTTCCAAGGTTATTGAATGAATTGGTTATGTAGTTGCCATTGCGATCCTTCACCTGCCAGCAAACGTACTCGTTGTTGACTTCGACGAAACTGAGTTGCGTGCCATCGGTCGAACGCAGAAGGAGATTGGGACTGTTGTCCGTCAATTGCAGATACGATGAGTCAGTCGCTTCATATGTGGTCGACGAACCGACCTGTCTCAGTTGAACGCGCTGACCGGTAGCAGTGATCAGCAGAAAAGAGTTCCGGGCAGTTTGTGCATCAAAGACCTTGCGCTGGATGACCGGAAAACCGAGGCGAAATCCCGGACTCGGAAAACCATTGTCTTCGTCGAAATGAATGTATGGACCAGAACGCGTCCAGACCTGCGATGAGTAGGAAAGCATGAGACCAAGATCGAGTCCGTTGCGTCCCGGCAAACTCACGAGAGGCACACTCCACGTGACATCGCGAGCGAGTATGCCGTGACCAGGCTGATTGCGAGGCTCAACACGCGCGGAGATCAACGAAGCAGCATTGCCCGAAACCAAACCATTCGGATAGATGTTCGCCAGTATCCCTGCGAATTCAGGCGCCTCTTCGAACGCGCGCCGCACGTTTTCACGTCCGTGATCTGGTACCTCGCTTTCCCAGTGAGCCCAACCCGGAAAATCGGGATCGCGCATCAGAAAAGTCTTATAGAGGTCGTGAACGTATTCGTGATTATCGCGATTGCGCACCAGGTATTCAGCGGATTCGAAAAGAGTCTTTCCCAGCGCCACTGCCGCCAGCTTCACTGACGTTTGTCCCTGCACATAAGCGACTCGTAACTGATCGTTCCAAAAAGTCGCTTCACTACTCGACGGTGAACGCAGCACAGTCCACGTGAAGAAGTTCTGTACAAACTGATCGTCGAGCACGACTGGCGGACGCGTCATCCGTCTGCGTGCATGGGCGTGGTCCAACTTTGGTCCAGGCAGTGGATCACCGACATGTCTTCCATTCCAAGGCTGCTGCGGAACCTTCGACGAACGCACCGTCGAGGGAATCGGTGCAGGCGGCTGACGTTCGACCCGCGATTCGCGTTGGATCTCTTCGAGATCAGGTAACGTGCCTTCGGGTTTCCCTGGCATGGGCCGAGGACCGTTCCCTTTCCCCTGACCTTGCGCGATTACAATCCGCAGTAAAGAAACACACTGCACAGGCATCAGAGCCGCGACGAGGATTAACGAGAGTGCGACAAACAGCGGAGAGAATGAGCGAGAGCGCATGGCGAGTCCTCCAGTGAGACATCGGAACCTAACCGCCAGCTCGGTTAATAATAGTTGTGCTGCGAAACAGTGACGTGGGGGAACGTCGATGCAACTAGAGAAGTGGGCGAGCGCACTCTACTCCTGCGACCCATCGAAGTCAATGAGATTGTTTTATTGGATCAGAAGTTTTGACCGTCGACTTCTACCTGCGTTCCCAACGTGAAGTAGAAGCGCATTGTGTCGGGGCGACGATCGTAGGAAGCAGGCACAAAAGAACGATCCTGGCGTAGGGCCGACTCAAATTCGTCGAGCATACGCCGGTCACGAGGAGCCTGGACCACATCCGTGAGAGTCGCGGTGCCATCTTTGAAAACAACAGCACCGACAATCATGTCGTCAGTGCCGCCATCGCGGTTGTAGCTCGCACGAGGATGTGTGTACGCGCGAGTAAAAGCAGCAAGGGCGCTGCTCGGATCCAAACTGGGCGACTCCTCACCATAAGGCGCGCGGCTGTCGGCAAAAATTTTCGAGTCTACCGGCTGGTACAAATCGTATCCCGGTATCCCGGAGACGGTCCGCACCATATACGAACTGCTGTTGTTAAGAGCTGCTTCACGAAGAGCAACGAAGTGCGGACGCAGAGCAGTGAACATCAGAAAGAACAGAATGACTGACGCGAAGGATCCAACTGTGTAAGGCATCAGACGCGGTTCGAGGAAACGTGCCACACGTTTACTAAACGAAAGTTTCGGAGCCTGGCGAGCCGCTGCCTCAATCGTCAACAGATCAGTAATCGTGTGGGCCAGACCTGCCGGTGGTGTCGGCCGCGTCATCATATTCAGACTACGCGTCAACGAACGCAGATCCGCAGCCTCTGCTCGACACACCGGGCAGCGATCCAGATGCTCATCGATCGCTACTCGAAGGGGCAGGGATACGCAGTCGTCCACATACAACGAAAGCGACTGTCTGGTTTCTTCGCAAGTCATAAAAGACATTTCAATTGCCTTGGCTGCGGATGGCTGATCGACCCCGGCTGCTCCCTTTTGGTTAAAGAAGCACTCCGACAAGTCGAGGTCAACCCCTCAGGCTTGAGGTGAGCGAACAATAACGGGTGTTGCTGGCCACGTTTTCAATACGCCCTCTTCATGCCACTACGGAAGCCTTGAGCCCGCCGTTTTCTCACTTCGACCCATTTGGCACCGAGTTTCGTGAGCCGGGGCGGATCAGCCATCCGACATTCAATTACAAAGATCCTTCCAGCTTGCGCCGGAGTTCCTGGCGACCTCGCGCCAATCGAGACTTCACAGTTCCAACGCTTATGCTGAGCGTGGCCGCGATCTCTTCGTACGCAAAACCTTCAATGTCCCTCAAGATCACTGTTTCACGATAAACTCGCTTCAAACTGCCCAACGCCTTTTTCAGTGCTCGTTCTCGTTCACTGAGCAGAGTGTCCTGTTCGGGATCCCTGGTAGTTTTGGCTTTGAGCGTTGAGACCAAACCAAGGCGCCCCCCGCCTATTTCCGGCGCGTCGATCGAGACTGTCGCTTCGCGGCGTCTGCGACGCCACCAGCGCCAACGATTGCGTGCCTGGTTGATCGCGATGCGGTAGATCCACGTTCGCAGATCTGATTCGCCTCTGAAGTGACCAATGCTTTGAAACGCTCGCAGGAACGTTTCCTGGGTCAAATCACGAGCTTCCTCGACGTTATCAGTCATCCGGTAAAGCAAACCGTAGATTTCGCCGGTACGTTCCGTCACCAACGTTTCAAAGGCCGCTGCGTCGCCACGCTTTAATCTTTCAATGAACTGCGCCTCGACCTGAGGCCGTTGATCAGCTACGGCTGCCGGAGCAACCTGCTCTAATTCCACCACTTGCCCGCGGAGGACTATTGGCTCTCCGTAGCTCACTGATCACCCCCTGGGGCGGGAATCAGAGCAGTAAATTTTTGCCCATTCCCGGACAGGCTGCCCCTTAGACACCCCAGCCTCGTCTTTTGTTCCCGAGGTTTTTGAAAAAAATCCATGCATGTCTTAGATGCATTCACGAATGCCACAATCTGGGATACGGCTTCTTGACAAGTTTTTGCGCGCCCCATTAGAGTGGCGTTTTCCGCTAATCATACACCTAACAGAACGCAGCCGACTATGCAGGCTTGCATGAGGAAAACAAGTGGCAAAGTATAAGAAAAAGCGTGCGCGCGAACTTCAGCATGACCGGTTCCGCGACACGACCATGGGCTTTTTTGACCGGCTGGGCGACGCGCTCGAGGGCAAGGGACGCACGATTCTCTACGCACTGGGCGGAGTCATGCTGGCCGGCATACTGGTCGTCGTGTTCGTTAAGTGGAATCACAAGAAGAGCGACGAAGCGCGCCAGGCTATCGGTCGGGCGATAACCATCACCAAAGCGCCCGTCATGGCCACGCCCGTTGCCGGTAATACGGATCTCACTTTCACCAGCGAAGTGGAACGCGCTCAAAGGGCGATCGCCGAGTTTGAGAAGGTCGCTGCAAAATATGGCGATCCTTACCGGACGGAATCCCAATTTTTTATTGCCTCGAACTTACTGGTTCTCGATCGTCAAAAGGGTTTGACCGAACTGGACAAACTCTCGAAAAGCAACATCACCGAAGTCGCCACACTCTCAAAATTCGCGCTTGCGCAGGCGAAGGAGAGTGACGGCAAGCTCGACGAAGCGGCTCAGCTTTACGCTGACATCGCCAAGTCGAACAGTCCCGCCGTCAGTGCCGAAACAGCCAATCTCCGGCTCGCGAAGGTTTATGAGAAACAAGGCAAGAAGAAAGAGGCCTCTGACCTCTTGTTCAATCTCGTGGACTCAGCGCGGAAGGCGAAAGGCGCGGACAACCAGCCCCTTCCCACCTCTGCAGCAGCCCGGGAAGCCGCGGACGAGTTGAAAAAGCTGGATCCAGATCGGTATGCCCAGCTACCACCAGAAACACCCCCTATTTTAGCCGGTTAGTTAGTCCGGTTAATGGATAATCTTACGCATTCACTCGTCGGACTGACTGCGGCCAAGGCGGGTCTGGAAAAACTGTCTCCCGGCGCAACCGTGCTCTGCGTGTTGGCTGCGAATGCTCCCGATGCAGACATCGTTGTACTCGCGTTTGGAGACAGGTGGGACTTCCTGCAACATCATCGCGGTATCACTCACGCGATTGTCGGCGTCATTACTCTCGCGATTCTCCTGCCGTTGACTTTCTACGCTGTTGACCGTCTCTCCGCACGTTTTCAAAACCGACCACCGGTGACGCGACTCAAAGGCCTGATGCTGGCTTCATTCATCGTCAGCGCAACTCATCCACTGTTGGATTGGACTAACAATTACGGCATTCGCTTCCTGTTGCCGTGGAGTCAGAAGTGGTCGTATGGCGATCTTGTTTTCATCGTCGATCCTTTTCTGTGGTTGATTCTTGGTGGCGCAGCATTTCTATTAACCACACGAACAAAGTTTTCGAAGATCACTTGGGCGTCGCTCGCAATGGTGCTTACGTTACTCGTCGTCGCGCGCGGTGGTATGTTGCCGAATCTCCGACTGTTCGCGCTTATATGGATCGTTGTGTTAGTGATGTTGATAGTGCTGTTTCTCAAAAACGCGCGCGAGCGATGGAGCAGCAAAATCGCTTTCGCTGCGTTTGCCATCGTGCTTTGTTACTGGACGGTCTTAGCGTTCGCTCATGCACGCGCGTTTGCGCGCGGAAGTGAAGAGGCCATGCGGTTGGCGAGTGCGAATGGTGAAGTAATTGGCAGACGCGCCGCGATGCCGCGACTCGCAAATCCATTTCGCTGGGACTTCGTCTTTGACACCGATCGGGCCACCTATCGCTTTGATGTCGGCGTGATGGACGGTGCAAACACCAGTCAAGTTATCCGTTACGAGAAACCAACTGGCGAACTAAAAGCCGCGCTCGATTCGATTTCACAGCAAAAACCAGTTCGCGTGTTCCTCGGCTTTGCGCGATTTCCAGTGCTGCAACTCAGCGATCGCGATTGCGTCACGCGCACTCTCGTTCAATTAGCTGACTTGCGTTACACTGAGCCCGGCGGTTCACGAGGTAATTTCTCACTGGACGTGCCCGTGGATTGTCCGAACGAGCAGTCAGGAAAATGAACGAAACAAAAGAATTTAATACTCTGCCGGTCCTCTCCGAAGTCCAGGAAGAACGGGAGCGTGCGCAAAAGCGATCGACGATCGCGAGTGTGCGCAATTCGCCTGGTCCATACATCGCGTTCGCGAGTGTCATCACTTTCGTTGCCGCACTCATACTGCGCGCCAATCTGGATGCACTTGCATTGATACTGGTCGGCGCCGCCTGGCTTATCGTTCCAATAATTGCTCTCAGCGATCGAATCGCTTTCGATGGTGTGTCGCTCAGACGGCAGGGACCGATTGCGTCGTTGGTGCACCTCGTGTTTGGTTATCGCAAGCAAATTTTTATCGACGACTTCGAGACCGTCGAGACGCAGGCAGTGCGGACGTTGCGACGCGGCGGTCGCGTGCGTTATCGCTATCGCACACAGATCACGGGCAAGGCTAAAGAGTTTGTCATCGTTTCCGGCGGGCGTGATTATCGGAAGCTGGTCCATGAATTATTTCCGCTAATTCACGAAAGCAAACTCGACAATCGCAGTCGTGACCTGCGCGACTATCTCAACGATCCGCAGTTCCTCAATCGCAAGACGCAGCTATCGCAACTCGCACCTTCAGATCTTCTCGACGTCACCAGACCAGATTTCAAACTCGGACGAAAACTGAAGCGCAACGCCGCTGTTCCGGAAACTCCGCCGACCGCGGAAGAACTGGAACGAGCTCTTCTGCTTCGTCGTCTCGGCAACGAACTGCGCGTGTCGGGTCGTTTGCGAGAAGCGGGCGAAGCTTTCCGGCGTGCGTTAAATGTCAGGCCACACGGAGCATGGTTGATCTACGACTTCGCGCGACTGCTGCGTTCGCAGGCGAGTGCGCAGGCCGATGCGCGTCTGCTGTCGAGAGCGAGAGCAGCGTTGCGCCTGGCGGCGATGCGCGCGAAGAACGACATCGTTTTGTTGCCGCTGATTGGCGAGAGTTTTCTGGAGTGTGGTGACGCGACGCACGCGAGACGCGCGTTGCAGAAAGTGGTCGATCTCGATAGTGGCAACTTCAAAGCGCGCGTTGGTCTGGCAGACATCGCGTTGCGGGAAGGGAAGCTCGCACACGTTATTCATCACTACCAGGAAGCGGCGCGGGTCAGTTCAGAGCAGGCACTCGCGCGTTACGCTCGCGGCGAGAGCGATTACTACATGCAATTGAATAACGACGATGATTATCTCGCCACGGAGTTGCGACGGATCAACTGGCTGCAAAGCGTCACTCGCATTCGTCGTCTCGCTTTGCGAGTGACGAATGCGAGTGTGTTACTAGCGCTGATTGGTGGTTTTATCGATCCGGTCGCGGGCAGTTTAGGTTGGTCGCTTGCCTCGTCAGCATTGGTCGTCTGGCTGCTGACTTTAGCCGGCACGCGCATGCTCTTCACGCGATCTAAACCATCCTTATGATTTCTTTCGTTTGGTTGTTGATGCCTTCTTCGCCACGGGTGTGATCGTTCTGGCCTGTTGCTCCGCTGCTGACGCCACTGCATAAGCCTGCACCGGTTCCGGATTTAACAACGCATCCCAACGATAACGAGGTCGCTCGCGCGTCTCGCCGAGCCGCTTGAACACCAGGTCGATAACGGCACTGACGATCCAGTTGTGATAGAACTCGCCCACTGAAGCCAACTCAGCATCCGGTGCGGGATTCATGAAGTCGATCGCGTAAGGCACGTTGTCCTTGATCGCAAACTCGACGGTGTTGATGTCGTATCCGAGCGCCGTGCAAAGCGTGCGCACGTCTTTCTCTACACGTTCTGCGAGCGCCGGTGCGAGGTAGTTTGGATCGTGTACGTACTGTTCACCTGACAAGTATGGCTTGCGCGGATCGTAGGCCATGATCATCACTTCCTGCTGGCCAACGCAGTAACACCTGACAAACTGTTCAAACTCGATCGACTCCTGCAACGTCATGCAGAGCGTGTTCGTTTTGTCGTACTCAGTCCACAGCTCTTCGAGTGAGTTGATTTTCGAAACGTTCTTCCAGCCGCCACCGTCAAACGGTTTCATGAACGCCGGCAGTCCGACGTAGTCGATGATGGCTTGCCAGTCGAGCGGAAACTCGAGATTGCGCAAACTCTCGCTGACGATGCCTTCGATATAGTCTTTTTGCGGCAGGAGTACGGTCTTGGGAATCGCGACTCCGAGCTTTTTGCCGAGTGAATAGTTGAAAAACTTGTCGTCCGACGACCACCAGAAGGGATTGTTGATGATGATCGTTCCTTCGAGCGCCATCCGCTTCAAAGTGGCTCGATAGTACGGCACCTCGTGCGAGATGCGATCGATCACGAGGTCGTACTTTGGCGGGTCGTCGTACTTAATGCCGCCGAGCTTGATGTATTCGGCTACGACGTCGCCGCGACCGCGTTCATTAATGCCTGCAATGAGTGCCTCCGGGAACGTCTTTTCCCGGCCTACGAGAACTCCTACCCGCTTCATCTATTTGGTTGTCCTTTCGCGAAAATCAAGCAAAATACCCGCGACGCCGGTGCTTGTCAAACAGGCATCGTGGGCCGCCCGCGTAGCATCCATGCAAAAGCCGGAGGGCAGAAAGGGCATTTTCAAACGCCTGTGTTACAATCCGGCCACAACGTTAGGCTTTCCCCGGTTGGTGCCGTCGCAAAATGCGGCGATCTGAAATTCAAGGAGAACGGTTACATTTGTTTCGTCCATTCCTGGCCCTCATAGCTCTAGGTGCGTTCCTTGGCGCGATGTTTCTGCCGCAAAGAATCCACGCGGCGCGCAATCAACAGGACACTAAGCAACAAGACACAAAACAGCAGGACCCTAAATCGAAGGACACCAAACAGCAGAACGCCAAACAGGAGAACAACAAAGACGCCGAAAAACTCACCCAAGGCTCGAAAGAGAAGTTTACGGCTGAACAGATTGTTGAGTCAGTTATCTTCCTTTACGGCACTCGTCCGGGTATGGAACAGATCCGGCGTTATGGCGTGGAGCGCGGCAAGATAACTCGTTATCCGGCAGATGGTAATGCGGATGAAGCGAACTATGAGCGACGTTTCGTTCGCGGTGAGAATCTCGAT
>JADMIO011081556.1_pt1 | contig 11173 bp, 5 predicted proteins | sample 8958161 | NCBI WGS metagenome assembly JADMIO01 (sample SAMN16585339, study PRJNA669376) | soil metagenome | isolation source: Crop rotation soil | place: USA: Cullars Rotation, Alabama | collected 2011 | reverse complement strand
CTCACATCCCAAACGTGCGCGCCCTCCACTTCCGCGCACACCCGGACGCAGCGTGTGCAGAGAATGCAGCGATTGTGGTCGAGGACAAACCGCGGATGCGAGACATCCACTCCCATTTTCGGGAAAGAGTACGGATAGCGAACGCCCGTCACACCCAGCCGCTGCGCGATGCTCTGCAATTCGCAGTGATTGTTAGACACACACACGGCGCACATGTGGTTGCGCTCGGAGAACAGGAATTCCAGCATGATCTTGCGATATTGCTTCAGCTTGTCGGAACTCGTGTTCACGCTCATGCCGTCCTGCACGGGGGTAGTGCAGGCAGGCAGAAGGCGATTAATTCCCGAAACCTCCACCACGCACAGCCGGCAAGCACCGACCGGCGAGATGCTTTCCAGCCAGCAAAGAGTAGGAATGTATTTGTTATTAGCCCGCGCGGCTTCTAAGATAGTTTGACCTTGCTGGGCCGCCACCAGCTCTCCGTCAATTCGAATTGAAACTTTTTCAGCCAAGATCGGTCTCCTTTCGAGCTCGTGCGCGCGAGGTTCGCAGACGGACGGTACAACCAGTCGGCCGCCCGCGATCCCTGCGCACGGTTCTTTCTAGTGGTGGTCCTTGACATCGCATCGCAAGCACCGTCCCGCTTCCTCCAGCGCATCCTTCGCGGAGAGGCCAACGACGGCCTCGGCGAAGCTCTCCGCCCGCTCCGCCGCCGGTAGTTCGGTAACTTCGTGCCGGCGCGATTCGCTGGGGCGATGCGGAGGTGTGTTGCTGTAAGTGAATTCGGGGCCCAGGTGCTCCCAGCGGCCCGGTCCCATCAGCCGCTGGTCGATATTACGCGCCGCCTTTTTACCGAAGCCCATCGCGTTGGACACGTTGGACGCGCCGGTAATCAGGTCGCCGCCGGCGTAGAATTTGCCGCGGCTGGTTTCGAGCGAGTAGCGGTCGACTTCGAGGGTGCCGTTCTCCTTAATGCGGAGACCGGACGCGCGGACAAAGTCCATGTCCACCGCTTCGCCTACCGCCAGGATTACGGTATCGCACTGGATGCGGACGATTTCCTCGGTCGGCACGGGACGCCGGCGGCCGGACGAATCGAACTCGCCCAGCCTGGTCTTCACCGATTCGAGCGCCTTTACGTTGCCTTCGTCGTCGCTGACGATGCGGTGCGGAGTCGCCAGAAATTGGAAGCGAGCGCCTTCGTGTTCGGCGGCGTCGGTCTCCTCTTTGATGGCCGGCATGTCTTTGCGTTCGCGGCGATACACGACCGTGACTTCCGCGCCCATGCGGAGCGCGGTGCGCGCTGAGTCGATCGCGGCGTTGCCTCCACCGATCACCGCGACCCGTTTCCCCAGGCGCACCGGCTCCTCCTTGGCCACCGCTTCGAGGAAGAGGAGCGCGGGTAGTACGCCCTTCAGCTCCGTACCGGGCAGATAGACCCAGGATTCCTTCCAGGTCCCGATGGCCAGGAATACCGCGTTGTATTGGTTGTCGAGATCGTTGAGCGTAATGTCGGTTCCCACCGCCACTCCGCAGCGGAATTCGACGCCAAGGCGGCGGATCAGCTCCACTTCGCGCCGCACCGTCTCCCGCGGCAGCCGGTACTCAGGCAGCGCATAGCGCAACATGCCGCCGGGTTCGGGATTCGATTCGAATACCGTTACCTCGTGCCCCAGCAGCGCCAGGTAGAAGGCCGCGGTGAGTCCGGTGGGTCCGGCGCCGACTACCGCCACTTTGCGATCGGTGGCCGGTAGTTTGCGCGCTGCAATCCGCTCCACCATCGAATCGAACCGGTCCGAGTGGTAGATCGAATCGGCAATGTACCGGTGCACTTCGCGCATGTTCACCGATTCGTCGATGGAACGGCGGCGGCATCGGTTATCGCAGGGATGCTGGCAGACGCGGCCGGTCGACCCGGGCAGCGGATTGTCGAGCACCACCGCTTCGAATGCTTCCTCCAGCCGGTCTTCCTGATAGAGCTGCAGGAAGCGTGGGATGTTCATGTGCAGCGGACAGCTGTTTTCACATGGCGAAAGCGCCAGATCCTCGCAGACACCCGCCCGGCACCGTTTGGCACGGAAGTGGTCTTCGAATTCGTGCCGGAAGTGGCGCATCGTGGTCAGCAGCGGATTGGGAGCGCTTTGTCCCAGCCCGCACAACGACGTGTCACGAATCATGCGGCCCATCTCGTCAAGCCGCTCGATTTCGGTTTCGCTGGCCCGGCCGCGGGTAAACGAATTCAGGATACGCAGCGACTTATCAAGTCCGACACGGCAGGGTACGCACTTGCCGCACGATTCGGAATGTGTGAACTGGATGAAGTAGCGTGCGACGTCGACCATGCAGTTGTCTTCATCCATGACGACGATGCCGCCGGACCCCATGATCGACCCGAGTTGCGCCAGAGTTTCGTAATCCACCGGCGTATCGAACATCTCTTGCGGAATGCAGCCGCCGGAAGGACCGCCCGTCTGCACCGCCTTGATGTGCTTACCGCCTGCTCCGCCCTCCCCGACGTCATAAATAAACGTCTTCAGAGGCGTACCCATCGGCATCTCCACCAGACCGGTGTTGCTGACTTTGCCGACGAGTGAAAACACTTTGGTGCCGGCGCTCTTGGTGCTGCCGGTTTCGCTGAACCATGCGGCGCCCTTGGTGACGATGGGCGCCACGTTGTACCAGGTCTCAACGTTGTTAATGTTCGTCGGCTTTCCCCAAAGGCCTTTCTGTGCCGGGAATGGCGGGCGCGGTCGCGGACGGCCGGAATAGCCTTCGAGCGACGCAATCAACGCTGTCTCTTCGCCGCACACAAAGGCGCCGGCGCCTTCCACCAGCCGGATATCGAACTTGAATCCGCGACCCATGATGTTGTCGCCGAGCATGCCGGCGGCGCGCGCCTGTTCGAGGGCGCGGTTCAAGCGATGAACGGCCAGCGGATATTCGGCGCGTACGTAGACGATGCCTTCGGTCGCGCCCATCACGTAGCCGCCGATGATCATGCCTTCCAGCAGAGCGTGTGGATCGCTTTCGATTTCGTTGCGATTCATGTACGCGCCGGGGTCGCCTTCATCCGCATTACAAATAATGAACTTCTGGGCGGACGCCGCTTTGCGCAGGAATTCCCACTTCAGGCCGGTGAGGAATCCGGCGCCTCCGCGGCCGCGCAGTTTCGCCGCCTTGATCTGCTCGATCACCATCTCCGGATTGGCGTCGATGAGGACTTTATAGAGAGACTGGTAGCCGCCGATCGCGATGTACTCTTCGATGTCGTCGGGGCTGATCAAACCGCAGTTGCGCAGCACGATTTTCTTCTGCGGTTTGAAAAACGGGACTTCCTGCCACGCTGGGATGTTCGGGTAGCCCGTCCCATAAAGGATGTGTGACGTCAAATGGTCCCACTCCTCGATCTTGCAGAGAGCCAGTCCTTCGGTAGGAATACCAGCGCCGATGTCGTCGAGGATGCGCTGGACGTCGCGCGCCTGCACGCGCCGCAGGATCACCAGGGGACGTCCGGGCAGCCGCACATTGACGAGCGGCTCCTGCGCGCAAAAACCGAAACAGCCTACGGACGCGAGCTTGATGTCGAGGCCCTGGCGGTCAATCCGTTCGGCGAATGCATGATAGACGCCTTCAGCGCCATTGCCCGCGCCGCAGGTACCCATTCCGACGCCGATCCGCGGCCGGTTCGGCAGGAGCTTCGCCATACCGGCTTCGCGAACCGCGCTGAACGTGCCGATATCCTGTATGCGAGTCACGCTTTCCTCCCGGTCAGTTGCTCGAGTTCGCGCTGTAATGACTGCTCATTCACGTGGCCGAATACCGCATGGTCCACTTCGACGACGGGGGCCAGCGCGCATTGTCCGAAACATGCCACTGTGCGCAGCGAATATTTGCCGTCGGGCGTGGTGACGCACGATTGCTCCGTTTCGTCATCCGGCAGCCCCAACTCGTGACGCAGTCTCTGGAGAAGGCTGCGCGACCCGTGTGTGTGGCACGCCGTGCCACGGCAAATGGAAATGCTGTGCTCCCCTTGCGGATCGAGATTGAAGAGCGCGAAGAAGGTGACTACGCTATAGATCTGCGCCAGAGGAGTATCGGTTTTTTCGGCGACGTATTCGAGTACTTCGGAAGAAAGATATTTATGCGGATGACGATCCTGGATTTGCTCCAGGATTCCAAGAAGCGCGCCGGGTTTGCCGGTGTGCGCGGTAATAACGCGATCTGCGAAGGCCTGCTCCTCCGCCGATAGCGCGGTCATGGCCGTTGTGGCCGCCATTATTCCTCCCATGTCCGAATGCAGTCATAGTTGGATATTCAGACACCTTACTCTTTAATTCGTTTGCCATCGCATTGTCAAGGGTTGGGCGGACCCAGAGAGTGAACGCTCAGCGAGCGATACTCACACGCCTTGGCCGTTCTTGCGACAGGAACTTTATAGCGGCCGCGCGAGGGGAGTAGTTTTCACTTCGGCGGCACGGCGGGCTGTATGTCGACCTTCCGATTGTCCTTGGGACGAATCGTCACGCGCGCGGCCTGACTTTGGTACAGTTTCACGAAGTCCGGATCAAACCACTGATCGTCATCGATCCGTTCCCATGCCAGGATCAGATAATCTCCGGGAGCGACATCTTTGAAGTTCGCCTGGCCGGCCTCATCGCTGAGAGCGCCGTGCACTGTTTCGGTGAAGCGGCGGGCGGCGTCCACGGGCAGCAGAACTACTTTCGCGTCTGCGAGCGGCTTTTCGTCACGCATGACGCGTACCAGCGCGTGGCCGCCATCGGTGCCAAGCACGACCTGCAGATCGCCGGCGGTCCCAGTACTCAGATCGAGCGTCCCGCCGAGAATGTCGCGACCGTTCCATAGAATCGACTTGAGATAGGCACCGGGCGGAACGCCGGGCATCATCAGCGAATAGGCTGCATGAGCGACCTTCGCAATTCTGAATGTGCCGGACTCCTCCACCATTCCGGTTGCGGGCATCAGAGATGCTGTCTCATCACCCTGGAGCATCACTCCGATCCCTTTCACGGAAATCGTTCCGCCGCCGTTCACAACCACCTTGCCTTCGAGCGTCCCTTCGGTTTGTGCACCGAGCTTGACGTTCTCCAGGTTCCGATTCGGCACGATGAGCACCTGCATGTTCATCGACGGAGCCGCTCCCGTCATCTGGATAGTCATGGCCGTGTAGGTGCCTGGGGCGACGTTCACAAGTTCGAAGCTTCCGTCAGCGGCTGTGACTGGAGTCATTCGCATCGACCCGGGCCGCGCTCCGGACATCAGCATGACTTGCGCGGCTTTGAGGGGCTTGCCGTCTGGGCCAAGCGCCTTCCCCTTGACGCGGACCACGAGCGACTTTTGCATCTGGATGTTCAAGCCGGTAATGTCGGCGGCCGGCTTGACGTCCATCACTTGTGCCTGGCCGATCTCGCTGGACTTGGGAAAGAAGGTGGACGTATATGCCGTTTCGGGCGACCCGTCCTGCGGAGGGGCTGGAGGTTTGCCGAACATATCCGTAGACATCACATCGGCACACAGGTAATAGCGGCCCGGCGGAAGCTTGCCCAATCGGAATTCACCGCGATCGTTCGTAGGAGAAGCATCGGCCGGCGTCAGTTTCCTTTTTCCGCCCATATAACGGACTGTGAGAGCAGTAACCAGCGCATTCGGCGCCGGATCTCCGTCTTCGTCCACCACTCGCCCGGAAAGTGCTCCGTGCGGCACCATTCGAAATTCCAAATCCGTGAGTTCCTGCGCGGCGGCGAGATGCAGGAAGCCTTCTACTCTCCAGCGCGCGGGAGGCGAATAAGTCTGATCGACGAATCCGGCGTGTTTGACGGTCAGGTGATAGTCGCCCGGATCGACTGCTTCGAACCGGAACTTACCCGTCGCATCCGTAACGGCAGAAAATGTTTTGGCCTCCGTTTTTGGCTTATCCGGCAGGTCGATGCCGGACAGATCCAGGCCGAACTCCTTCACCATGCCCTCCAAATCGCCGAAGTCTTCCTGAGTACTGATGGTCAGCGTCGCCTTTCGCAGAGGCTCCCCAGTCACAGCGTTGACGACTTTACCCGTAACCACCGCCGGTTTCGGATTAGCAGCGGGCTGTGCCCAGACGGCGCCGGCGGCAAGTGTTAGCGATAAGAGCGTTGTCTTCACCGAACAGAAGTATAGCGCCCCGCGCGTGTTGTTGTAACTCTGGTTAACTGGAAAACGCTAACCGTACATATGGTGCTTTTGAAGGGGACGGCGCTGGGCCATCCTGAAGACGCAGGCCAGAATGTCTTTCTCGCGTAAACTCTACGAACAGCTCGCCACCGAACCCGATGCCACTCAGGTTCTTGCCCGCCTCCGGCGCCTGCCGGCTTTCAACACGACCGCGGCGAAATTGCTCTCGCACCCCTTCGACGAAGATGAATCGATCGCTGAGCTCGAAGCCTCGTTTCGGTCGGATCCCGCACTCGCGAGCCAACTGCTGGTTGCCGCGAACTCGCCCGCACTCGGCTTTCGGTCCCAGATTTCTACCATCCGCCATTCCATTGCGGTGCTCGGCCTCGACCGTATTCGATCACTCGTGACGGCGATCGCGACGTCCGCCTACATGCGTAACTTCCCGCGAGACTATGTGCGGCCGATCTGGACGCACGCCGTCGCCACGGCCGTGATCGCGGAGCACCTGTCGAAATATGGCGACTCCGTGTCGGGCTCGTCCATGTATACCGCGGGACTGACGCACGACCTCGGCCGACTGGGTCTGCTGGCTAGCGACAAAGAAGGCTATCACTGCTTCCTGGCCGACGAATTCCGCGATAAAGCCGAGAGCGATCGCCGCGAACACGATGCTTTTGGAATCAACCATACGGAAGCCGGTCATTTTCTGACGCAGCTCTGGGGTTTTCCGAAAGCCCTTTGCGAGCACGCGCACAATCACCACGACGAATCCGCCGTTCAGACCGAGGAAGACCACATCGTCTATCACGCCTGCCAGTTGGCGACCGCCATGGGGTATCCCGAAATCCGGTTGAGAATGCCCGCCGAACTGCGCGCGATCGGACGCTGGCAAAATAAGATGCTCGGCGATTCCTGCCGCGAAGATGTCGAACGGCATATCCGCGAATTCGTCGGATAGCGCCCGCCGGAAGTCGGTGTCTGACACCGTTTTCCCGAATGTGCGAAACCTGTTGAGTTGCGCGACCATGAGGCGCGTGCCATCCTCGATCTGTGCCTTTCGCCGTCTGGACGTGCCTCTTGCTTGCCTGCGCCGCACTCGTCGCGCAGACCAGCCACCGCAGTGCAGACGACATCGTGAAGCTCCCTGCGAAGCCGGCCACCGTCAGACTGCCGTACGGCAATACCCCGCAGCAATTTGCCGATCTCCGGCTTCCCGGCGGTAACGGACCGTTCCCGGTGGTAGTGATTATTCACGGCGGCTGCTACGGCGACTACGCCGATGTCACCTACACCGCACCTCTGGCGACCGCGTTGACGGCCGAAGGATGGGCCACGTGGAATCTGGAATACCGCCGCGAGCAGGAACCGGGCGGCGGCTGGCCGGGCACGTTCCTCGATGCCGGACACGGAGTGGACGCGCTTCGCCAGGCCGCGACCAAGCATCCATTGGATCTGCAGCATGTAGTAATCATTGGCCACTCGGCCGGTGGTCAACTGGCGCTGTGGACCGCTGCCCGTAAGCGCGTTCCCCCGGCCACAGAGGTATCGATGCCAGATCCCTTGCCGATACGCGGCGCCGTTTCCATCGCGGGCATCGTCGATATGCGAGCCTTCGCCGAGTACGGCCGCGGACCTTGCGGCGAACGCCACATTCGCGTGATGGGCGGCACTCCCGCGGAACAGCCGGCCCGTTACGCGTTGGTGGATCCGGCGGAACTGTTGCCTCTGGGCGTTCCGCAAGCATTGATCTGGGGCGGCGACGATCAGGTCGTCCCCGAATCTCTCTTCACGGACTACGAGTTCCGCGCGCGTGTCTCGGGCGACCGGGTGGAAATCATCACCGTTCCCGGCGCGGCCCATCACGATCTGTGCGCGCCCGCGACGCCCGCATGGTCCAAGCTCGTAGCCGCGATCCGCAAGCTCATCTGACCATCTGCCCTTCCCGGCACCGGCCCGGCAAATGCCGTGCGATATCATGATGTCGAAATCCGATGAAGCTAGTAATTCGTCTCACATTCGGCGTCGTCCTCGCCGCCTCTATCTTTGCCTGGGCACCGGACGAGCCAAGCGCCTCGCACTGGTCCGGTATGAAGTACCGGCAGATCGGCCCCTTCCGTGGAGGACGGGTTACCGCAATTGCCGGCGTACCCTCACAGCCCGCGACGTACTACATGGGCTCGACGGGCGGCGGTGTTTGGAAAACCACCGATGCCGGCCACACCTGGGCTAACGTCTCCGACGGCTACTTCTCTGTCGGTTCCATGGGCGCGCTCGACGTCTCGCTCTCTGATCCCAATATTGTTTGGGCCGGCACCGGATCTTCGAAGATCCGCAGCAATGTTTCGATCGGCCGCGGAATCTACAAGTCGACCGACGCGGGCAAGACGTGGACCTTCGCCGGACTTCGCGATACCGGCCAAATCGCGACCATCCGCATTCATCCCACCGATCCCAATATTGTCTACGTCGCCGCGCAGGGGAATCCATTCATCGCCAACCCGGAGCGCGGCGTCTATCGGACGACGGACGGCGGCAAGAACTGGAGGCTCGTCTTCCATCTTTCCGATACCGCGGGCGCGGCTGATCTGGAAATCCAGCCCGGGAATCCGAAAGTGCTCTTCGCCTGTCTGTGGCACGCGCAGCGGAAGCCGTGGACCATTGTCAGCGGCGCCATGGAAGGTGGTATTTACAAGAGTACCGATGGCGGCGATACCTGGGCCAAACTCGCTGGTGGACTCCCTAATCAACTCTTCGGGCGCGCCAACGTCGCGATTTCCAATGTCGCGCCCAATCGCATTTACGCGTTGATCGAGGCCAAGCCCGGCTCGGGCCTCTATCGGTCCGAAAACGGCGGCGACACCTGGACGTTGGTCAACGGCTCCGGCAACCTGATCACGCGGCCGTTCTACTACGACACGATGGGTGTCGACCCCACTAATGCCGACGTCGTCTGGATCGGCAACGAAGGCTGGTTCAAGAGCACCGACGGCGGCCGCACGTTCCGCAATTCTCCTAGTCCCCACAGCGATAATCACGAAGTCTGGATCAACCCCAAGGACTCTCGCTACATGATCCAGGCCAATGATGGCGGCGCCAACGTATCGCTCGATGGTGGACGCACCTGGAGCACACAGGATAATCAGCCGACGGCTGAGATTTACCAGGTAGCTGTCGATAACCAATATCCGTACCTGGTCTACGGCGCGCAGCAGGATAACACCACCGTAATCGCACCCAGCCTGCCGCTGGGCAACGGTCAGGCTTTCCGGGTCGGTCCCGGCTGTGAGACCGGGCCGATCATCCCGGATAAGGACAATCCCGAAATCGTCTACGGTGGCTGCAAGGGACAGTTCAGCCGGCTCAACCTCGGCACCGGTAACGAGGAGCGGTATTGGGTAGGCGCCGAATCGCTCTACGGGAATGCGGGAAGCGAGCTAATGTACCGCTTCCAACGCGTCGCCCCCATGGACGTTTCGCCTCACGCGCCGCGGACCGTTTACTACGGATCGCAATACCTGCATCGCACGCGCGACGGCGGAAGGACATGGGAAAAAATCAGTCCCGACATGACCGCCCATCCCGATGGCACCCAGGGCGCCAGCGGCGAGCCCATCACGCGCGACGCCACGGGCGAAGAGGTCTACAGCACTCTGTACGCAATTCGCGAATCGTCCATTCAGAAAGGACTCATCTGGACCGGCTCCAACGACGGCCTCGTGTGGGTGACCCGGGACGATGGCAAGACGTGGACGAATGTCACCCCCGCGGGCCTGCCTCCCGGCGGCCGCGTGCAGAATATTGAACCGAGCCCGCATCGAGCCGGCACCGCGTACGTCGCGATTTATCGCTACCTGCTCGGCGATTTCGCTCCTTATCTATATCGGACGGACGATTTCGGCAAGAGCTGGAGTAAGATCGTCGACGGTTTCGCGAAGGACGAGCCGACCCGCGTCGTGCGCGAGGATCCCGACCGTCCCAACCTGCTTTACGCCGGCACCGAATTCGGTATCTATGTCTCATTCGACAATGGTGCGCGCTGGCAGCCGTTCCAGATGAATCTGCCGGTTACGCCAGTCACCGATATCAAAATCGCGCATAAGGACCTGATTCTTTCCACTCAAGGACGCGGTTTCTGGATTCTCGACAACCTTACACCGCTGCATCAATTGAATGCCGATCCAATCACTCTGCTGCAACCGCGCGAAGCCATCCGCACTACTGCGCGCGGTGGCGGACGTGGTGGACCGCAGTATCCGCTAGCGGGCGCGCAGATCGATTACTACGTCGCAGCGGCGCCGGCTGGAGAGATCAGCCTCGAGATCCTCGACGGCACCGGCAAGGTCATCCGTAAGTTCAGCAGCAACGGACCCGAAGAGCGGACGCCTCCACCCGATGCCGAACCCGCGGGCGGCGAAGACGGCGAAGGCGGCGGCGGCCGGGGCCGCGGCGGGCCGTCCCGTCTCGAAAAGACTGCCGGCATGCATCGCTTCACGTGGGACCTGCGCTATCCCGGCTCTTGGCAGAGTGCGCAACGGCCGGAAGGACCGAACGGTCCGACCGCGGTACCGGGGAAATACTCCGTCCGATTCACCGCGGGAAATTACTCCAAGACTCAGCCGCTTACGATTACCGAAGATCCGCGGGTCACCAAGGACGGTGTCACGCTCGCCGACCTCAAAGAGCAGTTCGACCACAATATCCGCGTTCGCGACCTCGTCAGTGAAGTCAACAAAGCGGTCGCCCGAATCCGCGCAGCGCAGGCGAAGTATCGAGGTGTCAACAACGCCGAAGCCGATTCCATTCTGCCGCGCATCAACGAACTGGCATCGCACATGATTACCCCGTCGATTCGCTACAGCAAACCCGAGTTGCAGACCCACATCGCGTACCTCTACTCGCTGACCAATGGCACCGACCAGAAAATCGGCCGCGACGCGATCGAACGGTATGACGTGCTGCGCAAGGAGCTGGAAAAGCGGCTCGCGGAACTGAACGCGATCCTCGG
>JADMIO011153685.1_pt1 | contig 11174 bp, 8 predicted proteins | sample 8958161 | NCBI WGS metagenome assembly JADMIO01 (sample SAMN16585339, study PRJNA669376) | soil metagenome | isolation source: Crop rotation soil | place: USA: Cullars Rotation, Alabama | collected 2011 | reverse complement strand
AGGGGACACGGTGAGCCTTCAAAAGCCCCGTGTCCCCATTGTTTGATGAAGAGCCCACCATCGTCCGAACGGCCCACCACCCGACAAGCCCAGCGGGCACAGGCAGGCTAAAGCAGCCCCGAGCTGCGAAAGCTGTAATACCCCAGCCCGCAGGGATCCGCCGCCGAGCGGCCCATGATGACGTGGTCCAACAGCTCGATATCCAGCGCCCGCGCGGCGTCGGCCAGCTGGCGCGTGGCGTGGATGTCCGCCGCGCTCGGGGAGGGGTCGCCGCTGGGGTGGTTGTGGACGCAGACGATGGCGGTCGCGGCTCGGCGGACCGCCTCGCGGAACACCTCGCGCGGGTGGGCCAGGGCGGAGGTCGCGGTGCCGGAGGTGACCTCGACGCGCCGGAGGAGCCGGTTCTTGCGGTTGAGGCAAAGCACCCAGAATTTTTCCACTTCCAAGCCCCGGACGATCGGCTCGAAGTGGGCGACGATCAGGTCGGTGCGGTTGAGCCGGGGCGCCTCGGCGGATTGGACCGCGAATGCACGGCGGGCCAGTTCCATGACCGCGAGCAGCTGGAACGCCTTGACGCGGCCGATGCCCTTGACGCGGCGGTACTCGGGCTCGCCCCAGGTGACGAGCCGGGTGAGCGAGCCGGCCTCGGCGAGCAGCCGGCTGGCCAGGCTCAGGACGTCGTTGCCGGTCGTGCCAAACCGGAGGACCACGGCTAGGATCTCGGCGTCGCTTAATGCGGTGGGCCCAAGACGGTCGAGACGCTCCTGCGGGCGGTCCTGGGAGGCGATTTCGCGAAGCCGGTTTGGCGGAAGGGTGGTTGGATCGTCCATGTTTTCACCGGGATAAACGGCGAAAACCGGACAAATCTTTCAAAAATCTTCCGGAAAAGGCGTCTTTTTTTGGGGAGTGCGCCCCCCGCCACCAGCCCTCAGAAGTACTTGATGTAAGCTTTCTTCCGGAGGCGCTCCATGTAGCGCTCCGCGTCCACCATCGTCATCTGCCGGGCCAGGATGTTTTCGATGTCGGGGCGCACCTTCTCGATCGGCTGGATGCCCGCGTGCTCGCGGCCCGTGACATAAAGGACGAAAACTGCGTCCTGGAAAATGATGGGGGTGGTCATTTCGCCTACTTCCAAGCCGCCGGGCTTGGAATCGAAAACCGGATCCCGGAAGGCGGGCACCATGTCGTTCTTGGCGTTTTCCGGGTATTCGCCGCCGACCGCGCGTTTCGCGGTGTCGTCGCTGTACTGCTTGACCAGGTCCTCAAATTTTTCGCCCGCCTTGACGCGGTTGATCATCTCCTGCGCCGCGGCGGTGAGCTCCGCGTCGGTCCGCCCATTGCGATTGAGCTGCAGCAACCGGAACTTGACCTTGTCGGGCTCGAAGAAGGCTTCCTTGTTGTCCTTGTAATACTGCTCGATTTTCACCGGGCTCACGATGCTACGGCTCTTGGACCGCTGGCTTTTCATGTAGTCGATGATGATCGACTCCTCGACCTCGCGGGCGAAGTCCGCCTGGGTCTGCCCGCGCTTCTGCAGCCAGGCATGGAATTTCAGCCGGTCGTCGTCGAACCGCTCCGTGATCTGGCTGTTGATCACGCTTTTCACGAAGCTCTCGGGAATCCGCGGAATGTCCTTCTGGCCTTCCTTTGGCGTACGGAACTCGTTTATCAGGAGGCGATTATCGATGAGCTCCTGGATCGTGTCGTTCATCAGCTTGTCGATCGCCTTCTCATACTCCGCCCTGCTCCCGCCATTGAGGGCCACCTGGGCTCGGATCGACTCGGCGACCTCATTTGTCTCCCGGAGCACGTCGTCGAGCGTGATGATGTAGGCGTCGACCTGCGCGACGATGCTGTTCTGCGGCCTCTCCCGGCCCGTTTCCAGCGCTACCGCCGGGGTGGGCGGGGGCGCCGACAGCACCGGGTTGACTGGCTGCGGTGCCGGATTCCTGAGCGGCTGCGCCTGCGCGGTCGCGGCGATCGCAATGACCGCGCAAAAGGAGGCGATGGAACGAGGGGTCATGGAAGGTTTTTCAGGAACACCAGCACTTCGCGTAACCGTAAAAGCGGCTTGGGGGCGGTCAACCTTGGAAACCGGGAGCCTAACTGGACCCAGTCATCGCGGCGGCCACTCTGACGCAAGCACTTCAAGCGGTTTCCCTCTGTTTCGACGGAAAGCAGGCCCTTTTGTTCCGCCCTTATGCGGATCTCGGTCACGAGCAGGAGCGCGCGGACCTCGTCGCCGTACTTGCCAAAACGGTCCTTGAGGTCCGCCTCGATCCCCTTGAGCTCCTCCGGGTTGCCCGCGAGGGCCAGCCGTCGGTAGAAATCGATGCGCAGCCGGGTTTCCCCGATGTAAGCCGGGGGCAGCCGCGCCTGGATCGGTTCGATCGCCCGGCCAGCGTCCTCGGCGTCCCGGATGGCGGTGTAGCTGTCGGCATGCCGGCCCTGGGCCGGGGCGGGCGGGGCGGACTCGCCGACGAAGACGAAATCGAGCCTCACCGTCGCCCGGACCGCGGCCGCCTGCTCGTCCCCCTTCAGCCGGGATACGCTCTGGCGCAGGAGCTGGCAGTAGAGCTCGAAGCCGACGCCGACGATGTGGCCGCTCTGTTCCGCGCCGAGCAGATTGCCCGCCCCGCGCAGCTCGAGGTCCCGCATCGCGATCCGGAAACCCGCGCCGAGCTGGTTGTGGGTGCGCAGGGCGCCGAGCCGCTGCCGGGCAATCTCCAGCACCTGCGTGTGGCGGTGGAGGAGGAGGTACGCGTAGGCCTGGTGCTTGAAGCGCCCGACCCGGCCGCGCAGCTGGTACAGCTGCGAGAGCCCAAAGCGGTCGGCGCCCTCGATGATGATGGTGTTGCAGTTCGGCAGGTCCAGGCCGCTCTCGATGATCGTGGTGCAGACGAGCACGTGGTGCTGGCCGGCGACGAACTCCGTCATCGTTCGCTCGAGCTCCGCCTCCTCCATCTGCCCGTGGCCGACCCCGATGTTGAGATCCGGCAGCATCTGCCGGAGCCGCTGCGCCACCAGGTCGATCGTCTGGACCCGGTTGTGCAGGTAGAACACCTGCCCGCCGCGGCGCACCTCCCGCCGGATCGCCTCCACCACGATCTTCTCGTCGTAGGTGCGCACGATGGTCTGGATCGGATGCCGGTCGACCGGGGCGGTCTCGATCACGCTCATGTCCCGCGCGCCGGTCATCGCGAGGTAGAGCGTCCGCGGGATCGGCGTGGCGCTGAGCGAGAGCACGTCGACCGTGGCGCGCATGCGCTTGAAGACCTCCTTGTGGCGCACGCCGAAGCGCTGCTCCTCGTCGATCACGACCAGGCCCAGCTCCTTGAAGGTGACGTCCGACTGGAGCAGCCGGTGCGTGCCGATCAGGATGTCGACCTGGCCCGCCCTGGTGGCCTCGAGGATCCGCTTCTGCTCCGCCCGCGAGCGGAAGCGGCTCACCATCTCGATCGCCACCGGATAGCCCGCCATGCGCTCGCGGAAAGTGTTCAGGTGCTGCTGGGCCAGGACGGTCGTGGGCACCAGCACCGCGACCTGCGCCCCGGATTGCGCGACCTTGAAGGCGGCGCGGATGGCGACCTCGGTCTTGCCGAACCCCACGTCGCCGCAGATCAGCCGGTCCATCGGCCGGGCGCGCTCGAGGTCCGCCTTCGTCGCCTCGATCGCGCGCAGCTGGTCCCGGGTCTCCGTGAAAGGGAACGACGACTCGAACTCGCGCTGCCACTCCGTGTCCGGCGGGAAGGCGCGGCCCTCCTCGGCCTCCCGGGCGGCCTGGATGCGCAGCAGCTCGGCCGCCAGGTCGATCGTCGCACGCTCCGCCGCCTGCCGCGCCTTCTCCCAGCGGCCGGAGCCGATCTTGCCCAGCTGCGGCCTGGACTTGCTGAGGCCGACATAACGGCTCACGAGATGCGACTCGGTGAGCGGCACGTGGAGCGTCACGTGGTCGTCGAATTCCAGCGAGATCACCTCGCGCGCGCCCTGGGCGGTATCGAGCCGGGTGAGCCCGCGATAGAGCGCGATGCCGTGCTGCAGGTGGACGACAAAGTCGCCCTCGACCAGCTCGGAGAAGTCGAGCAGCTGGTCCACCTGGGCCCGCTGCGCCACCGCCCGCCGACCCGGCAGCCCCCGGCGGGCTCTCCGCCGGCCAAAAATCTCGGTCTCGGTGACTACGATCAGGCCCAGCCGACGTTCGGACCGATCAGACCGATCCAACCGATCCGCAAGCGTAGCGCCCTCGCGATAGGTGATGCGAAACCCCTCGTTCAGCTGCGTGTGCAGGAAGACCGGCTTCGCGCCGGCGAAGCCGGCGGCGGCGCCCAGGATTTCGCGGGCGCGTTCCTCCTCGCCGGACTTGGTGACGGCGAAGAGGACCTCGTAGCCCTCCTTCTGCCAGCGCGCAACCTGCTTCAGGAAGCGGGCGCGCGCCTCCTCCTCGAACTGGAGCCGCTCCTGCGCGATCAGGGCATCCCCCGGGTAATCACGATGGTGGGAAAGGCTCTCCGAGTCCCACGTCACCTCGCCGGCCGCCTCATCGAACAGCGCCGACGATTCGTCGATATCCATCACGCCAAACACCGCCGCCGTGCGCCGGAGTATCGAGACCCATGTAGGGGTGGCGCTTGCGCCGCCCGCTCCGTCAATCGATCCGGGCGGCGCAAGCGCCGCCCCTCCATTGCGGTCCAGAGCCGACGGCTCGACGAACACCAGGTGCGTCGCGGGGGACAGGTAGTCGGCGATGCCCGCGGTCGAAGGGTCCAGTTTCACCCGGGGTGACGTCACCAGGGCGATCGACTCCGCCTGCTCGCCCGAGCGCTGGGTCACCGGGTCGAAGGCGCGGATGTCCTCGATCTCGTCGCCGAAGAAATCCAGGCGGAACGGCTGCGTGGCGGTCACGGGATAGACATCGATGATCCCCCCGCGCACCGCATAATGGCCCGGCGACTCGCAGACCGCCTCCGAGTCGTAGTCAAGCTCCCGGAGCTTCTCGACGAGCCCGGTGAACGACTGCCTCTGCCCGCGCTTCAGGACGACCTCGCTCGTGGAGAACGCCTCCAGCGCGGGCACCGGTTGCAGCAGCGCCTCCGGGGTGGTGGCAATAAGGAGCGCAGACCCGGGGTCACCGACCCCGGCTACCTTTACATTCCGCAGCCCCCGCAGCCGCGACAGCACGGTCAGCCGGTCGCTCGAGGCGGCGAAGGCCTCTCGCATGTCCCGGCTGTCCGGGATGGACTCCGGATACACCAGCGCCTCGATGGCCGAGGCCCGGTCGGCGGTGGCCGATTGCGAACAGAACAGGGCGATGTCCTCGGCCAGCCCCTCGGCGATCTTGAGGTCCTCGGCGACGACGATCCAGACCGGCGCTGGTGCCTGTCGGATCAGCCCCGCGATGACCGCCGCGCGCGCAGGAGCGCACACCCCGGTATGTTTATACCGGGGGGAGGTCGGAGGCAGCCCAATCGTACTCGTAATCGTTCTCGTACTCGCAATCGAACTGGCCGACCGCAGGCGCGAGAACGAGTACGAGTACGAGAACGAGAACGATTATCAACTCGGAAGCTGATCCAGCGCCGCCCGGGCGGCGTTTTCCTCCGCGAGCTTCTTTGACGGGCCGCGCCCGGCGCCGAGCAACTGGTCGTCCAGGTAAAGCTTCACCTCGTATTCGCGCGCGTGGTCCTCGCCCGAGACGCGCGAGACCTCGTAGCGCAGGGCGTTGTTGCCGTGGACAGGCTGGACCAGCTCCTGCAGCCGGCCCTTGGGATTCTCCGTTTCGAGGAAATCCCCGAGGCGCGACGGGATGTCGCCGTAAAGCGCGAGCACCGCCCGGCGCGTCGGTTCGAAGCCCGCGTCCACGAACATGGCGCCGACCAGCGCCTCGAAGGCGTCCTCGAGCGCGGTCGGGCGGTTGCGCCCCCCCGTCGACTCCTCGCTGGCCCCGAGCCGCAGGGCGCGGTCCAGGCCGATCTCGAGCGCGATCCTGACCAGGAACGCGCCCTTGGTCAGGGCCGAGCGCCGCTTGCTGAGCGGGCCCTCCCGCTCCCCGGGAAACAGCTCGAAGAGCTTCTCGGTGAGGATCAGCTGCAGCACGGCGTCGCCGAGGAACTCCAGCCGCTGGTTGCTCTCCAGCACGGCGCGGTTGTCCTGCAGGTAGGACGGGTGGGTCACGGCCAGTTCCAGGAGCTCCGGCCGCGTGAACCGGTGCCCGAGGCGATCCTGGAGGGTGGAGACCGAATTACTCACGCGAATGTCAACTGGGCACGGAGGGCACAGAGGCGCACAGAGTCCACCGAGGAAAAAAACTCAGTGGCCTCCGAGCAACTCGGTGGACTCTGTGACCAGCGGTCATGATGAGGCACTCGCGTAGCGCCTGATGCCCCGGTTGAACACGTTGACAGCCACGATGAACCAGGCGGCGGCGACCGCGACCAGCCAGATCGCGAGCCGGGGCTCGAACCCGGTCAGGAGTGTGCGGGCGGGGGCGTAGCTCACGACCACGACCGGGAGGGCCCAGACAAACACGACGCGCGAGAGGCCCTTGAAGGCCTCGCGCGGCAGCCGGGAAAATTCGAAGAGCGTGAAATAGCCGCCCTCCAGGCCCGTCCCGCCGGTCGTCCAGAACGCAATGGACGCGGCGATCACGAGCACGGAATAGTGGATGAAGATCCCGCAGACCACCATGAGCGCGTACATCGCGATGTCCGCCGCGCCCGGATGAAGCCCGAGCTTGGTGATCGAATAGATCACCACGCCGGCCGCGACGGTCGAGTTCGCCATGCTGTCGGGATCCAGCTTGCGGGTCGACGCCATGAAGAGGGGGTATCCCGGCTGCGCGAGGACGAAGTCAAAGGCGCCGCTCCGGATGTTCCGGCCCATCTCGAAGAGATTGCTCCAGAAAAAGCCCATCACGAAGCGCTGGATCAGCATCGACGTGCCGATCAGGAGCATCATCTGGTATTTGTTCCAGCCCGCCACCGAGTCCGTGTGCCGGTAGATCACGGCGATCATCAGCAGGTTCACGCTCATCCAGAGCAGCTCCACCATCGACCAGAGGAAGAAGTCGAACCGGAACATCAGCGTCCGCACGACTGAGTACCGGGCGGACGCGAGCCAAATGCGGAAATACGACGTCATGTTGCCGGTTGAACCACGGAGGCACAAAAGCACAGGGCATTGCACCGGGACAAACCCCGGGTTCGGCTTTGTGCAGCACTCTGTGGCTTTGTGCCTTTGTGGTTCAAATCCTTATCCGCCGACGGCGGTGTGGTGCCTCAGCCCGCGGACCCAGAGGAGGTGGGCGAGGCCGAGGAGGAGGGCGGCCCAGGCGGCCTGCAGCGGGAGCCCGGCGAGCACGGCGTTGAAGTCGAGCCGGCCCGTGAGGATCGCGGCGGGAAAATACATCTGGTAATAGAATGGCAGGAACTGCGCGATGCGGAAGAACGCGGCGGGCATCAGGTCGAGCGGGAACAGCTGGCCGCCGAGCAGCGCCTCGACCGACATCGACAGGATCACGAAACCCTGGATCTCCAGGAACCAGAACGTCAGCAGGCCGAAGCAGTAGGCGATGCTGAACTGGATGATGGCGGACATGAATATGGCCGGAAGCGCGATCGCGAACCGCCAGAGCTCGTGCGGGAACACGAGCGAATCGTGGATCAGCGGGGAGACGAGGAGGAGCGGGATCAGAACCACCGTGCCCGTCACCAGCCGCGCGGCGAGGTAGATGCAGAACCGGTAGAGGAAATAGTTGATCGGCTTGAGCAGGAACTGGTTGATCAGCCCGTTCCGGATCTCCTCGCTGATCTGGTAGTCCTCCTGGAACGCGCCGATGAAGAACTCGAGCATGATCAGGACGACGAAGTAGGTGACCGTCTCCGGCATCGTGTGCCCCCCGATGTCGCCCGCCGCGCCGCGGAACACCGCGCCCCAGAGGATGAAGACGACCAGCAGCCGCGAGAGCGAAAAGAACGCGCGGATCGTGAAGTGCGCGCGGTAGACCAGGTTGCTCTGCAACCCGATGAGGAACGAATGCCGGTATTTGTTAAGAATCAAGATGTAGGGCCGCCGCTTGCGGCGTGCCGAAGATAGGCGCGCCGCAAGCGGCGGCCCTACAATTTGAACCGCTCCGCCACTTCCTGGCCCAGCTTGCGGTAGGCGGTGGCGCCCACGCCCTGGGGGTCGTAGTTGAAGATTGTCTGGCCGAAGCTGGGAGCCTCGCTCAGGCGGACCGTGCGCGGGATCACGGACTCAAAGATCTTGTCCGGCAGGTGCTTCCTGACCTCGTCGACCACCTGGCGGGAGAGATTGGTCCGGCTGTCAAACATCGTCATGACCACGCCGCCCAGTTCGAGGGTGGGATTGAGCGCCGCCGTCTTCAGCCGCTCCACGTTCCGGAGGATCTGCCCAAGGCCCTCGAGCGCCATGTACTCGCACTGGAGCGTGATCAGCAGGTAATCCGCCGCGACCAGGCTGTTCATCGAGAGCATGCCCAGGGCCGGCGGGCAGTCGATGATGATGGCCTTGTAGCCGCCCGACGCGCGCACCGGCTCCAGCACGCCCTTGAGCCGCGCGAGGTAGTTCTCGCCCTGCGCCAGCTCGATCTCGGCGGCCGCCAGGTCCTCCTCGCTCGGGATCAGCGCCAGCCGCTCCGTGGAAGTGGGGGTGATCATGCCGATCGCCGAGCCCTCGCCCCGCAGCGGGCCATAGAGGCTCCGTCCCTCCTGCTTCTCCACCCCCAGCGCGCTGGTGGCGTTGGCCTGCGGGTCCAGGTCGATCAGGAGGGTGTGAATCTTCCGGTCGGCGAGCGCCGCGGCCAGGTTCACGGCGGTTGTCGTCTTGCCGACGCCGCCCTTCTGGTTTGCGATGGTGAAGACGGTGGTGCTCATGGGCGCGGGCGGCGGTACGATGGGAAGGAGGCTGAGAGTGAAAGGGGAAGGCGGGCGAAAGGGGAAGGGGAATCCGAAGGGTTGCCCCGGCGCGTGCCTTGCCTTCTGCTGGCGCGGCCCACCATGCCCATTCCCATCCCGGCAAATGAAGCGGCGCGGGTTGCCGCGCTGAAGGCGACCGGAGTGCTGGATTCGCCGCCCGAGCCGGATCTCGACGCGCTCACGCGGCTGGCGGCGCAGATCTGCGACGTGCCGATCGCCGTGATCTCGCTGATCGACTCGGAGCGCCAGTGGTTCAAGTCGAAGGTCGGGATGGCCGACAGCGAGACGCCGCGCACCAACGCCATCTGCGCCCATGCGATCTGCGAGCCGGAGCGCGAGGTGTTCGTGGTGCCGGATGTGCAGCGCGACCGCCGGTTCGACGACCTGCCGGCGGCGCAAGGCGCGGACGCGGTCCGCTTCTACGCGGGCGCGCCGCTGGTGACGCGGGACGGACTCGCCCTGGGCACCCTGTGCGTGGTGGACAAGAAGCCGCGCGAGCTCAGCGCGGCGCAGCTCCGCGCCCTTTCGGGGCTGCGCCGGCACGTCGTCAACTCGCTCGAGCTGCGCCGGCTGGCGGAGGAGCAGAAGGGCCTGCTCGGGACGCTCGACCAGGCCCGCCGGGAGGCCGAGGAGGCGACCCGGGCCAAGGCGGGATTCCTGGCCACGATGAGCCATGAGATCCGGACGCCGATGAACGCGGTGATCGGGATGACCGAGCTCTTGCGGGAGACCCCGCTTAATCCCGAGCAGCGCGAATATGTCGAGACGATCCACGACAGCGGGGAAATCCTGCTGCGGGTGATCAATGACCTCCTGGATTTTTCCAAGGCGGAGGCGGGAAAGCTGGCCCTCGAGTCGGTCCCGTTCGACGTGCGGGAGTGCATCGCCTCGTCGATCGCGATGCTCAGCGCCCAGGCGGGAAGGAAGCGGCTGGCGCTGACCTGCGAGGTCGACCCCGGCGTCCCGGCGGCCGTGGCGGGGGATGTCACCCGCCTGCGCCAGGTCCTCGTCAACCTCCTCTCCAACGGCGTCAAGTTCACCGACCAGGGCGGCGTCACCATCCGGGCGGACTGCGTCCCGGCGCCGGAGGGCGGCCTGGAGCTGCAGTTCCAGGTGCGCGACACCGGCATCGGCATCGCGGAGGCTGACCTGGGCCGGCTGTTCAAGGAATACACCCAGGTTGGCGCCTCGACGACGCGGCTCTACGGCGGCACCGGGCTGGGACTCGCGCTGAGCCGACGGCTGGTTGAAGCGCAGGGCGGCCGGATGTCGGTGGCGAGCGAGGCAGGCCGCGGTTCTACCTTTTCCTTCGCGATCCGCGTCAAGCCGGTGGCGGACGCGCCGCTGGCGGCGGCGCAGGGCGCGCCGACGGATGCCCTCACGCTGGATGCGGGCTTCGCGCTCCGGCATCCCGCGCGGATCCTCGTGGCGGAGGACAACGCCGTGAACCAGCGAGTGGTGTCGCGCATGCTGGGCCGGCTGGGCTACCTCGTGGAGTTCGCCTCGGATGGCGAAACCGCGCTCGCGGCGGCGAAGCGCGGCGACTTCACCCTCATCCTCATGGACATCGAGATGCCAAAGCTCGACGGATTCGGCGCGGCGCGCGCCATTCGCCAACACCTTCCCCGGGCCCGGCAGCCGGCGATCGCGGCGCTCTCGGCGCACGGCGAGATCCCGGCCGACCGCGACGATGCCCGCCGGGATCTCGATGCCTTCGTGCCCAAGCCCATCCGGATCGAGCAGCTGGCGGGAGTCCTCGCGCGCGCCGAAGTCCTCCGGAAAGCGAGGGCGGCATGAGGTTCGGGCTGGCGATTATCCTGGGGCTCGTCCTCGCCACGCCGCGGCTGCCCGCCGCCCCGGCGCCGGCCGCCTCGCCTTGGGCGGTCCGGATCCTGGCTCCGCCAGGCTGGTCCGTCTCGATCCGGGCCGACGGCTCGGGCCTGATAGCCTACGGGACGACCGACGCCGGGAGCTGGTCCTTCAAGGCCGGGACGGTTGAGGTTGGGAAACTGACCGAGCGGCTGAAGAAGCTCCCAACCGACCGGACCGGCCGGGTGCTGACGCATTTCCTGTTCTTTTTCGAGTCCGAGCGGCCCGCAGCGGACCAGCCGGGGCCGGCGCACTACACCCGCGACGAGAGCGCGATACCGGCCGTCATCGCCGCGGCCATCGCCGCGAGCGGCCTGAAGGACAGCGCCCAGGGGATCAGGCTGCTGGAGCAGTACCCGCCGGCGCTGCCGGCGG
>JADMIO010828369.1_pt1 | contig 11174 bp, 4 predicted proteins | sample 8958161 | NCBI WGS metagenome assembly JADMIO01 (sample SAMN16585339, study PRJNA669376) | soil metagenome | isolation source: Crop rotation soil | place: USA: Cullars Rotation, Alabama | collected 2011 | reverse complement strand
CGCGACAACTTGTCCACGTGGAATTCTAAGCTTAGGATCCCAATGTGCTGGAAAGAAGGCACCGGGCGTCTTGGTCCCCGAGACGAATTTCGGGATGCCGCCCTTGATCGTCACGACACCGAACAGGGAGTAGTCGATGCCGGCGTAGAACGTGAACAGTCCGCTGGTGTCGAGGTGCAGCCCGCCGCCGCCGAGCTGCAGGCCGGCGACCTTGAGCTTGCCGTCGAGGTCGAACGCCGTCGGCTTGCCGAACGTCACCGCCAACCCGCCCGCGCCGGGGTCCACCCCGGCAGCCGGCAGCGCGTCGACGACCACGAGCTTCGCGCCCGCCACCGACGGGCCGCCGATGAACTCCGCGCCGCCGATGAGCTTGAGGTTCGGCTCGGCCTCGACCACGAAGCCGACGGCGGACAGGTAGGCGAACGGCGGGACGAGCGGCAGCGGCGTCGGGAAGGCGATCCGCGGGAACCCGCCGCGAATGAACTTGCCGTTGACGAACTTGACGACCGCGGAGATCGCCGGGGTCTTGGCCTGGGCGGGCGGCAGGCTCAGCGTGAACGAGCCCTCGAACACGGTCGGCCCCTCGCCGCCGCTGTAGTGCAGGTCGAGGTCGGAGAGGACGAGCCCGAAGAAGATCGCCGACTCGCCCTCGCCCTGCTTGATGCGCAGCTCGTCGAGCTTGAGCCCCAGCGGGTTGGCGATGTCGAGCGAGAGGGTGGCCGATGCGGTGATCCCGCCGAAGAACGGCGGCAGCTTGACCTGGACCGGGATCTTGGCCTTGCCCTTGCCGACGACGTCGAGCACGGCCTTGCCCGTGACGTCGAAGCCGAGGATCTTGACCTTGAACTCGTCGAGGTTCTCGAACGTCTTGGGGTTGTCGACGTCCCAGGTGACCGGGCCCTTCTCGAGGACGACCGGCCCCGCTTGCGTGCGGTACCCGTTGGTGGAGACCGTGTGCGACGACGAGTCGATCGTCAGCGCCGGCTCGGCCGCGGCGTGGGCGCGCCGGCCGCCCGTCCCGTTGGGGACGAAGTCCAGCCCGTTGACGACGACCGGCTCGTTGGTCTTCCACCTGCCGTTGGTGAAGCAGAGCTCGCCGGTGCGGGCCTGGGCGATCACCTTCGCGGTGACCTGCACCGTCTGGCGGCAGTCCCCGTTCTTGGGCGGGCCGGTGCTCGGCGACGCGTCGCCCTTGGCCGGGATCGGCACGGCGGTGATCGAGCCGCCGCCGTTGTTGTCGAAGACCACGAAGCCGCCGCCGTCCGGCGCGGTGGCGATACGCGTGTGGAAGATGTCGACGCCCTTGGCCAGCGTCGCGTCCTTCGACCAGACCTTGCCGTCGCGCGACCAGAAGTAGTGCAGCGCGCTCGCGTTGTTCTCGCGGTAGGCGACGTGCAGGAAGCCGCCGTCGTCCTCGTAGACGTCGCCCTCGTAGAGGCTGCCCGGCGGGGTGGTCAGCGAGGGCGCCGCGAAGGTCCCGTCGCTGTTGCGCGCGCGGACGACGTAGGACTCGTTGCCCGGATCGATCGTCTGGTAGAAGAGATGCACGCCGCGCGGGCCGCTGACCAGCTTTGGCTCGCTGCCGGCCGTCACCTCCTGCGTCGGCTTCCACGTGCCGAGGTCGTTGTAGTCGCCGCTGCCGCCCCACTCGCGGACGAAGACCTTGTCGCCGTTGCTCATCGACACGATCGGCGTCTGGGCGTCGATGAACGCCGTCGAGCCGTACTGGTCCTGCGCATCGCTCGAGCTGACCTGGCCGACCCCGAGGCCGACGTCCGCATGGCCGGGGTTCCCGCCGGCCAGCGGCGCGGCCTGGTAGTCGATGCCGTTGGTGACGATGTGGTTGGTCAGCGAGACCGTCTGGTCGCCGGGGCCGAGCACCGCCTGGTAGGGGTCGACCGAGCCGATGCGCCGCTCCGGGCCGAACATCGTGCCGCCGTCGTCGGACTCCAGGACGTTCGTGCCCTCGAAGTCGCCGCCGCAGCAGCGGTCGTAGATCAGCAGGATGCGGCCGTCGGCGGGCGCCAGCACGCGCACGCCGCCGAAGCCCTCCTTGTCGTCGGGCGTCAGGACCTGCTTCTTGGCGCACGCCGTCGCCCCGCGCGGCACCTGGCAGTAGACGACCTGGTCGGCGCCGCCGAAGACGCGCTTCGTCCAGGCGAAGTGCCCGGTGCCGTCGGCGCCGACCGCGACACCGGGCTTCTCGGCGTCGTCGGCCACCGCCAGCTGGAACGGCGCCGCGTGCGCCGACCCGGCCGCGAGCAGCGTCGCGAGCATCACTCCCTGGACCGTTCCCCGCCTCATGTCACGACCCTATCTCAGTGCTTGAGCGTCCTCGAGCGCCGGACCGTGCGCTTGTTGCCGGCGGCATCCTTGAGCGTCGCACGGACCGTGACCTTCAGCTTGCGCAGCTTGCCGATGTTGCGCTTGGCCTTCTTGGTCAGCTTGATGGTCACCTTGACCGAGCCCGCCTTCGCGATGGCCTTCGAGCCGCGACCGATGCGCACGGTCCTGGCCGCCGCAAGGTGCCCCTTCTTCGCGTCCTTGCGGGCCACCAGCAGGTCGGCGACGACCGACCCGGCCTCGTCGCTCTTCACGCGGACGACGACCTTGCCGGTCTTCGCGAGGTCACGCAGCCGCGCCTTGAACGTGGCGATCGAGCCCTTCGGGGCCGTGGTGTCGGGCGGTGGCGGCGGCGGGTTCGACTGCCCGGCCGCGACGGTCAGCGTCGCGGTCGCCGCCGATGTCGCACCGTCGCGCTCCGTCGCCCGGAACGTGAACGAGTCCGGGCCGCTGTAGCCCGCCGCCGGCGTGTAGGTCACGGTCCCGGCCGACTGGTCGATCGCGCCCAGCGTGCCGTGCGCCGGGCCGGCGACGATCTCGCGCGTGAGGGTGTCGCCGTCGGCGTCGGTGCAGGTCAGCGGCACGGATGTGGCCGTGTCGTGCGCGACGTTCACGCTCGCCGCGCTGCACGACGCGCTCGTCGGCAGCGTGCGCGAGAACAGGACGAGCGCGCCGCTGCCGTCGGCGGCCAGGTAGGTGTTGAGCCCGTCCGGGCTCACGACGACGCCGGTGGGGCCGTTGACCGGGGTGCCGGCGTTGGTGCAGGTGTCCGCGCCGTCGTCGCTGGTCCCGTCGCGGGAGACGCAGCCGTCCGTGCCCGCGAGCTGGGTGAGCCCGCCGTCGGCGCCGCGGGCGAAGACCCCGATGCCCTGCGCGCCGGCGCCGCCGACGCTCGCGTAGCTGGCCGTGTAGACCGTGCGCCCATCGGGGCTGATCGTGATGTCGTAGTGGTCGCCGATCGCGCGCCCGGCGGTGCACGTGTCGGCGCCGTCCTCGCTGGCGCCGTTGGCGCTGATGCACCCGGCCGTCCCGCTGAGCTGGGTCAGCGCACCGCTCGTCGCGTCACGGGCGAACGCGGTGACCGAGCCCCCGGTTCCGGCGACGTTCGTGGCCTCGTTGGCGCCGTAGAGGTTCTTGCCGTCCGCGCTCATCGTCAGGACGTACATGCGCGAGAGACCGCGGCCGTCGACGCAGCTGCCACCGGTACCGTCGGCGCTGACACACCCCTGCTGGCCGCTGAGCTGCGTGAGTGCGCCGGTCGTGCCGTCGCGCGAGAAGGCCACGATCGCGGCGCCGTTGTAGCTGGCCACGTAGACGTTCTTGCCGTCCGGGCTCACGACCGGCGTGCCGGCCGAGCTCAGGCCGGTCGCGCCGCCGCAGCCGCCGGAGGCGGTGTTCAGCAGGCACTGCACCGGGGTCAGCGAGCCGTCGCTGCCGATGGAGAACGTGACGATGCCCTTCGTGTTCTGCTCGAGCCCGACGTAGAGCGACTTGCCGTCGGGGCTGACCGCGACGCTGTTGGGCTTGTCGAGCGGCGCGTACGTCTGGCACGTGCTCGCGCCGTCACCGTCCGTGCCGTTCGACGACACGCAGCCGTTGGCCAGCGCCAGCTCCGTCAGTGCTCCCGTGGACGTGTTGCGCGAGAACGCGGAGATCATGAACGGCGCGGCCTCGCCGGCGACGTAGACGTACTTGCCGTCGGGCGTGACGACGACGTTGCGGGCGTCGGTGTGCTCCCGCGGCCCGCGCGCGTTCGTGCACGTGCCCGCCGTCCCGTCCTCGGACACGCAGCCCGCCGTGCCGGCCAGCTGGCTGACGCTGCCCGTCAGCGGATCGCGCGCGAAGATCCCGAGGGCTCCGAGGCCGAAGTCGTAGACGTAGACGCTCTTCCCGTCGGGGCTGATCGCGAGCGCCTCGCTGCCGGTCACGCCCGCCGCATCGGTGCACGCCCCCGAGAGCGTGCCGGTGATGAAGCACCCACTGGTGCCCGGGAAGCGGGTGATCGCGCCGACCGGCGCGGCGGCGGCGGGGACAGCGGCGAGGAGGACCAGCACGACGCCGAGCAGCGCCGTCCGGGCGCGGACAGAGTGGGACATGGCGCGACCGTACAGACGGCGTCGCTCCCCGCGCAACCGCTTCCTATCCTGCGCCACGCATGTCCGCGCAATACATCTTCACGATGCACCGGCTGACGAAGCACTATCCGCCGGACAAGGACGTCCTCAAGGACATCACGCTCGCGTTCTACCCGGGCGCGAAGATCGGCGTCCTGGGCTACAACGGCGCGGGCAAGTCGACGGTGCTGCGGATCATGGCCGGCATCGACCAGGACTACCGCGGCGACGCCCAGCTGGCGCCCGGCGCGACGGTCGGCCTGCTCGAGCAGGAGCCCCAGCTCGATCCGGCCAAGGACGTCAAGGGCAACGTGGAGGACGGCGTCGCCGAGACCAAGGCACTGCTCGACCGCTTCAACGAGCTGGCCGCCAACTACTCCGACGAGACGGCCGACGAGTTCGCCCGGCTGCAGTCCGAGATCGACGCCAAGAACGCGTGGGACCTCGACTCCCAGCTCGAGCACGCCATGGACGCGCTGCGGCTGCCGCCGGCCGACGCCGACGTCACCAAGCTCTCCGGCGGCGAGCGCCGCCGCGTGGCGCTGTGCCGGCTGCTGCTCAGCCAGCCCGACCTGCTGCTGCTCGACGAGCCCACCAACCACCTCGACGCAGAGTCGGTCGCGTGGCTGGAGACCCATCTCGCCGACTACCCCGGCGCGATCGTCGCCGTGACCCACGACCGCTACTTCCTCGACAACGTCGCCGGCTGGATCCTCGAGCTCGACCGCGGCCGCGGCATCCCCTACGAGGGCAACTACTCGGCCTGGCTCGTCCAGAAGCAGAAGCGTCTCGAGCAGGAGGAGAAGTCCGAGGTCGCGCGCCAGAAGACGATCGCCTCCGAGCTCGAGTGGATCCGCCAGAACCCGAAGGGGCGGCGGACCAAGGCGAAGGCCCGCATCAACAACTACGAGGCGCTGCTCGCCCAGGAGTCGGCGGTCCAGCTCAACGAGGTGCAGATCCACATCCCGGCGGGCCCCCGGCTCGGCGACGTGGTGGTGCAGGCCGAGGGGCTGCGCAAGGGCTTCGGCGACAAGCTGCTGATCGAGGACCTGAGCTTCGACCTCCCGCGCGGCGGCATCGTCGGCGTGATCGGCCCCAACGGCGCCGGCAAGACGACGCTGTTCAAGATGATCACCGGCCAGGAGCAGCCCGACAGCGGCGCCCTGCGCGTCGGCGAGACGGTCGAGCTGGCCTACGTCGATCAGTCGCGCGACCACCTGGATCCCGACAAGAACGTCTGGGAGGAGATCTCGGACGGCTACGAGCACATCAAGGTGGGCGAGCGCGAGGTCAACTCGCGCAAGTACGTGGCCGACTTCAACTTCCGCGGCTCCGACCAGCAGAAGAAGGTCGGCAAGCTCTCGGGCGGCGAGCGCAACCGCCTGCACCTCGCCAAGCTGCTGCGCACCGGCGGCAACCTGCTGCTGCTCGACGAGCCGACCAACGACCTCGACGTCGACACGCTGCGCGCCCTCGAGGAGGCGCTGCTGTCGTTCGCCGGCTGCGCGGTGGTCATCTCCCACGATCGCTGGTTCCTCGACCGCATCGCGACCCACGTGCTCGCCTTCGAGGGCGACTCGCAGGTCGTCTGGTTCGAGGGCAACTTCGAGGCCTACGAGGAGCACCGCCACGAGCGCCTCGGGGCCGACGCCGACCGGCCGCACCGCATCACCTACAAGAAGCTCACTCGCGCGTGAGGCCGGCCCGCCGCGCGGTCGCCGTCGTCACGGCCGGCCTGGCGCTGGCCGCTGCCGGGTCCGCGTCAGCCGCCTCGTCCATCACCGAGGCGGAGTGCTTCCAGGTCGCGGGCGCCGATCGCGGCTGCACCGACGCGACCGGGCTGCAGGGCGCGGCCGCGGTCGCGGTCTCGCCCGACGGGCGCAACGTGTACGTCGGTGGCAACGTCGAGGAGCACGGGACGCTGCTCGTCTTCACGCGCGACGAGGCGACGGGCACGCTCACGCAGACCGCGTGCTTCGCCGAGCACACGCGCGAGGGCTGCACCGCCAACGAGGCGCTGTTCGGCGTCAACGACGTGACGGTCTCGCGCGACGGGCGCACGGTCTACGCGCTCGGGATCCTCCCCGGCTCGGTCGGCGTGTTCCGCCGCGACGCCGGCGGCGCGCTGACGCCGATCCAGTGCGTGCAGGAGGGCTACGCCGATCTCGTCGGCTGCCCGCGCGTGCGCTTCGAGAACCCATGGAAGTTCGCGCTGACGCCCGATGGAAAGGAACTGCTCGTCCTCGGCAGCCACGTGACGCGCTTCTCGGTCGGCGCCGACGGCCTGCTGTCCGACCCGGTCGACCAGCGGGTCCGCGGCGTGCGCAATCCGCAGGCGATCGCCGTCGGCGGCAACCGCACCGTCTACACGGCCGGCGGGATGCAGGACCGCGGGCGGGTGAGCGTCCTGAACCGCGATCCCACGACCGGCGTGCTCAGCCTCCGCGGCTGCTCGGGCGATCGCCAGTCCGGCACCGACTGCCGCCTCGCCGACGGCGTCGACGGGCCGGCGGACCTCGCCGTGTCGCCGGACCACCGCGCGGTGTACCTCGCCGCGAACTCGTTCAACCCGAGCAACCCCGACAACCCGTTCGGATTCGGCGGGTCGATCGTGTCGAGCGCCGTCTCGGTGTTCTCCCCGCAGCGCGGCGCCCAGAAGGCCTGTCTGCTCTACACCGGGCGCGAGCGCAACCGCGGCAGCTGCCACCACGCGCCGTCCACGCGCGGCCCCGGCTTCTCCGGCGCCAGCACCATCGCCGTGACACCGAACGGCAAGGCGGCGGTGGCCGGATTCGCCAAGTCGTCGGCCGTCGCGCTCCTGCTGCGCAACCCGCGCACGCAGGGACTCAGCCCGGCCCCGGGCCTCCTCGGCTGCGTTCGCGACGCGACGCGGACGCGCAAGGTCCCGCGCGGCTGCGCGGCGGGGCGCGGCATCAACCAGCCCAGCGACATCGCGATCTCGCCCGATTCGCGCAACGCGTACGTGGCGACGCCCGGCGGGCTCGTCGTTTTCCGGCTCGCGCTGAACTAGCGCGGCGCCGCAAGTTCTGGGCAACCAGAACGTTCCGGAGGCATGACTCGCGCTGCCGCGCTGCTCGGATGCAGCCTCATGCTCCTCCTCGGCCTGTCGGCGTCCGCCTCGGCGGACGGCGTCGTCATGGCCGGCGCCGCCAAGGTCGACGGCACCTACAACGTCGGCAGCTCGGCCGGCCAGTACGCCTCGACCCGCTACCAGGGAGGCGACGACGGCAACGGGCCCGGATACGGCGACTACGACCCCCACGTCCAGCAGGCGAAGAACAAGGCCTCCTACGGCGTGCAGTCGCGCGAATCCGTCCGCGCGATCGTGGTCAAGGGCGCCGACGGCAAGTACGCCGCGATCGTCTCCGATGACCACTACATCCCGCAGGACGCCCTGTGGCGCCGCACCGCACAGCTCGCGTCGGCCGCGACCAACGGCGCGCTGAACGAGTCGAACATCACGATGTCGATCACGCACAACCACTCGTCGCCGAGCTACTCGTCGCTCGACTGGGGCGTGTGGGACTTCCAGGACGTGTTCGACTTCCGCTTCTACGACTACTACGCCAAGCAGAACGCGGCCGCGCTCACCCAGGCGTTCCAGCATCTCCACAATGCTCGCGTCAGCGCGACGGTCACCTACTTCGACAAGACCCAGCGCAACCCGCTCGGCGCCGGCACCGCCGACGACGGCGCGCCCGCCGGCTTCACCGACTCCTTCGCCGACCACGACCTCTCGGTCATCCGCTTCGAGAACATCGATGACGGCGCCGACAACGCCAAGCCGCTGGCGACGCTGCTCAACATGGGCCAGCACCCGGAGTTCCTCCAGGGCTACGACCTGATCACCAGCGAGTACCCCGGGGTCGTCGAGCGGCTCGTCGACCGCACGGTCGGCGGCATCACCCTGTGGAGCCAGAACGCCACCGGCAACACCGAGATCGAGCAGGAGACCTACCACTCGATCCATGACCGCGAGGCGTTCGACCACACGCAGTACGCGCAGGACGAGTGGGCCGGCCGCCAGATCGCGGACGCCGCGATCGGCGCCATCCGCACGCAGATCGACCCGCAGGTGCCGAACCCCGACGACCACCGCTACTTCGGCATGACCTCCTACCACGATCGCTTCATCCCCTGGATGAGCGACTTCCCGGTCGAGGTCAAGGACGTCTGGTTCCCGGGCCCGGTCTCGCACCCCTACCCGGGCGTGAACTCGTGCCGGACGGACCCGGCGCTGGCGGGCGACCCGCGCGTCGGCTCCGCGGCGTCGTGCGACAGCGCCGGCGACACCTTCGGGGTGTCGGCGCAGCCGATCGTCAGCGCGCTCGGGCTCGGCATCACCAGCGACACGTTCGAGTCGCTCGGAGTCCCGTTCCCCGAGAACGTCTCCACCCCGTCGCAGGGCGCGCTCGAGGACAGCGGCGGAGTGCACATGCAGGGCATCCGCCTGGGCGATCTGCTGATCACGGTCTGCTCGTGCGAGCAGTGGACCGACCAGGCCTACGACATCAAGACCCGCCTGGACCGGATCACCGGCAACCAGTGGCTGGGCTACGACGCGACCAACCCGCCGGCCGACGATCACGAGCACGCCGACAACGCGTGCACGCAGAGCGACGCTGCCGACAAGCACTGGAACTGCCACGCCAACCGCTACGCCGGCGGCACGTTCGCGGTCAGCGATGCCGTGATGCAGCTCTACCGGTCGCGCACGCTCAACGACGCCGCCGGTTGGGACGACCCGAACTGCAAGGAGCTCGGCTGCGGCCTGCAGGCCGAGTCCGAGCCGACCGACATCACGAAGATCCGCGGCAACTACACGCACGACGACACGACGATCCGTGGCGGCCAGAACCAGACGCAGCAGTACGCCGACACCTACGGCTACAAGATGGTCGTGACCATGTCGATGGCCAACGACTACAACGGCTACATCGCGACGTACCGCGACTACATGGGCCGTGACCACTACCGCAAGGCGCTCACCGGCTGGGGCCCGCACTCCAGCGACTACTTCGCCACGCGCCTGACCCGTATCGGCCATGCGCTCAAGGGCGACGCCGGCTCGCAGCACGCGATCGACGTCGAGACCGATCCGGCCGTCGCCGCCCAGGACGACCCGGCCTGGGCGCCGAACGCCACGCGCGAGAAGGCCGACCAGGCGCAGGAAGAGGCCAAGGTCACCGCCGTCGGCGAGGCCGCCTCCGCCGCGGTCGCCGCCTACGACAAGACGGTCCCCGACGACGGCGCCGGCACCAACGCCGACTACAAGCAGCCCAAGGACATCGAGCGCTTCGATGCGACGACGTTCACGTGGCCGGGAGGCAACAACTACGACGACAACCCGGACGTCGTGGTCGAGCGCAAGGTCGGCCCGGGCGACAACGACTGGGAGACGTTCGCCGACCAGCAGGGCGAGGTTCCGGTCTCGCTCGCCTACCCGGGCAGCGACCCCACGGCCCTGGTGGCCTACCGCGCCGGTGGCGAGGTCTTCAAGTGGACGGCGACCTTCGAGGCGTTCGTCTCGCGCTTCCCGCTCGTCGACCCGCAGGGCCGCACCTACCAGGCGACGCCGCCCGGCACCTACCGCTTCGTGGCCAAGGGCGTTCGCCGCTCCGGTGGAACGCTGGCGCCGTACACGGCCGTGTCGAACGCGTTCCAGGTCAAGCCGTGGAACCACCTGACGGTCGAGAACCTGCGCCTCGGCGACGACCGGCACCTCGAGTTCTCGACCGGGCCGGCGAGCACGAACGTCAAGGAGGGACGCATCCGCGGCACCTCGACGCCGGACTTCGGTCAGCTCACCTTCCCGTCGATCGGGCCGGTGGACTTCCCCGACTTCGCCAAGGACCAGGCCGCCACCGGCTTCCGCTTCCTCGACAAGGAGCGCGGCTACAGCACGCTGAGCAAGGACGACGCGGGCCTGGCGGACGCCGAGCACTACTGCCTCGACTGCCGCTTCCGCGACTGGCTCGACGCCACCGACGACCTCACGGCGACGGTGACGTTCCACACCAACGGCGACCAGGACCACGTCGAGACCGTCAAGGCGGCGCCCGACGGCTCGTTCCGCACCGACCGCGCGCTCGGCAACGGCGAGAGCGCCGACGTGGTCATCGCCGACGCCTGGGGCGACTCGAGCGGCGACCCCGTCTCGATCGACTGACCTGGCACCCAGGTGCCAGGCCTAGGAAGGTGCCAGGCCTAGGAGGGTGCCAGGCACCCAACTAGGCCAGGCCTAGGTACCAAGGTGCCAGGCCTAGGGAGGTGCCAGGCACCCAACTAGGCCAGGCCTAGAGAGGTGCCAGGCACCCAACTAGGCCAGGTCTAGGGAGGTGCCAGGCTCGGCCGCTTGGGGTACGTCCCCCGTGTGGCCGAGATCCGCATCAACGTGTTCACCGACCCGGGCTGCCCGTGGGCGTGGAGCGCCGAGCCGTTCCGCCGGCGGATCGAGTGGCTCTACGGCGACCGGATCGAGTGGCGGCTGCACCTCGTCGGGCTGAGCGAGTCGCCCGAGGACTACCTCGAGAAGGGGTTCACGCCGGAGAAGATGGCGAGCTCGTTCGCCGACATCGCCTCCGAGCACCACATGCCGATCGCGACGCACACCCGGCCGCGCATGGCCGCGACGCTGCCGGCCTGCCGCGCGATCGTCGCGGCGCGCGAGCACGGCGGCGAGCGCCTCGGGGAAAG
>JADMIO011121778.1_pt1 | contig 11175 bp, 8 predicted proteins | sample 8958161 | NCBI WGS metagenome assembly JADMIO01 (sample SAMN16585339, study PRJNA669376) | soil metagenome | isolation source: Crop rotation soil | place: USA: Cullars Rotation, Alabama | collected 2011 | reverse complement strand
GCCGCGACTTCAAGTCACGTGAATTCCAAGCTTCGGATCCCACTGTGCTGGAAAGCTCGGCAAGGGCGTGGTCGACGAGATGCATCCGAAGTTCCTCGGCTGCGCGGCGCTCTCGGCCGGCGATTTCGTCCACCGCGCGATCGAGGCGGCCGACCTCATCGTCAATATCGGCCACGACGTGATCGAGAAGCCGCCTTTCTTCATGAAGCGCGGCGGCGCCGAGGTGATCCACGTCTCGACCAAGACCGCCGAGGTCGATCCGGTCTACTTCCCGCAGATCGAGGTGATCGGCGACATCGCCAACGCGCTCTGGCAGATCAAGGAGGATATCGTCCCCTCGCCTCGCTGGAATTGCGACGCGATGCTCCGCGCCCGCGCCGCCGAGGTCGAGCACACCCTCTCGATGTGCGACGACATGCGCTTTCCAATCTTCCCCGCCTGCCTCGTCAAATGCGTGCGCGAGGCGATGCCGGCGGACGGCATCATCTGCCTCGACAATGGGGTCTACAAGATCTGGTTCGCGCGCAACTATCCGGCCCGCGCGCCGAACACGGTGCTGCTCGACAATGCGCTGGCGACGATGGGCGCCGGCCTGCCCTCCGCCATGGCCTCGGCGATGGTCTATCCCGGCCGCAAGGTGATGGCGATCTGCGGCGACGGCGGCTTCATGATGAACAGCCAGGAGATGGAGACGGCGGTCCGGCTGAAGCTCAACGTCACCGTCCTGATCCTGCGCGACGACAGCTACGGGATGATCCGCTGGAAGCAGGCCAACATGGGCTTCGCCGACTGGGGCCTCACCTACGGCAATCCCGATTTCGTCAAATATGCCGAAAGCTACGGCGCGAGCGGGCACCGGGTGGAGAATGCGGAAGGGCTGACCGGCCTGCTGAAGCAGTGCCTCGCGACCGAGGGCGTCCACCTGGTCGACTGCCCGATCGACTATGCCGACAACGACCGCATCCTCAACCGGGAGATCAAGCAGCTGAGCGCCAATCTCTGACGCGCCCGGCCCATCCTCGTCATCCCGGCGAACGCCGGGATCTGGTGGGGATTGGCCGCCGCGCCTGTAGCGACCTGAGATCCCGGCGTCCGCCGGGATGACGAGAAAAGGTGAGGAATGACAGGGAGGACGATGACGAAGCTCAAGGACACCTACCCGCTCTACCTCGCCAACGAGGCGAAGCAGCCCAATGCCGACCTCGCGGTCACCGACAAATATACCGGCGAAATCGCCTTCCGCGTCGCCCAGGCCGATGCGGCGACGATCGATGCCGGCATCCAGGCCGCGGTCGAGGCGGCCGAGCCGATGGCGCGGATGGCGGCCTACGAACGGCAGGCGGTGCTCCAGCATTGCGTCGACCGGTTCAAAGAGCGCTTCGACGAGCTCGCCTTCGCTTTGTGCGTCGAGGCGGGAAAGCCGATCAAGGACAGCGAAGGCGAGGTCACCCGCCTGATCGACACCTTCCGCATCGCCGCCGAGGAATCGGTGCGGATGACCGGCGAGGTGCAGCCGCTCGACATCAGCCCCCGTGCGCGGGGCTACCAGGGCATCTGGAAGCGCGTGCCGATCGGCCCGTGCTCCTTCATCTCGCCCTTCAACTTCCCCCTGAACCTCGCCGCCCACAAGATCGCGCCCGCCATCGCGGTCGGCTGCCCGTTCGTGATGAAGCCGGCGAGCCGCACGCCGCTCGGCGCGATCATCATGGGCGAGGTGCTCGCCGAGACCAATTTGCCCAGGGGCGCCTTCTCGATCCTCCCCGCCCATCGCGAAGGGGCGGACCTCTTCACCACCGACGAACGGCTGAAGCTTCTCTCCTTCACCGGCTCGCCATCGGTCGGCTGGGACCTGAAAGCGCGGGCGGGCAAGAAGAAGGTGATCCTGGAGCTCGGCGGCAATGCGGCGGTGATCGTCGATCATGACGCCGATCTCGACGATGCGGTCGAGCGGATCGTGTTCGGCGCCTTCTACCAATCGGGCCAGAGCTGCATCGGCGTGCAGCGGATCATCGTCCATGCCGATATTTACGAGGAGCTTCGCGACCGCCTGGTCGCCCGCACCGAGAAGCTCGTCGCCGGCAATCCGCACGACCGCGACACGTTCATCGGCCCGATGATCAGCGAGGGTGAGGCGCGCCGGCTCGACAACTGGATCCGGGAAGCTGTGGAGCAGGGCGCCCGTCTCCTCTGCGGCGGCAAGCGCGAGGGCGCGATGCTCGAGGCGACCCTGCTCGAGGGAGTCGATCGTTCGACCGCCCTCTATCGCGAGGAGGCGTTCGGCCCGGTCGCGATCCTCTCCAGCTTCACCGACTTCGCCGCCGCCATGGACGAGGTCAACGACAGCAAGTTCGGTCTCCAGGCGGGCATCTTCACCCGCGACATCTACAAGATGCTCGATGCATGGGACCGGCTCGACGTCGGCGGCGTGGTGGTGGGAGACGTCCCCTCCTACCGGGTCGACAACATGCCCTATGGCGGGGTCAAGGACAGCGGCCTCGGCCGCGAAGGCATACGCTTCGCCATGGAGGATATGACCGAGATCCGGAACTTGGTGATCCGGAGGCGCGACGCCGGCCCGCCGCTGAAGGACATGGGCTCGTAACACACCCGTCACCCCGGACTTGATCCGGGGTCCACCTTCTTGTCTCGTGGCATGGAAGAGAAGGTGGATGCCGGATCAAGTCCGGCATGACGAATATGAATTACGCCGCCGTGGCGCTTCTGAAGCTGGAAGGCCGCCGCACCAGCTTGCGCATCCGCGCCCAGAGCGAGGTGCGGCGGCGGACGCCGGGGAGCCATTCGTCCCTCGCGACGGCCGGGTCCGCGCCCGCCGTGTAGAGCTGGAGCTGCTCGGGCAGCCGCGGGCGCAGGATCACCTTCTGCCGCCCGCGCAAGATATCCTCGGCTTCCCTCAGCGCGCGGGTGAGGTCGTCGGTCTCGAACGGCTTCCTGAGGCAGCCGAGGGCAAGGTCGGGGACCGGGAAGCCGGGTGCGTTGCCGGTGGTGAACAGGCAGGCAATGCCGAGCGCGTGCAGACGCGCCGCGACGCTGAAGCCGCTCGTGCCGTTGGCGAGCTGGAGGTCGACCAAAGCGAGCTCGGGCGGCTGCATCTCGACCGATTTCATTGCCGCGTCGAGGTCGTCGGCGATCGCCGTCACCTCGTAGAGCGGGTTGAGCTCGACCAGTTGCTTCAACGTCGCCGCGAGCAACGGCTCGTCCTCGACGATCAGGATCTTCATGGCCTCGCCCTCCCGCACGACGACTCGCGCGCGGGTCCGGCTAAGTCCATGCCGGGAGAGCGATTTTTGCGGCGAGCGATTCCATACCCGCGTCGAAACGATGAGGCCCTCGGCTAACCGGGCATCCGCACCGTGTCGATGAGCAGGTCGAGCTGCGCGGTGCATTGATTGGCGATCAGCATCGACGCGGTCGCCTCGAGCCCCGTCGGCCGCTGCGGCAGGGTACGGAAGCGGATCACTGCCGGGGCCGCGGCGCCGGCGAGGGACAGGCGATATTCGCTGCCGTCGGCGATCGGCAGGTCGGCCGGCCAGTCGAGCGTCGCATCGCCCTCGGCCCAGCTCAGCTGCCGCGTCTTGCCGGCGCCGGCGACGGTCAGGGTCGCCGCGGAGCCCGGATCCTCGCGCCACAGGGCAACGCGGTTGGGCGGCGAGACGCAGACGTTCGTGCTCTTCGCCACGTCGACATGCCAGATGGTCGGCGGCCGCAGCGGCCCGGTGTCGATGCCGCGCACCGCCCCGATCCGCGCCCGGCGGCCGTTGACCATGCCGGTCGAGGCGAGCTGCGCCGGCGCGCTCGACGCCGAGGCGGCGGTGAAGCTTCCCGGTCCGCGCAGCTCGCGCGTGCCCCGGCCGTCGAGCAGGGTCAGCTGGTCGTTCGCCTGGAGAACGATCTTCGCATTGTCGGGCAGCCTCTTGCCGAGCGGGAAGCTCTTCGCGGAAGGGCCCACCGAGCGGACGACGAGGATGTCGGCCATGGCGGCGCTCGCGCCGGCAAGCAGCAGGGAAAAGGCGAGGAAGCGGAGGGTGCGCCTATTTGGAACCAAGGACAAAGTGACCTCCCGGACCGGCTGTCTGAAGACGATACACCAAATGTACGAGTGCCGCATCCTCGCCGGATGCAGCCAGCGCCTCGAATTCCGCGAGTGCGCCCGCGTCGCCGTCGTCGAAGCGCAGCCACAGCTCAATGAGCTGCCGCCGCAGCGCCTCGTCCATCTCCGGCACCGGCTCCCACAATTCGATCGGAGTCGCGCGGCCGCTCAGCACCGCCCGGCCGAGCGGGCGGAACAGGTCGAGGCCCGAAGCCTCCTTCGCCTCGCGGCTGACCAGGATCGTCGAATGGAGCTGCTTGTTGGCGGATTCGAGCCGCGACGCCGTGTTCATGCCGTCGCCGAGCGCCGTATACTGGATCCGCCCCTTGCCGCCGAAATTGCCGACCACCGCTTCGCCCCGGTGCAGGCCGACGCGGGTGCAGCCGATCGGCGGCAGGCCGGCACCGGCGCGGCGGCGGAACTCCTCGCCCGCTTCGTACATCGCGATCGCCGCCTCGACCGCCCGCTCGCCGTCGTCGTCGCGCGCGATCGGCGCGCCCCAGAAGGCGACGACCGCATCGCCGACGAACTTGTCGATCGTGCCGCCGTGGCGAAGCACCGTCTCGCTCATCAGGTCGAGATAGCGGTTGAGGAGGTCCGACAATTGCTCCGGCGCGATCGCGTGGCTCAACTTGGTGAAGCCCTCGAGATCGCTGAACAGGGCGAAGATCTCCCTCTTCTCGCCGCGCAGCGAGAGCCGCTCGGGCTCCTTCAGGATCAGGGCCGCGACGTCGGGCGGGAGATACTTGCCGAGCGCCGACTGGGCGAAGCGCCGCTCCTCCGATCCCACCGCCCGCGCCGCCGTCCCGACCGCCGCGAAGGCGAGCACCCAGCCGGCGCCCCAGCCGAGCGCGGGCAGGCCCTGCGTGTCGATGTGCCGCGCCTGGAGCAGGAAGGGCAGGGCGCCGAACAGCAGGATCTGCGCCCCGATCGCCGCCGCCAGCTTCCAGCTGCGCAGCTCGAGCAGGCTGGTGAGGCTACCGCAGACGATGACCAGCAGGGCGAGCGCCCACAAAGCCGGCGGCCGCACCGGGGGCAGCAACCGCCCGTCGAGCAGTTGCGCGAGCAATTGGGCATGGACGGCGAGGCCCTTGGTCGCCTTGCCGGTCACGCGCGACATCGGCGTCAGGAAATCGTCCGCATCCTTGATGTCGCCGCCGATCAGCACGTAGCGGCCGGCGATCTGCCGCGCGAGCTCGGGCGGCGGCGGACCGCCATAGTCGATCGCGAACAGGTCGATCGGAAGCTCGGTGAAGACCGGGCGGTCGGCCCATTTGGGCAGCAGATAGTCGATGCTGCCGGTGTAGGCGCGGAAATCGTCATGGCCCGGCACCATCGCATTGGCGAGCAGGGGCGGCAGCTTCGGCGATTGGGCGGGCCAGCTGCGCATCACCGCGTCGTCGAGGTCGGGCTCGATGCGGATGCTCGCCGGCCGCACCCCCGGCCGCACCTGCCCCAGGAACTGGCGGAGGAATTGCTCCTGCCAATATTCGATCTGCTCCTCATTGCCGTAGCTGCCGTTGCTCGACGCGAAGGCGAGGTAGGTCGGCGTGCGGAGCTTGCGCATCGCGTCGATCAGCAAAGGATCTTCGGGCTGGGCCTGGTCGATCAGGATATCGATGCCGATCGCCTTCGGCCGCATCGTGTCGAGCGTGCGCAGCGCATCGGCGAGCATCTTGCGGTCGAGCGGCGACCTCTTGCCCAATGTCTCCAGCGTCTGGTCGTTATAGACGATCAGCACGATGCGCGGATCCTGCGCCACCGTCCGCCGCTGCGCCGCCCAGTCGAAGCGAAGATCGTAGAGGCCGCGCTCGGCATCGGCGGCGAAGGGCAGGCCCCACGAATAACGCGCGGCGAGCAGGGCGAGGATCAGGACGGCGAGCGTCGCGGTCAACCGCAACGCGCCGACCTGGCGGACCCTGCGCCAGAACTCCTTTACCCAGAGCGCTGCGGTCGTGCCTCCTGCCATCAATCCCCACCGCCAAGCCCGAGCATTTAAACACAACCGCTCATCCTGAGTAGGGACCGAGCTTGTCGAGGGCCCGTATCGAAGGACGGCCAGAGGCTTTGCGTCCTTCGATACGCCGGTTGACAGGCTCACCGGCTACTCAGGATGAGCGGGGAATGTTCATTCCGGCGGAACAGAGCCTAAGCCGGAAGGCATAAGAGCGAAAGGGGTGCAGTTCAGCGTCCATTCGCCCCCGCCTTCACCGCCTGCGCCCAGGCGAGCTCGGCGAGGCCCTCGAGGCTCGCCGCCATCCGGTCGGCATGGGCCGAGGCCGCCGTGCCGCGCGTCAGCCGCCCCTTGATGCCGTGGACGATGGCGGCGAGGCGGAACATGTTGAACGCCATGTAGAAATCGAGGTCGGCGATCCCGTCGCGGCCGGTGCGGCGGCAATAAGCCGCGACATAATCCGCCTCGGACGGAATGTTGAGCGCGGCGAGGTCGCAGCCGGCGAGCCCGGTCGAGACTCCCGCGGGCATCCGGTAGACCATCAGATGATAGGTGAAGTCGGCGAGCGGGTGGCCGAGGGTCGACAGCTCCCAGTCGAGCACCGCGATCACCTCCGGCCGCTCGGGGTGGAAGATCATGTTGTCGCAGCGGAAGTCGCCGTGGATGACCCGGCTCTCGTCGCCGGCGTCCGGGATGTTCGCCGGCAGCCATTCGACCAGCCGGTCCATCGCCGGCACCCGGCCCGCCTCGGAATCGCCGAGATATTGCTTCGACCAGCGCGCGATCTGCCGTTCGAAATAATTGCCGGGCTTGCCGTAATCGCCGAGCCCCGCCGCCTCCGGATCGATGAGATGGAGCTGCGCAATGGTGCGGTTCATCGCATCGAAATAAGCCGGCCGCTCCGCGCGCGGCACCTGCGGGAAATCCGCCTCCCAGAAGATCCGCCCCTCGACCATGTCCATCACATAGAAAGGCGTGCCGATCACCGCCTCGTCGAGGCATAGGCCATGCACGCGCGGCACCGGAAAGCCCTGGTCCGCCAGCGCCGCGAGCACGCGATATTCGCGATCGACCGCATGAGCGCCGGGCAGCAACTTCCCCGGCGGCTTGCGGCGAAGCACGTAGGATCGCGCGGGCGTCGTCAGCCTGTAGGTCGGGTTGGACTGCCCGCCGCGGAACTGCTCGACTTCGAGCGGCCCTTCGAACCCCGCCACCTCCCGCCGCATCCAGGCCTCGAGCCGCCCCGCGTCGAAACCGAGCCCGTCCCGCACCGGCATCGTGCCCGAATTCTGCGCGCTTCTGTCCATCCGGCTCACCCTAATGACCCCGCCCCGTCATTGCGAGGAGCGAAGCGACGCGGCAATCCAGTGCGGCGTCTGCGTCCAGCGCCGGCCTGGATTGCTTCGCTCCGCTCGCAATGACGGGTAGAGCGAGACCGTCATCCCGGCGGAGGCCGGGATCTCAGGACAAGAAGTCGCCGGCGTATGTGCAGGGCGCCCCGCACATCCCTCGGAGCCTTTTCCTCGCGGAGATCCCGGCCTTCGCCGGGATGACGGGAGTGGCTTGGGACGCGGGGACGCTCAGGCCGGAACCGCCGCGGGTTCCGTCACCCGCTCCGCCCCCGCCTTCAGCCTCAGCCGCGCCGCGTGGAGCAGAGGCTCCGTATAACCCGAAGGCTGCCCGGCCCCCTCAAGCACCAAAGCCCGCGCCGCCTGGAAGGCGATGCTGCCCCCAGGTTCCGCCGCCATCGCCCGATAGTACGGATCGCCTTCATTCTGCCGGTCCACCACCGCCGCCATCCGCAGCAAAGCCGCCTCGACCTCCTCGCGTCCCACCACTCCATGCATCAGCCAGTTGGCGACATGCTGGCTGGAGATGCGGCAGGTCGCCCGGTCCTCCATCAGGCCGATGTCGTGTATGTCGGGCACCTTCGAGCAGCCGATCCCCTGGTCGACCCAGCGCACGACATAGCCGAGGATGCCCTGGAGGTTGTTCTCCATCTCCTCGCGAACCTCATCGGCACTCCAACCCGGGACATCTATAACTGGGATGGTGAGGAGTCCCTCCAGCTTCGCCGCCTCCCGCTTCGCGATCTCCCGCTGCCGCGCGGCGACATCGACGCGGTGATAGTGGACGGCGTGGAGGGTCGCCGCGGTCGGGGAGGGAACCCAGGCGGTGCTCGCCCCGGCGCGCGGATGGGCGATCTTCTCGGCGAGCATGCCGGCCATCAGGTCGGGCATCGCCCACATGCCCTTGCCGATTTGCGCCCGGCCGGCGAAGCCGGCGGCGAGGCCGACGTCGACATTATTGTCCTCATAGGTCCTGAGCCAGGTGGACGATTTCATCGCCCCCTTGCGGATCACCGGCCCGAACCGCATCGCCGTGTGGATCTCGTCGCCGGTCCGGTCGAGGAAGCCGGTGTTGATGAAGGCGATCCGGTCCCGCACCGCGTATATGCAGGCGGCGAGGTTGACGCTGGTCCTTCTCTCCTCGTCCATCAGCCCGATCCGGATCGTGTACCGCGCGAGGCCGAGCAGATCCTCGGTGCGGTCGAACAGGCGGTTGGCGAAGGCGGCTTCCTCCGGCCCGTGCATCTTCGGCTTGACGATATAGAGGGCGCCGGCCGGGCTGTTCGCCCGCCGGCCGCGCAGGTCGTGGAGCGCGATCAGCGCGGTCAGCACCGCGTCGGCGAGGCCTTCCTGCGCCTCCTCGCCGTCGATCCGGATCATCGGGTTCGTCATCAGGTGCCCGACATTGCGCACCAGCATCAGCGCGCGGCCCCGTAGCGTCAGGCTGCTTCCGCCGGGTGCCTCATAATCGCGGTCGGGCGTCAAATGCCGCTCCACCTCGCAGCCGCCTTTGGGAAAGCGGGCGGAGAGGTCTCCCTTCATCAGGCCGAGCCAGTTGCGATAGACCTGGATCTTCTCCCCGGCGTCGACCGCCGCGACCGAATCCTCGCCGTCCATGATCGCGGTCAGCGCGCTTTCGAGCAGAATGTCGGCGACCCCCGCTTTGTCCTCGCGGCCGATCGGGTGGGTTCGGTCGAGGACGATCTCGACATGGAGCTCGTGGTGCCGGAGCAGGATCGCCTCCTCGCCGCGCCAGCCCGCCAGCAGCGACGGATCGGCGAGCCCGCCTTTGTCGGTGACCAGCCGTCCGTCCTCGATCCGGTATTCGCTGACCTCCGAATGGCTGCCGCCGCTCAGCGGTGCGATCTCGTCGAGAAAGGCGCGTCCCCACTCGATCACCCGCCGCCCGCGCTCCGGATCGTAGCCGCCCCCTTGCGGCGCATCGCCGAGCGCATCGGTGCCGTAGAGTGCGTCGTAGAGGCTGCCCCAGCGGGCATTCGCGGCGTTCAGCGCATAGCGGGCGTTGCTGAGCGGAACGACCAGCTGCGGCCCGGCGATCGAGGCGATCTCCGGATCGACGCCCTGGGTGCCGATGGTGAAGCGCGGCGGCGCGTCCACCAGATAGCCGATCTCGCGCAGGAACGCCTCTTCCTCCGCCGGCCCCGGCACGCGCCCGCCGAGCCCCGCGTTGCGCGCATCGATCCGCGCCTGCAAATCGTCGCGCTTGCGGAGCAGGCGCCTGTTCTCCGGTGTCAGCTCGCGAAGCAAGGCCAAAAAGCCGAACCAGAAGGCGCCCGCGTCGATGCCGGTGCCGGGCAGAACCTCCTCCTCGACAAACCGCCGCAGCGCGCGGTCGACCTCGAGGCCGGGGATCAGGTCGTAATCGGGCAAGCCTATTTCCTCGCGCGTAAACCCCCTCTCCCGGGCGGGGAGAGGGTTGGGGTGAGGGGGCTCGGCCTCCGAGAACAATCTCGAGCGCCGAACACCCCCTCCCTACCCTCCCCCTCCAGGGGGAGGAAAGCAGTGGCTCAGTGCACCGTCTCCGCCGCGATCGAATAGCGCAAGGTCGCCGACCGGCTCCGCTCCGGGCAGCAGCTCAGCCGCGTCCATTCCGTCCTCGCCTTGCGCTCGTCGTCGAACGGGCCGGCCATCGTCTCGGTGCCCGGGACGAGGGCGCGGAAGTCCGGATCCTCATATTCGCCCCCGATCACCCAGTAACGGATCGTCATGTCACGCACTCCTATTCTGCCGCTTCGGCGATGATGAACTGCTCGGCCTCGGTCGACTGGGCGAGGGCCGTGGTCGACGCCTGCCCGCCCGAGACGGTCTCGGCGACGAGATCGAAATAGCCGGTGCCGACCTCGCGCTGGTGGCGGGTGGCGCTGTAGCCGGACGCCTCGCTGGCGAACTCGGCCTGCTGCAGCTCGGAATAAGCCGCCATGCCGCGGTCGCGATAGGCGCTGGCCAGCTCGAACATCCCATGGTTGAGGCTGTGGAAGCCCGCCAGGGTCACGAACTGGAACTTGTAGCCCATCGCCCCGAGCTCGCGCTGGAACCGGGCGATCGTCTCGCGGTCGAGCTTCGCCTGCCAGTTGAAGCTCGGCGAGCAATTATACGCCATCGGCTTGCCCGGATGCTCCCGCTGGATCGCCTCGGCGAAGCGCCGCGCCTCCTCCAGGTGCGGCCGACTCGTCTCCCACCAGAGCAAATCGGCATGGGGCGCGAAGGCGAGGCCGCGATTGATACAATGTTCCAGTCCGGTTCCCTCTTTCAGTCGAAAGAAGCCTTCAGCGGTACGCTCCCCGGTCAGGAACTCCCGGTCGCGCGGGTCGACGTCGGAGGTGATCAGCCTCGCGCTCTCGGCGTCCGTGCGGGCGACGAGCACGGTCGGGACGCCGCAGACGTCCGCCGCCAGCCGCGCCGCGTCGAGGTTGCGGATGTGCGCCTGGGTCGGGATCAGCACCTTGCCGCCGAGATGGCCACATTTCTTCTCGCTCGCGAGCTGGTCCTCGAAATGGACCCCCGCGGCGCCCGCCTCGATATAGGCCTTCATGATCTCAAAGCAGTTCAAGGGCCCGCCGAACCCCGCCTCGGCGTCGGCGACGATCGGCACGAACCAGTCGCGCCCCCTTAATCCATCTGGGCCGCCGCCCTCGGCATGCTCGATCTGGTCGGCGCGCTGGAGCGTGCGGTTGATCCGCCGGCAGAGCTTTCCAGCACATTGGGATCCTAAGCTTAGAATTCCACGTGGACAAGTTGTCGCG
>JADMIO010789866.1_pt1 | contig 11176 bp, 10 predicted proteins | sample 8958161 | NCBI WGS metagenome assembly JADMIO01 (sample SAMN16585339, study PRJNA669376) | soil metagenome | isolation source: Crop rotation soil | place: USA: Cullars Rotation, Alabama | collected 2011 | reverse complement strand
CTTTCCCAATCGGCATCGGCGACCGCTTTCGCTTCGAGGGCGTGCGCGAAGACATCCTGCGCCGGCTGAGCGAAGAGACCGGCGGGCGCGCTTACTTTCCGCACGGGCCGGACGAACTGCTCGATGATTTTCGTCAGGTCGAGAGCGAATTGCGCAGCCAGTACCTGATCGCTTATTCGCCGTCGAATAGCGCCAAAGACGGGCGCTTTCGCCGCATCGAAGTGCGCCTGGCCGGTCGGCCAGACGTGCGCGTCATTCACCGTCGCGGTTATTACGCGGCTACGGAAGAAGTAAAAAAATGAAAACCAAAGCTGTACCCATCACGATTGTTCTGGCGCTCGTCGCGGCGCTGTTTGTCCCCTCGTTCGGTCTGGCGCAAGACAGCAAGCCGCGGGCCGGCGAGAAGAAAGATCAGAAGGTGCCCGAAAACGAAGGCGCGCAGGATGATGCTCCCATTAAGATTGGCACGCAGCTCGTCACCGTGCCCTTCAACATCACCGACAAGACGAACCGTTACATCAACGATCTGAAGAAAGAAGACCTCGAAGTTCTCGAAGACAACAAGCCGCAGGAGATTTTTTCGTTCGAGCGGCAGACCGACCTCGCCATCACGATTGCCATGCTGATCGACATCTCTGGCAGCGAAGCTTACACGCTGCCGATGGAGAAGGCTGCCGGCGCACGCTTCTTCCAGAAAGTGCTGCGCCCGCGCAAAGACCTCGGCGCGGTCGTCACCTTCGAGGGCGAGGCCGAGCTGGTGCAGAACCTCACGTCCGACGCGGACAAGCTGCAACGCGCGCTCGACGACATACGCATCGCTGTCGGCGGCGGCTCGGTGAGCGGTGCCAGCACGCCGCCCATCAATGGCGGCTCGCGCGCCGGCACAACGGCCATCTGGGACGCGGTCTATTCGGTGTCGAACGACCTGCTCAAACGCGAGGCGGGCCGCCGCGTCATCATCCTGATCACCGACGGCGAAGACACATCGAGCACGGTGAAACTGCGCGACGCCGTCGAACGGACGTGGCGCAATGAAGTGATCGTCTACGCCATCGGCATCGGCGACCCGGCTTACGGCGTCGATAGCGGCGTGCTCAAGAAGATCACGCAGGAGACCGGCGGGCGAGCCTTCTTCCCGCGCAGCGAAGCCGACCTGGATAAAGCCTTCGCGCAGATTGATGAAGATTTGCGCTCGCAGTACGTGCTTGCCTACACGCCGAGCAATGGCGCGAAGGACGGCTCGTTCCGCACGATCCAATTGCGCGTCAAGAATCAGAAAGACCTGAACGTGCGCCATCGGCGCGGTTACTTCGCGCCCGGTGCGAAAGCCAGCTAAAGGCGGCGCGTCACGCTTCAAAAAGCAAAGCGCGGTTGAGCGTTCGCTCAACCGCGCTTTCGTTTGGGCGCGTAATGAAGATTACTTGCCCGGCGCTTTCACCTTGCAGCCGCTGGCGCAGCAGCCACCGTCTTCAGAATGGCCAGCCGGTTTGCGATGAACCATCGCCACCGTTTTGTCGCCATCGCTTCTAGCCGCGCCGTCCGCGCAGCACGCGGCGTGATCTGCACAGCACGAAGCGTGATCTTTACAACAGGCTGCGCCGTCCTTGCAGCATGCCGCTCCCTCGGCGCAACAGGCCGCGCCTTCCGCGCAACGCGCCTTAGCGTCTTGGCTGCACGTAGAAGCATCAGCGCAGCAGGCGGCTTGCGCCGTTACCTTAGCCTGATCATTCGTCGCCTGCGCTTCGGCAGTCGCGTAAGCGTAGCCGGTCAGCAACAAAGCGATGGTCAATACCAGCGTCTTGATCGTTTTCATTTTTGCGTCTCCTATGAAATGACAAACCCATAGCCTGCCGGCAATCGTGATGGCCGGCGTCGTCGTTGGCCAAGACAACGGGCGGGTTTCTAAATCAGGAAGACGCAGCAGCGCAGATAGGTGCTGCCTTTATTGGCCGGCGGCGGATGAAAGATAAATGGCGGCGCTTCAATGGTGAGGGCGACCAGCGCGGGCGGCTGACTGATCGTCAACGCCAGCGCCTGAAGCGGTTGAGATGAAGGAAAGGCGGCGGGCCCGCTTGTGTGCGCGCCGATTGGGCAGCAATGCGCCGCAGCCGATGATGGGGCCTGTTCAATAGCCGCGTGCTGATTGCTTTCCGCCGACTCACAACAGCGGCGGCGTGCGGAACACGCTTGCGGCATGTTGTGAACCGTAGCGGCGCTACGCTTGTCGCAGCACTCTTTCGACAGGTCGCTTGCGCAACACCACAGACAACCGACCCCGCCGCCCCATAGCGCCAGCAGGATGATGGCGGTTGCACTCATCCGCCGCGCACGCTCAGGGAACGGAGATGTTCTGGAACTCCGACTCGTTCTGAACGGCTTGATGCCTGTGAAATTCTTCGACCTGAATCGCATCATCTCGCCGTCCATTCTAGCTTGACAGGTCGAGTATAGTCACGTTCTTTTTATCACGCGATGACCGCTGTCACCGTTGTGTGTGACAGCCGTCACATCTGTGACGGTACGGGCTTTGCTCTTGGTCGTCGCGTGGTCGCTTGCCGGAGGGAAATGATGTCACGTGCAAAAATTGTGACGGTTCTATTGCTGGTCGTGCTGGCCGGCTGTGAAAAACGGATGAAGCAGGAAGACGCGGGATTGCTGGCGGCGGCGCGTACGGGCCACGCCGGCACCGTCAGAGACATGATCGCGGCGGGCGCAAACGTCAACGTCAAAGACGAGCATGGCAACACGCCTCTGCTTGAAGCGGCGCGCAATGGCCACGACGATGTTGTGCGCGCTCTGCTGGCGGCGGGCGCGGATAAACGAGCTAAGAATGATGATGGCAAGACTGCTCTGATGCTGGCCGTGCAAAACAGCCATGAGGATGCGGCGCGGGCGCTCAGGGAAGCCGGCGAGGTGGAATGATTCCCGCCGGCCGCTAATCCTGTGCGATTCGTCCGATCACCGAGAGCAGGCGGCCCGCGCCGTTTGCTGACGTGCGGCCTTCGCAGCGGTGCGAGAAGAACAGATCGTTCTGGTGCATCGTGCAGTAGTCCGCTACGTAAATACTGTCTTCCGTGAAGCCGCAAAACAATAGCTGCTGGCGGTTGGCGGCGCGTATGTCGAGGTGCGCTTTGCCGCCCTCCTTGAAGTTCACCAGCAAACTCGGCCAGTAGCGGAACTCCGCCTTGAAGCGTTCGATTACGTCTTCGCCGATTTCGTAACATTCCTTACAAGCCGTCGGGCCGAGCGCCGCGATTGAATGGCGCGGATTGAGGCCGTGTTGCCGCATCAGGTCGGCGACCGTGCGCTCGGTGATGCGACCGGCGGTGCCGCGCCAGCCGGCGTGAATCGCCGCTATCACCTTGGCTTCGGTGTCGGCGATCAGGATCGGCAAACAGTCGGCGGTCTGGATGGCGAGCAGCACATCGGTCAAGCGCGTCATCAGCGCGTCGCATTCGTTGCGCGGGCCGCGCGCCTCATCAACCGACTTGATGAAGCAGCGTTCGGTCGAATGGGTCTGCCGCGCGGTGACGATGCTAGCGCCTTCCGCGCCGATGGCTTTGAGAAAGCGGCGGCGGTTTTCGGCGACGTTTTCCGGCGTGTCGCCTTTGAAGGCGGTCAGGTTCAGCGCGTCCTTTGGCAGAGGACTGACGCCGCCCAGTCGCGTGCTGAAGGCGTTCGTGAAACCAGCCTCCGCAAGCGGCTCGCAGACGACGTAGGCGAGGCGGGCCACGCCATCAGGCGTGTCAACGTCGCGCTCGCGCAAGGTGAAGGCGTTCTCGGTCGCTTCATCGAACGCCTCTTCTTCGAGCGCCGCAGTCTTCGTCTTGTCGGCTAACTCTTCGCTCATCGTCCGTCATGCTAACGAGAGACGACCGCGCACGGCAAGCAACTGATGGGCGCGAGTGCGCGACGTTGACACCCTCGCGGCGCGCGGCTTACCCTATCGTTTTATCGTTTGTGACGGAAAGGTGACTGATCATGCTTGACGTGAATTTCGTCCGCGCCAACCTCGACCTTGTCAGGGCCAAGCTCGAACAGCGCGGCTTTCCGCTCGAAGCACTTGACCGCTTCACGGAACTTGACGAGCGCCGCCGCCAGCAGGTGCGTCGGCGTGACGACCTCAACGCCGAGCGCAACCGCGAGAGCCAGGAAATCGGCAAGCTGATGAAGGCCGGCCAGAAAGACGAGGCCGAATCGCGCCGCGCCGCCGTGCGCGATCTTGGCGATCAGATCGCTGCCACCGAAGCCGCGCTCGGCGCGGTCGAAAGTGAATTGAATAACCTGCTGGTGACGATCCCCAACCTGCCCGACGATTCCGTCCCGGTCGGCCGCGACGAGTCGGCTAATCAGGAGATCAAGCGGTGGGGCACACCGCCGACGTTTGACTTTACGCCGCGCGACCACGTTGATCTGGCAACGCAGTTGGGGCTGCTAGACCTCGAACGCGCGGCGAAAATATCGGGAGCGCGATTCGCTATCCTGACCGGCGTAGGCGCAAGGCTCGAACGCGCGCTGATCAACTTCTGCCTCGACCTGCAAACGAAGCGGCACGGCTACACCGAGACGCTGCCGCCGTTCATCGTCAACGCGCAGACTTTGTTCGGCACCGGCCAGTTGCCGAAGTTCGAGGGCGACCTGTTCAAGCTGACCGACGAGCGCGGCCTTTACTTGATCCCGACCGCCGAAGTGCCGCTGACGAATATTTACGCCGACGAGATACTGGACGGCGCGCGGCTGCCGATCAGCCTGACGGCCTACACGCCATGCTTTCGCTCTGAAGCGGGCAGCTACGGCAAAGACACGCGCGGCCTGATCCGCCAGCATCAATTCGATAAGGTCGAGCTGGTGAAGATCGCGCGGCCCGAAGAGTCGTTCGACGAGTTGGAAAAACTGACGCGCGATGCCGAGACGGTGCTTGAGATGTTGGGCCTCGCCTACCGCCGCGTCGTGCTCTCGACGGGCGACATGGGATTTTCGGCGGCGAAGACATACGATCTCGAAGTGTGGCTGCCATCACAAAACACCTATCGAGAGATTTCTTCGTGCTCGAACTGCACGGACTTTCAGGCGCGGCGCGCGCAGATACGGTTCCGCCGCGCGCCAAAGGCGAAAGTCGAGTTTGCGCACACGCTCAACGGCTCGGGGCTGGCCATCGGTCGTTTGTGGCTTGCATTACTTGAGAACTATCAGCAGGCCGACGGCAGCGTCGAGATTCCCGAAGCCTTGCATCCGTATCTTGATCTTGAGCGGATTGAAGCGCGAGGGTGAAAGAAAGCGGGCCATCACACGCAACGCCGAAGCCGTAGAGAGGGTTCTGACTCGGTTTTCGGGCGCGAGCGCGGCGCGACCATCGCGCAACCAGGAGGTGAGGTTCCCGGCTCAAATCGCAGATGATCGCACGTCCATCGCTCGCGCAAGACCAATTCGGCGTCGCGTGTGATGGCCCAAAAAGAGAGCACCATCAGGCGTCTCAAGCTTCCGGCTTATCAACCAGCAATGGCCGTGCCATTCCCGCCGGCTTGAAGCCGTTCCTGTAATTGAAAAGGTTTATGTCAACTGTGTAATGGCGATCATCATTCACCGCATTCAGTTTGACCTTCTTGCATCACGCCGCTACTTGTTTTTGACCGATTGAAGAGGGCGATGATGCGCGCCGCGCTTTGCGGGATGGCTTCTGTCGTGACCGTGAAATCTGCGGCCAGTCGCGCCGTCATCTTGCCCAATAAATCCGGCGTGCAATAGAGCATAAAGCGTTGCTCGGCCTTCATCCGCTCGATCACCGCTGGCAAGACTTCTTCGGCGCGGTCGAGCGCGCGGCTCGTCAGCAGGTCATAGCCTGACAGGTCGAAGCTCTCGACGCGCGCCGTCGCGACGTTGAAATTCGCGAGCGCGAGCGCGTCTGCGGCTTCAGCGAGAAAGAGCGATTTTTTCTGGTTCGCCTCAAGCGCCGTGACCTGCACGTCGGGGCGCAGCACGGCCAGCGCCACCGCCGGAAAACCCGCGCCGCTGCCAATGTCAATTAGAGTGCGCGCCGCGCCAATGAAGCGCCCGCCGAACAGCGAGTCGGCGTAATGCAGCCGCGCCGCTTCGCCGGGCGCGATGATGCGCGTCAGGTTGATGCGCTGGTTCCAAGCGCGCAGCATCGCGTAATGCCTGGCAAGCTGGTTTTGCTGTGCCGCGCTCAATTCGTCAAGGCCATACTCAGACAATGCGGATGTAAGCGCCGTTACAAAATCACTGTTGGTGTCTTCAGGGTTATCTTGCCTAAGGCGATGGCTCATAGCATGACTGTACAGAGAAAAACGCGGCGCGCAAATCTCAACGCGCCTCGCATTCGTGATTAAAGTTATTGCGTCAAATGAGGCGGGCGATTAGAATTCGCCTCGGTAATTGGCTGCATCACCACGCTGGCTACATCAGGTTAGGCAAGTTGTGAGGGATAGATGAAATTGCGTCTGGGCATGTTTGCATGCTGTCTGCTGCTCGTCGGCAATATGCCTTGCGCTGCGCCCGGCGCGTCTGCAAAGCCCGACCCCGACCTGTGGGTCAAAAGAAAAGTTGATGCGTTGGTTCGCGCCGCCCGCGCGGCTTACGATACGGATGACCCGCCGCCGGCTTATGTGCGAGCGGTTCGGTCGCTGGCCGCCGCCATACGACGCCGCCAGCTTGCCGGCGACGAAGTCTTCGCCGACCGCTATCGCGAGCTGGTTGAGTACGTTCAAACCATCTCGCTCAATCAACAGCCCGGCCATGAGCTTGGCTTCGTCGTGCCCGATAAGCAGTACTTCGACGAGACGCGGCGGTACGTGCAGATTCCTGAGTTCCTTATGGATCAGAGCTTCCTGCGCGCGGTCAGCCGCTATGAGACGCTCAATCAGGCGAAGGCGTTTCTGCGGCGGCTTAACTCGACCAGAGCGCCCGCCGATCAACTGATCTTCTTCAGCTACACGTCGCAACACCTGGGGACGCCCGATAATGACGACAGCTATCGCCGGCTCTTGATCATCGTGCCGGGCGACGCCGCAAACGGGCGGCCTGACCAGTGGGTTCAATTCGGCGTGACCGATCCGAAGGTGCGCATACGCACTCGCAATGTTTCGGTCATCACGGCGCTCGCCGGTTCGGACGGGACGTTCAACACGTACTTCAAAGATTACTTCAGAACGTATCGCCGTGATGGCTCGATCACGATCAAAGGGCGATGGGAGCTGGGCTATGGCGATGACAACTGCGCGCGCTGCCACAAGAGCGGCGTCCTGCCCATCTTTCCCGAACCGGGCAGCGTCAGTGCGAACGAGCAGCCGATGGTCGCGGCCGTCAATCAACTCTTTCTGACTTATGGCTCGCCGCGCTTCGACAAGTACCTGGACGCGCGCAAGCTCGGCCCCGGACTCGGCTCGGCCCGCTGGGAGATGCGCCGTCAACGCTTCGGCGAAGGCTTCAGTCGAACGACGGTGGGGCAGGCCATGAGCTGCACGACCTGTCACCATTACGAAGGACTCGGAGCTTTCAACTGGCCGATGGATCAGGCTACCATTAGTTCATATATCAAAGGCGGCCAGATGCCATTCGGCAGCAAGTTGAACGCCGCCGAGCGCGACGAGCTGTATGACAAACTGATCGAAGAGTATTTCGCCACAAGCGACGCCAATCCCGGCATCTTGAAGTCGTGGCTTTTAGGCAAGCTGCGATAGACCGGGCCGGCCCGAACCGCCCGCCCGATAATGGAAGGTAGATTACAATGGCCAAACGATTTCGCGCCGAGCTGATCAAAGATGACAACAGCACGGCGACGGCTGTCGAGATTCCCTTCGATGTGCCGAAGACCTTCGGCACGCGGGCGCGTGTGCCGGTGTGCGGCACCATCAACGGTTTTCCTTATCGCAGCTCGATCTTTCCGATGGGCGGCAAGCACTGGTTAGTCGTCAATCGGCAGATGCGCGAAGGCGCAAAAGCGAATGCCGGCGAGATCGTCAGAGTCCATATGGAACGCGATGACGCGCCGCGCACCGTCGAAGTGCCTGCGGATTTGGCTCGCGCCTTGAAGGCGAGCCGCGCCGCGCAGGCTGCGTGGGACAAAGCCAGCTACACGCATCGCAAGGAGTACGTGCAGGCCATCGAAGGGGCTAAGCGACCGGAAACCCGCGCTCGCCGCATCGAGAAAGCCATCGCGGAACTGACGGCGAAAGCCGCGGCGAAGAACGCATAGCCAACCACAAAGTCGCGCGTTTTGCGTTCGGTGAATTGCCCCCGTATAATTCTGTTTCACCATTATGACCCACGAACACGAAACGGTCCTCATTCTCGATTTCGGCGGGCAATACACGCAATTGATCGCGCGGCGCGTGCGCGAGCTTGGCGTCTACTCCGAAATCGTTCCCTTCAATACTCCGGTTGACGAGTTGCGCCGCCGCCAGCCGCGCGGGCTGATCCTGTCGGGCGGGCCGTCGTCGGTTTACGAAGAAGGCGCGCCGCACCCCGACCCGGCGGTGCTTGATCTCGGCGTTCCCGTGCTCGGCATCTGCTACGGCGTGCAGTTGATGGCTTACTTCCTCGATGGCGAAGTGTTGCCTTCATCGCGGCGCGAGTACGGCCATGCGGAGCTTGAAGTGAAGCCGGGCAGTCGCCTGCTCGCCGGCATCCCGTCGCCCGTGAAAGCATGGATGAGTCACGGCGATTACGTCAGCCGCGCGCCCAAAGGCTTTGATGTAACCGCGACTACAGAAGCGGCCATTGGCGCAGTCGAAGACACGGCGCGCGACCTGTACGGCGTGCAGTTCCATCCCGAAGTCGCGCACACGCCGCAAGGCAAAGACGTGCTGCGCAACTTTCTGATCAACGTCTGTCGCCTGCGCGGCGACTGGACGATGGCTTCATTCATCGAGACGACAGTGGCCGAGATACGCGAGCGTGTCGGCGACGGTCAGGCGGTGTGCGGTTTGTCGGGCGGCGTCGATTCGTCGGTGGCGGCGGCGCTCGTGGCGCGCGCGATAGGCCACCGGCAGACCTGCATCTTCGTTGACACGGGGCTGCTGCGCAAGAACGAATTTGAAGAAGTGCTCGACGCCTATCGCGAGATGAATCTCAACGTCATCGGCGTCGCGGCGGGCGAGCGGTTTTTGACGCGGCTGGCGGGCGTCACCGATCCCGAACGCAAGCGCAAGATCATCGGCAACGAGTTCATCGAAGTCTTTCAGGAAGAGGCGCGGCGGCTCGGCCCGGTCGAGTATCTCGTGCAGGGCACGCTCTATCCCGACGTGATCGAATCGGTTTCGGTAAAAGGCCCGTCGGCGGTCATCAAGTCGCATCACAACGTCGGCGGTTTGCCCGAGAAGATGCATTTGAAATTGATCGAGCCGCTGCGCGAGTTGTTCAAAGACGAAGTGCGGCGCGTGGGCCGCGAGCTGGGACTCCCGGAAGAGATCATCGGGCGGCAGCCGTTTCCGGGGCCGGGCCTTGCAGTGCGCATCCTTGGCGAAGTGACGGCAGACCGTGTCGCGCTCTTACAGGAAGCGGATCGAATCGTCATCGAAGAGATTCGCCGCGCCGACCTTTACGATCAGATATGGCAAGCCTTCGCCGTGCTGCTGCCGGTCTCTTCGGTAGGCGTGATGGGCGACTGCCGCACGTACGAGAACGCCGTTGCGGTGCGCGCGGTTGATTCGCTCGACGGCATGACGGCCGACTGGTCACGCCTGCCTTACGAGGTGCTGCAACGAATCTCTTCGCGCATCGTCAGCGAAGTGCGCGGCGTCAATCGCGTCGTCTATGATGTCAGCAGCAAGCCGCCGTCAACGATTGAGTGGGAATAATCAAACCTGGGAGCGCGGGCATCTTGCCCGCCGGTCTGACGCTTGCGCGAGATTGCGGGCCAGACGCCCGCGCTCCCAGGACTGCCTTCAGCCATGAGCGTCTGCTATGACGAAACGCACCAAATTAATCGGCGAGGTGCTGGATGGCAAGTACCAGCTCGACAAGCTGCTCGGACAGGGCGGCATGGGCGCGGTCTATCGCGCCACGCACCTGGGCACCAAGCGGCCCGTGGCGCTCAAGGTCATCGCGCCGCAGTTCATGGCCAACACCGAGTTCGTCGAACGCTTTCGCCGCGAAGCCGAAGCCGCCGGCCGCCTGCGCCATCCGAATGTAGTCAATGTCACGGACTTTGGTTTCGCGCAGGTGGGGCGCGAGCCGGTCGCTTACCTGGTGATGGAATACCTCGACGGCGGCTCGCTCGGCGATATGCTGAAAGAGCGCGGCAGGCTGCCGCTGCCGCTCGTCACCGACATCCTTGAGCAGATTTGCCTGGCGGTCGGCAACGCTCACAAACTCGGCGTCATTCACCGCGACCTCAAACCGGATAACATCTGGCTGCAACCCGACGGGCGCGGCGGCTACATCGCCAAAGTGCTCGACTTTGGGCTGGCCAAGCTGCGCGACCCGAACGAGCTTCACTTGAGCGACGGCACGCAGGCGGCGGGCGAGACGACTCAGGTGACGAACCGGGACACGCAGATGATGCAGGCGGGCACGCCAACCACTGCGCGACAGACCGAGCGCATGAACCTTCGCACGACTGCGCCGGTTCTTGATAACGACGGCGCGACCTTGATTCAAACCGAGATTCAAACCGACGCCGCGGCTGATACGGCCTTCGATGAAGGCGCGACCCTCGTGCAAGCCAATCCCCCGAATGAGCAGAACGAAGACGCGACGCTCATTGCGTCGCCGCCGCAGGAAGACGAGCCTTCGTTATCGTCAAGTAGTATGCGCTCGGCGTCGGGCCGCTCGTCCGTCAACAGCCTGAGCGGCGATAGCTCTGCGGTTGACCTCACGCGGGTCGGCGCGATCATGGGCACGCCACTTTACATGTCGCCCGAACAATGCCGCAGCGAAGCACTCGACGCGCGCTCGGACATCTACAGCCTCGGCGTCATCGTCTATCAGGCGCTGGCGGGCGAAGCGCCGTTCAAGGGCGACATGACCGAGTTGATGCGCAAGCATTGTGATGACGCGCCGCCGCCGCCGGGCGACAAGCGCCCGGACTTGCCCGCCGCCGTCGCCGAGCTGATCATGACGACGCTGGCGAAGGACCCTGCCGAGCGCCCGCCGACCGCCGAAGCTTTCGCCAGCGCCTTCCGCGCCACTGCCGAAGGCGAGGCGCAAATCCTGCGCG
>JADMIO010690587.1_pt1 | contig 11176 bp, 9 predicted proteins | sample 8958161 | NCBI WGS metagenome assembly JADMIO01 (sample SAMN16585339, study PRJNA669376) | soil metagenome | isolation source: Crop rotation soil | place: USA: Cullars Rotation, Alabama | collected 2011 | reverse complement strand
ATCACCTACCTGGTGTCGGCCTGCCTGCTGCGGGCGTTGCCGAAGTCGCGGGAGGTGGCCCCGGTCAAGCCGCTGCCGACCCGGGTGGTGGTGGTGACCGGTCTTTCCTGGCTGCGGCGCCATCCGGTGATGTTCTCCTGCGTGCTGTCGGCAGCCGCCTCGAACCTGATCTCCGGCGCCGTCACCGCACTGACGCCGATCTACCTGGTCCGGGTGCTGGACGCATCGCCCGCCGTGGTCGGGATCGTGCTGGGCATGGAGGGTGTCGGAGCACTCGTCGGCGCCCCGCTGGCGCCCTGGCTGTCCGCCCGGCTCGGCACGGCGCGGGTACTCATCGGAGTGTCGATCGTCAGCACCGCGTCGTTGTTCCTGCTGCCGCTCTCGAGTTCGAAGGCGCTCATTCCGCTCTACGCCGCCGGCGTCGTCTGTTCCAGCGCGGGGATCATCGTCAGCAGCATCGTCACCCGGAGCCACCGGCAGACCGTCACTCCCGATGACCTGCTGCCGATGGTGATGGCCGGTGCGCGGTCCATCACCTGGGGGGTGATCCCGATCGGAGCCGTCGCGGCGGGAGCGGTGGCGAGCAGCCCGCTCGGTGTGCACGGCGCCCTGTGGTGCACCTGTGTCGCCTTCGTCGCGGCACCACTGATCCTGGTCTTCAGCCGGGTTCGGACCCGTCGGGACCTGACCGACGAACCGGAGCTGGTGGGCGCGGAGCACTGAGTTCCGCGGGCTGCCGCCGGCCGCGCAGATAGCTCGTCAGCACCGCGTAGTCCTGGTCGCCGAGCCCGGCGGCGACCGCCTCGTTCGCCAGCAGGGCGGCCTCGCCGGCCAGCCGCAGCTGTGTTCCACAGCCGGCAGCGGCGGCCTGCGCGACCTGCATGTCCTTGGCGAAGAGCGTCAACCGTGAGTCCGCCGGAAACTCGTCCTGCGTGATCATCGCGCGCTTGCGTGCGACCAGCGGGCCGAGCCGGCTGTGCTGGAGCTCGTCGAGCAGCAGTTCCTGGTCCAGCCCGAGCCGGTCGCCGAGCACCAGGCCTTCGGCGAGGAGCGCGATCATCGGCGCGACACAGGCGTTGAGAACGCATTTCAGCGCCGATGCCGACCCCACCGGACCGCAGCGCACGAGCGTTCCCAGCACGCCCAGCACCGGCGTCACAGCGGCACACGTCGCCTCGTCGCCACCGAGCAGGACGCGAAGCTGACCGCTGCCGGCCTGCGGCACGCTGCCGGTCACCGGCGCGTCGAGGAACCCGACGTGCGGCGGCAGGTCCCCGGCGAGGGCCAGCGTCTCCTGCGGCGCGATCGTCGACATCTGCGCGATCACCCGCGGCCGGCCGGCGGCCACCCCGTCCGGACCGAGGATCACCGAGCGCGCCGCGTCGGCGTCGTTGACCAGGACGATGGCCAGTTGCGCGCCCGACGCCGCCTCGGCGGGCGTGCCGGCCACCGTCACCGCACCGCTTGCGAGGGTGGCAGCCCGGCCGGGGCTGCGGTCCCACCCGGTGACCCGGTGCCCGGCGGCAGCCAGCCTGGCCGCGACCGGTGCCCCCATCAACCCGAGGCCGCACACGGCCACGTCGGTCACGGCGCCTCCGAGCGGCGCCCCACGCTCACTTCGAATCCAGCCGCCGCAAGCAGTTCCGTCAAGTCGTCATCCGATCCGGACACGTACAGTTCCGCGAGCATCCCGTTCGAGCCCACCCGGGCTTCGAGCCAGGCCGGACAGGACACCTCCACCGGCGCGGACGCCTGCTGCCAGCTGTCCGACAGCGCGATCGTGTACCCGGCTCCGGACCGGGTGGCCGTGATCCCGGCCGGCCCGCGATAAGAGCGGTACTTTCCCGATCCGGAGTGCGCCGGCCGGTCCTCCCGGCCGACCACGGGCCCGGAGTAGATGTTGAACACCATCGCCGGGCCGTCCAGCACGTAGGTCAGGTGCCAGGCGCCGAACGGGACCACGGCCAGCTCGCCGGCGCGGCATTCCTGGAAGTACACCCGTGGTTCGTCGCCGGCGTCCGGGACGACGCTGCTCAGCAGAAGGGCGCGCCCGCTCAGGACCTGGAAGATCTCCAACTGGTCGGGCGGGTTCCAATGCCCGGTCGAGCGGAACGGTTCACCACCGGGAAGCGTGCCGTGCTGGTAGGTGACCAGGTCGGCCGACCACACCGTGGCCTCGGCTCCGGCCCTCGACACGCGCGGGGGCAGGACGTTCCGGATTGCGGAATACAGCTGCGGGTCCGAACCGCCCGCAACCGCCTCGGTGACCGCCCGGGTGTCGGCGAAGAGCACGTCCAAGGCACCGTCCCCGCGGTGGCCGAAGAAGTCCGACAGCCGTCGTTCGTCAACGCGGTTGACAGCGTGAGTCACGGAGAACCTTCCTTCGCTTCATACGGATTCGACAACTGTGTTGTCGGCGATGACCTTTCCGGGCCTGCCTGAACGGCCTCATCACCCGCGATCGGCGAGGCCCCGCGATCGGTCGGGCTTCCCCCGCCGCCTGATCCTCGCATTGCCATGGTGCTCTGCGCGATACTCAGAATCCAGGGATTTCCATGTCAAATTCCACAAATCTAGGTTAAATAAAACGATTCCCACCGGTCGGTGCCGGCCAGCAGCGACCTCGGCCGAGCACCGATCGCATTGACCCCGGACACCGCTCGCATTGACATCGTGCCGGGCGCCCACGACGCTGGCGGGCATGCCAGCTCACTCGAGGAAGGCCGTGCCGTTCAGCTATTTCGGCGGCAGCGCGGCTCTCTACGACCACTCGAGGCCCGAGTATCCGGACGCGATGATCGCCAAGATCGTCGCGGCGATGCCCGGCCGCGAGGTTCTCGACGTGGGCTGCGGAACCGGCATCGAAGCCCGCCAGTTCCAGGCCGCGGGGTGCTCGGTGCTCGGTGTCGATCCCGACGAGAACCTGGCGCGGTACGCGCGCGAAACCGGCGTCGAGGTGGCGGTTGCGGCGTTCGAGGAATGGGATCCCGACGGCCGGCTGTTCGACGCGGTCGTCGGCGGGACGGCGTGGCACTGGGTCGACCCGCTGGCCGGCGCCGCGAAGGCAGCCCGGGTGCTGAGACCGGGAGGTGTGCTGGCGCCGTTCCATCACTCCGCGCACACTCCGGGCTGGCTCACCGAGATCCTCGGCGGCAGCTCGTTGCCGGCCTGGACGACGCGCTCCGCGAAGGCGTACCAGGCGGTGGCGCCGACGACCGACCGCCATCCGAGCGGCCGCGATCCGGCCGGCCGGCGGTCGGCCATGGAGCTGTACCAACCGATGTTCGACCTCATGGCCGAAGGGATTCGCCGCACCGGCAGGTTCGCCGAGCCCGAGGAGTGGCGCTTCGAATGGGAGCGCACCTACTCGCGCGAGCAGTGGCTCGACGTGGTGGGCACCCAGACCGCACTCGCCGAGCGCTCGCCGGACGAACTGGCCCGATTGCTGGAAGCGGCCGGAACCGCGCTCGACGCACTGGGCGGCCACTGCGCGATGCCGTACACGACCGTCGCTGTGGTAGCGGTGCGGACCGATGCCGAGCCCGCGGTCGATGCCTGAAGTCGGCTAGGGTGATCGCACCGTGACCGAAGGACATCGAATGCCTCGTCAGCATGCTGGATTCGAAGAGGTCGAGTCCGCAGCCGAACTGCGGGAATTGCTGGGTGAACCCAATCAGCGAGCGGTGAACCGCGCGCGTCCGCGCCTGCACGCCTACGACCGGCAGTGGCTCACCGTCTCGACGTACTGCGTGCTGGCCACCTCCGACACCAGCGGCAGATGCACGGCGTCCGGCCGCGGTGACCCGGCCGGACATCTCTTTCACATCATCGATGACGAGACGATCGCCCTGGCCGAGCGGCCGGGCAACAAGCGTGGCGACAGCCTGCTCAATGTGCTCAGCAATCCCCGGATCGGCATCATCTCCCTGGTGCCCGGCTCGACCTCGGTGCTGCTGGTGAACGGGCGGGCCCGAGTGCTGAGGGACGCGCCCTTCTTCGACGACATGACCGTCCGCGACCGGCGGCCGATCCTCGCGCTGCTGATCGAGATCGAGGAGGTCACCTACAACTGCCCGAAGGCGCTGCTCCGGTCCGGCCTGTGGCAGCCGGAAACCTGGCATCCGGAGGTACTCCCCTCGCTCGCCACCCTGATCAAGGCGGTCGAGGACACCCCGGAAACCCTGGCGGAACTCGAAGACCACTACGCCCCGCAGAACTACCTCAAACGCCTCTAGGAACAGGCTCGGCGCCAGTCGGGTGGCTCTGCGACCAGGCGCTTCGAACCGCGGGAACCTCGAGCACCCGGCGGCACGACGGCGGGTGGCACGACGTTGACTGCAGACCGGACAGCGTGATTGGCTGTTGTTCACCTGACGGCACAAGTCTGATCCCGGGGGTGTCCGATCCCGGGGGTGTCCGATCCCGGCGGTGCCAGTTGCGGGTTTGCGCGCCGGGCAGGCCGGCGAAGGGAAGCACGGATGCGGAGGGTGCGCGATGTCTGACCGGCGTGAACTCTCCCCCGCGGACCGCTCGGAGTACGCATCGCAGGGTTACCTCCACATCCGCGCAGCGTTCAGCCAGGCAGAGATCGATCTCGGGTTGGACATCGTCGATCGAGCGTTGCGAGCGTGTTCGTCAGCCGACGGCGATCCGATGCCCTATCACCCCAGCTACTTCGACGAGGGCAGCAGGCCGGATCTTGTCCGGGTGCGCAACGCCATCGCCCAGCAACGCTCATTGGCTTATTTCCTCGACCATCCGCTCCTGGTAGCAGCGATGACCTCGGTGCTCGGCACGGCTCTGCAGGTGCTCGGCACCGAGATCTTCTACCGGGACGCAGACCCCGCGCCGCACGAGCCGTGGCATGTCGACGGTGGTCCGGCGATGCAGGGTGTGAAGATCGACCATGCGGGGCTGAGCCTGCAGGCCAAAGCCCAGATCTTCCTCACCGACGTCTCCGAGCCCCGGTCCGGCAACTTCTTGTTGCTGCCGGGCAGCCACACCTGGTCGGCGCCCACCACCGCCCAGATCGAGAAGATGAACAGGCTCCAGCGGGAGGGAGGCCTGCCCGGAGCGCACACCGTTCGCGCCCAGCCGGGTGACATGCTGCTGTTCCCGTACTCGCTGTGGCATGCCGTCGACTGCAACGTGCATGCGCCCCGCAAGAGCCTCATCCTGCGGTTCGGGCAGTTGTGGCACCGACCGCACGACTACCATGCGCAGCCCCGCGAGGTGCTCGACGACCTCTCTCCCCGGTTGCGCCGGATGTTCGGCGACTTCGGATCCGCCCCGCATCCCATGGACTACTACAAGCCGACCGACCCGGAAGGGGTCATGGCCGCCGGCGGCGACTACACCTCGCTGGTGCCGGCCGCGCTGCTCGAACGGCACGGCGCGGATGCGTACCGGCCGGTGACCGCTCCGGACTTCGCCTCGCAGCGGGTCGCCAGTGGCGACTCCGTACTGCGGTAGCGGGCCGGAACCGACCAGCCATGGCACTCAAGCGATACGAGCTGACCCCGCAGATGCAGGACTATGACGCGTTCAACGACGCCGGCGCGCGCCGCTACCTGCCCTACCTGATGTATTTCGGCCGAGCCGACTTCTCCTCGAAGGCGATCAACACCGACCGCGCGGGATTCCGGGTCAGCGTCGGGCCGGACGGAACCACTGCCTCCGCCGCCGGGCACATCCCGCCGGGGCCGGTGCGGATCCTCACCGGCGGTTCCACCGCACTGGGAATAGGCGCCAGCAGCGACGCGACCACCCTGTCGTCCCTGCTGTGGCATACCTATGCCCCGAGCATGCCGTGCCTGAATTTTGCCGGCCACTGCTACAACCCGACCCAAGAGGCACTGCTGTTCGCCCTGCACCGCCACCTGCTGGACAGCATCAGCGAGATCATCGTCGTGTCGGGCGTCAACGCCCTGATGCTCGCCCGGCTGCCCGAGTGGCAGCAGGGCGAGCACGGAGCCTTCTTCTTCTGCGGCGAGTACTTCGAGAAGATGGCAGAGCTCACTGCGCAGAACACCGCACAGCCCGGCGGTCTCGGCCGCCGGCTGAAACGCGGCCCCAAGGTGCGCACGATCTCCGGTTCCGATGACATCCGCCGCGATGCCGAGGTCGTCATCAGCTCGGCCGCGGAGAGAACGCTGCGCGGGCTCTACGTGCTCCGCCAGATGGCCGGCCCGCACACCCGGATCTCCTACGTGCTGCAGCCGATGTCGCGGTGGATGCGCAGCACCTCCACGGCGGAGGAGGAAATCCTGTTCGAGGAACGGGACCGGATGTACCAGCGGGGAATATGGGAGGAGCTCTACCGGGACGTGGCGACGGTGGCGGCGGCGCAGGCCTTCGGCTCGGCGCTGGAGGCCGGCTGCGAGGAGCTCGGGGTCCGCTTCTTCGATCTGAACCCCGCCGTTGCCGAGGCGACCACGGACGATGATTGGCTCTTCGTCGACCGGGTGCACTACAACGACCAGGGCCATCACGTCGTAGCCAGGATCATGGCCGAAGAACTCAAGCTCTCCTAGGTGTCTGGTTGTGCGGTGTCTGGTTGTGCGGGTGTCGAGGCCCGCTGGTCCGCTGAGTGACGGAGGTGGAAGATGTCGTTCGTGCGCAGCGATTCCCACGCCATGACCCGCCGGGTCCAGGCGCGGTGACGGACGACGCGGCGGCGCACCCGGGCGTGTACGTCGGCGTGCTGGGACTGGACGGCGCCGGCAAGACGACCGTTGCCCGCGGGCTGACGGCCGCGCTTGCGGAGCAGGGCTACGCCTCCGAATTCATCCGGTGGCGCGACCTCGCCGCCCGAGAGGACCGGCAGGACTATCCGCATCCCACGCTGCGTCAACTGCTCGTCGAGACCTGGCGGTCGCGCTTCGGCGGTGGGACGGACGCGGAGTCGCGTCGGGTGCAACACGGACCCGTCGCCTACTCCGATTTCGTTCGTGCCGACCTCGAGCCCGGGCCGCCAAATCCGGTCGGCGTGCACCGGTCCGGCGTGCTGACCTCCGCGATGCTCGAGTTCGTCGCCGACATGGTGATCCAGGCGGAGTTCATCAACGAGCGGGTGGCTGCCGGTCGGATCGTCGTCACCGAGAGCTTCGGGTACAAGAATGTGGCGAAGGTGCTCCGGGTCGTGCAGGAGATTCCGAGCGACGACGTACCCCGGAGCCTCATCTCGACCGCGCACGCCTTCATCGCCGACGCCTACTCCGACCCGTTCATGCAGCCCGATGTGGGCATCTTCCTGAATGTCAGCGCCGAGGAATGCTATCGACGCATCACCTCGATGCGCGGCAGCGTCGGGCCTGCCGAGGACCTGGGCTTCGCCGGCCGGACCGGGCGATCGTCCTTTCTCGAGTTGCAGAGCGCCCTGCTGGCCGAATATGCCGAGATGGCCCGCCGCTGGGGGTGGCACATCATCGACGTCGACGACTCCGCCTCCGCCGAGGAGGTGCTCGCCGCCGTCAACCGCCTCGTGGTCGCCGACATCGTGTCGGCGGTGGTTGCCGGCTGACCCCGGTGATCGATCGTGCCGTGCGCCCCTCGGCCGCCCGGCTCGTCGGCAGATCCCAGCTGCGAATCAATGGCGCAGCCCGAGGTAGTCCGACAGCGCCACGTCCAGCGAGAGGTCGGCCTGCTCGTCGTAGGCGTCGAACACCAGGTCGATGATCCGGCCCGCCGCGGCCCGCTGCTCGGGCGTCATCGGCTGCCCGGCAAGGCCGGCCAGCTCCACCCGCGGCCGAACGCGGTACCGCCCGGTCAGGTAGTCCAGCCGCCCGTCGAGCGCCTGCTCCGCCTCGGCCGCGGCCGGCGCGGTCGCCGCCGAGAAAACCTCCGCCGCGGCATCCAGCGCCGCCAGCAGCCACCTCCGCACCACCGGCTCGGAAGCGGCCGAGCCCAGCTCGAGAAGCCGCACCCGGTTGTGCCGGAAGACATCCATCAACCGGTCCAGGTAGCAGAACTCGAACGTCTCGCTGGCCGCCCAGCCGAGTCGCTCGTCCAGCTTGAGCACCCGCCAGTCCGCGAGGTACGCCTCGCTGCGGGCCGCCAACGCGTCCGCCCAGCCGTTCAGGGCGCGCTGGTCGTCGTCGGCCGGGTCGCGGTAGCGCAGCACGTGCTCGATCAGGTCGTGCGCGCCGACCACGTCCACCGCCCACATCGGGAAGAACCCGCGCAGCGCCTGCTCGGCGGACAGTTCCCCGCGGTGCTCCAACCAGGTGCCGAACGGATGCCGGCTCGACCCCTCGACCCGTTCGCGCAGCTGCGTCAGGAGTCCCTGCTGCGTCGGATGGACCGGCCCGTCGAGCAGTCCGGGGCCGGGCTCGTCCCCCGCCGCCCGGTCGCCGGCAACCGGAACCGGCCGGCGGGGCCGGTCACGGGTGGCCACGAAGGTCCGGGCATAGCTCAGCATCGAGTCGAAGATCTCGGTGAACACCTCGAACATGGTGTCGACGAGCTGGCGGGCCCGTTCGCGCCGCGGGCCGTCGAGCACCTGGGCTTCGAACACGCCCTCGGCGCCCTCCCCCTCGGCGTCGATGTGGTGCTGGCCGAGGTAGAGGCACTGCACCCCGGTCTCGTCGGCGAGCTGCCCGGCTACCCGCGAGGCGTGCTTGAAGAACAGGTCGCGGGCGCACCGCTCGGCCACCTCGGCGTGCGCGAAGCGCAGCAACGGATCGCCGGAATCGGCCGCCGGCAACGCCAGGAAGTAGCTGCCGTGCCGGCGGCTGACCTCGTTCGGCTCGGCCAGGAACAGCCACCACAGGGTGTCCGAGGCCTGCCAGCCCAGGCTGACGTCCAGCCCGAGCCGGCGCCAGTCCTCCATGAACAGCCGGGAGTGCGTCTGGTCGGAGAAGGTGTGGATGTTGATGCCGCGCTCGAGATCGGTGGCCGCCCGCGGGTACCGCAGCACCCACTTGTTCACGTCCCGGAACCCGATCGCGACGGTCGCGATGCTCGGCAGGATCAGCAGCCGGTCCTTCAGCGGCGTCCGGTCGTCGTCCAGCCAGGCGAACAGCGGGTGCCGGTCCAGCTGGCCGATCCGGGTGTCGATGTAGCCGAGGATGTCGTGCATGGGCAAATGCCTTCCTGCCGGCGGTGCTCGCGGTGGGGAGGGATCTCGCGGCCGGGTGATCTAAGGAATGTCGAACTTGTTCGACAGGGCGACGTCGAGGGAGATGTCGAGCTGCTCGTCGACCGCGTCGAAGACGGTGTCGAGCATGGCGAGGGCCGTCCCGGCCTGCTCGGCGCTCATCGGCCGGTCCTTGAACGTCACGCCGACCGGCGTGCCGGGCGGCACCGGCCGGTGGGCGATCTCGTGCCGGTCGGCCAGGTAGTCCAGCCGGATGTCGGTGCCGGCCTCGATCTCGCGCGCCAGGATCCGGCAGTTTTCGAACCACGCGTCGCCGGTGGACTCCAGGCCGTGCATCAGCCACAGCCGCAGCAACGGGTCCGGATGGTCGGCGGCGAGCTGGACGAACCGCACGATGTTGCGCCGGTGCACGTCGACCTGCGGGTCCAGGTAGCAGAACTCGAGGGTGTCGCTGGCCGACCACCCCAGCAGCTGGTCGAGGTCGAGCGCCCGCCAGTCGTTGAGGTACAGGGTGTTGTGGGTGCTCAGGTCATCGACCCAGCCGTTGACCGCCCGCGCCAGCTCGTCGGCCGGCTGCGGGTAGCGCATGGCGTACAGGTTGAGGTCGCGGTAGCCCATGATGTCCATCGCCCACATGGGCAGGAACCGCCGCAGCGCCGAGAGCGCGGTGACCCGGCCCCGGTTGTGCAACCACAGGTACAACGGGTGCTCGGCGGTACGTGCCTTGCGCGCTTCGAGCCGGCGCTGCACGGCCTGCTGGCTGGGGTGCACCGGGCCATCGGTGCGCGGCCGGGCGCTGGGGCCGGCCAGGCCGCCGACCGCATCGGACCCGCTGGCCGCATCGGACCCGCCGAAGCCAGCACCCGTACCGGACGATGAGATCGCGGTCGACGCAACCGGCCGGGGCGCCGCTCCGGTGGCGACGAACTCCTGGGCATTGCGCAGCCAGGTGTCGAAGGTCTCGAAGAAGATGTCGAACATCGCGTCGGCGAGCTCGATGGCCCGCTGCCGGCGCCCGTCGTCGAGTTCCTGCTGCTCGAACAGGTCTTCGCAGTCCATGTGGCCGGACTCCAGCGCGAGGTGGAACGGCCCCAGGTAGGGCAGCTCCACCCTGGTCTGGCTCTCGAACTGGTCGGCGATCCTGGCGATGTGGTTGAAGAAGACCGAACCGCAGGCCTCGATCACCTCGGCGTGCGCGAAGCGCAGCAGCGGGTCGGCCCGGTCGGCCGTGGCCATCGACAGGAAGTAGACGGCGTGGCCGCGGGAGACCTCGTTCGCCTCGGAGAGGAACAGCCACCACAGCGTGTCGGAGGCCTGCCAGTCGAGCCGGTCGTCGAGCCCGAGTCGGCGCCAGTCCTGCAGGAACAGCCGGGAGTGGGTCTGGTCCTCGAAGGTGTGGATGTTGATGCCGCGCTGCAGGTCGTCGGCGGCCAGCGGGTAGCGGAGCACCCACTTGTTCAGGTCCCGGAAGCCCATGGTGAAGGTCACCATGCTGGGCAGGAACATCAGCCGGTCCTTCAGCGGGATCGACTCCTGGGTCACCCAGTCGAACAACGGGTGCTTGTCGAGCACTGCGCGCCGTTCGGCGACATGCCTCAATACCTGTTTCATCGGGTGGAATCCATCTCTCGTCAGGGGTTTTGGGGAGAGCCCGAAGGCGGAGAAGAGCCTCAGCATTGCAAAGATTCAGCGATGTGTACAGAATGCTCCACAGATCGTATTTCCCCCGCCTTGGCCCGGTAAGGTAGCCCGTGCCCGAGCTGGTGTGCCGTGTGGCGAGGGTGGCCGGCATTGCGTCCGGCGCACGATGCGCGGGCCGACCCAGCCGACAACGGCACCGATCCAACGCTTTGCCGCAGCCGTGCCAGGCATCCCTGCCGGCGCCTTCGCAGTGAGGAGCTCGAGATGGCCGAGGCCACCGTGGACGCCCCCGACCTGTTCAGCCCGGAGTTCACGCGCGATCCGTATCCGGCCTACCGATGGCTGCGCGAGCACAGTCCGGTGCACCGGCTGGCCCTGCCGCAGGGGCCGCCGGCCTGGCTGGTGACCCGGCACTCCGACGTCCGGGCGCTGCTGGTC
>JADMIO011227401.1_pt1 | contig 11177 bp, 6 predicted proteins | sample 8958161 | NCBI WGS metagenome assembly JADMIO01 (sample SAMN16585339, study PRJNA669376) | soil metagenome | isolation source: Crop rotation soil | place: USA: Cullars Rotation, Alabama | collected 2011 | reverse complement strand
CGACTGATTCGACGCGCAACGGGTGAAGGGCGAACACCGCGGCTGCGAATGCCGCCGGCCAAATCGCCTCAGGCTTGCGCGCCATGGAGACGAGCGAGACGAAGATCAAGACGGCGGCACAACAATGCAGGAGCACACTGCTGAAGTGGTGGCCTGTCGGATTGAGGCCAAACAACTGGCAGTCGAGCATATGCGACCACCAGGTCAGCGGATGCCAGTTGCCCGCGTGAAAACCGAATGACCAGCGGAACCCGGTCAGGCTCAACCCATGTTGAACGACGGGATTCGCAGTGACGTAGTCGCCGTCGTCGAGATTGATGAACTGATCGGCAAGGGCGCGGCCGAAAACGATCCAGCTGACAACGAAAAGGCCGGCCGCCAGGAGAATGGTTCTGGGGCGAATCGGGGTCGGATCTCGGACGACCGAGGTTTTAGTCATGTTCGACGCTGCCGGGAAAAACAAACAGGGCAGGCCAGTAAAACCGGCCTGCCCTGCTGAGAATAATTCCTATGCGTTATTGAAGCGGAAGATTAACCGCCTGCTCCGCGTTGATGAAGCCCCAACCATCGAGCGGGGAATAGCCCGCACCGATACGGTTGAGCATGAATCCGGTCGCGGTTGAGTTGTCGCTCATCGTGACGGTGACGCGCATGCCGGTGGGCGAAACGGTTCCCTCGGGGATGAGGACGCCGTTGCCGAGAAGATCACCGTGCGGGTTGATCACGCCTCCGCTCGAGCCGCTGACGGGACCCGCAAAGGGTGCGCCGCCTTGTGGCGAGGCGTAGGTACCGACGTTGGCGCTGTGTTGCAGAGCGCGGCCGAGGGTGAATTTCAGCGTCTTGCCCCCGATGAAGTTGTTATTCGGGAAGTTCAGGGTTGCGGTCCAGAATTCACCAGTGATCGAAGGACCAGCCGGAGGAATCGGCGCCTGATTGGTCAACGCCGCCGTGACGTCAGCGGCGGTCAGGCCGACCGACTGGTTGCCGACGGTGAACGCCTTGATGGCGGTCGCAGACCAGACCATGCCCGGATAGACGTTGCTGAAGTAGTTGTTTCCCGAATCGAGACCGTTGTTGCCGCCGGTCGTGTTACCGCCTTCGGAGGCCAGACCATTCGGGTTAAAGGCGATGCTCTTAATCGTCCCCGGACCGGCATAGCTCACCGTGATCGAGTTCGGATCGTTGGTCCCAGTCCCAACCGTGGTGGAGGTGCCTCCGGCAATAGCGCCACTGTTGGAGCTGTTATTGGACAGGACCGAGACGGTTAGTTTACCACCAGGCGGAGTCTTGATCGAAGCGCTGGAGTAATAAGGATCCAAGTCGTGCGGGAACGCGGCGCGTTCCAGAACACTCGTCATCTGCGCCGGCGTGACCGAGCCCGGGCCTCCGTGCTTTTGAAGAACGAGAGCCGCGATGGCGGCGGCGTGCGGCGAAGCGCAGCTGGTGCCGGAGAAGTTGTTGACCGTATCCCCGTCGCCGGTGCTGTCGCGGCTTAAGGTACTGTTTTGCGCCCAGGTATTGTTGGTCGCGTCTGCGGCAGCCACCTTCGGCTGATAACGAATCTCGGGCACAGCCAGAGGATTGTTATTCTTGTCGAAGTAGATCGTCGCCGGACCAGGCGACGTGAATCCTTCGGGGATGGAAGGTCTGAACGCGGCGTAAGCGGCTACGCCGTTGCAACCCGCCGCGGTGGCATGTCCACCGGTAATCGGTGTCCCGTAAGTGAAGTACTCAGCCGGACCGAATCCACCGGCGCCGTTAGCAGCCCAAATCATGCGGACATGGCTGGCCTGGCGTGAGCCCGGAGGAGGGGTATTCGAACGCGCGAGCACAACCTGCGAGGAGGGGATTGCGGCACTCGTCCTGAGCGCGTTGCCCCATTCAATCGGTTGATTGGTCGACAAGTTGTCGAGGCACCATGCTCCCGTCAGAATGGTGTTGGTGATGAAGGCGCCCGTGTCCGTGCGGAAGAACAGAACGTTCCAGTCGGAGGTGACGTATTTGTTAAACGTCGCCTGGTTGAGCGTGAAGGTGAAATTGCCAGTCGTGGTCGAGAAATGCCCAAACTGGATCTTGTAATTTCCTGTTTGTGGCGCGGTGAAGCGAACGACATCGTCAACGTTCGTGTCCACGCAGGCGACGACGGAACTGTCCGGAGCGATGATCTTGATAATGGTGTCGTAGTTGCCGCTGGTCGCCATTTCGGTCAAAATGTAACCCTGTCCCGCAGTGAGCGGAGGCAAGGGCGGAGTGCTGGTATTATCGAACTGAACGAACGTTCCCGCGGGAAATCCGCCGGCGGTACTGCAATCCGCCAGGACGGTGCTGGTGGAGGAGCCGGTGTTCGAATAGACTTGCGTCCCCACGACGGTGCCAGCGTTGAAGTCGTAAGGATCATCCCATTCCACAACCAGCGGAGCACCGGTGTTTGCGGCGATGTTCGCGGTCATGGCGATGTCTTGCTTGGCCGGGATGCCGCTCGGATCGAAGTTATGGAAGCCGCCGGCGTAAAGGTTCGTCGGAACGCCCGCCAGGTTGATGTTGGTGTTAACCAGCGCTGTGTTCGTCGCGGAGGTGTTGCCCGTGCCATTCTGGACGACGCGCAGAACTGACGAGTATCCGTCCACGTCGAAGCTGTTGGCTGCGGAAGAAAAATAGGAAGCGCCGTCGGCGACCACGTCATCAATGCCCTGGGAGATGACGCCGTCCTGGAAGAGCGGCTCGTCAAAATATCCGACGTCGTCGCAAATCACGTCAGCTTTGAAAGTTTGGCCCATAAGTCCGAAGCCCGGCAGATTGCGGAGAGCCCGGATGTAGTTGGCGAATTGCAGTTCACCAATGTTCGCTGTGGCATAACCAATCGCCGCGTTAGGCGCGACTTTGAAAACGGATTGGCAAAGGCCGCGACCTTCGTCGGTATCCACCGATGGATCATCCTGCAAAACCGTCACCGGGGTGGTGTAACCATTCGGGTTCGCCGGACCGGGAAGGTCGCCCGCGGCCTGGTTGGTGGCGTAAGTATTCGTGCCGCCGCCGGTATTAATGCTGTTGGTGTTAAAGCCGTTCGAGATGACGCCGACGGAAATTCCGGCGCCGGTCAGGTTCTGAGGCGCCGTCGGATTGAAGACCTGGCTGATTTTATCGACGCGATGCTGCGTCACTGCCTGATCGAAGGTGGTGCCGACCTGGGAAAGACCGCTGTTCTGGGTAATGACATCGCCGTCGGAAGCGGCTCTCTTAGTGTACGGCTTGATTCCAAGCTGAACCGAAGCCACTCCGCCCATATTTGCGATCGCGGCAACGTCCTCGAGGTCAACGAAACCTTCGATCATGCCCACGCCTCTGTATTTGCTGTCTGTCGCGACCACCTGGAAGGTCGGCGAAACGTTCTTGATCAAAGCGACCATCTGATCGGCTTTGAAGGCGCCGTTCGGATGAATGTCGACGAGGAATTTTCCGCTATCAGGATCGACGACGGCGAACTCCGCGGCATCGGACGCGGCTTCCGTAGCGAAACCGTTGTAGGTTTGAATACTGGTTCCGGAAGCGGCTGCCTTCTGCAGTTGGTTATTGCTGTCGACCAGCGCACTCAGACCGTTGCCGAGGTTAGCCGGAACGTCGGTGTCGACAGTTTTGGAAAAGCCCGGACTAACGAGCGCCAAAAGCAACAAAGCTGCAGCCAACGAAACGGCCGGCTTCTGGATGCGGCGGGAGCGGAAGAAGAAAACGCCGAGCAAGGCGAGGGCGGCGGCGAACCAGGTGCCTGGTTCGGGCACAGCGGTGAAGGCGCCGGTCAGGTCGATTTCATAGGCGCCGATGCTTGGATCGGCAAAGCTGGTGTCCCAGCCGGCGAGGTTGCCGGCCACGCCATTGGGAGTGCGGATGACAGTGGAAGGAGAGTCCGGGCTGAAGAGCAACTGGTTGATCGCATCGACCGCTTCATTGCCGGTGGTGGCGATGGCGAGGTAATAGACCCCGGGGCTGACCAGATTGGGCAGACCGCCCGCCGGAAGAGTCGACTGCAGATTAAAGGCGTTATCGTCGTTGGCGTTGATGGCCAGGCCGTTGCCGCTCAGGGAAAAAAGATAAAGCTGCGTGTCCAGGCCCTGGGTGCTGGTGAACACATTATCGGTGGTGGCGCTGAAGGCCGAAGGGGTGTTGATCTGAATACGATAAAGATCAACATCGCCCGGAGCGCCTAACGTGCCGGTGATGGTGCTTAACGAGTTGCCGTTAACCACTCCGGTGTTTTGCCCGGTGGCGGTAGTTTGACCGGCATCGCCCACCTCCGCCCAAACCTGGGCGCGAGCGGAAGGCGCAAATGCCATAGCGGCTGTAACGAGTAATCCAATTGTGAGGACAAGTTTTTTCATTAATTATATGGGGTTAATTTGAGGGTTGTCTGCGCCCTTGCGACACAACCGGATCGCACCGCTTGCCATGCCTTCACCTAAGAGTTGTGCATGTAAGGCGGAGGCTTATGATTTTGGTCCTCCAGGTCAAGATAATACTTCGCATTTGTCATAATCTTTTTCGACGCACCCCGGAAAAACAAAAACCTCCGGGAACGTGCCCGGAGGTTTGTCTACAATTTGCGGAGCTTTATGCGAAAGCGCCTAGCCAGCCAAACGTACTAACTTGCAATTGTTTGGAGTCGCTGGCGGCGGGAGCGGAAGAAGAAAACGCCGAGCAAGGCGAGGGCGGCGGCGAACCAGGTGCCTGGTTCGGGCACAGCGGTGAAGGCGCCGGTCAGGTCGATTTCATAGGCGCCGATGCTTGGATCGGCAAAGCTGGTGTCCCAGCCGGCGAGGTTGCCGGCCACGCCATTGGGAGTGCGGATGACAGTGGAAGGAGAGTCCGGGCTGAAGAGCAACTGGTTGATCGCATCGACCGCTTCATTGCCGGTGGTGGCGATGGCGAGGTAATAGACCCCGGGGCTGACCAGATTGGGCAGACCGCCCGCCGGAAGAGTCGACTGCAGATTAAAGGCGTTATCGTCGTTGGCGTTGATGGCCAGGCCGTTGCCGCTCAGGGAAAAAAGATAAAGCTGCGTGTCCAGGCCCTGGGTGCTGGTGAACACATTATCGGTGGTGGCGCTGAAGGCCGAAGGGGTGTTGATCTGAATACGATAAAGATCAACATCGCCCGGAGCGCCTAACGTGCCGGTGATGGTGCTTAACGAGTTGCCGTCAACCACTCCGGTGTTTTGCCCGGTGGCGGTAGTTTGACCAGCATCGCCCACCTCCGCCCAAACCTGGGCGCGAGCGGTCACCGAAAGGCCGATGAGAATTGCCATGAGCAAAAGGAGGCGCAGAGAGCGTGTATTCATAGGGACGAGGTTGAAGAGGGCGAGATTAGGGAAAAAACTGCGATAAGGTCAAGGAAAATCCATAGTTATCGGCAAACGGATCGTCCTCCCCCTGAGCGTAATTTCTCTGGACAACCCCAGGCACGGGCTCCAATCTCTGCCCAACAAGGAACTTGATGATTAAAACGGCCCTTTTCGCCTTATCTATAATGACCGTTTGCGGAAGCCTTTTCGCCCAGGGCACCTCTGACTGGCCGATGCCCCTTCAAACCCAGACGAAGTCCTATCAACTCCTTGGAACTCCGGTGAGCAATGATCCATCCCCGGTTGTGCCGGCCGCCACCGCGGTGCCGGAACCCGCCTCATGGGCCTTGCTGGCCACAAGCGGAGTTGCGCTTGGCCTTTGGGCTCGCCGGAAACGACGCGCCTCCTAAAACTTCGTCAGATTTCGTTCCTCCGGAAGGAGGTCTTTGTCCGCGATTTTCGCGGCTTCGTTTTTCGCTTCGGTTAAGCGATTGTTTGCCGCCAAAACGGCAGCGTGCACGGCCAGGGCCGCCGGCGTTGCGCTGAAATCAGACCCCCGATAACCCGAATACGCATTCATGGCTTCGGCCGGGCGTCCCTCGCGCAGGCAGGCCAGGGCCAGAACAGTTCGAGGACGAAGGCTTTCAGGCTCTTTTCGAATCAACGCGCGCGCAATGGTTTTGATATTGTCCAACTCGGCCGGGTCAGCGCCGGATGGGGGCAACAAAAGGAGCCGGGTGAGAGCTTCATCGCTTTGCGTCGATGTATCGTTAGGCCAGGCGCGCAGGATTTCTTTCAAGACCTGATGAAGCTTGACCGTGTCGTGCGCATTCGAGGCCACCCGCAGGCGACCCTGCTGCGCGCTCCGCAGCCGCGGCGAGATCGAGAGCGCAGCTTCATAGGCCGACATGGCTGTCTCGTTAGCCGAATGCTTCTCGGCATAATCGCCCAGGGCCATCAGCTTATTGACGTCGCCGGCGGCTTCTTCGAGCGCGCGGCTCCAGTTATTCTTCGAGGCATTCGTCTCACCCTGCTCCGCCAGACACTGAGCCAGGTACATATGTTCGATCACCGGATCGAGCGGGAATCGCTCGCTTTCGATCAACCTCCGGATATCCGTCCAGCGGCCCAATTTTCCAAGAGCGTCGATGTAGAGGGCGAATAATTCCCGCGTCTGCATGGCGCGGTTTTCGGGAATGATTTCGAGCTCGCGCTGATATTCGCCTTGCCCATTGAGCCAGCCGGCCAGGGCGGCGAGGGTGGGATTGTCGCCGCCTTTCCAACGCTCGATGACCTCTTTGAGGACCGCAGCGCGCTCCGACGGATGGGCGTGAATGCGGACGCTGGCCGCGGTCATCAAATGGATTGGTTTGGCCAGGGGATGTGATTGCAGGAGCCGGACAAGCTCGTCGTCGGAAAGATCGTTCGCCGGCGCTGCGGCCTCCGGCTGCTTCAGGGCGACGTGTCGAAGAGCCAGCGTGGTCAGGGCTTCCAGGCCGGCTTCGTCCTTGCCCTGCGCCAGACCGGTTAGGCGGCGAAGGATGACCGGGTCGAGGTTGCCATTGCGGAAATGTGAAATCGCCTGCAAAAGCGAAACCGCCTGGAGCTGCTCCTGGTTCGAAGCTTCGTTGCTCGCGAAAACCTTGTTGAGTTCGTTGTAGCCGCGATCGAAATCCTTTTCCTGGATATCGAGTTGCGCCGCCAGCAGCCAGTCGGCCGGTTTGGTTTCGCCGGGATTTCCGCCTAACAACTGATTGACGGCGTCCCGCGCCTGGTCGAGTTCGCGGGCCTTGAAAGCGATGGCCGCTTTGTCGCGCAGATCGGTCCGGGTTAACGGACTTTTCTCAGCGAGCATTTTCCAGAATTTGAGGGCCCCAATGTCGCCCGCGCGCGAAAGAAACCGGGCAATCGCGCGGATAACGGCCGGGTCGCCGGGTTTGAGTTGATAGGCCGCGGTGGTTTCCTGGCGAGCCTCCTTCCATCGTTGGCCCTCGATGTAGGCGAACGCCTTGTCGACATGCCGATGGGCTTGCCAGGTTCGGATGAGGTTGCGCGTCGGTCGGGCAGCAATCAGGCAAACGACACCGGCAATCGCGACAATCACCAGAACGCGCAACAGCCGGCGGCGGCCGCCGCGGCTCCGACGAGACCAACCTCCGCCCACCCGTTCCGAATCGTCGGTTCGACGAAATAACTCTGACAACATGAAGAGCTTATTTTAGCTCTTACGCTCCGATTTGTCAGTAATACCGCCGCGGGCGGTCACTGAAAATTGGTCTGCGTCCCCGCATGGGCAGAGTGGCGCAAGCGTCTCGCTTGCGGATTTGATCGGAACGCAACCGGGACGGTTGCGCCACTTTCTCTACGGGGAGGGCTGCGGCGTGGCTGCGGGAGCCGGATTGGCCACACTGATTCCGTACTTGGTCACAATCGCCTTGGCGTCCTCGTCCGTTTTGGCGACTTCCACCAGATCACGAGCGAATTTTTGCAACCCGCCCTGCACGCGCCGCGATTGCTCGACCAGTTTATTTTGCTGCTCGATCAGCTGCGAGGCGTGCTGGTGGACCTGGTTTCCGACGATCAGCTGCCAGGTAAGAATGGCGCACACGCTCAAAGCGAGAAGGACGAAGGGCCAAAACACGCTCAGGTTGCCGTTGGTAACGGTTTCGGACTTTTTCGGAGAATAAAGATCAGGCATACGGGAAAGGAGAAAGGCTAAGGGCTAAAGTAGATAACAGGTTAGCGTTTAGGAGTTGGCGAAGGGGCAGGGTGTTGTTGCTGTTGTGCGGGCTGGGCCTGGCCTTGCGACGGGACGGCGTTTTCGTTCAGGACGAAGCCGTTGCGGGTGAGAAGATCCTTCAACGCCGCATCGGTGCCCGCCTTGCTGGCGATCTCGCGGACGAGATTCGTTCCGATTTGCTGGCTCAAGTTCCCGCGGCTGATCTCCAGCTGCTGCTGTTGCAATTGCGCCTGCAAATTCTGGTTCGTCATGCCAGTTGCGATGCCGAACGCGCTCAGTCCGGCGGTGACGATCCCAAGGACGAGCGCGATAATAAATTGCCACATTTTCATGAAGAACAGACCGGTTGGTTACATTAAAGGATGTCGCGGACGGCAAAAGGCCGGCCGGGCGGCAAAGTTAGACGACACTTTGCGGTGCGGAAAGCAGATTTTCGAAGAATCCGAGGCCGGGGCTCGAGCGGTTGCTCAATATATATAGGAGACGAGATCGGCCCGTCCGCCGAGATATCGGGCCCGCCCTACTGCCGGAGGAGCTTCTGTTCTTCAGGGAGGAGCTTTTCGATGGGCAACTGGGCGGTTTCGGATTTCGCCTCGTCACCGTGGCCGGTCGCGGCCAGGACGGCGGCATGAACCGCGACCGAAGCGGTGCTCAAGGAGGCGCGCGGGACCTTAATGTCGGTGTAAACCTTGAGCGCCTGGTCGGGCCTTTGCAGACGGAGGCGCGCCAGCGCGAGCAGGGTGCGATGGGGAAGGCTGGAAGGTTCCTTCTCGACCAGTTTGGTTGCCAAGGCCTCGATTTCCTTCACATCCTCGGCGTTGCCGGCGCTCGGATTGTCCCCCATCAGAAGCAGGCGGGCGTAAGCCTCATCGTTTTGCACCGCGGTATCGTTAGGCCAGAGCTTCAAAAGTTCCTGGAGGATGGCGTGGATTTTCCGCGTATCGCGCTGGTTGTAGGCCACTCGCAGCCGGCCTTGATGAGCCGCGCGCGCCTTCGGCGAAACGGACACGGCGGCGTCGTAGGCCGCGCCGGCAACATCGAGGGCCCCGTTTTTCTCGGCATATTCGCCCAGGGTCATGAGTTTGCTCAGGTCCCCGGCAGCGGCTTCAAGGGCGCGCTTCCAGTTGTTCTCTGCGCCGCTCATTTGATTCTGCTGCGCGAAGCAGCGGGCCAGGTACATGTGCTCGACGACCGGATCGAGCGGAAATTGTTCGCTCTCGATCAGGCGACGAATTTCATCCCACCGGCCGAGCGCACCGAGCGCGTCTACGTGTTGAAAAAACAGCTCTCGCGTTTGCATGGCCCGCTGCCGCGGGATGGTCTCGAGTTCCTTCTCGAACTGGCCATGCGAGTTCAGCCATGCCGCCAGCGCGACCAGCTCGGTTTTGTCGCTGTCTTTGTACTGCGCGACCGTTTCGTTAATCAATTTTTCCTTGTCCTCGGGATGCGCGTGGATCTTCAGGTCGAGCGCGAGCAGTTTATGCGCGACTTTGGCGCCCGGGTGCGTTTCCAGTGCGTGGATGACCTCCTCGAACGACATTGAGTCCGCCGGCGTTTGGCCGGGCAGCGAACTAAGCATTCGTTGGGCGAGCGCCACCGAAGCTTCGAGTGAGGCGGAACCATGGCCGCGGGCGAGCGCGCTCAAGCGTTTGAAAACTTCGCTCCGATCAGCCACATCCTTTGCCCGGAAGGCTGCGTCGAGGTTGAGGATTGCCTGAAGCTGGTCCTGATCACTCGCGCCCGAGGTTGCGAATACTTCGCGGGCGTACATGATCGCGCGATCCGGATTTTGCCCCTGCAAGGCCAGCTGGCCGGCCAGGAGCCAGTCGCCCGCCGTGGGCCCGCCATCCTCCTTCGACAGAAGGCGCTTCACGGCCTCCTCCGCAACAACGAGTTCATGGCCGCGCACGGCCAAACTCGCTTCATCGCGAAGATCGGCCCGGGTCGGGGTGGTCCGCTCCCGCAATTCCTTCCAGAACTTCAGCCCTTCAGGCTGACCGGCCCGGGTAAAGAGACGGGCAACCGCTCGAATCGCTTTTGGTTCGTTAGGCCGCAGCTGGTAACCGGCGATGGCCTCGTCGCGCGCGATGGTCCATTGCTCCGTGTCCATCGCGGCCATGGCTTTGGCGGCGTGGCGGCGAGCCTGCCAGCCGCGCACCTGGTTGAGGACCGGTCGCGCGGAAAGGAGGCCGACAAGAATCAGGAAAACAACGCTTCCGGCGATGGTGAGGATGAGTTTTTGCCGGCGGCGATATTCCTCCAGCTCCAGCTCATTGAGAGGCAGATCGGATTTGGCGAAAGGATTCCACATGCGCTGCTCAGGGCCTGGTGGATTCTCCGACCGGCTGGATTAAATCCGGAACTTTCGCGGCAAAAGAATCCTCGACCTCGGGCGCGGGCGTATTCCGCATTTGCACCACGAGGTATTCCATTACCTGCTGCCCAAGATGGCGCCGTCCTTCGAGCACCGCCCGGATCCGCTCGCTTCGCGTCCAGGCCGAAGGTGTTGCCGCCATCCCGCTCTGCTGCGCTTCGGCAGCCGACTCTTTGCGCACGCGATCCTCCCACACGCAATAAAAGGCGTGGGCGTAGCGCACCCGCCCGTTGACGTCGTTTTCAAACTCGAAATGGCGGAATGGAATCGTTAGGCCGGAATCGGTCGCGTAAGGACGCACGCCAAAGTCGCCGGTTTGACGCCAGCCGGTGGCGGGAAGACAGACGTCCGGCCGATGCGCGTTCGCCAGCAGGGCGCTGTTGTGTCCCGGGTGCCAGCGGAAGAAATAGAGCAGGGAGGTCGATACGACCCGCTGCCCGGTGCTGGCATCTCCTTCAGGAGTTGCCCACATGGCTCCGCGGCCTTCATCCTCGTGCAACAAACTGCGGGTCCTTTCGTCAATTGGAACGTTACGGAATTGCGGGGCGTTCTCCGGCCATCTCACGCTCCAGCGCGCGCTCGGTTGTAAATTTTGTTCATGAACGCGGTACCATCCCTCCACGGCAACTTCGACGGCCACCAGCCAGGCCAGCGCCGCGACCGAGATGATCAACGGCAGGCGGATCGTATCCGGGCTCCGATTCGCCATCGCTGACGGTCGCTTTCGGTCG
>JADMIO011167885.1_pt1 | contig 11177 bp, 11 predicted proteins | sample 8958161 | NCBI WGS metagenome assembly JADMIO01 (sample SAMN16585339, study PRJNA669376) | soil metagenome | isolation source: Crop rotation soil | place: USA: Cullars Rotation, Alabama | collected 2011 | reverse complement strand
CCGCGACTTCAAGTCACGTGAATTCCAAGCTTCGGATCCCACTGTGCTGGAAAGAGCTGCCCCGATCGGACCGCGTAGGCCTCGACGTGGGCATACCCCTCGCGGCGCGCCGGCAGGAGGCGGTAGGAAATCTGGGGGCGCTCGAACTCGGGAGGCAGCAGCGCCTCGACCTCCAACTCGACCATCTTGGGCATGTCCTGGGGCGAAGCCTGCGGCACCTCGAGCCGCTTGGCCAGGTAGCGGCTCTTGGGTAAGAGCGCTACGACGACCGCGCGGCGGGCCTTGGCGAGCAGCACCTCGGCCGGCTTGTCCAGCGCGATCGGCCGCACGTGGATCGCCCCGCGCCGACGGTGCGCCAAGGCCGCCCCGGCGCTCGGAGCGTCGGCCCGAAGGATGAGGACGCTCGACCACACCGGACCGCCGCCGCGCCACCGGAGCAGCCCGCGCGGCGCGCGGCTCGATGGCGCAAGCGCAGTGCCCGGCGCCCCGACGCCTGGTCGATCTATCGGACGATGTTCCATTGGAGGACTTGGACCCCCTCGCCGACGCGTCGGCGCACCAAGATGTCCAACCGGTAATACAAGCCGGTCGGTTGGTGCCTCGATTCTACTAAAATCCGAAAGTGCGCGGAGCGGAACGCCGCCACCGCCGCCAGGGCCGTACGGTCGGTCTCCGACAGCCCCTGGAGCTGTTGGATATCGTCGAGCGATTTGAACGCGTGGTCGCGGAGCGCCTTGGCGCTGTCGCCGTCGAAGCTTCGGAAGCCGACGACCTGCTCGACCGCCCGCGTGCTGATCGGCAGCGTCTCCAGCACGGCGCGCGGCGCGGTGTTGATGTTGACGTGACCGTCGCCGACGCAGGTGAGCAGGTCGACCCACCCGGCGCCATCGCTCGCCAGCGTCGCTTCCTGCCACGGCCCGGGCTGATCCCATCGCTGCGCACGCCCCCAGTAATCCGCCGCGCTGAAACCCCGGATCATGAGCAGCTCGTCGAGCGCGCTCAGCGGCGCGTTCTTGGCGCGGTAGGGGTCGCGCCGCGCCAGGTAATAATCGTCTTCCGCCCCCTCCGATCTCGCGGTGCCGTCCTCGTCCATCCAATCGAAGACGCTCGCGATTTGCTCGGCGGTCATGCCCAGACGCTCCAACGCGTCGCTGGAGGCGCGCGTCGCGTGGAGCTTCCCTTCCTCATCGATGACCCGGTAATGGGTGACGAACGCCGACTCCTCGCCCGGCCGCTCCGTCAGCCATCCCTCCCCCGCCAAGGGGGGGTGGGCCGACCAAGGCTCCGCCGGATGGTCGAAGTCGTTGGTATCCGCGGCGAGGCGCGCCATCGCGACGGCGGCGGCCGAGTTGGCCTGCGCTTCGAGCGCCGCCTCGACGGCCCGGTGCCGCACCAGCCGACCTTCCAGGCGCACCCGATAGGCGTAGCTCAGCGCCGCCAAGCTCATCAGAGACATGGCAAACAACACGACGATCAGGATCGAGCCTCGCTCGAATCGCAAAAAGGGTCTCCCATTACCACGTCGCGGTCGAGGCGCGCGGCACGACCACCGCCCGCACGACTTGGTCGCCGATGCGGGCCTCGATCCGAATCGCCACCTGCCCGACCGGGCCGTCCCACGCCGGCACCCACGGCGCCGATGGGTCTCGAGCCGCGCGGAAATCGACGGTCAGTGCGTCGAGCCCCGACGCGACCGTGGACGCGGGCACGCGGCCCCAGGGTTCTTCGTCGTCGTCGCCGGAGGCCACCGCCGTCGGCGACACGTCGCGGCCGCCGGCGAATGGGATCAAACGCAAATCGACGCGATCGATAGGCTGCTGGTCTTGGGGGAGACTCCACTCGTAGCGCCGCCATTGGTAGCCCGCCGCCCGGCCCTGCGGCGACCCATCGCCGGCCGACTCCACGAAACAACTCAACCGATAGGTCTGCGTCGCCGGATCGGGCCCGGCCTTGAGGGGCTTGCCCTGTGTGTTCACGCAGCGCGCCAGCGTCCGGGTGAGCTCGGCCACGATCGCACGCGCCGCCGATTCATCGTTCCAACGTTGGGCGGCGCGCCCCTCCACCCGGAGCGCCCGCTGCAAGACGCCGTAGACGCCGATGAGCGCGATCGATGCGACGGTCAAGGCGACCAGCAGCTCGACGGCCGTGAACCCGCGGAAGCGTCCGCCGGCGCGGGCTGCGCGATCCGGCCTCCGCCATCGGACGCAATGCCATCGAGCGTAGAGGCTCGCTCTCATGGCGCGGCGGCCTCCGCGGGTGTGAAGAGCTCCGCGAGCACGTACTCGCGCGGTACGCCGGCATCCAGCCACTCGACGACGACCGTGGCCGCGACAAGCCCCTCCGGCTTGGCCTCGTAATTCACCCGCCACCGAAACAAGTCTGTCGTGGCCTCGCGCGGGTCGAGGTGGTCCTGGCTGACGGCGACCGCCAACGCCAGCTGCTCCCGCGCGAGCGAGACCGCCTGGTCGAGCCGCCCGGCGCTTGTGGCGGCGCGCATGCTGACGGAAAACGCGGCCGAGGCCCCCAGGACGCCCACCGCGAACACGGTCAGCGCCACGAGCACCTCGATCAGCGTGAAGCCCGTGCGCCCGCGCATGGAAGCCCCCGTTGCTTACCGTTCGATGAGCCGCACCTGACCGGTCTCCGACGCCACCTCGATCTCGATGCGAGCCGCCGACTCCCGCGCCCGCAGCTGGATCGTGCCGACGAACCCGGTCCCGTCCGCTGTGAACGCAAACACCGGGTCGGCGGCGGGCGCGGCGCCGTCGCGCGCGAGCTCGTCGGCCGTGATCGACGGCGGCAGGCGGCGCCACGAGCCAGCCACACCATTGACGGGCCCGTACTCCGCGGGGTCGCCCGCCGAGGCGCTCTCGACGCGATAAGCGCGGCGCGCGGCGTCGAACGCGACTCGATGGGACCGGCCCGTGAGGTGCGCTTCCTGCTCGGCGAAGCGGACCGCGGCCGCGAGGTCGTGCGCCGCGAGCTTCATCTCCTGCGCGCCGCGGCGACCGTGGAGCGACACGATCAAGCCGCCCGCCAAGGCCCCCATGATCGCGAGCACCAGGAGCAACTCGACGAGCGTGAAGGCCGCCCGCGGGGCTCGGCGCCCCGCCATGGCCTGTGCCCGGGATGAGCGTGGTGAATGGGTCACTGGTTGGTGATGTCGTCCTCGGTGCCGAGTTGGCCGTCGGGCCCCGAGCTGCGGAGCACGTATTGCCCGGGGCGGGCGGGGTCGAGGCTGTAGTTGTAGGCGTTGCCCCACGGGTCGGGCTTGAGCTTCGACTTGAGGTAGGGCCCGTGCCACTCCGCGATGCCCGCGCTCTCGACGAGCGCGGCCAGGCCCTCGGCGTCGGTGGGGTATCTCCCGACGTCCTGCTCGAACAGGTCGAGCGCCACGCCGAGGTTGCTCTCGATGTCGGCGCGCGCCCGCGTGAGCCGGGCCTGCTGCGTCTTGCCGCTGATGAGCGGCACCACCATCCCCGCGAGCACGCCGATGATCACGATCACCAGCATGATCTCGATGAGGGTGAAGGCCCCCGGTCGGACGGCGCATCGGCGAGTCATTCCCATGGCGGGCTCCGTGTCAGCCGACAAACGCGTTGGCCTGGAAGATCGGCAAGATGACCGCCGCGACCATCCCGGCGATGAGCCCACCCATCCCGACGATCAGGGCGGGTTCGAGCAGCTTGACGGCCCCGGCCACCGCGCGCTCGGCCTCGTCTTCGTAGATCTGCGCCAACTCCGAGAGCATCTCCGGAAGCTCGCCCGTCTCTTCCCCGGTCCGGACGAGATTGACCATCATCGCGGGATACAGCTTCGCCGCCTCGAGCGCCTGCGCCAAAGGCTCGCCCGTCGACACGCGCCGGGTGATCTCCTCGAACGTGCCGCGCAGCGCGAGGTTGTGCACCGTTTCGCGCGTCACGCGCAAGGCCTCGAGGATGCGCACCCCGCTGCTGAGCAGCGCCGCCAGCGTCTGCGACACGCGCGCGACTTCGAGCTTGAGGACCATCGAGCCGATCACCGGCAGGCGCAGCAGCGCCCGGTCGAGCCTCGACCGGCTGGCGGGGCGGCGGAGCAGGCCGACCGCGACCAGCGCCCCGCCCGCCAGCGCGACGACCACCGCCCACCACCAGGTGGCCATGAAGTCGCTCACGGCGATGAGCACGCGGGTCGGCAGCGGCAGGCTCTGCCCAAACGCGGTGAACATCTCGCTGAAGCTCGGGATGACGAACGCGGTCAGGACGAACACCGATGCGAAGCCCAGCACGAGCAGAAAAGCGGGGTAAAGAAACGCGCCGATCACCTGGCCGCGCAGCCGCGCGGAGCGGCTCAGGTGGCCTGCCAAGTCCGAGAGGACCTCCGGCAAGTGGCCGCCTTCCTCGCCGGAGCGCACGAGCCCGCGATAGACCGGGCCGAACACCTTCGGGTGTGCCTCCATCGCGTCCGAGAGCGTCGCCGCGTCGAGCGAGAGGGTTTCCTCGAGCTCCTGAACCACGCGCGAGAGCCGCGGGCTCTCGCACTGCCGGGCAAGCGTGCCCAGCGCCTGCACCATCGGCATGCCCGCCTTGAGCAGCGACGCGAACTGCCTCGTAAACACCGCCAGCTCGATCGGGCGGACGCGGAAGAGTCCTTCCCGCGTGATCCGCGCCACGGCGGAGCGGCCGTGCTCGGCCGGCTCGACTTCCACCGGGTGGTAGCCGAGTTCCAGGAGGCGCCGCGTCGCCTCCCGCCGATCTCGCGAGCGCAGCGTTCCCCGGACCCGTTGCCCGGTGTTGAGGATCGCGGAATAGGCGAAGCGGGACATGCGTCAGGCCATGGGTGAGGAGCATCGGCCCTGCGAATCAGCTACGGAACCCCCCTCGTGGATTCATTGTACCAGTGACGATCGATGCGCCAGCATATTCGTCCCCAAACTGCACCGGAGATCAACTGGAGCGAAGACGTATTGCGCGACCGGCCTTCCAAGAGCGGCGAATCAGGGCCGCGAATGTGACAAGCGCCGCTACGCACGCCGCGGCGACGCCGGCCCTCGCCGGCCGGCCGTTCGATGCGGGCGGCACGAGCGGCGCCGCCGCTTCCGTGGGGCTCGCCGCTGCAACGGGAGGCGCCGCCGCCGTTACGGGATTGGCGTCGAACGGGGTGTCTGGCAATCCACGCACCGCTGCATCCACTCCGTCGTCGAACGTGCCAGACTTGTCCCGATTCAAGAAGAGCATCTTGGTCCGCTCGCCTTTAGGACCTACGACGAATCCGGCGCCGATCGTCGAATCCCACACCTCGGCCCCCGTCGGAAACTTCAGCACGAAGTGATCGTCGGGAAATTCCCGGTGCACGGCAATCTCGCTCACCGTGTAGCGATGCAGCGCCGGCTGCTTGTTGACATTGGGGTTGTAAATCATCAGCGAGGCGGCGGAGACGACCCACACGCCGTCCACTTCCTTGAGCTCGACGTCCGACATCCGCTCCCGGATCGTCTCCGCGCCGGCGATGGGAATCTCCAGCTCCAACTGAACAGGTGCGAAGCCGTGCGCCGGGTCGATCCAGGCGGTTACGTGGGCCAGGTTCCGCACGACATCCACGCTCGCGAGCTTCCACGCCGTGTAGGGCCCGATCTTCTCGGGCCCCGACAGCGTCCACTTCCCCGTGTCGATGAGCTTCGCCAGGGGCGCCTCAAGATCGAAGACCCGCTGCTCCACGGCCGTGAGGAAGTATCCCGCGGTGAATGAGCCTCCCTGCCGGCTCTTGATGGAGCCGGTGAGATGGGTCTGGCCGGTCTGCTCGCCGTACCCGGCGGCGATTTCTCCGTTCCAAGCGGACCTGTCGACGTTGTAGGCGACGCGCTTGGCGGGTTCGAAGCTCGTGCGCTCGAAGCGGATCTTGCCCCGTTGGTAATCGAGCGCGTAATCCTGATCGATCAACGGAACCTCGTTGAGCGGGAATTGGGACTCATCGAGCGACGATACGAATACCGTTTTCCCTCTCATCTTCAGGCTGACGCCGCCGAGCAGTTCGGGCCGAGCTCTGATACCCGAGAGGATCCGCTCCGCAGATGGGTTTTGAGGGTCATCGGTGGCGCCCGCGACCGATGCACCCGCGGCGACGATCAGGAGCAGCCCAAACCGCCGGGTGGTCTTGAGGACGTTCGGTAGTCGCATGGCTGACCTGTTACTGAAGGGCACTCGGCATCCCCGGCGTCCGCTTGCTCGCGGGAGCTACGCATCCGTCGCGCGAAATGGTTCGCGGCTTGAAGTCATGCTCGCTTCACCACAGGACTGAGGAGCGTCTACTCACAGCCGGGCAGCGCTTGGAGCTCTCAAAGGTCCTCGCCGGTCACCCGCAGGGCTTCGACGAGCGTGGTCCGGCCGGATGCCGCCGCTCGGAGCGCGGCGTCGCGCAAGGTGCGCATCCCTTCCCGAACCGCGACGGTCTTGATCTGCTCCGATGGCTCGCGCTGCTGGACCAGCCTCCGGACCGCCGCGGAAGCCGGCAAGACCTCGCCCACGGCGCAGCGGCCGCGATAGCCCGTGAAGCGGCATTGGTCGCAGCCGCGCCCTTGCCGGAGCGACTTCGACGGGTCCCAGCCCACATCGATGAGCCACCGTCGCTCATACTCCTCAAGAGACGAGGCCGGGACCTCGGTCTTGCAGTGTGCGCAGATGATTCGCACCAGCCGCTGGGCGACGACGCCCAGGACGGAGCTCGCGGCCAGGAACGGCTCGATGCCGATGTCGAGCAGCCGCGCGAACGCGCTGGACGCGTCGTTGGTATGCAGTGTGGCGAAGACCAAGTGCCCCGTCAGCGAGGCACGGACGGCGATGTCGGCCGTCTCGCGGTCGCGGATCTCGCCCACGAGCATCACGTCCGGGTCGTGGCGGAGCATGCTGCGCAGCGCGTCCGCGAACGTGAAGCCGATCTCCTCGTGCGTCTGCATCTGCAGGATGTTCTCCATCCAATACTCGACGGGGTCCTCGATGGTAATGATCTTGGTATCCGGCTGGTTGAGCTTGTCTAGGCAGGTGTAAAGCGTCGTGGTCTTGCCACTGCCCGTCGGGCCCGTGACCAGGATCAGGCCGTGCGGCCGCTCGACCAGGCGGGCGATCTTGTCGCGCTCGTCGGACTCGAAGCCCAGCGATTCGAGGTCGAGCCGGACCATCTGCCTGCTCTGGAGCCGGATGTTGACGGCCTCGCCGAACACGCTGGGGAGGATGCTCACGCGGAGGTCGTAATCCAAACCCGCGAGGGAAACCTGGGCCCGACCGTCCTGGGGGCGCCGCTTCTCGGTGATATCAAGATTGCTCATGATCTTGATCCTCGACACGAGGGCCAGTTTTAACAGCTTGACGCTCACGGGCACCGCGACGTCTTCGAGCATCCCGTCGATGCGGTAGCGGATCCGGTACTTGTTCTCGTAGGGCTCGAAGTGGATGTCGGTCGCACCGGCCCGGATGGCTTCGGTCAGGATCTGGTTGAGCAGGTTGACGACGGTGGGCTCGTTGGCGGCGTCCTGCTCGGAGAGGTCGGTCGTGCGCGGCGTCACGGCTGTGGCCGGCGCGGCGCGATCCGTCGTGAGCCGTTCGACCGTGTCGGCGCCGATCCCGTAGCTGGCCTTGAGCATCTTGGCGATCACCGGCCGCGGGCAGAGCACCATTTCGAGCGGCCGGCCGAGCACCTGGCCGAGGTCGTCCCACGCCTGCCAGCCGAAGGGCGACGCCGAGGCGATGCGGAGCCGGTCGCCCCGCTCGCCCAGCGGCATGACGTGATATCTGATCGCCAGGGAGGCGGGTACCAATCGCACGACGTCGTCCGCGACGCGAGCCGCTTCATCGCCATGAAAATCGAGTTTCAAGACCGAAGCCAAGCCGCGCAGGAGCGCCGCTTCATCGACCCCGCCGCGCTCGAGCAAGACGTCCGTGAGCGCTTGGTTGCGCTCGCGCGCAAAGCCGGCGAGCTCCTGCGCGCGGGCCAGGTCCAGCCCCACGGCGTGCACGCACAGACTCACCTCGTCGAAGAGCGCCCCCGCATCGCCCGAGACATGCTGAGTCATCGGCGTCCCCTTGGCGAGAGCCCTACGCCGTAGCGTGCAGACCCTAGTGTAACTGCCACACGGGCATTCTGAGCTAGGGATTGCTTGCGGTATATGAGATGGTCCCCGAAAGCTCAGCCACGGATACCTAGTCTAGATCGGTTGACCCAGGCATGGCTCCGGAGTCCGATTGCCCGACATGACGTGCGGAACTTATGTCCAGTGCGACTGGATCGACAATCGGGGTGGCCGGATTCGAACCGACGACTTCCTGCACCCAAAGCAGGCGCTCTAGCCAAGCTGAGCTACACCCCGTCGGGCTTCGCGGGCGGGCTGCCACGCGAAGCGGTCGGCGATCTTAGCAGGGGCGCGGCCCGCGGGCGAGGCGGGTCAACGCGGGTGGCATTCCTGTGCGGCCGTGCCTTGGCCGCAACGGAGGCGGGCGTCGTTGACGATCTGCGCGCCCTCGGGCGAACTGGCGGGCACCCAGTCAGGCGTCACCGGGCCGCCTTCGGCGGCGGGGGCCTTGGCGACGAGGCGGCCGCGGTCCACGGCCTCGCGCATCGCCATCATCGGCGAGCGCGTGTTGCCGGCGCCGTCTGAGCTGGTGGCCCCGGGCAAGCCCTCCGCGCCCGAGGGCGCGGGCTCCGCGGGAGCCTGCGGTGGGGCGGGAGCTGCGGGTGATCCACGCCCCGGCGCGCGGCCGCTCGGCGCGGCAGCGCCCGGCGTGGCAGGGCCGCGACGCCCGCGTGCGCTCATGCCGGTGATCGCAGCCTTGGCGTCCTGGGTATTCGTCTCGAGAAAGCCGGTGTAGCGCTTCGAGGCGTCGCGGCACGAGCCGCACGAAAAGACGCGCGCCCGCACGCCCGCCGGCTCGCCCTCGGCCGTGGGCTTGCCCGAGGGCGCGGCGATGGGCGGGATCTCGGAGACCTTGGCGTCGAAGAGCTTGCCGGTGTTGAGGTCGAGGAAGTAGGCCTCGGTCGCCAGCGCGCCCGGGCCGGACCCGCCCCGCAAGAGCACCGCGCCGATCACCAGCGCCAGGAACGCCGCGGCCCCGACGACCGTGGCCGCGGGGTGCTCGTTCATCCAGCCACGCAACGACATCGGAGGCCTTTCCACGCGGCGCGATGGGAGCACGGCGGGGTGACGCCGGTTTGCTCGCGGCGCTCAGCCGACGGCGGAACCCGCTGGGCTCGCCACCGTTTGTTTGTTCGCCGGGGCGAGCCAACCGCGGGACCAGCTTACTTCGGAAAGCACTCGGTCGCCGGCTTGCCGTCGGGGCATCGGCTCTGGCGCGCCAAGACGATCAACGCGCCCTCATGCGAGTTGGCCGTCACCCACGTGATGGGCTTGTCGGGCTTCGCGACTTGGTGCCCCTCGTCGATGCGGCGCTGATAGTCTTCCAGTGATCCGGGTGCGCCGGTGGAGGTCGGCTGGCCGTTCTCGAACTTCTCGAGGTCCGCCGCGGCGACCTTGGCGTCCTCGGAGCTGGTTTCGAGGTAGCCGATGAATCGATCGGCTTCCTTGCTGCAGCTGCTGCACGTGTAGACGTAGGCGCGCACGCCCACGGGGGAGCCGTCGACCGTCTTGCCCGAGGGCGCGGGGACGGGCGGGACCTGGCTGATCGGACCCTCGAAAGGGAGCCCGGTTTCGAGATCGTAGAAATAGGCCTTGGTGGGAATCCGAGTCCCTCCAGGCTGGCTCTGGTAGTAGAGCCAGCCCAGCGAACCCGCCAAAACGACGACGACCGCCGCCGTTGCGGCGGCTCTGTGTTGCTCCAGCCACTCACGAGCTGCCATCCATTGCCTTTCTGGTTGATTGTAGCGGCTCGGACCTCGCGGGCCGACCCTACCGTGCGGATGTGCCGCCGCGCCGGGCGGATTGCTCGGCATTTAACTCGACGCGACCCGAAACGGCAAGGTTCTTCCCACCCACCGACATTTATCCCCAGAAGAACGCCGCTTCGAGACGCCGACGTTCCCGGTTTGGTGGACTTGCCAAGAAGGCGATTGATGTTTAGTTTCAAATAGAATTGACATTGGTGGGATCGCGGGGTTACCCTGCCAACTGTTCACGTCCCGTGAGGCTTGGCGGAGAGCTTCCGCGGTTTTCCGGAGGCCGGGTCGGTTCGGCTTCATCTCGGCGCGCGTTGCGCCGAGCTTTTCCAACCTCTCTTTCGGAGTGCCCCATGCCAGCTTGCCGGCGTCGAGGAAAGTCTTCTGGCTTCACGTTGATCGAGTTGCTCGTCGTCATTTCCATCATCGCGCTGCTGATCTCGCTGCTGCTGCCTTCGCTCGGCGCGGCCCGAGACGCGGCGATCACCACGCAATGCCTGGCCAATCAGCACCAGCTCGGCATCGGCTTCGCCGGGTACCAGAGCGAATACGGCCAGCTGCCCGGCCTGCACCGGCAAGAGGCATGGGTGACCTCTCGGCCTTGGGGCGTCGGCATCAGCACGAGCGACGGCAGCCCCTCCGCTTGGTCATCCATCGACAACGCCTACATCCCGTGGGTCGTGGGTCAGCCCAGTTCGGCGGGAGCGGGGCGTCCGTCGTGGTACTCGGGCATCGGCTACGTCTACCCCTTCCTGACCAAGAGCCCCGACCTCTCCACCGCGAACACCGACGGCGCCGCCAAGGCGTTTTACTGCCCCGCCACCGTGGCCAGCTTCCAGCCGACGAACAACGGCTGGCCTCGGCCCACCGTCGGCGGTGATCCCGCGCCGAGGCCCGCGTCCGCTTATGACACCTGGACCGGGAACGACTTCCTGACCGAGCACAAGTTCGGCGTGACCAACGCGGCCAGCGGCACCCTGATCACGTACTACTACCGCGGCGCCGCGTACGAGATCGACACGGGCCTGCCCGACACCGACACGCTGTGGTCCACCGGTGGCGGCACCTACACTGGGAACTGGGTCAACAAGGACGGCAAGCCCCAGCGCCCCGACAGCCCCTACGTTAGCGACAAGCCGATCCTCACGTGCTACTGGGTCGGGTACACGAACGCGGCAGCGGGGTCCACGATCCCCTATCTGAACAACATCCCCCACAAGGGCAAGACCACCAGCCTGCTCTGGAGCGACGGCAGCTCCAAGAGCTTTCCAGCACATTGGGATCCTAAGCTTAGAATTCCACGTGGACAAGTTGTCGCG
>JADMIO011124244.1_pt1 | contig 11177 bp, 11 predicted proteins | sample 8958161 | NCBI WGS metagenome assembly JADMIO01 (sample SAMN16585339, study PRJNA669376) | soil metagenome | isolation source: Crop rotation soil | place: USA: Cullars Rotation, Alabama | collected 2011 | reverse complement strand
GCGACAACTTGTCCACGTGGAATTCTAAGCTTAGGATCCCAATGTGCTGGAAAGGCTGCTGCGGGCCGACCCTGCGCTCATCCCGACAGCCGTGGAAGAGATGCTGCGGTGGGCGACACCGGTCAAGAACATGAACCGAACGGCAACGTGTGACGTCGAGCTGTGCGGGCAGCAGATCCGCGAGGGCGACCGGATGCTGTTGCTGTACCCCTCGGCGAACCGGGACGAGGCGGTGTTCACCGACCCTTACCGCTTCGACGTGCGCCGCGACCCGAATCCGCATGTGGCCTTCGGGGCCTACGGGCGGCACCACTGCCTGGGAGCCCCCTTGGCCCGGCTCGAGCTGCGCATCCTCTTCGAAGAGCTCCTGGCTCGGTTCACCGACATCGAGTTGGTGGACGACGAGGCACCTCCCCGACTGCGGCGAGGCAACTTCGTCGTCGGGATCGAGACGCTGCCCATCCGCTTCCGCCGCGCCTGACCGAACTCGGAACCTCTGTTGGGCGACGGCGCGCGCTGCGGCGGCCGCGGCTGGGGTGGGCGAGTCGGCTACCTCGCCGGCCCAGGCCAGGGCGACCTGTACGGTCCCGTTCACCGGTCGTCTCGAGTTGCTCTTCGACGACGAGATGGAACGGCAGGTCACCGTGCTGGCCGGTACGCGGCTGACCCGGGCCCCTGGGAAGCCCAGTGTTCTCCTGCCCAGCATGCTGGACGTTGGACTCCCACAACACGTGGACCACTCCGAGGGGCCCAGGTCAGATGTCACCTTCGCCGACGCGCTCGAAGACGCCCACAGAGGCATCGACGCCGCCTACCACGCCAAGTACGACCGCTACGGCCTCCGCATCGTCGGAAGCGTCGTCGGCCCCACCGCCCACAACGTCACCAATCCGTAGGGCGTCAGCCGCACCCAGTACGACGGCCCAAAGAGCTGCGGGTACTGCGGCGCGACTCGTGGGGCCGGGGCGGCCCTCAGCCTCTTGTGGTGATGGGGAGCCCGAGGGCGCGGGCGATCACGATGCGCTGGACCTCGCTGGTGCCTTCACCGATCTCGAGGACCTTGGCGTCGCGGTAGAAGCGGGCCACCGGCGATTCGTCCATGAACCCGGCCCCGCCGAAGATCTGGGTGGCCGTGCGCGTCGCGGAGACCGCCGCTTCGGTCGAGTACAGCTTGGCCATCGCCGCCGCCGAGGCGAACGGGCGCCCCTGGTCCTTCAACCACGCCGCCTTGTAGGTGAGGAGGCGGGCGTTCTCGACGGCCACCGCGAGGTCGGACAGCGCGAACGCGACGGCCTGGAAGCGCCCGATGGGCCCCCCGAAGGCCGTGCGGGCTTTGGCGTACTCGAGCGCGTGGTCGAGGCAGGCCTGGGCGAGGCCGACGGCGAGGGCGGAGATGGCGACGCGGCCGTCGTCCAAGATGGCGAGGAAGCTGCGGAAGCCGGCGCCGCGGGGGCCGAGGAGGTGGTCCTCGGGGACGCCGCAGTCGGCCAGGGTGATGCCGTGGGTGTCCGAGGCGTGCCAGCCGAGCTTGCGGTAGCTCGGTTCGATGATGAGCCCGGGCGTCCCCGCCGGCACGACGATGGCGGAGATCTCCTCGGGCGCCTCGGCGCCGCCGGTGCGGGCGGTCACGGTGACGACCGACGTGATCGGGGTGCCGGAGTTGGTGATGAAGGCCTTGGAGCCGTCGATCACCCAGTCCCCGCCGTCGAGGCGGGCGCGGGTGCGGGTGGCACCGGCGTCGCTGCCGCCGTCGGGCTCGGTGAGGCCGAAGGCCCCGAGGGTGCGCCCGGCGACCATGTCGGGCAGCCAGCGCTCCTTCTGCTCCTGGGAGCCGAACGAGTGGATCGGGTTGGCGCCGAGCCCGACGCCGGCGGACAGCGTGATGCCGACGCTCTGATCGACGCGGCCGAGCTCTTCGACGGCGATGCACAGTGTCGTGAAGTCGGCCGCCGACCCGCCGAACTCCTCGGGGAAGACGAGGCCGAACCAGCCGAGCCGTCCCATCTCGAGCACGACGTCGAGGGGGAAGATCGCTTCTCGGTCCCATTCCTCGGCGTGGGGCGCCATCTCGTTCACGGCGAAGTCGCGCACCACCTTGCGGAACGCCTCGTGCTCCTCCGAGAAGTCGTGGTTCATAGCCAGTTCTCCATAACTATAGGGTGTGCGCGCCCGGCTGCACCTATCGACAACAACCGACAGAGACATAAGTGGCGGCACTATCCCTGCGTCGTGCGTAGTCCATGCCGTTATACCTTTCGCCGAGGGAGTGGGCCGTCCGTGTGGGCCACGAGGGCGCTTGGATGCCGAACGATCGGCCCGAGGTCCATGACTCAATCCGCGGCCGGTGTGCTGAGCTGCGCAAAGCTTCGGGTTTAGGCCGGAAGCATGACTCGCCAAAGGTGTTACGCGACGTAAGCCCGGCCGACCTGTTCGAGCGTCTGACGTCCTCGGCGTCCTCCATCGAGAGAACGACGACCGCTCGTCGGTGTCCTCGAGCAGCGCGACGACCGCCCGCATGCTCGATGAGCGGTTCGAATCCCGTCGCGCGCGGTACCGCGTGAGCCGGGGCACTGTGTGAGTTATCGAGTCGACGTCATCGGGACGGTGATGTGTCCACGAGCCACGATGTTGCCAGCCGCGTTCTCGGCTCGTACCCGTAGGGCGACATGCTCCCGTGCCTGGGTCCGGTCGGTCGGTTCGGTGCGGTCCAGGTTGACGACAATAACGTCGCCCTCGTAGACGGGTTTGACGAACTCGACGTCGATCGTCGTTGCCGTCAGCGCAGTAGGGCCGAAGGTGCGCTCGACGAGGCTGACGATGAGTGCGTAGGTGTGAAGGCCCCAGGCGACGGTAGCTCGGTAGCCGAGCGAACGGGCTGTTTCGGGGTCGTCGTGGTACGAGGAACGGCCTGGGACCGTGCCATAGCCGGTCGCAGCACCCATTGTCGCGCTGAAGATCCGCAACCGGGTAGCGGTGATCTCGATGGGCTGTGAGGTCCACGACGTCGGGGGTGTCTGGCTGTAGGTCACCGGCTGGTGAACCTTTGGAGCTCGACGGCTTGGATGACGAAGGAGGTGCTGGCGATCGGTTCGCCGCCGTCGGGTTCGATCCGGCCGTCGTAGTGATAGCGACGGTCCGTGCTGACGCTGAGCCGTCCGACGAGCTGAACCACGTCGCCGAGCATGAATGGCCGGTGCAGGTGAAGTTGTTGGTCTGCGTGCACCCAGGCGATGCGAGGTGTGTCTCGTGCCGGTTCGGGCAGCGGGAACGAGTTCCGCAGGGCGCCGAGCATCACGGAGGCGGTGACTCCCGGGTGGACCGTGGGGCGGTCCGGGTCGCTGATGTCGAACGCCAACAGGAACGCGTCGTGGTCGGCGCGATGGACGCACAGCTCGCCGAGCGGCTCCCAGTCGGTGGTGGTCACTGCGGCCAGGTTGGGCCAGCGTGCCGTCGGTATGTAGGCAGAGCGAACCTTCATCGTAGGATCTGGCGCTTCAGTTTCGTTCATGAGGGGGATTGGTCAACGCGGACCGTGATCGGTCCAGATCGCCGGCCTGACTGCGGAGTGCTTGAGTCGACATCGGGGCGTCCCTTGAGGTCAGCTGAGCGTGAAGGTGGATTTGGAGAGCGCGTCAAGTTCGACTCGTAGTGGGTCGTGCGCGATGTGGGAAGTCTCGTCGAACACCATCACGGTGGGACGCTGAGGGTTGTAGGGCGGCCAATATGGGATGCCGGCATGGTTGGGCTTGCCGGTGCGAGCGAAGGCCAACCAGGTCTCGCTCATCGTGTCGGCGAGGGCGTGGCCCACTGGCTGGTCGCTGTAGGGGGTGGTGTGAGCGTTGTCCATCGTCAACGGGACGCACATGCCGTGCGCTGCGCCGAGCCGGCCGTCTTCGACGGGGCTTTCCCATGCCAGGAGGTAGACGTACACGTCGCCGGCGGCTGCCGCCTGTGCGGCGGCGAGGCTGAGGGTTCCGACGCCGAACATCACGAGGCTCTGGGCCAGCAAGTACCGCTGAGTGTCGGTTGCATGGGGATGCAGTCGCCGGAAGCAGTCGACAGCGGCGTCGACGCTGTCACCAAGTGCTGGACGTAGGCGGCGCCGCAGCCCGTCGTCGTCGAGTTCCGGGGCTCCTTCGAGCGCCCAGAACATCGAGACCTCGTGCCGTGACCAGCCGGTCATCAGCGGCACATGGGAGGCGGCGCCGGCGCGCAGTGCGTCGATGGGATGAACGGGCAGGATGCCGGGATCGAGGACCGGGCCGAGTCCGGTGCTGACACCGGGGCCGAGCACGTCGATCTGGGCGTCCAGGAGCGCCTGTGTTGGGACGTCGACGAGTCGTTCGAGGTGATCGAGCGGCACGCCGACCGCAGCTAGGAGCTGTCCGGTGAGCGCGTTTGCGGCCTCACGTGTGCGCGCCCGCAGGGCGGGACCGCTCTGCACGATGGCCCGCTGGAAGAGGCCGCGGGCGGCCGGCATGGCAAGGAGGGTTGAAACCTTCATCCCACCGCCGGATTCACCGAAGATCGTGACGTTGTCAGGGTCGCCGCCGAAGGCGCCGATGTTGTCGCGAACCCATTCGAGGGCGGCGACGAGGTCGAGCATGCCGGCGTTGCCTGAGCCGGCCCACCTGTCGCCGCCGACGCCGTCGAGGTGGAGGAAGCCCAGCACGCCAAGGCGATGGTTAACGGTGACGACCACGACGTCACCGCGGCGAGCCAGATTGGTGCCGTCGTGCCAGGTCCACGATCCCGATCCCATCGAGTAGCCGCCGCCGTGGATGCGCACCATGACCGGTCGTCGGCCGGCATCGCCTACGGCCGGCGTCCACACGTTCAGCGCCAGGCAGTCCTCGTCCTGCCGCTGCTCGGTCAACGGCATGCCGAACACGTCCGCAGCGGCCTGGCGGATGTCGAGTGCCGGCCCGCCGGGACGCGATCCGAGTCCTTGCGGGCACGACGGTGCATACGTGATGGCCTCTCGGATCTCGATCCAGGGCTGGACCGGCTGTGGTGGCCGGAAGCGGTTCGCTCCTGTCGGCGCTGCTGCATAGGGGATGCCGCGGAAGACGTGGATGCCATCGTTGATCTCGCCGGCGATCGGGCCGGAGGCCGTCGTGACCCGGGTGCTCATGCCGTGTGCGGCGTGGTCGCGGCGAAGGCGTGGTCAGCGGCAGTGCGGCCACGGGCGCGCAGCGCAGCTTCGTCACCGGGCAGCACGAGTTCGACGTCCACGAGCCGGTCTACAGCGGCGTCCCAGGCCTGCACGTAGCCGTCCGCCGTGCCGTAGAGCTCGACGAGCAGCGTCGTGGGGAATGGCTTGGAGGCGCCGGCCAGCGCGGCGAGCGGGCTGTCGGTGTTGGTGCCGAGGTGAGTTGCCGTCGGCGCCTCCAGGTCTGGGAGGCGCACGCCGCCGACGGCGTTGCCGTGCTGATCGCGCACGATCCGTCCGGGTGCGCCGGGCTCGACATCAATCGGCGGGAGCACACGCGGCGGTCGACCGCTGTCGACCCAGTCGACGAGGCGCCGGAGCGCAGCGTCGCGGACATAGGCCCAAGAGACTTGGTTCTGTTCCGGTCCGACCGGCAGGGCGCCAGCGATCCCGTCACGTTCGAATATGGCTTCGCGCTCCGCGCGGGCGTCCCCGCTCGCGTGCGCGGTGCCGGCCATCTCCCAGAACCGGAACGAGTCGGTGTCGGGCTGACGCACGACGTAGTTGTGCATCGTTTCGCTCTCTGTGCACAACACGAGGATCGGCACGTCGCCCTCGTCCCGGATCTGGGAGCTGTTCGCGAACCAGCCGTCGCCGAGCGGCGCCATGCTTGGAACCAACGCCTCGTCGGGCGGGTACGGGCAGATCCCCCAGTGGATCGACGGGAAGAACCCGTCGTACACACGATCTCGTCGGTGGGCGATGTTCAGGTAGGACCCGAGCCGCATCGCGGACTGCGACGCCCCGATCGCCAACACCGTTCTCGGCTCAAGTCCGCCGAGGGGATCGACCGGTGCCGTCGGTCGACCCGCCGACACCGCCCGGCCGGCCTGGCTAAAGATGTCGTAGCTGAACGCATCGCCGGGATGGGACAGGCTGCCGTAGCGTTCCGGATCCCACACCGGAAGGCCCTGGGTCGTCGGCAACACACCGGCGACACCTTCCTGGCCTTCGACTGCGACCCGCTGTGCGGTGACGCCGACCCACACGAACCCGGCCTCGAGATCGGCCATCGAGGGGGCCCCGAGGTCGTAGCCGATCGTGACGTTTTGCCAGTTGACCAAGACCACACCGTTGAACCGCGCGGCGTCAGCCGGGCGGACCACGTACATCCGCACCCGGTACTGCGCAGAGCCGTCCTCCTCGGTGTCCCACCGGCCGTCGCGGCCGGCAGTCGATCCCTCCACCAGCCGATATGACACCGCGACACCCTCCAGCAGGAACTCCTCAACGACGAAACCAGCCCCCGCCAGATCGTCGGCTGGGCTGCCGAATGCCCACCCCCGACCACCCGTCACCGGCCCGGAGACCGCAGCAACACGAACCTCTGCCATCACTGGCCACCCCTCCCATCGCACTCTTGCGCCTGTCCCCCCTAGGGCCCGACGCCGGCTATTGTAGCGCTTGCACCATTTCCGCTCAACTAACGGCAGCACGACATGGCGGGGTGGTATAGGTCTGTGACCATGGACGCCGTGCCTGTGGACGCCGCCACCCCTGACTCGGTCGGGCGCGCACGTCGACGGGGGCGCCCTCGCAATGCGGACGGCCTGGACACCAGAGTGACGATCCTCGACGCTGCAATCGCGGAGTTCGCTCAACACGGACTCGCTGCAACGACACGTGCGATCTGCGAAGGGGCCGGCGTGGGGTCATCCACCGTGTATCACCACTTCGGTTCCAAGCGTGCGCTCTACGCCGACGCTTACCGCCATGCGATTCGCGTCGCCTTCGACCGATACGAGTGTGCGGTAGCGGGGGTTGACACTCTTCGTGAGGAGCTCCACGCTTTGCTCGAGGCGGCGCTGTCGATTCTGCGGGAGCGACCTGAGATCACAGCTCTCGCCATTCGAGCCCAAGCAGATCTCAGTCTCGAGGAGCTCGCCTCGGCTCATCTGCGTGCCGCCGACCATTTTGTGCCCGGCATGGCCAAGCGCGGCATCGAACGGGGCGAGTTGAGCTCGGACGACGCGCGACTGTTCGAACATGTCGTCGCTGGATTGCTGTGGGGGCTGTCGTTTGTAGGTCGCAACGAGTCCGCCCAGCGTTCGTTTGTCTCCGGCTTCGAGCGACTCATCGACGGGACTCTGTTTCAGAACGGGGCCCGTGGCGCGCCGTGAGCTGCGAGCGGCGGGCATCGTCGACTCCAGCCGGGGCGTCGCGCCGGTCGACAACGCAGCGAGCCCGTCGGCGATCTGGCTCGTGACGATCCTCGGTGCCATGACCTGGCGCCCTACGGTGTCGGTAACGCAGCTCGCCGGCGACGGCCTTGCGTGTCACGCGTGATCCGCGCCATCGGGTCTGGCGTGCCGAAGGACTTCAACCGGCTTGAAGCCGATCCCGGCGAGTCCGCTCTGCCAAGCTGCTTCATCATGGCGCGCCGCTAGGACACGTGAAATCGACCGGCTCAGCGGACATCCGACGGAGTCGGGTGTGGCGTCCAGCCATCTGTGTAGCCGGTGAGGCCCGTCGGCGCATGTGGGCCGAGGTGGTAGTTCTCGAGGATCCCGACGCCGTGTTCGCCGCCGGCGGTCGCTGTGACGAGTGATTGAATGTGCATGTTGTTCACGGCGGTCGGGTCGAACTCGCTTACGTGGCGGGTTTCACGACCGACTTCCAGTTCTCCGTGGCTGGTGCCGTGGCGCCATGTCGGGTGGTCGTAGCCGATCCCGTTCATCCGGAACGTGGCGATGCGATCGATGGCGAGTTCGACCGGGCCGCCGACGGGGTCATCGAGTGAGAAGACGGCTCGTTGGGCTTCGCGTGTTCCGGGGATCCACTCGACGTCGTAGGTGAAGCCGGGCTTCAGCCGGCGTACGGCGGGCGTGTCCCGGTTGGAGCGTTGTGTGTGGGGAACGTGGAAAGCCATCTCGACCCATCGGGAACCCGTGGGCCGTTCGCGTAGTCCGACGTGGAGGCAGTGGTGTTCGAAGTGGATCGGGGCCCACAGCCAGAACATCGTCGGTCGGCCTGCGGTGGGCCGGTTCGTTGTGACTGGCTCGCCGATCGGGCGGTAGCCCCAGGAGCGGTCCCTGGTCCCGACCGTGTCGGTTGGGCTCAGTTCGATCGTTCGGTCATCGATCCAGATGGTTCCGGACCAGGTTCCGAACTGGGTAAGCCGTGTGTGATCGGTGGCGAGGATGCCGTCGCGTGTCACGTATCGCTGGCGGGGCTCCTCGAGCGCGATGGTCGACGCGTCGAACGTCAGGTCTGCGCCGAGACCTGTCGCAGAACGGTCGATGCACAAGCGAAGCGACTCGAGCGGTACGAGGACGTCGAGTTCCACGGGGCCAATGCGTGTGGCCCGGTTCAATGGCATGCGCCCGGAGGCGAACACGGAGTGCTGCGTGCCGTCGACGAGCACGCTGAAGGCGGCGTCGATCACCCCACGCACGGGGTAGTGGCCCATGGCTGCGGCGACGAAGACTTCGTTGTCTCGTGTCTGCCCATTGAAGAAGTAGCGGTCGTAGAAGTTCGGATCGCCGTTCAGCGGGTGTGCCAGCGGGTCCGCCGAGGAATGGATCGGGTAGTCGTCGAACGGGGTCAGCATGACTCGCTCCTCTCGCCGCCGCGGCGGTCACCTGCGGCTGTAGTGGTCACGGCAGGAACTCGAGGGCGTCGAGGTCGAGGACTTGGGCGGTGTGGCGTTCGAGCATGGCGCCGAACATGCGGTCACCGCGGGGTGTGGCACCGACGCGGCCGCTGGCGGCGACGGCCATGAGAATGCCGCTGAACGCCATCCGGCGGTATTCGGTCCATGCCCGTTCGGCCTCCCAGCCGGTGATGCCGGCGGCGGCGAGGTCGTCGACGTGCTCGTTGACGAGGTCGCGTTCGACGGCGCGACGGTGCTCGGGCTCGACGGAGGTGCCGATGAGGTAGGCGAGGTCCCAGCCGGGGGATCCCCAGCCGACGGTCTGCCAGTCGACGACCCAGATCCGTTCGTCGGCGAACAGGAAGTTGTCGAGGCGGTAGTCGAGGTGGACGAGGGTGAACGGCTCGGCCGCCGACGCCGTCCAGTCGCTCACGGAGGGAGCGAAGCGCGTGACGACCTCGCGTTGAGCGGAGCTCAACCCGGTGCCCACGCGGTCCTGCACCAACGTCCACGCCTTGTGGAACCGGTCCTGGAGGGCGGGCATTGGGCGGCCGGTCCACTGGGTGAGCCAGCGCTGGTTGCCGAGCTTGTCGTCGTCCCAATGCGGGACCTGGAGGCCGACCAACGATCGGCGGGCGAGGTCGAGCTGAGCATCGTCGGCGCCGGCAACCTGGTCGCCCTGGGTGGCTTGCGCCAGGTCTTCGAGCAGCAGACCCTGCGGTTCACCGTCGATTTCGACGATCCCGAGGAACCGGGGTAACGGGATCGCGAGGGTTGGCGCCACGTCGGTGTAGAACCGGCATTCCCGCTCGTAGGACCCGTTGGTCCGTGCAGCGCTCGCTGACTCCTCGTCCGCGGCGGGGAGCTTGGCGATCAAGGTTACGGGCCCGGCCGAGAGGGGCTGGTATCGCGGGGCGACGCGGTACGTGTCGGCCATCTGGCCGGTACCGACGGGCTGCACCGTCAGGTCGGTTACCTCGGCGTCCGGCGACAGGGTTCCGGAGGCATGCATCGCGGTAGTGAGAGCGCGTGCGGTCAGCGGTGACGAGCCGGCCGGGTGCTCAGACACTGTCGAGGACCTCGTCGACGACGGCCCAGTTGGTCTGGGTGGCGGCCGCGTCGGCGACGATCACGCTGCCGTTCATCATCCGTGCCGCGGGCGAACACAGGAACAGGATGATCGCCGCCATGTCCTCGGGGTCGGCGTAGCGCGACCGGGCGGGTTGGGCCCGCCACTCGTCTTCGGTGAACCCGTAGTTCGCCGCGGCGGCCGGGCTGACGGTGACGCCGGGGGCAAGGGCGTTGATCGTGACGTTGTGTGGCTCGAGGTAGGGAGCCAGGCTCCTGGTGAGGTTGACGACACCGGCGCGCGCTGCGCCAGAGTGGGCGAACATCGGCGCACCACGCTCGAAGCAGTAGATGTGCACGATGTTGACGATGGACCCGCTCCCCCGCTCCATCAGGTGTGGCATGAACCGTGAGCACATATTCCACGTGCCGTTGAGGTTGAGATCGACGACGGAGCGCCAACCGTTGTCGCTGATCGCGAACGGGCTCGCCTGGAACTGGCCGCCGGCGTTGTTGATCACATAGTCGACGGCGCCGAAGCGTTCCAGCGCGTGATCACGGAGACGGTCGACGGATTCGGTGTCACGGATGTTGACGTCGACCTGAAGGCATTCGACGCCGAGGGCTTCGATCTCCTCGGCGGCGTCGTTGAGCTCGGCGGGTTCGTTGCTGGCGATGACGACGTTGCCGCCGTGGCGCGCGAAGCCCAACGCGGTGGCCTTGCCCATTCCTCGGCCCCCTCCGGTGACCAGTGCCGTGGTGCCCGCGAACAGGCTCGGTGCGAACACTGCGAGCGGGTCGGGTTGTCGTTCTTGCATGCAGACGTCTCCTGTGATCGCCGATCACCCTGGCGGGAGCCGGGCGTGGGTCTGGTGAGTGCGCACTGGTGCGAGCGGCGTCTACTCGGGCGCGTCGAGAGTGAACTGTTCGCGCAGCAGTCGTTTGAGGATCTGCCGGTGGGGTTGCGCGGGATACTGTCGGTGAACACGACCGTGCGGGACTGCTTGTAGCGGGCGGGGCGCCCGGCGCAATGCTCGAGAACCGACTGTTCGTCGAGGTCTGGTCGGGCCGCGACGACGACGGCGAGCGGTGATTCGCCCCAGCGCGCCGATGGCATGCTCATCACGGCGGCGTCGGCGATGTCGGGATGGGTGAGGAGCAGGTCTTCGATCTCGGCCGGGTAGACGTTCTCGCCGCCAGAGATGATCATGTCCTTGATGCGGTCGCGGATGAAGATGTACACGTCGGCGTCGCGCACGGCGACGTCGCCGGTGGACAGCCAGCCGTCGCGGATGGTGGCGGCGG
>JADMIO011331891.1_pt1 | contig 11179 bp, 7 predicted proteins | sample 8958161 | NCBI WGS metagenome assembly JADMIO01 (sample SAMN16585339, study PRJNA669376) | soil metagenome | isolation source: Crop rotation soil | place: USA: Cullars Rotation, Alabama | collected 2011 | reverse complement strand
CGTAGGTTACTTTACAAGTCGATTTCGAGTTTTGAAGTTGTGTCCACCTCCCTTTCGCGAGTCGGGGAGTTCTTGTTCAACAGAGACCATGCCAACAGAACAGCTAAAGGCCATAATATTGCAATGCTCCAGAACAAAACAGAAATACCGGACTTTGATGACATACGTTCGGTGGCTGACAACTCAGTTTCGACAGGCTTTTGCACATTCCTTTGCAACGAAACCTGCGTATTTGTTGAAGGAGCCTTTCGCTCGTTCGCGTTTTGCAAAATTGGTTCAATTGGCGATACGACGTCGTAAGTTTCAAAATCGGAAGGCAGCGGCGTTTGTCGCTGTCTCAAATCCTCCGTCGATGTTTTGGGCGTCCTCGACAACTCAACGGTTGCCAGCAAGTCGGTTTGAAGCGTTTCCGCTTCGAGAATTCCTTGGCCGGTTCGCGCGAAGTCGATGCGTTGCGATGTCTGATCGAGTTGGCGCGATGCCGTCAAATCAATAATAGTTGCAGAAGGGGACTCTTGTGCAGTTCGGACAGCATCCGTTCCTGCACTTACGACACGCCAATTACATGAAGTCCCAGCAGGTGTTGACGAGTAGTGTGTCGCAAATGTCACCTGCCAGCGCATTGCGTGCGGAAGCAATGCAATTGCTTCCTCGATAAGTCGAAGTGAATCCGTTCCTCGCGGGACGATTATATAAGTGGTCTGGTGCGGTCGATCAATAAATGCATCTGCAAGAACGCCCGCCCATCCCGCATCGCCCGATACCTGCTCCCAGTAGTCGCATTGTGACGGCGGACGATCTCCAACTGGCAGGTTGCGCGGTTGCCGATACATCGGCTCAGAAGTCCAGTCTGCTTCGACGACTCCTGGCTGTCTGAGCATCCAGGCTGGCCCCGCCCCTGCGCGATCCGTATCGTTCAAAACCCAGTGATGTCCAACGATCTTCACTCGCTTCGTATAGCTTCGTCCTGCGACGCCGACTCGAGAGATAACACACCGTTCTACGCCGCCGACCATAACGCGGTAGTGCCCGAATGATGGAGGATTTTCAGAATCCCTGAAATCGGAAAGTACCAAGTAGACGTTAAGTTTTTCGACGCGGTCACAAAGGCTCGACGGAATGCGCTGTGTAGCAGCCGCGAGGCAAAAGCCTTGCGATCCCGGAATCAGTCCACGTGGCAAAGAGGTGTATATAAGTTCATTGGGCATAGCCATTCGCTTTCAGCGCATAGCCGGCAGCAAACCACCCTTGCAGCCCAACGAATACAACATGGGTGCAGTTATCCACATTGAATTGAGTTTCTTCTTCCGAAAACCCAGATGCCCATTTTCAGGATCGACTTCGGGAGCACAACCAGTTGCGCTGGTGGGAATAAAGCGGACGTCAGGATCGAAATTCTTAGCACTCGCGACAAATTCTGGAACATGTTTCTCCAGAAGATCTCTTAGCGCGACCGACACTTTGTCAATTCGTGAAACGTCGACAACGCATTTCTGGCTGGTGGGATCATCTTTCACCGGATCGGTTGTGAAATCGAAACTGAGCATGTGTTTCCACAAATCCAACTTCGGGACGATCACAACAAGTGGCGGCCGTGCGCTTCGATGCCTGAAATTCGCGATTCGCGTCGCTGCTCCATTGAGAATTGTTTCCTGACGCGAATTCGCCTCTACATGAAGGGCGTTGCGCTTGGAGCCCATAGCCTTCCTGAATCGCTCATCGAGAGTGGGATCAAACAGGAACCAGATGACGTTGGCTTTTGACAGGTGGTTTATCGACGGGGTCTTGTCTGGATCTGTCGACGGGTTGAAGTGCTCGCCAGCATTATCATAAAGACATAAGAGCCTTGGCGAAAATGGCTCCTTGGTAAAGGCGTTTTGAGAGACGTTGAAGAGCAATGGCCTAGAAAGAATTATCGGATGCGCGCCCAGATTTACGGTGTTGTAACCAGCACCCTCAAGTTGGGTGTTCAGAATTCTGACGATCGAATCGCCGTCTGAACCCGAAAACAGAATTCGTTCGTTTTCGATCAGCAGGCGATTCGAAACTGTGTCGGCGTCGACGAAGAGGAGACCAAAATTCTGAGGAAATTGGCGCCTTAAACTCCATGTCATTGATGCCAGGAAATAAGATTTTCCCGCATTGGTCTCTCCGACGACAGAAATGAAATAAGGCTCATACTCCAGAACGGACCGAACCACAGGCAGATGGCAATGCGGGCATGCCATTCCTGTGCATTCCATCCCATTCAGATCAATCGCGTTGCCGGCAACGTTAAAGCGAGTTGGCGAAAATCGCTTCTGCACATCCGGGCCAAGTACATCATCGCCGAGCAATTCTACATGTCGAGAGATCCAGAGTACTTCCTCAGGTTGAAAAGTCTGCCAGCAATGCGGGCAGATCGATTCTTGACGCAACTGCCATCGCTCATCGGCATAAATGTCGAGCAGTCCATCTTTCTTTCGATGATTTGCGATAGCACGGCCCCAAGCTGAGTCGCCGCTTATTTCACAATAGTGACATACGTGGCGGTCTACCGGGCCGTCACGCGTGTCATCCTTCGGAGGCGTAAGCGTAAAATAGGTGCGATTTCGCGGAACACGTTGAAGATCACGGCCACACTTACGGCAGTATTTCCCATCAGTCGGCATCGTATCTTCCCATGCGAATCTTCCTTGAAGTGTGCGATCACAACTTAAATTGCAAATCACGATCGCAATTTTCGATATCCTAACATTCTGCATCGTGGCTCTCAAGCCGCAGAAGGCTACTTTACGACACGTCTGCACCTGTCGCTTGTTCATAAGGCTGCACCAGCCAATCCTACAGCGCCGCACAACACGGCCGCGATGGCAATGAACCCGATGCCGACGAGAACTGCATTGCCTGACGCAGAGGCGAGCACGAGATCAGCCGCCAATCATCCACGACACTCTAGACGCTCGAATTTCCCCTCGCGTATTTCGCCTATCGAACAAAAGACGTCTGAACTCGAAAATGTCGATGCACATCTTGTTGGGTCAACAAAATCGACCTGGATCAATTTTCCATCTACCAATGCAACGTCGCGTCCGTCATCGTGAGCACGTCACGCGTGATTCGCTTTGAGGCAAAGGGGGTTGGTGCCTTCCATGCGAGTATTGAATCGCCGTAGCGTTGTGCGAGCAGGAGAAGATCGCTAAAGCCGACGAAGCCATCGGATGAATAGTCGAAGTTGCCCTGACTGAATGTGCGATTGGATTGACCGTAGTTCTGCGCCAGGATGAGCAAGTCGGAGAAGTTGACTACTCGGTCGCGATTGGCGTCGCCCGCCAGCACATGGAAGTCAAACGCGAACGCTTCTGCGCCGACGTTTCCGGCAGCATCCTCAATGGAACCAGACGGCAGTGAGAGATGATATGCCCCATCGGGCAAAATCGCGCCGTTGAATCCGTCAAATGTGAGCGTGGCGCGTCGCGCTTGGGAGTCGTACAGTAAGGTGATGGACGAGGACGGAACTGGGCTACCAGTGGTCGTGTTGGTAAGAAGCAGATCGCTTGGATCGAGCGACCCAAGTATGTCCTCGCTGAAATCCAAAATCACTGCGTGTCGCGTTGACCATTCAAATGAACCTTGACTCACGCTGGGCGCTTGGCGGTCCGGCATCTGCAATCGTGCGACGTAGGCCGCAGTTGACGCCATGGTAGTGGTCTTTTCACCGCCAGAAACCCATCCACCAGAAGTAGACCCTGCCATGAAGAGCGAGTCGTCGCTTGTCAGCACGATTCCTTCCGTACTGTCGTATTCATCGCCGCCGATGTAAGTGCCCCACACCGGCTGGCCGTTCGCGTCCACCTCAATCGTGAATGCGTCGGTCGCGCCGCGGTGTGCATTGTCGAAGGGGAAGTTTGCCCAGGCCGATGACTCCGTTATGCCTCCGATTATGACGCCCCCGTTGGGAGCGAGAGTAGCATCGCGGGGCATGTCTGCAGCCGCGCCACCGTAACGGTTGAGCCATGATAGTGAGCCATTCGACATAAACTTCGCAACGAAGACGTCGTTTGCCGTAGATGTCGAACTTGTGTTCGACCAATCTGCTGTTGACGTTCGCCCGACCACGATGACTTGGTCTGCCGCGTCCACCAGGATCGACCTGACGTCCTCGTGCCACGCTCCGCCAAGATACGTCGACCATGAAGGAGTGCCATCAGGAAAGAGCTTTGCAACGTATGCATCATTCCTGCCGTTGTGGGTGGTGTCGTGACCGCCTGATGCAAGGCCGATCGTTTGCGTGCTGCCACCAAGGTAAATGGAGCCGTCGCTTGCGATCGACAACGCCAGAAGGTCCACGGTCGGGGGAATGTTGCCCACGATGGGACTTGCAACGCCGAATCGGTTGACAAACAGTGCACCGCCAATTGCAGTAGTCATCACGCCATCCGCCGTCGGCACAAGGGCGGTGCCTCTTATCCCGACGCCCCCCAATGACCAAAGGTGAGAGCCGCTCGGCGAGAACGCCACAAGTTCACCGCCGTTGAAAATGGTGTAGACCGTCCCATCTGCACCAACTGCGACTCTGGTCATCTGTTCTGGTCCGGTTCCGCCCCAATAAGTGGACCATAGCATATGACCTTCACGATCGAACTTGGCGAGGAATCCGTCGCCGTTACCTCCGTATACCGTATCGTGGCCGCCTACAGCCCAGGAATCATTTATGATGTTCGTCTGGCCAACAACATAGGCATTCCCATTAACATCCGTTGCAACGTCGAACGCTTGATCGACAAAATCGCCGCCCACGTATGTAGACCACGCATGGCGCGGCGAACCCGCGCCTGGCAACTCATTATCAATGATAGTCGCCGTCGCGGTTGCATCGCCAAGGGTCGCGCCGACAGGGTTGCTCAGCGTAAGAAAAAATGTTTCGTTACCCTCTGTCAGGTCATCTCCTTCGATAATAATCCGAATCTCGGCGGTGCTCATGCTCGCACCGACGGTGAACGATCCATAGACGTTCTGGAAATCGAGTCCTCCGGTTGCCGAGCCCGCGGAAAGCGTGTAACTCGCGCCCCAGTTGGCGGGCGTGCCCCCCGCAACGGAGACGGTGAACACCGCCTCGGCATCCCAGAAGTTCCCCTCGATGACAGTGGTGTCCGCGACGCTGATCGTCCGCTCTGGCGGAAGGACTGTGGTCTCGTGGACCGTCAGGCTATCACTGTCTAATCCCGATCCCCGGTTACGGTTGTTTAACTCGTTTGACTCAACAATTTGAGCGCTGGAGTCGACGATCATGCCGATCCAGTATTCGCCGTCGCCTTCCCAAAAGTCATCGCCGCGCGATGGGAGCGTGAGCGATTTCGACAAAGTTGATGTGAGGGTATCAGCGGCCAACGCGCCAATCGCTGATGTGCCCAACAGGTAGTCGCTCGTACTAATGGTATCGTTATCACTGAGATAGAAAGCTACGTTAAACGCGCCACTGTTCCCGAAACCAATATTGGCAACTTTATACTCAGCGGTGACGGTCTCTCCGGCGTCACGTGAACTTGAAGTCAAGTGAAAGTACTGACCTCTGAGGTCCGGCAAACTGCCACTGGTGTTTCCTACAGTCAAGACAAAGTTCGTTCCGGTCTGAAGACCGCCGGCGTCTGTTACTGACACAGTCATCGTCGTTGCGCCTGTGTTCCCTGTAACGGGTGTGATTGTGATCGTTCGGTTCGACCCATTGCCGCCAAACGAGACGTTCTGTAACGGGACGAGCGTTGTGTTCGATGAGCCAAATCCCAGCAACAGTGAATTCGCTGGCGTTTCGGCATCTGAGATCGTGAATGGAATTGTGATGGGCGTGCTTGTGGGCGTCTGGTAGTCAGGGAAGCTCGAAATAGTCGGGGGCGCGTTGACCGTTGACGAAGTGACCGTGAATGATCGGGAAGCGGCCGCGTTGCCATTGCCCGCGTTATCCGCCCAAGTATTCGCGAGGAAGGCAACATTCACTTGCCCTATGCCGAATGCGCCAGTGAATGAGTAGCGATACTTACCGTTGACAAGCGCAGGTGCGCCCGACATCTGAACTGTTCCCACCGCGCCCGACAGGCTGAACTCAGCCGGAGCATCGGACACCGTGGAAGCGTTCAATCCGCTGCCGCCAAGATCCGAGTACGACACCTCGATATAGTGCGCGCCGTTGATCGTAGCCTGCGAGATGTAGGCACCATTTGTCGGGAACGCGAGCGATGCAGTCGGCGGCGTCGCATCACCTCCGGGCGAAGCTGTAACGCCAAAGTAAAACGAGGTTTGATCTCGAACGCTGAATGATGCGACATTTGAGGAGCTTCCGCCTTCAACTTTTACGTCAACCCGATACGCCCCCAATGGGATCGCTGAAAGCGGCAAACTGATATCGTTATGAGATGGATTGTCGTTCCATGTAAACTCTGCCAAGGTATCAACGCCGGAAGTTAACGTCTGTACTAATTGACCATCGCTTGCCCGTCGGATCTCTGCACGCGTCCGCGCATATAACGTCTGTCCCGGAAGCGCGTAGTTACTATAAGATGCCTCTAGGTGAAGCGTGTCAGCATTCGTCGCGTTATACCCATAGTTTACATAAGCATTGTCACTGTCGGCGCTATACCAATTTGAAGATGATGTCGCATATCGATAACCGCCTTCATACGGTGCAGATCCATCCCACACGAATTCCAATTTACGTTCGACGTTTCCCACAGAATTATCAAACCAAAGGTTATGTGGTTGAACTTGAACTGAAAGCGTCGACGAAACATCAGTGAACGCGCCATCTCTTGCATGGATCGACCATACGCCTGTCTGCCCAGACCAGAACCAATACAGATCAAGACGCGAACGAAATTCAGTCCAGGTAAAGACGTGCTGAACAACCTCGGAGCCACTTCCGGTTAGCGCCCCGGATGGGTCATTGACGAAAACTTGATCACCAATGTAACCCGTGACTACTACTGCGTGGTTCGCCGCGTTTGAGCCTATCCAAATCGGATCACCTGCATCTAATACAGACCGTAGCATGTCCTCCAGAGCCAAGCTGCCATGGAACGTGTCCAGCTGCCAATCATCTCCTGGAGTACCCGAATAGTAAGTTTCCAAATAATTCTCGGTCTCATCCAAATCGTCAGGCGCATCCAAGCCCAGCGTCACTGGTTTATCAAAGTCTGCGGCCACCTGCCATGGTTTTCGATCGTACCCATAATACTCCAGCATCATGGATAGCGACGCGAAGCCGCACCACCCAGTACCGTCTTGATTGTAATAGGGAACCTCAAGCGGTGAAGTCAACAGCGTGCGCTGTTCTAGCGACTCGGCGAGGGCCGACCTGCGTATGCGCTTCGATGCCATTTGATACCTCCCCTTGCTCCGACGAAACCGATCAATCAAACAAATTCGCCGTCGCCTTCGGCAGGAATTGTGAATGCGGATTGTCGCACTTTGGCACGCCGACGCAAGCCCAAAACTCCCTCGCAGTCGGCGGGAGATACGACAGCAATGAGCCAGGACAACATGCTCTTGCAGTAACCTGGACTCCCGGTGGTGTGGTAAAACTTCTTCAGCCACTGCCTAACACAGAGACACTCAACTGGCCTCTTTACGACTTCAACAATGCAAGCGAAACCGTGGGCTGTGTAGAAGTCATCCTGAACGGCGTTGAAACGGCGCGGCCGGCGAAGTGGAATAGCGATGGCGCAATACTGCCGCTTGATGTACCTGACCCCACGAACCCTCCGAGTGCAGGCGTCGCCGTTCAGGTCAATGATCTTGGGTACTCCGTGGGATCGTTTAATGATGACGGCGCTTATTCCTTAAGTCATGTAGATGGAGCACAGTGGACACCGTCAGGCGAACTTATCGTTCTTGATTCTCTCAGGCCCCCAAACTCCGGGTGGCTGGCGCTGGGATCTGGAATCGGAATCACAAATACTGGGTGGATAAAGTGGCTAGGCTATTATGCCCGCAATGGTGTCGATATTTCCGGCGGCGCATATCACCGTGAGTGGTCAATGCTTTTACCTGAAATTGGTACCTATGGCCTCGGCGACGCCAACTTCGATGAGTCGATCAACTTTACCGATCTGTTGATCGTCGCGCAGAATTATTGTGATCAAACGAATGGCTCTATCGATCTCGGCGACTTCAACCTCGACGGAACCGTAAACTTTTCAGATCTACTCGTTATTGCACAGAATTATGGAAGTGACGCCGCCCTGCTTCCAAGCAGTGCGAGCGCAAGCTTCATTTCTGATTGGAACGCTGCTCGCGCGATAGTTCCTGAGCCCAATCTTGCTATCGTAGTCGCGGGTTTTAGTTTGGCGCTGCGCGGTCGGACTCGGGCATGATACTTCGCTGAGGGTTTGGCTCAACCAAGTAAAGAGGAAAGCGCTGGACGAAACTTGGCTTGCCAACGGTGACGAATCGTTTCCATCAATAGGCATCAATGCTAATCAGAACGCTGCAATATTTTTACGACCCTACCGGTATTGCAAACGCCGTACTCAAAGATTATTTAGCGAATAGCTAACCCTTACAGGATATTGAAAATGGCAACAGATGTAATGGCTGATCTACGCAAAGCAGCAAGAGTGGCGCTCGCGGCGAAGCGTAAAGAACTTGAAACCCTGCAACGCGAATTAGATGCGTTGGAACAACTCGTCGGCGGAAGCAGTAACGGCAATTCAAGCAAAGGGGGACGGACAAAAGGCAGCACAAAGCTGGGCAGCAAACGAGGTAAGAAAAAATCACAGGCGGATAGCATCGAACACGCGGTCAAAGTCGTGAAGGATAGCGGGAAGGAATGGAAAATCAGAGATCTCAATGCACGATTGAATCAGGACAACTGTCGCAAGGTGAGTGGACCTCAAATGAAAGAAGCAGGATTGAAAGTGGCCGGCAAAAATCCGTGGGCGACTGTTGCACCAAAGTGAATTTCATCCGTCTGAGCTCGGACGTCGGGCGACGAATCGCCAGTGTTTACCGTAAGATCCGCATTTTGGAAGAGTTGGTTCATGAGAGATATCGCTCATCCCAAAGGCAGTGAGTCCGAACGGTGATGTTGAGAGCTGATGGAGCTTTAAAGGCCCTCGCCAGCGCGTCGCATTTTTTTATCCATCAGAAATTCTCAATCAACTTGGCGAGCGGTTGAACCGCGCACGGCTGCGTGATGGAGATCCGTTGCAAGCATGTGGCGGAATGCGTTTCGAAATAACGAATGCCGTGCCTCATCGATCAAATCGATGCCAGCACACCGGCACTCGCCTTTGAACATCTTGAGTGATGGAATCGATGGGACAAGCGTCTAGTCGCATCCGTGGCATAGTGGACTGCGGGATATCGATCGATGGCAGTGAAATCAACGCGCTGGCTGCACACGTCGACAACGTCTAAGCAAAAGAGTAGGTAGCACAGTGCTCATCAGTGTGCCGGGCTCAGGGACAAATGACTGCGCAATCATCCAATCGACGGCAAAGTCGTGATCGAGCGCTTCAGCAAGTGTGATGCCGGGCTGGCCGTAGTGCTGTGAGAGTGTGAGTAGATCGGCGAAGTTGACACCATTGTCACCGTTAAAGTCACCGGTGTCCCACGTCGCTCCGCTACTATCTCCGTAATTCTGAGCGACGATCAGCAGATCGTTAAAGTTGACGAGACCGTCACGGTTGGCATCACCCGGGACGCCGAATTCGGAAATTATGTCCAGTAGAAAATGGCGACCGTATGGCGCTAGCGGGCCAGGACCATCCGGATCGAATTTGCCAGTGCCGGTGATCCAGAATGAATCACTGATATCTATAGCTTCAGTTAATTCCCAATTCACGGCTTCCGATGCCGGCAGTAAAGTATTGAGGTCGACAACCGTTCCATCCAAATGCCAGGCGACTGCGCGTGGACCAAGCAATGTGCCTGATGGATCATATTTCTCTACACTTCCGACAGAAATACCTGGCCCATTGATGTCAATAGCATAATTATGTGTAGAGCCGCTGGCGTCAGTGCCGAGATGTCCGAGTTCATTTGCAACGGCGCTTAACGCATCCCACCGTACTGCGCGATATCCTCTGCTAATACCGGATTCAAATCTCGTGACGCGGCCGACAACTGTGCCAGAGTCGTTGATGGCGTTTGGTCGGCTGTCGAGTGTGCCGTTTACCGATACACCGAGGTTTCCCAATTCGGTCGCAATGGTCGCGGAAGCGTCCCAACGTATTGCGCGAAAATCCGGATTAGTTGCAAACGGCTCCATACCCGTCCCAATCGCCGTCCCCTCAGAATTGATCGAATTTGCTAAATAAACTGCGTCGGCATTGCCAATGTGGATGGCGAGAATTCCAAGTTCTGCAGCCGCACCGGAAGCATTCCAACGAACCGCGCGATCTCCCTTGTAGATGCCGGATTCGTACGCCCTCGCTTGGCCGACCGCCACACCACCAGCATTGATCGATATCCCAGACACATCTGTAAAGCCGTTAGCAGCGGCGCCAAGAACTCCTAATTCTGTGGCGTTGCCGAGCGCGTCCCAGCGCACTGCGCGGTGTCCTTTGCTAGTTCCGGATACATACTTGTGCGCTCTTCCAACTACCGTGCCCGCTTCGTTGATTGATGTGGCCTGGCTATCAGTTTCACCATCGCTGTCAGTGCCTAGGTTTCCCAGCTCTGTTGCGTTCGTGCTCGTGACGTTCCACTTGACAGCGCGATACCCTTTGTTGACTCCCGATACAAATTTTTGCGCGCGACCCACGACCGTGCCAGCGGTGTTAATGAATGGGCTGAACGAATTTTCGTTCTGCGTCACACCACTGTCGTCGGTACCCAACGTTCCAAGTTCAATGGCCGACATGTCCGAAGCATTCCAACGCAAGACGCGCTTGCCTTTGTTCATCCCCGATTCGTATCTGCGCACGCTCACAGCCGCCACGCCATTGCCACCAAAAGGAGACCACGGGACCCAAGGTTCATACAGATAGGCCACCGTGTAGCCGGTCGATGTAGATGCATCGTACTGTGGCCCGCCATAGAGATTGGCGGCGGAGGCAAACGGAGTTGCCAGAGACAAAACGCCAACAACGACGACGGAAAAAATTCGTTCGCGAATTGAATGCGTAGACATTTCGTACCCCTCGAGAAAGCGTTGGCATTGTAACACTAGACGGATTTCCACTCATAGAGAATCCATAAAGCA
>JADMIO011285703.1_pt1 | contig 11179 bp, 13 predicted proteins | sample 8958161 | NCBI WGS metagenome assembly JADMIO01 (sample SAMN16585339, study PRJNA669376) | soil metagenome | isolation source: Crop rotation soil | place: USA: Cullars Rotation, Alabama | collected 2011 | reverse complement strand
GCCCGCCGGGGGCGCTTGCAGGACGGCCAGATTCAGATCCTTGCCGACGGCCAGGATCGCCTCGCGAACTTCCTGGGTGCTGGTATTGAGCGTGCCGGTGGAGGTCAATGAAGTCTCGGGCGGGCTGGAGAGCAGCACGGGTTGCGACCCAACTCGCACGTTGGCGTTTTGCTCGCACCCGAGAACCACGCCACAGAGCGCGATGAGAGTGAGAATCGAAGTTGTACGCATGAAGTCTCCTTTCACGTCCTTCAACCTACCGCCGACCGGCCGCATAGGCAGCGCGTAATCCCAAATAGGTCAGACCTGTTTGGGGCAATTTTCACGCGTTGTTCAGAGTGGCAGAATGATCCTCGTCATAAACAAGGAGCGACTGATGAGCGCGAACGATTACAACGTGCGAGAAAACCCGGTGATGATGGAGACCCTGGAAGACCGCCAGCTCTATTCGGTTTCGCTGACGCCGAGCATTCCGATTCCGCCGCCCAGCCCGACCGTGAGCAGGCTGGTGGTGGTCGTGGGGGCTCAGGACCCACCTCCGACGACGACGAACGTGGTGATCAACATCATCGGTGTCCTGATTGGCTTGTGATGGGAGAAGAAGGGAGATGGGCAACGGAGTGGAGGCCAGGCCTGTCGGGCAGGTGCGAGACGAACGCCGCACTTGCGCTGGCGGGCCTGGTTTTTTCGTTGCCGCGTTTTTAGAGATTCATCTCGCGTGTCGCCTCGACGAAATCGCGCCAGGCGATGAATTGGGCGCTAAGCATCGGAATAAAAACGGATCCGAAACGAAATAGAGCTTGCGCCAATCTGGGCCAACGTCTGGCCCGGAATTCGGCGGCCCAGGCGAGGTGGGGAGCGAGGATCAGCAGCATTGCGTTGAGCGGCGTGAGGCCGGCGGCGAAGTGGCCGGCGATGAGAAAGCCGTGCCAGAGCAACACGATGAGCAGCAGCGGGGCGGGAGTCAGCGGGATCTTCAAATACCACGCCAGCGGATAAGCGCCGACCAGCGCGGCGGCGAGGATGAGAGCGGTCTGGCCGATGCTCTGGCTGGAGGACATCAACAGAATCTGCGCGCTGGCGAGCAGGAGGAGCAGGAGAATCGCATGCATGGAGCGGCCGCCAATGCGGGGTGAGAGCTGAGTGAGGGAAAGGTAGGAGAGGAAGCTGGCGAAGGCGATGAAGGTGACGGTGGTCAGCGCTTCGGCGAAGGAATTATCGTTGCGGAGAATAGGCCAGAGGATCAGCGCGGGTGAAAGAAAGAGGAGCGGGAGGGCGAGGAGGCGGAAGTTGGCCAGGTCGATGATGAGCGCAATGGGAAAGACGACGAGGGGCAGGTAGAAGAGCCAACTGGTCGATTCCACTGGTGGAAAGGGAGGGCGATCGAAAAGGTGCATGAAGGGGAAGACGAAGGCGATCGTCAGGGACAGCAGTAGAATCAGGTTCGCCCGCTGCTTTAGTTTTGGGATAAGCGCGAGTAAAAGTACGACCGCCGCCAGAAAGGCGGGAAGAAGAATCCCATGGTGAATATCGTGGGGGCTGAGCATCGTAGGGTGCGGCTTGGCGCACCATCCTTAACCATTTCCCCTTGATAAGTCATTTCCCCGCTTCGATGCTGATGATCAATCGCACATCATCCGCGGCAGGGCCCACCATCTTTTTCATTTCGAAATCAGTGCGCTTGATGTCGAGGGTGGTCTCAAATCCAATCATCTGCTTGGCGCCCATGTTGCCCTGGCCGGTTTGCTCGAGGTTGAAAGTGATGGGTTTGGTGACGCCGTGCAGCGACAGATCGCCGGTCACTTCATAGCCCTTGTCGGCTTTCTTCACCTCCTTGCTGACGAATTTGATGGTGGGGAACTGCTTGGCATTGAAAAAATCCGGGCTGCGCAGGTGATCGTCGCGCTTCTGGATGCCGGTGTCGACTTTCTGAGTCTGAAGCTCGAGCGTGAACGATGATTTGGACGGATCGGCATCGTCGATGGTGATCGTTCCCATCGGCTCGTTAAATCGTCCGTAAACATGGCCGACGTCCATGTGCTTGATGCGGAAAATCGCGAAAGAGTGGGCGGGATCGATGGTGTATTTGGTTGCCGCGGCCTGAGCGATCGCGGGAATCAGAAGCGTGAGGGCGAGAATGAGTTTGGCGCGCATGAAAAAGCTCCTTGTGTTTGCACGATACTAGGCGAGCGGACAGGACATGGGCAAGGCGAACATCAATCCTTAGCGCCGCGGCTCCAGCAGGCAGTTCTCCTCGCGGACAATCTCTTTATATTTTTCCTGCAACTGCGGCGAGGCCACTTTCTCCAGATTCCCGGCCAGCGCAATGCTGCTGAGCGTCTGCATCAGTCGCTGGCACTTCACCCATTTTCGCTCCAGATCGAGATTGCGCGTCTCCACGCCTTCGATCTCGTGACTCAACTCATCAAAGCGTTTGAATTTCGGATGCGTCTCGATCGTCTTGACGATGTCCTCCGACTCTTTGCGCAGAATCTCGGCGACTTTCGCATTCCACGGATTGGTCAGCTCCGGCCAGCGCTGCTTGACCGCGCTTTGAAGCGCCCCGCGCAGCCCGCCAAGATCGCGCTGCGCCCGGCGCTTTTGCTGATCGAGCCCTTTGCGCTCCTTGTCATATTTGTCGGCCAGCGCCCTGGTCTCCGCCATTCGCCCCGCCTGCTTCAGCGTCAGTTGCTTGGATAACTCTTCGATCACCGCCCGCTGCTCGGGACGGGCCAGGCCAAGCAAGCTCTCCACATCATCCTCGCCATTGACCATCTCGGCCTTCCCCTTCTCCGCCTTGCTGCATGAGCGGAGAAAGATGTCGGAAGTTGCGAGCGGAATGTCGATCGTATCACTGCTGATCTGCACATAAGCGTGCGCCTCGGCGAGGGATACGTGGCCGTCGCCGTCATAATCCGGACGGGTCACGCTCTGGCCGGTGCGCGTGCGGCCATAGAGGGCGGCCCAGAAATATGTGCTGTATTCGCGATAATTGTCCTCATCGATGTCCGACGTGCACCCGGCCGCCATCCGCTCGGCGCTGGTAGCGAAAAATCCGCAGCGATTGGCGCCGCTCATCTGCGTGCCGGCCTGCGCATCCTTGAAGATCACATCAGCAAATCCGCCGGCATGACATTGCACCATGATCAGCACGACCTGCACTTTAGGATCCAACTTGTCGAGGAGAGCCACGAATTCCTTGACGGTCATGCCGCCTTCGCCCCAGAGCGCGAGCGTGGTGTTGCGGGCGGGTTTGCCTGCGCCGCCGTGGCCGGAGAAATAGATGAAAAGGCGATCGCCTTCGTGAAGCATCGCGCCGCTGGTGGCAAACCACTGCCCGATGCCCGCCCGATTGGCCGCGCCGCGCACGCCGGGAATGGAATGGGCGCGATAGGAGGCATCGAGGTTGTCCTGTTTGTCGAAGATCTGAGCGAGCAGCGCATTGACATGCGGCGGTGGCGATTTGGGATCGACGAACTGGATGTCTCTGCCCGTCTCTTTGCCGTTGGCGAAGTAGATGTCGTGGTCCATGGAACCCAGGCCGGAGTCGGAGAGAAATCGCTGAAGGTAGAGCACATTTTTTTCCAGCGAGACCTGGTTGTTGGTCGGCGATTCCCCGCCGCCGATGGTGAGAAAATGATCGTCGCCGCGGATGACAGAGCAGGAGTGAAGACTCAGCAGCAATCCCAGCAGCCAGCGAAATCGCATAATTTCTCCGTAGGTCCGGCTGTGCCGGACAGGGCCCACGCGAGTCTTTTGTAACGTGTTGTGACTGGATTGACTAGAAAGAACTGGGGTTGCACGACAGCCGCCGGCGATGTGGGTCCGGCTTCGCCTGGCGTCCGGCACAGCCGGACCTACCAACGTCACGAAATCAAAGCGCGTTGGTATGTATGGGGTGAAGGAGAATCCGATGAACCGTCTCACTCTATTCGCTGCGTCGCTTCTCTTGCTGATTTCCGCCGCGCCTGACAATCAAAAAAATCTCAAAACCGCGGACTTCTCGGCCGATCCCGGCTGGGAATCCTTCCGCAATAGGCTGATTCCTGATCCGCCGCCCAAGACGAAGCAGGATTTTGGCTATCGAACTTCCAATAAAGCCGGAGGGGCGAAGGCAGGAGAAATCGGCGGCCGGGCGCAGCGGGCGGCGACGCCGGCGTGGTATGCGAAAGTCATTGCGACCAAGACGCTCAATGATCGATTGGCGGCCTCCGGGAAATTTTCCGTCACCTGGGATGACAATGGGAATGGAATCCTCCTCGGGTTCTTCAACACCGATTCCAAAGGCTGGCGCGCGAAAAATTCGCTGGTTTTTCGGCTCGATGGCAATGGGATGAAGTATTGGGTCTTTTATGAATATGGCACGCAGCATTGGCTGGCCGGCGGGGCCGGGTGTTTCGCGGGGGATGCGTATCAGACGACCAAGACCAAGCCGATGAAATCCGATGGCACGCCGCACGATTGGAAACTGGAATACGATCCGGACGGCGCGGAAGGGAATGGGGAGATCACATTCACGCTCGATGGCAAGCCGTGGAAGCTGCGGCTGACCGATGGACATAAACAGGATGGCGCGACCTTCAATCGCTTTGGCATTCTCAATCAACAGACGACGGGCGGATCAATTGAAGCGTATTTTGATGATCTGGTGATCAATGGCGAGGCCGAGAATTTTGATCAGGATCCAAAATGGGAAGCGGTGGGCAATCAGACGGAATACGAAGATCGAATTCGCCGCCCATACAACGATTTTGGATACTCCGCCAAGACGAATCTCGGCGGCGGGGCGGCGGCGGGAGAAGTGGGGGGATTGATCTGGCGCGATGACAAGGGCTGCTGGTATGCGGATAAAGTTGCGCCGTTTACGCTGGATGATGAGTTGTTTGCCAGCGGAAAGATCGCCTTCACCCATGCCGGATCGGATGGCGGGGCGACATTTGGGTTCTTCAATTCCGAAACAATCAAATCGGAGTTGGCGGCCAAAAAGAAATCCGATTACGCGAACATCCTGGCGATCCACATCGAAGGCCCAAGCCGCATTGGCCACTATTTCAATCCGATCTTCGCCAACGCCGAGGGTTCGCGGCTCTATCCCAACGAAGGCCCCATCATCCGCCCCGACAGCAAGCGGCACGATTGGTCACTGCACTATCAGCCGAACGCCGACGGGTCGGGAACGATCACCGTCGCACTCGATGACAACAAGCAAATCATGAACGTACCGGCCGAGCAGCGAAAGGCGGGCGCGACACTGACGAATTTTGGAATGTTTTCTCATTCGCCGTCGGATGGGAATCACGTGATGTTCTTCATCGACGATGTGAAGTACTCGGCTACGAAATGATTGGCACGAGAGCCTATCACCCGGCAAATTTTGCCTTCTTGCCCCATGGCATTTCGCCAGTAGACTGCGCTCATGCTTGCATCAGATGTATTGGCAAAACTCAAGAAGCTTGGAAAGAAGAAGACCGCCGAGATTTACCGCCGGCACGGCGCGAGCGGCGAGGTGTGGGGCGTCAGCTTTGGCGATCTGGGGGCGCTTAAAAAGCAGATTAAGACCGATCACAATATCGCCCAGTCGCTTTGGAAAAGCGGCGTTATCGACGCGCAGACGCTGGCGCTGATGATCGCTGATCCGGCCACGCTTACGCCCCAGGAGGCCGACGAATGGCTGGTCGAGACTCGGGCGGATGTGCTGTTGGGGTATCTCGCCCAGCTGGTGGCTCGCACTTCCTTCGCTCGCGATAAGCTGCGGCGCTGGACGCAGTCGGAAGACGAATTCCCGCGCACCTGCGGCTATACACTGCTGGCGGTTCTGCTGGGCAGCGGGCAGATTCCCGACGACGAGGCCCGTCAGTATCTGAATGCGATTGAATCGACCATCCGCGATTCTCCCAATCGCGCGCGATATGCCATGAACAATGCCCTCATCGCCATCGGAAGCTATAAGCCGGCGTTGAAGAAGGAGGCGCTTGCCGCCGCCGGGCGCATTGGCAAGGTCGAAGTGGATCACGGCAAGACCAGCTGCAAAACTCCCGATGCGGCGGCCTACATCCGCAAAGCCACGGCCAGAGGCAGCGGGCGCAAGCGGCAGGCAGTGTGCTGATGTAGGGGTCCGCTTTAGCGGACCGAGAGTCGATGCGGTCCGCTGAAGCGGACCCTACATGAAGGCCCTACATGCTGACGTGGACTCCTTGCCTGCTGGCCCATCGTCCCTATAATGCGGGGCTCTTGTTTTCGTAGGGTTCGCGGTGCGAACCTCTTTGGAAGAAAAAGGCCGAAAAACGCTATGCCAACGATCAACCAACTCATCAAGAAGCCCCGCCGAGCCCTCGGGCGCATTAACAAGGTCAAAGACCTGGAAGCCTCGCCGCAGAAGCGCGGGGTCTGTCTTCAGGTCAAGACGATGACCCCCAAGAAGCCCAATTCGGCGCTGCGGAAAATCGCTCGCGTGCGCCTCTCTAATGGCAAGGAAGTGACCGCCTATATTCCTGGCGAAGAGCACAATCTTCAGGAACACTCGATCGTGCTGGTGCGCGGCGGGCGCGTCCGCGATCTGCCGGGCGTGCGCTACCATATCGTCCGTGGCACGCTCGATGCGCTGGGCGTCGATGGCCGAAAGCGCGGCCGATCGAAATACGGAACCAAGAAGGGCAAATAACGTAAGATCCATTACAACTGAATTGGGCGAGGCCATCTCGCCCGCCGGAGTATCCCGGATGGTCCGGGAGAAACATTCAAGATCGCTCGATAAAGAGCGATCAGAAAACGGAAAGGTAAGACAATGGCGTTTAAGAAATTCACTTCGTCCGAAGAAATGTTGAAGCCCGATGCACGCTTCAACTCCAAGCTGGTTTCCAAGTTCATCAACTGCCTGATGTGGTCCGGCAAGAAGACCGTGGCCCAGGGAATCGTCTATGATGCCCTCGACAACATCGCCAAGAAGAACAAGGACGTACCGGTCATCGAGGTGTTTGAGACGGCGCTGAACAACGTGAAGCCTTACGTTGAGGTGCGCTCCAAGCGCGTGGGCGGGGCCAATTATCAGGTGCCGATGCAGGTGAATAAGAAGCGGCAGCAAAGCTTGGCGATTCGCTGGATTTTGGAGGCTTGCCGGGATGCCGGCGGGCGGCCGATGAACGAGCGCCTGGCGGATGAGCTGCTGGCCGCCTACAAAAAGGAAGGCAAGGCCATGGCCACCCGCGAAAACACCCATCGCATGGCCGAGGCCAATAAGGCGTTTGCGCATTTCGCCTGGTAATGACATTCCGTTATAGGATGCGGTTAGTTGCACCGCAGGAATGGTGGGCAAGCCCCCACCCTACCTCAGTTCTTAGCCGGATATGCAAGGTTCTTGCATCCCCGCGACATACCCTTTCAGATTGTTTACATGGGCAGGGCAAACGGGAATCCGCCGCGCGAGGGTGCTTCTGGCGCTCAGGAGAAGCCGCTGGATTTCGCTGCGCAGTTTAACGCCGCCTTTCGCACCCTCTGGCTGGTGGCCGTCGGCATCACCGGCGACCGCGGCGGCGCTGAGGATGTCGTGCAGGAAGCAGCGCTGCTGGCGCTGGGGAAGCTGGATCAATTTGAGCCGGGGACCAACTTCCGGGCATGGATGGCACAGATGGTTCGCTATGTTGCCCTCAATCACGCTCGCAAACGTCAAAAGCATCGCGCCTCTGCCCTTGGACCTGAACTTGAAGAAACGGGCTCGCTCGCGTCGAGCCATGCCAAAGAGTCTGCCCTGCGCCTCGGTCGGCACGGCGAATTGCCGGCCGACCAGGCCTTTTTTGACGATCATGTAATCAAGGCGCTCAACTCGGTCTCCGACATCGCCCGCGCCTGTTTGCTGCTTCGCACGATCGAACAAATGGAATACTCTGAGATTTCCAAAGTCCTCCAGATCCCCGAAGGCACGGCCATGTCGCACGTTCATCGCGCCAGACAACATCTTCGCGAGCGCCTCGCCGACAAGTATCCCAACATGGCCGCCAATTCCCCGGCCCAGGAGAAACCAGCGCCATGAGCGAAGGCGGGCAGATGCCCACCAACCTCGATCGCTACCTCGATGGGCTGCTCAGCGGCGCGGAGCTGGCCGCTTTCCAGGAGCAACTCTCGCGCGATCCGCAGCTGGCTGCGCAGGTGGAAGCGCAGCGGCGCATCGATGATTCGCTGCGGCGGGTGATGGTGGCTCCCAGCGCGCCGTCGCTACCGGCAGAAAGTTATTCGTTGCGGCCTTCGCCCTGGGCGCGGCTTCGCAGCTCGCCATGGATCGCAATTGCGGCGGCGCTGATCATCGGTGTTTCGGTTTGGCGGGTGTGGGATGTGTACTATGGGCATCCGACGCAGGAGAGCATGTACATCGAGGGTGGCGTCCCGCGGACGATGGATACGATCTATCAGGTCGAAAAATCGCGCGGTTTTAAGCCGATGTGGAAGTGCGAGACCGACAAGGAATTCGCCACGACGTTCTGGAAGAATCTCGGATCAGCGCTGACTTTCCGAAATCCGCCGCCCAATGTCGCCTCGCTCGGCTTGTCTTATGGCAACACGATCGGCCTGTCGCCCAAGACGGTCTACATGCTCTTCAAGATCAATGGCCGGGAAGTGATCGTGTTCATCGATAAAAAGTCCAACGATCAAATGCCAAAGCTCACAACCCCCGGCTTAAATCTGTTCCGCCGCGAAACCGGTGAGTTTGTCCTCTACGAAATGACGCCGCTGGACCGGCCGATGGTGTTCGATAAGTTCCAGCCGTATGACATGCCTAAGGAATGGATGCAGTAGATTGCTGCCGCCATCATTGTTCCCCCTCTGCAATTCAACGAGTCTCTACGCCGCGAATTTGCGCGTCTGCATCCCGTTGTAATTGAGCGCGGCCAGGCGGCGCAGGCGGCGGCGGGATTGGATGAAGCGGATGATTCCAATGAAAGGCAGCACGGCCGACAGCAGCATGGCCGCGCCCCAGGGGAAGACGATTAGTCTGCTGGCTTGCGTAAATCCTTCGGCCGAGTTTTGCACCTTGGCGCCGCCGAAGCCGAAATGGGTGGGGTGCTTGGTGGCTTTGAAGAAGTCGCCCGCATAACTTTCGCTGAGCAGGCGCTCGTGTTGCCAGCCGCTTTGAGAGCCTGCCATTTGCGCTTCGGCCTTATCACCCTGTGGTAAGTTCCAGTCGGTGCGGCTCATCCCCAGGCACACTCCGCCGCGGCCGCTCACCAGGATGCGTTCGTGGCGGATGAGCGAGGAGTTGGTGCGCTGCACGCTCTGATGGGCAACGAAATCCGTAAATCGATAGCTGCGAACGGCCATGGTGGCGGTAGCCGCGAAAAGGAGCAAGGAGCACAGGGTGAGAATGCGCCGTGACCAACGGAACATATCGTCGATATCGGACGGAAGGGGGGCGAAGTTAAGTTAAGAAGGCGGCTTGCGCAGGCGAGCATGGGCCAGGCGCTTTTGCTGCCAGCCAAGGGCAATGCCGTCGTCGGGTTCTTCTTCGATAGAATCGCCATCGATGGCAAGATCGACTCCGGCGTCGTCGATGGTCTCATCGGGATCGTCTTCCGCTTCCACCCAGGTCTGCACGGCCACCCAGGTGCGGGGCTTTCGGCCGTTGTTGGCGGTAGATTGGAATAGCGGGCCCAGGGGAGCGGTGTCGACCAGAAGAAAGCCGTATTCGCGTTTGGAAACGACCACCCCTTTGTTGATGCGCTGCATCACTTCGTCGAGGGAGATTCCCCAGATTTCGGCGGCCACGTTCGGTACAACCCAGCAGGACATTCCTTGGCTCCTTGCAACCGAGGTTTTCATCGGCCGCCGGCAATCCATGCCTTAAACAAATGCAGGATAAATACTTGTGACCGAAAATCCAGTGAGCTGCCCTCGATTCTTCCAATAATATCGCGCGCTTCAGGCTGGACAATGACCCAAAGTGGCCTTGCCAATACTGGCAACGGCATGGTGTGATGGCATGCCATGGATCGCGAGCAGCTGTTCACTCTCCTTGACCAATTCAAGATCGAAAGCCCCAGCTGGGGTTACGGCGACACCGGGACGCGCTTTGGCAAATTCCATCAGCCGGCGGCCGCGCGCACCATCGAAGAAAAGCTGGCGGATGCGGGAGCGGTCAATAAATTCACCGGCGCTGCGCCGAGCGTGGCGGTGCACGTGCAGTGGGATTTTTCGATGGGGGTGGACGCGATTGCTACCGCGAAAGTGGCCGAGAAACATGGCGTGCGGATCGGCTCGGTGAACCCGACTCTGTTCGAAGATCAGATTTACAAATTCGGTTCGGCGTGCAGCCCCGATGAACGGGCGCGGCAGCACGCGGCGCGGCATGTGATCGATTCGATTCGCATCGCCAAAGCGGTGGGCTCGAACGTGCTGAGTTTGTGGCTGGCGGATGGATCGAATTATCCAGGGCAGGACGACATCGTGACCCGCAAACATCGGCTGCACGGCGCGCTGCGGCGCTGGCACGATGCGATGCCCAAGGGGATGACGCTGCTGGTGGAGTACAAGCCCTTTGAGCCGGCGTTTTATCATACAGACATCGCCGACTGGGGGATGGCCTACGTGTTCGCGCAGGATGCGGGGGCCAATGCCAAGGTGCTGGTGGACACGGGGCATCATTTGCAGGGTCAGAACATCGAGCATGTCGTGGCGTTTTTGCTCGATGAAGAAATGCTCGGCGGGTTTCATTTCAACGATCGCAAGTATGCAGATGATGATCTGACGCTGGGGAGCATCGATCCCTATGCGGTGTTTCGAATTTTCCATGAGATCAGAAACGCGGCCGAGATTCACGAGAAGGATGTGTCTAAGATCGCGTACATGATCGATCAATCGCATAACCTCAAGCCCAAGATTGAGGCGATGATTCAGACGGTGATCGCTGCGCAGGAGCTCTATGCCAAGGCGTGTTTGGTGGATCGAAAGAAACTGGCGGACGCGCAGACGCGGATGGATATTGTGGACGGCGAGGGATGTTTGAAGGAAGCATTCGCGACGGATGTGCGGCCACTCCTGGCTGAGTGGAGGAAGCGCAAGGGAATTGAGCCGGAGCCGATTGCGGCATATCGGGCGAGTGGGTATGAGGGGAAGGTGGCGAAGGAGAGGGAGGAGGGGAGATCGAAGCGCGGCGGGCAGGGAAGCTCGTACGCTTAGCCGATTACGCCGATTT
>JADMIO011116516.1_pt1 | contig 11179 bp, 13 predicted proteins | sample 8958161 | NCBI WGS metagenome assembly JADMIO01 (sample SAMN16585339, study PRJNA669376) | soil metagenome | isolation source: Crop rotation soil | place: USA: Cullars Rotation, Alabama | collected 2011 | reverse complement strand
CGTTACCGGCGGGGCCAGATCGCAACGTGTGCGCGTACATCGCCGATTCAGCCCCGCCGGTGACGGCGGGGGATCACATCGTAAGCTGGAGACTGTGCGTCTCTTGGCAATCGATACCACCGGCGAAATCGGCAGCCTTGCCCTTGCCGTAGATGGCCGCGTAGTCGAAGAAACTTCCATGCATTCGCCCGACGGCTTTGCGCACGTCATGTTTCCGGAAATCGAGGCGCTGCTCGCGCGACACCATCTCCAGATCACCGATATCGACTGCTTCGCCGCCGCTGCCGGACCCGGATCCTTCACCGGCGTCCGAGTGGGCCTCACTGCCGCGAAAGGCTTGGCCGAAGCCACCAATCGCAAAGTAGTCGCGGTTTCGAATCTGCAAGCCGTCGCGTCCTTCGGTATGCGAGCACTGCGAGCCCCCGTGATCGACGCGCGGCGCGGCGATATTTTCGGCGCCGTCTACGATGCCGATCTTCGGCTAGTGACAGACGAGGTCGTCATGAAGTACGAAGATTTCCTGCGCACTCTGCCCGAGGCCGATGTAGAAATCATCACCGGCGCACCGAAACTGCTCGCAGGCGCGATCGCGCGGATCGCATCGCAGCAATTCGCCGCAGGCCTGGCACAGGATCCCGCGGAGATCGACGCAAACTACGTCCGCCGGTCCGATGCGGAACTGATGTGGCGAGATAAGGTATAACCATTGAATGGTCGTCATCCTGGAGGCGGTTTCCGGACCGGTTTTAGGGCGTCGAATCGAAGTCCGCGGCGGGAGCATCGTGCGCATCGGGCGCACCGGAAAATCCGACTATCCGATCGCCGAAGACGGATATCTGTCGGGTCTGCACTTCGCCGTGGAGTGCGATGGAACGCAGTGCCGCATCCGCGATCTCGGCTCCAGTAACGGAACTTTCGTAAACGGCTCGCGCGTCACCGACCAGGTAGTCAACGAAGGCGATTCCGTGGTGGCGGGCGGATCCACGTTTGTCATCCACATCGACCTGCTCCCCTCCATCACCGGTGTCGGATTGCCCCGGGCGGCGACGGCGCCCACTCCGGTAGCGGTCGCGACCAAAGTCATGAGCGAGCCGGCGCTGCAACAGGGCAGCGGATACTCGCCCGCCGAGACGGCCTTGTTGCAAGCGTTGTATGTTCCCGGCGAAGAGGTCTTCGCGGTGGTGGATGCCTCGCGCGATTCGCGAATTCCCGCTTTCCTAGACGCGGCGGGCGAACTCTACACGCCGCTCGAGTCCTCGAAGGGCGCCGCTGCGTTCATCGTCGCGCTGCCGGCCGATTCCCGGTTGGTTCACGTGCTGATCAAGGACGGCTGGGGCCGCGGCTGGGGATTCTACGGAACATCGCGGGCAGGGCTCGCCACCGTGCGGGAACACTTCACCAGTTTCGTGAGCCTCCACACGCCCTCGGGAGCCTCCATGACCTTTCGCTTCTGGGATCCTCGCGTGCTTCGGGCGATGGTGCCGGCGATGCCGCCGGACGAAGTCGATGCGTTCTTCGGGCCGTGCGAGCGGATCATTGTGGAAGCGGAAAAACCTGCCATGGCTCTGGAATATTCCCGGACTCCAGGGATGCCCCGGCAGCAGACGATCGTTCTGGCTTGAGTTTGGTGGCGCACGCACTCGTGCGTGCCGTGTCGAGACTCCTCTCGACACCTCGCCCGCTATCAGAAGTGCTTCTTCAAATCCGTGAAGCGCTCGACCTTCAGGAATCGTGCGCCGGCGGGAGCGCGCAGTTCCTGATGCTCCAGCACCCAGGTGCGCGCGTGCGGCACCAGCACGGCTCCTAACCCCGCCTCGAGCGCGGGATTGATATCGGACTTAGGAGAGTTGCCGATCATCCACGAACGCGCCGGGGGAAATTCGTTCTCCGAGATCAAGCGGAGGTACGCGGACGAATCTTTTTCCTTCACGATGCCCGTATGCGAGAAATGCCGCGCCAGCCCGGAGCGGTCGACCTTCATCTTCTGCTCTTCGGGATGGCCTTTTGTGAATAGCGCCAGCTTATGCCGCTGGCTCAACTCTTCGAGCGTTTCTTCTACGCCTTCGATCAGCTCGATGGGCTGTTGCAGAATCCGTTCCGCCAGAGACATCACATGCTCCAAATCGTCCGGCCGGATTTCCCGCTCGGCCAGATGCTGGTAAGCCTGCTGCAGGTTGCGGCCGAAGTTTCGCGATCCGTAGCCGTGGATCTTCGAATTCACCAGCTCGATTTCGTTGAGCACGTCGCGGACCTGCGCCGGCGTCAGTGACGAATGCCCAAGAAAATCGACGAAATCGTCGAAGGCGCTCTCGAAGTAGATGTTGTTCTCCCAGAGCGTATCGTCCGCGTCGAAGATGAGTACGCTCATTCGGATTTGGAGTGCCCGTGGCCATTGCTGCCCGCCACGTTTTTCGTGTGTTGAATCCTGCGGCGCCGTTCGAGCAGTCCCGGGAGGAAATCGGCGATCCGTCGCATGCGCTCGTTCTCGCTGCGCATAGCCAGCAGCGTCTGGCGAAATCCCAGGTCTGGAATTTCCTGCGCCAGCCGAAAGCTCAGGCGCGGATCGCTCGAGTTCTCCGAGCCAGTCTCCATGAATCCCGCCATGGCGCTTTGCAGGAGATCCGATGGCGCGGGCTCGGCTGTATCCGGCTCGTCATCGTCGAAGAACTCGACTGCTCCGCGCAGGAACGATCGCTCTTCATTGAGCAACAGGACCTCGAATCTGCGCCGTCCGCGAGTCAGGATATCCAGGCGTCCGTCGGGATATTCGCGCAGGACGCGATCCACGCTGGCCGTGCAGCCCGTGTTGACGATTCCTTTTTCGCTAGCCAGAACAACGCCGAATTCGAGCTTATCGCGCAGCACTTCGCCGATCATTTCCTTGTAGCGATCCTCGAAAATATGGAGCGGGAGCTGCGAGCCCGGAAGCAACACTACTTGAAGTGGAAACAACGGCAGTAAGCCGTCCTGCATGTTACTATTATGGCGTTCGCGCGCAGGCAATCGCCATGCGCGCATTCCAAGCAATGATTTTGAAGCTCAAACGAACGCCCGGAATTTTTCTGGTCGGGTTCATGGGCAGCGGCAAATCCACTGTCGGACGCGCCCTGGCGGATGAGCTCGGCTGGGGATTTGTGGATCTGGACGAAGATATCGAGACGCGCGAAGGCATGGCCATCAGCCAGATTTTCGATACACGCGGCGAGGCGGAATTCCGGAAGGCCGAGACCGCCGCGCTGCGGGAACGGGTCCGTTTGATCGAGCGCGGGAAGCCGTTCGTCGTCGCTCTCGGCGGCGGCGCTTTCTTGAGCGACGAGAATTTCGAGATGGTCTCCAATAACGGCGTGAGCGTGTGGCTGGACTGCCCATTCTCGATGGTGGAACGCCGCCTGGCCGGTTTCGAGCATCGTCCTTTGGCTCGCGATCCGGAAAAGCTGCGCGAGCTGTTTGCCGTGCGCCGCGCCGGTTACGAGCGCGCGGATTACTCAGTCCCCGTGGAGAGCGACGACGCGGCCGTAACGGTGGCGAAGATCATGGCGCTGCCTCTGTTTTAGAAAGATGGGGACTGCCTCCGATTTCGAAGAACGATTCTTCGCCTTTCGACAGCGGTGCGCCGAAATCGGCTGGCTGTCCCCCATCTCACTGTAATGCGTAAACACGCTCTCCAGATCTTTCGCGCCGCTCTTGAAGCATCCGATCCCTATGCCGCGGTTCTGCGGCATCTGAAATTCGATGGGCGCACGCTGATCGCCGGCGGCCGCCGATACAGGATCACGGATTTCGATCGCATCCAGGTGATCGGGGCGGGGAAGGCCAGCGCGGCGATGGCTCGCGCGGTGGAGCACGTTCTCGGGCGGCTCATCAAGGGCGGCGTGATCTGTGTGCCCGAAGGAACGGCCGCCAAGCTGCGGCGTGTCGAGCTCAACCCGTCCGGGCATCCGATCCCGGACGAACGCGGCGAGCGCGGAGCGCAGCGGATCCTGGAGATCGCGCGCGAAGCCGGGCCAAGAGATCTGCTGATCTGCGTAATCTCGGGCGGCGCGTCCGCATTGATGCCGGCGCCTTCGCCTCTGCTGACTTTGGCCGCCAAGCAGGAGATCACGCGGAAACTGCTCAACGCGGGCGCTACGATTCACGAGCTCAACACCGTCCGCAAGCACCTCAGTCTCATCAAGGGCGGCCAGCTCGCCGCGGCGGCGTATCCCGCGTCAGTGCTGAGTCTGATTCTTTCCGATGTAATCGGCGACGATCTGGACGTGATCGGGTCGGGGCCCACAGTGGGTGACTCGTCCACCGCGCAGCAGGCGGAATCCCTCCTGCGCAAGTTCGGCGTCACTGTTCCGACGGGCGTTCTTCTCGAAACGCCGAAAGTGACCCAGGCGCACAACGTGATCGTCGGCAGCAACCGGCTGGCGATGGATGCGGCGGCGAAGAAGGCCAAGGAGCTGGGATACCGGACGCTGGTGCTGTCGAGTTCGGTGGATGGAGAAACCCGCGAGATCGCCCGGATGCACGCGGCCATCCTGAAAGAAATTCTGACGGCGGGGCGCCCCGTACGGCGTCCGGCGTGCCTGCTCTCGGGCGGCGAGACGACGGTGACGGTCCGCGGGAATGGACTGGGCGGGCGGAATCAGGAATTTGTTTTAGCCGCCGCGATCGCGCTCGAAGGCTTCGGACCGGCGACGATCTTCAGCGCGGGTACGGACGGTCTGGATGGTCCCACCAACGCGGCCGGCGCCATCGCCGATGAACGAACGCCGCTGGCAGGCGCTCGCGAATTCCTGGATAACAACGACTCGTATCGTTTCTTTGAGCAGATTGACGCGCTGGTGAAGACCGGTCCCACGGGAACCAACGTAATGGATGTGCGGATTCTGCTAGTCCCGTAGTGGTGGAGCAGGTTTCAGCAAAGGGGACAGACTACTCTGTCCCCTCCCGTAGATTCCTAACACCGTGCGAAAGCCTGGGAGTGGACAGAGCTGTCTGTCCCCGCCCGCGCGCTGCACAGATCACTGCTCGACCGCCTGCGGCGCCTTCGACGTAACCGGTGCCACAGCATCCGCCGCCGATGCCGACCGGATCACCACCTGCCCGCTGTCGGTCGAAATATTCACGGCAGCCCCACCATTCGATCCGCGCAGCGTCGCACCGCGGCGACCCGTTGGTTCCAGCTTGAGCGGCGGACCGAATTCGTTATCCACCGAGCCGCGCGCGCTGGTCGCGGTGAGGTCGAACTTCGCCGCTTGCGGCAGCGCGAGTTCGATGTGGCCGGTGCGGCTGCGGACATCCATTTTGGCCAGCGGAAGCAGGCCGGGACGCAGGTCCACATCGCCCCCGTTCAAATTGATGTCCACGGAATTCGTGAAGTTCGAGAGGCTGACATCCCACGACCGCGACGAAGTCATTCGGATCGGTCCCGTCAGATCCGACGCATTCAGATTGCCCAGCGTGAGCCGCAAATCCTTCAGCTTCTCGGCGGAGAACTCGGTATATGGGGTGACGATCCGGATCGTCTTCGCAAGATTGTGGAGCTGCGAGTTACCGGTATAGGAGCCGTTGATCGTTACCGTCCCGGCGACGTCCTGAAGGTCGATATCGGAACCTCGTCCCTTCAGCTCGACGGATCCTTTAACCTTGACCGCGCGCAGGATGTCGCTGCCGCGCGTCTCGACCAGGATGTCGCCGCCGATGTCTTCCAGCCGTACGCTGGCGTTGTCGGAATTGACGTCGACGGAACCCGTTATGCCGTTGATATCGAAATCGCCCGAGCGCCCGTGCGCTTCAATGGTCGAGCCTCTTGGAACCACGATCTCCAGATCGGCCGAGATGCGGCGGTTGCTGCCGGAAACCCGATTCTGCAGCGGGCGAATGTGGATCTCATTCGGATCACCGTCGAGTTGGAGCGGCGCTTCCTGATTGGCGCGATCCGCCGAAGCCTGATCCAGGCTGCGAATCGTCGAATGGCCGGTGACCTTCACGGTCTGGACGTCGGCCCCGGTGATGCGCGCGTTGCCGCGAAAACTTTCGATGACCACGCGCGGCGTCTTACCAGCGGGCCGTTCGGCGGACAGCGGAAAGTCGTAACTCTCGCCGAAAATTTCCAGGCCGCCCAGCTCAAGGCGGCTGCCGGGGAGCCAGTTGGAAAATCCGCGCACCGCGTGCAGGCTTATGCCGAGAAAGCACAGGAAAACCACCAGCACCCATTCGCCGGCGCTGACGCCGAATCGCGGAAGAGGACGCCCGCTGGCCGCCCAGAACAGAATTTCGATCAGCCGCAATCCGCCCCAGACCACCAAGAGCAGCGGCCAGTACTTGGCCAGATAATCCAGCATCGGCAACTCGGGAAACACGTTGCGAGCCAGGAACAGCAGCCCGATCCCGATCAGCAGCAGGGGCGCGACTAGCGACGCTCGTCTCATTGGTTTCCGGCTCCCGGATTGTTGTACTGGTTGTTTTGCTGATTCAAGTCGGGAGGACCCGCGTCTCTCGGTCCCAGATGTTCCGCCAGCTTGAACAGTCCGAACAGGATCAGCAGCACGGGCCAGGTGCGCGAGAAGCTCATCCGATCGAGTTGATCGGCTGCCATCAGCAGCCCCAGCGTGACCAGCAGCACGGGGCCGCGAATTGCCTGGAGAAGGCTACCGCCCGTCATTGTTCACCTGTGGATTCACCTGCGAGTCCAACTTCGAAGAATTCCCGGCCATCCGCGCGTAGAGCATGTAAAGCCCCAGCGCGATCAGCATCACCGGCCAGTACCGCAGCATGCGCCGAAGCTCGAAGATTTCGAGATTGTTCAGAAGAAACACCACACCCAGCGCGATCAGCAAGATCGGCGCGATCGGAAAACGCGAGCCGCCATGGCCCGGCACCAGGCTCGAGAATTCGTCCACCGGCTGCCCCATCTGCCGAAGCTTGGCCGTATGATACGCCTCGAACGCCATGTACGCCCAGAAGCCCGGAATCAGGATTCCGAACAGCGGCTCGAATCCTCCCATATCGTTGCTGCCGACGATCGTGAACAGCATGCCGAGGATGAAGACATGGATCAGGCCCTTGGCGTATTGGCCGTTATAGATCGCGCCCACTCCCGGAATCAGTCCCAAAACGAAGGCGACTCCCGGAGAGACATCCGGGCGGGCAACAGGCGGGGGAACGCTGGCCGTATACGGACTGGCGTAAGGAGAATCGGAAACCGGCGGAGGTTCGACCGGAACGTGCTCGGCGCAGTAAATGGTCCCATGCGCGTTGTGGACCGTGGCTGAATCGAGCGCCTTCCCGCAGGCCCGGCAATAGCCGACAATCGGGGTTTCGGATGGCATGGAAGGAGGGGCTTGCGGGTTCATTTCTTTTCTCCTGCGGCACTCGAGTTGGGTTGCGATGGCGACGAACTTGGTTGCTCATCGGCCCATTCCTTGAGCCTGGTTTGGATTTCGTAGACAACCTTCAGGCTGTCGTAATACTTCACGCCGCGGTTATACCAGCGGACCACTCGATCCTCGGCCGCGGTCCAGACTTTCACCGGATCGAGATCGGCGGGGGTGAGTTGGCGAACATGCGTAAAGCGGCCGATCATGGCAAACGACAAAACCGTCATCGCCATGCCCATGGCAAATCGCGGCTGTAGCACCGGTTCCAGCCACTTTCCGAACAGCCGGCGGACAATCGAGGGCTTGATCACCGCGTGGCTGGGTCCCGCGGTCACTTCGAACAGGATCCGCGTCACCAGCTCGGGAGGAGCTTCCACTACCGCGGCCCGCTCCATGAACGCCACCGCTCCGGCGGAATCGCGAGCCAGTTCCGCGCAAGCCGCGCACCCGGCCAGGTGGGCTTCCAAGGCGGACTTCTCCGCGGCCTTATGGGGAGCGTCAAGCGCTCCGTCCACGTAGTCGGCCAGCAGGATTTCTACATCCGCGCAGTTCACAAAGTTCCCTTGTAATGCCGCAGGATCCGCCCCAGCTCGGCGCGGCCCCGATTCAATCTCGACTTGACTGTGCCTTCTGGCACATTCAGCACCTGGGCGATTTCCCGATACTCCAGTTCTTCCAGATCGCGCAGGATCACGGTCTCCCGCAGATCCGGTGAAAGCTTCTGCAGCGCGGCCTGAAGGACTTCGCTCGCCTCGCGTCCGGCCAGCAACCCTTCGGTACGCCCGAGGGCGGCAGTTTTTTCCTCCAGCATCGGCAGCTGCTCTTCGATCGAGCTGCTGGCGCGCTCAAGCTTCGTACGCCGGTAATGGTCGATCAACAGATTCCGCGCCAGCCTCGAAAGCCACACCGAAAAAGAGCCTTCGCCCGCCCGAAAGCTCTTAAGCGACCGGAAAACGCGGAGAAAGACATCCTGCGTGAGGTCCTGAGCTTCGTGATCCGACCCGGTGAAGCGGTAGCAAATCGCGTACACACGACGAGTATGGACCTTAACAAGATCCTCCCAGGCGGCCTCCTCGCCTCCCAGGCACCGCTCGACCAGTTGAGTATCTGCGTCCAAGAGCCGTCCCAGGATCTCACGAGGCTTGGTAATCCGATTCCATAAGGAACCGGTTCCGGCGGCCGAGCGGTTTGGCGTGGTAACCTGTCGGACTGTAGCGATTGCCGCCATGGCGTTGCGTCGTGCGAATGAATCCTTGTGTCTCTATATGTTCCCGGATACCGTACCTAGTTATGTGCGTCCACATATGAGAACGAAATCTTCGCGCGGAAAGTTCGCTCTACATTCTATCCGCACGACGGGGTACGCCGTGGTGGAGTGCTAATCCGGCAAGTCCGAAGGGAGCAGCTGTAAGGCATTGAAAAAGCATCACGTGGGCGCCGGGCTGGGGATTCTCGCGATCCTTGCCGCAGTGCTGTTCGTGGTCTACCGCTGGCGCCAGTCCGGTTTCGTCTGGGAAAAGTTCGCCGCCGTCTTCAGTAATGTCGACTGGAGCTGGCTGTCGCTGGCCATGGCGCTGATCCTGGCGACCTATGTCGGCCGAGCCCTGCGGTGGGAGATTATGCTGCGGCCGCTGACCAAGGGAGTCCGTCTTTGGGGCCTGGTTGCCGCGACTTGCATCGGGTTTACGGCGGTCGTATTGTTCGGCCGCGCCGGTGAGCCGGTCCGGCCGTATCTCATCGCAAAAAAGGAAGGCGTGTCGTTCTCAAGCCAGGTGGCCGCCTGGCTGGTGGAGCGAATCCTGGACCTGCTGATGGTGCTGCTGATCTTCGGCATCGCGCTGACCCAGATATCGCGGAGCGGGATCCAGCCCGGGCCGCACATCCAGTCGGCCCTCCAGGCCGCTGGAGTGCTGGCCGGGATCACAGGAGCGCTGTCCCTGGCCTTGTTGCTGGGGTTGCGCCATTTTCGCGGGAACATCCGGACGCGGCTGATGGATTCCCTGACGTTCCTGCCGGAGGTTCTCCACCAGAAAGTGTCCAGGTTCCTGGGCGCATTCGAGGAAGGGATGCAATCCACCCAGCGCCAGTCCTACGTCTGGCTTCTGGTGGCTTACACGATCATCGAGTGGCTGGTGGTGGCCGGATCGTTCTTCTGTGTCTTCCGGGCTTTTCCGGAGACCTCGGGGATGCGTCTCACGGATGTCATCATCGCGCTGGGCTTCGTCGCTTTCGGAAGTGTTTTGCAGATACCCGGAGTCGGCGGAGGGATGCAGATCGCAACCGTTCTGGTGCTGACCGAACTGTATGGAGTCAGCCTGGAAGCAGCCAGCGGAATCGCTTTGGTGCTCTGGATCATCACATTCGTAGTGATCGTCCCGCTGGGGCTTGTTTTGGCGTTCCATGAGGGAATCAAGTGGCGTAGTTTAAGAAACATAGACTCGTCTTCCTCCGGTTACGGATTATGACCTGCCCGTTCTGCCGCCATCGCCAGGATCGGGTGATCGATTCGAGAGAAAGCAAGGAAGGCGACCTGATCCGCCGCCGACGGGAGTGCCTCAAGTGCCTGCGGCGGTTCACCACCTACGAGCGCAGCGACGAGATCCCGTACATGGTGGTCAAACGGGACGGGCGGCGGGAGCGCTTCGACCGGCAAAAAGTGCTCGAGGGACTGCTCAGGGCGTGTGAGAAACGGCCGGTCCCGATCGCCAAGCTGGCGGAGGTAGTGGACTCGGTCGAATCCATGCTGGCCGAAAATCCCGAGCGCGAGGTTTCGACCAAGGCCGTCGGGGAGATGGTCTTGGAGCGGTTGAAAAAGCTGGACAAGATCGCCTACGTGCGGTTCGCTTCGGTTTACAAGGATTTCCAGGACGCCGAATCGTTCCTGGTAGAGTTGAAGGACCTCTTCCAGGAGGGGAAATAGCTCCCACGACCAGTCGCGGGCAGGAGCCCGCAGAGTAATAGACTGGCTGTAACCAAAAGCGATTTAAAGCATCTTTTGAAATAGAGGCTTAACTTAATTTCGGAAGACTGTTATACTGTATGCGGCTTCACGCCAGGGCAGGAATTGCATACACTACAGTTGGATTTATCTAAGTCTTTGGAACGTAACGGTTTTTTAGGTTGGATCGGGTGAGCCAAGTGGATCATTTCGAAGACCAGTTCCTGGGCGAGGGGCATGAGCCGCTCGGGCTTCCTTTCGATGAGGAAGGCGGCTTTTTTCACCCCGAAGAAGTGCACGATGGCGAGGATTTCGCCCACGCGCACCCTGTCGAGGAATCCATATACACAGACGACCCCGTACGCGTGTATCTGCGCGAGATGGGTGCCGTTCCTCTGCTTACGCGCGAGGGCGAAGTTAATCTGGCCCGTCGCATGGAGCGCGGCAAGTTGCGGATGCAGAAGGCGATCAGCCGGTCTGCTCTGGTACAGTTGCGCGCCGTGGAGATCGCCGAGCAGATCAAGCACGAAACCGAAGAGCTCGATGCCTTTGTGGACCTCGGGGACCTCGAGGACGAGAGTCCGGCTTACAACAAGCGCCGCAATGAAATTCGCGCCGAGTTGGCCGAACTGGTAGTCCTGCATAAAAAGCTGGGGCAGGTTGCCGACAAGCTGGATTCGGTTCCGCTGAGCAACAAGAAGCTCCGCCGCAAGTGGATCGGCAAGATGAAGCGTGCCCGGGTGCAGGTTTCCCAGGCGATTCGTCATCTTCCCTACTACCTTTCGCAGTGGAAAGAATTCACCAAGGAAATCGAGAAGGCTTTCCAGCACAGTGGGATCCGAAGCTTGGAATTCACGTGACTTGAAGTCGCGGC
>JADMIO012423496.1_pt1 | contig 11180 bp, 14 predicted proteins | sample 8958161 | NCBI WGS metagenome assembly JADMIO01 (sample SAMN16585339, study PRJNA669376) | soil metagenome | isolation source: Crop rotation soil | place: USA: Cullars Rotation, Alabama | collected 2011 | reverse complement strand
AATCGATGACCGATCCGCCGCAAATGACGGAAGATGAATTTCGTCGTCTTGCAGAGTTTCTGTATCGGCGGACGGGCATGGTTTTCACCGAGTCAAAACGCTACTACGTCGAACGTCGTGTCTGGGAGCGTATGGACGCAACCTCGAGTCCGTCTTTTTCCTTTTACTTCGCCTATCTCCGCAGTGAGGTGCGCGACGAGGTCGAGCAGCTCATCAACGCCTTCACTGTTAATGAAACCTACTTTTATCGTGAAGACCATCAGCTTGCCTGCCTGACGACCGACCTGCTTCGAGAACGTGTGGCTACGAAGCGGCCAGGGGACCCGATTCGGATCTGGTCCGTCCCCTGTTCGACGGGGGAAGAACCGTATTCCATTGCGATATGGTTGCTGGAAAACTGGAAAGACGTCGACACCTACGACATCGAAATAGTAGGTTCGGACATTGATACACAAGTCCTGGAGGCGGCGGCGGAAGGCATTTTCGGCAAACGCGCCCTGATGAGGCTGTCAGTTGAAGTCATTGCTCGCTATTTCCATGAGCTCGACGACGAGCGGTGGCAGATCCTGGATGACCTCCGTCAATCGGTGCGTTTCTCCCGGGTCAATCTGATCGAGACAAAGCAAACCCGGCCGCAGGGTCGCTTCGATGTGATCTTTTGCAGGAATGTACTGATCTACTTTGACGACGAATCCCGCCGCATCGCGGCGGAAAATCTGTACGATAACCTCTTGCCTGGCGGCTTCATCTGTCTTGGGCACACCGAGTCCATGAGCCGCATATCACCGTTATTCGAAGTTTGCCGTTACTCAGAAGCGATCGTTTATCGGAGACCAGAGGAGTTGCGCCGTGTCCGATAACTCCACCAAGCGGATTCTGATCATCGATGACGCCGCACTTATCAGGACATACTATCGCTCGGCGCTCGAAGCACACGGCTTTGCGGTGGGAGAGGCTCTGAACGGATTGGAAGGATTGGAAAAGCTATTGCTTAACCCTTCGATTTGGTGATTGCGGATATCAACATGCCGCAAATGGACGGAATAACGTTCTTGCGAATGCTGCGATCGAAGGAGCTTCCGTTGTCATCCGTCCCAGTTCTGGTGACGAGCACCGAGGCCGGACCACACGATATAGCGGCTGCGCGAGCCGCGGGGGCTAACTACTATCTTGTGAAGCCGATCAAGCAGGAAACGCTGGCGGAATATGCCGCCATCTTCTGCGGGCGCCCACGATGAACGAGTTTCTCGAACAATTCCTTATTGAATCGCGGGATCTAGTAGCTCAGGGCACCGACGATTTGATGGCGCTCGCGGAAAATCCGAACGATCGAGAAAGGCTCGACGGCGCTTTTAGGGCCTTTCACACTTTGAAGGGAGCTGCGGGGATCGTTGAGTTCGGCGCGATGACGCGTACGTTGCATGCCGCTGAGGATATCCTGGCTTCGCTCCGCTCGTCCGAAGAGCCGATCAACCCGGACACCCTCGATGAATTTCTGACTTGTCTCGACCTGACATCGCGGTGGCTGGACGCTATGCAATCCACTGGCGAGGCGCCATCGACTGCTGAGGCCGATGCTGATGATATGATCGCGCGACTTGTCGGTTCAGGTGGTGTTGCCGAGGTCGCGCCGGCGTCAGCGCCGCGGGACGATACGTGGGTGGGACGATTGAGCATCGCCGCCAGCAACCGTTTTACGGGGCACCGTACAGCCCTTCGATATATCCCGGTTCCTGACGCGTTTTTTCAGGGCCCTGACCCGATGAATGTCGTGGCCGCTCTCCCCCACCTAATGACCATCGATGTGGTGTTGACCGACCCGACCGTTTCTCTCGAAACCATGAATACGTTCAGCTGCAGTCTCGAAATCGTGGCGCTGATGGAGGCATCTGGCGAACAAGTGCGTACGGCGCTGCTCAATGCGCCGGGCAAGGTTGAGGTTCGCGAACTGGCCTCTACAGCCATCAGCCAATCGGAAGAAGTTAAGGCCAACGCAAGAGCGTTGATTGAAGCTCAGCTTCTGGTGTTGCAGCAGTCTGATTTGGATGGGCTTGTCGGTCGACGAGCCTCCGCTGGACGTACGGCCGTCAACGCTTTGCTATACCTTGGCAGGTCCGAACTTGCCGCCAACCTTGAACGTGCGATTGCAACGACCCAAACTGAGAATAAAGCGGATCCTTTGATCGCCGCGATCGAGCAGGCATTGAGTGGGATTGGACAACCCGAGCGTTCCAACAACGACAGTCCCACCTCTCCCGTCGTTCCCCGTGCGTTGCGTGTAGATATGGATCGTATTGACGCGCTCGTTAAGCTCACGGGCGAGCTAATCGTGGTCAAGAATGCCATCGGGCACGCTGCAAAGTTGCTCCACGAAAATGAAGATCCTCAGATCATCACGGCCACCTTGCGAGAACAACACGCATTGTTCGAGCGATTAGCGACAGAGCTGCAAAATGCCGTGCTTCGCATCCGGGTTCTTCCCTTGCGCTCGGTATTCCGTCGCTTTCCTAGATTGGTCAGGGAGATCGCCGGCAGCGTTGGCAAGACCGTAAGATTAATCACCGAGGGTGAAAGCACAGAGGCCGATGCCACGATCGTGGATGCACTCTTTGAACCGTTGCTGCATGTTCTGCGTAACGCCGTAGACCATGGCATCGAGAGTCCGGAACGGCGCGCATCTGCTGGTAAGCCGGCGATGGGAACTCTGATTTTACGCGCGCGTCGCGACGCCGACACGGTAAAGATCGAGGTGGAAGACGATGGAGGTGGCATCGACGTAGATCGGGTGCGCGCCGTCGCACGTGCCCGCGGGATTGCCACCGCAGAGTCCTTGACGGCGATGACCGATGCGGAAGCGTTAGGCTTGGTTTTTGCCGCCGGCTTTTCGACCGCCTCTACCGTTTCCAATCTATCAGGACGGGGCGTAGGCATGGATTCCGTCCGAACGGCCGTCGAGCGTTTAGGGGGACAGGTCACCCTCGAAAGCCAACCTGGAATTGGAACAAGTATCGGATTGGTCCTTCCATTCAGCCTGATGATGACTCGGGTCATGACCGTGGAGATCGCCGGGCAAGCTTTTGGGCTCCCCCTCGATAATGTCGTGGAAACAACGATTGTCCCGCGCGACCGGATCGTCCCGATCGGCGCCGGGCAGGCGTTCGTGCTGCGAGACCAGACGGTTCCGCTTATCGATCTGGCGGATACGCTCGGCATTCAACGCACCGATAGGTTGCGTCAGGGCCAAGCCAAGGTCGTCGTAGCGTTGGCAGCGGGGCAAATCGGCGCGATTGAGGTTGATCGGTTGGGAGAGCGCATGGACGTCATGCTAACGCCTATGGAGGGTCTATTGAACGGGATGAGGGGCGTCTCTGGGACTACACTGCTGGGAGATGGGCGTGTCCTGATCGTCCTGGACGTCCAGGAGATACTCAGTTGACCGTTGTCTTGCACGACGCCAGCACCATTCGCCTGATCGGAACGTGTCCCGCCGATGACGGGGAAGTTTTGCTCCAGCATCTGCTGGCCAACCCTCAGGCCGAAGTCGATTGGCGCGGGTGCGAAAGCGCCCATGCTGCCGTGATCCAGGTTATCCTGGTTTCCAGACGACCGCTCCGCGGCCCCCCGGCCGGCCCATTCTTGGAGCGGCTGATTGAGCCTGCCCTGAGACGCGCGGGCTGCCAAGTTCCACCTTCCCCCCAGGGTCCAGAGGTGCGAAAACGTTGAAAATATTGGGTTCCGGTCCGTCGGACCGCCGCGGAGAATTCATGCCTTACAAGCTCCTAATCGTTGACGACAGCAAGCTGGCCCGGATGTCGGCGGCAAAGGCGCTAAAAACCCTATATCCGGACTGGACACGCTTGGAGGCCTCAAACGCTGACGAGGCGCTCTCCTTGGCCAAGGAAACCCCGTTCGACGTTGCCCTGTTGGACTTCAATATGCCCGGGCGAGACGGCCTGCAGCTCGCCGCCGATCTGCTCGCCCTGCGGCCCTCTACGCCGCTTGCGGTTGTCTCCGCCAACCATCAGGATGAGATCGTCGGACGTGCGCGCGACATTGGGGCAGTGTTCCTATCCAAGCCTCTGAGCGAGCAGGCTTTCGGCGCCTTCCTTCAGGAGGCCGTGCGGCGCCTCGAATTGGGCAACGCATGACCTCGGAGCCTTCCGATTTGCTTAACGAATTGCAGCTCGATGCCCTCACCGAATTGGTGAATATCGGCGTTAGTCGTGCGGCCTCCAGCCTTCGTGAAATGGTTGGCGCACAAGTGCATCTTTCAGTACCGACAGTCACGCTGGAGACCCGCGCGCGCGCCATAGCCATACTGGCCGAACGAGAGATTTCCAACCTGGTGGCTGTCCACCAGGTTTTCGAAGGCGATATCACCGGCCGGGCGCTGCTGATTTTTCCCGAGACGAAGAGCCTTGAACTCGTCCGTGCAATCACTGGCGGAGAGCTTCCGCTGGAGGATATCATCGAATTGGAGCAGGAAGCGTTGGCCGAAACCGGCAATATCCTCCTGAACAGCTGTCTCGCAACAATTGCGAATATGCTCCAAAGAAGTCTGAAGATGTCGCTGCCGGAAGTATTGCGCGGAAGCGCCGCAACATTCTTCAGCCTGGCACCCCCGCCTGAGGCCGGGGATTTTGTGATGTTCTTGTTCATCAATTTCGCGGTGCGCGAGCGCGATATCAGCGGTTACATTGCAATGATCATGGACCTTCCCTCGCTCACGGCCCTGAAGCATCTGCTAGACGAATTCATCGAACGGGCCACGGGCGAAGCGACGCAACCACACAATGATCCGGCTTGAGCGCGACCAATTTGCCGCCACCTTCGACGCTTTGGATTCGGGTGTCGTTGTTTTGGACAGTGACCAGCGGGTTGTCTGCTGGAATTATTGGTTCGCGTCCGCGAGCGATATTTCTTCCGAACGAGCCGTCGGAAAAGCAATTTCCGAGCTGTTTCCCGGGCGCTCCTTGGCGCGGCTGACGACTTCTATCTCGGAAGCCCTAGACCTCGGCTCGTCTGCCCTGCTGACCCATTCCCTCAATCCAAACCTGCTACCGCTTCGCACGCGCGCGGGCCTGGCTCTCATTCACAACGTATCGGTCCGACCATTGGGAGGGCGTCCCTTTTCGCATTGTGTGCTCCAAATTGCCGACGTCACCGGCGCCGCCCATCGCGAACAAGTCCTTCGCGAGCGCCAGAATGCGCGTTATGACGCCGTCGTCGAGAGCGCCCCGGACATCATTCTAACCCTCGATGCGACCGGTATCATCCAGTTCGCAAATCCCGCGGCGATTCGGGAAACACAGTTCGAGCGCTCCGAACTGGTTGGACGCGCATTAGGCTTCTTGTTTGAAACGCCTGATCAATGGGAAAATCTTTGGCAGACCATCCTTGCAGGTGATCGGTCAATCCGCCCGATCGAGCTGATTGCCAAGCGCAAAGATGGTTCGCGAACGTTTCTTGATGTCTCCGCGTCGCGGTGGTTGAGCGAAGGGCGGGTTTTCATCACCGCGATCCTGCGCGACATGAACGAGCGTCGTGCCGCGGAAGAGGCACTTCGGGAATTAAATCTCAACTTGGAGCATCGCGTTGCGGAACGCACGCAGGAGCGCGACCGCGTATGGCAAGTAAGCCTCGATATGATCGGCGTAGCGGCTGCGGACGGGACGTGGATCAGCGTCAACCCGGCTTGGACCAAGGTGCTAGGCTGGCTGCCGGATGAGATTCGAGGCAAGACCTCCGAATGGCTCGAGCATCCCGATGACCGCCGGAAAATGCGCGACGCTGTCAGTCGCTTGGCATTTCCCGAACAGACGTCAAATTTTGAAAGCAGCTTCCGCACCCGTCATGGAGACTATCGTGTTCTGTCTTGGACTGCAGTCAATGTCGATGGTTTGCTCTATTGCGTCGCGCGTGACGTCACGGAGCAGCGCCTACAACAGGAAGCATTGAACAAGGCGGAAGACGCTTTGAGGCAGGCTCAGAAGATGGAAGCCGTTGGACAGCTCACGGGCGGTCTGGCGCACGATTTCAACAACTTGCTGACAGGGATATCCGGTGCCCTAGAGCTTTTGCAGATCCGCATTTCGCAAGGTCGGTATAAAGATGTCGAACGTTACATATCTACGGCGCAAGGAGCGGCCAATCGCGCGGCGGCTCTGACTCATCGCCTATTAGCATTCTCGCGGCGTCAGACACTGGATCCCAAAGCCATTGACGTCAATCGGCTTATCGCCGGCATGACGGACTTGATCAGTAATACGGTCGGTCCCGGGATCGAAATCCAAACGGCAAATGCGCCTGATCTATGGATCACGCTTGTTGATCCGAACCAACTCGAAAACGCCCTGCTCAACCTTTGCATTAACGCCCGCGATGCAATGCCGCACGGCGGCAAGATCAAAATCGCTACTGAAAATCGTCTCTTGAAAGATGTCGAAGCCTTTGCCGCCGAAATGAGACCAGGCGAATATGTCTGTTTGTCGGTGTCCGACACGGGAACGGGAATGAGCGACGAGGTCATTCAAAGAGCGTTTGATCCCTTCTATGCAACCAAACCGCTCGGTCAGGGCACTGGCTTGGGCCTCTCCATGATCTACGGATTCGCAAAGCAATCCGGTGGTCAAGTGCGCATTGAGTCAACTGAGGGGAAAGGTACAACGATCTGCCTTTTTCTTCCCAGGCATACCGAAGAGGCAACAGCTGCAGACGAAGCGGCCGATTTCGCGTCGGCGCCACGCGCCGGCGCAGGCGAGACCGTGCTTATCGTCGACGACGAACCCTCAGTCCGCATGTTGGTCGGTGAGGTGCTTGCCGAGCTTGGATACACAGCAATTGAGGCTTCCGATGGCAGCAGCGCCCTTCAGGTCTTGCGCTCAGACACGCGGATCGACCTCCTCGTCACCGACGTCGGCTTGCCGGGTGGCATGAATGGCCGGCAACTAGCTGATTTCGGCCGAACGGCGCGTCCTAAACTAAAGGTGCTTTTCATTACAGGTTACGCCGAAAAAACAGCGATCGGAGCTGGCGGACTAGATTCCGGTATGGCGATACTCACCAAACCATTCGCGATGGATGGCCTTGCTACACGCATCAAAGAACTTCTACTTCGTTAATGGACTTCAGCCCAGTTGATCGCGCTACGAGACAGCACTGGTAAATGCTGTCCCTGGCAAGCTCTCTTAGCGCATCGAGGAACAACCTTTGACGGAAATCAAACGACGCTTGGTGTCCGTCTTGTTGGTTGAAGATGAAGCCTTGATACGCATGATGATTGCAGAGATGGTTGAAGAACTAGGTCATTCGGTCGCGGGAGAAGCGAGCAATATTGCCGATGCGCTACACTTGGCACAAACGGCGACTTTCGAATTTGCGATTCTTGACATCAACCTAGCCGGCTCCAGGATCGATCCCGTAGCGGAGATCGTGAGCCGCCGCGGAGTGCCGTTCATATTTGCAAGCGGCTATGGCGCGGCAGGAGTGCCTGGCGCTTTCAGAGATTGCGCGGTGTTGCAAAAGCCATTTCTGATCGAGCGGCTTAGCGAGGCCATCGAAGCCGCTTTCCGATGACACTAAATATCTACGCACGGAGAACTGCAGAACGGGGCTAGAGAGGTAGCGGCGTCTCCATTAACTCAAGGATGAATCCGAACTCTGAGACCCGGGATATTCGCCACCCGATCACGTCGCTACCGTCAGGGCATCGCCGAGATCGCGCCAAGGTGAACGAAGCTGGGCGACTTCGTTACCTCTCAGCAGGAACGCGCCGCCAATAATGAGCATTATTGGGCCAATAAACGGAGATACGGGATCGCGTGGCTGCACCAAAGGAAATTGACGTTGTTCGGCGCCCGTACCAACTCTGGCAACAAGCTGGCGAGCCCTCTAACAGGGACGAAGACTTTTACCACCAAGCCAAGAAAGAGTTGCAAGAGGAGTTGGATAACGAAAACCAGTCCGACGCTTCCGAGCGATCCTAACTCGGCATTTCAAAACCTTTCGATAAGGCGCTCACCAGCCATAGTTCGAAAGAGTAGCAGTCGAGAAGTTGCAAGGCCAGCTCTTGAGCCCGCTCATCATTCTCGCAATAGAGATTCAAGGCAGCTGGTGCTGCGATTGCCGGTGAGTGCCGAACTGGTCTGAGACAGAAAAGCGAAAGTGCTTGGGCCGAAAAAATTGCTTAGACCAAAAAGGCTTTCCTCGTTCGATTTTCCGGCTCGGTGCTGGAACTAATTCCTGCGGTGGGCTTAGAATCTGACCTGCCGACCCTCGCCTCCGACGCCCCCAGAGGGCGGCAGGTGCGGTCCTGGTCGTTGGGTGAGGTCAGGGCCGCTTTTATGAATTTGCCCCTCATCGACGGGTCTTGCCATGAGCCATCGCACGGTTTTGGTTGTTTTTGCGACAGCGTTGGTTGTTGCGGTCATTGCAGCGTTCCTAACGACATCAAACGATGTCGATACTCGCAGCGCCAGTTTCCAGGCGCCGCCAGGAACGACCGGTATGGCCCGACCCCATGCGCCATTGCCGCCGTCTCGCGGTCAGTCCGAGCCGCTGTAGCTTCAGGAAGGACTGACAGCCTTCGCGGCCTTCCCCGACCCGTTGGTCGGGCTTGTCCTCGCCTGCCTGCACAAGCTTGACGCTGGTTCAGCTTTAAGAAACGCCCTTGTCATCGAAAACGGCCAGGTTCATTCATCGCGAAAACATGCGTGACGATCGCAGCGAGCAGCTTACGGCTATCAATAGGCGTAAAGGCCGTAGTCGCCAGTTGACCCCCAACGTCACACCGAACTGCATGCTTCAAGCGCCAAGACGTGCGGCAATAACCGGTACGGTATCTGACGCGATTCAATCCCTTCGTTGGCCCAAGCGATCGTGACACATGCAAAATCCGGCGAGACGGTCGCAGAAGTTCAGGCGGTGATCGACCACGGAATCGCTCACCTCTACTGAAGAAGGCGCTCGCTTCCCAGACGGCCAAAGCAACAGACGAGATCAGCACTCAGATTGCCGAGATGCAGTCATCCACGTCGGAGACTGCCGAGGCTATTAGGAAATTCATTACAACAATCGGAAGCGTGTCGGATATTGCAGCGGAGATTGCGGCTGCGGTCGAGAATCAAGGCCTCATGACGCGCGAGATTGCCACCAACGTCGAGCAGGCCGCGATCGGGACCGCCGACGTTGCTGCTAACATCGCCGACGTGACCCATGGCTCCGTTGCGTCGCGTCGACGCAAGTTTTGCAGTCCGCATAATCACTTTCCAGCGAGAGCGATCAATTGAAAGCGGCCGTCGCGAAGTTTCTTCTCAACGTCCGCGCGGCTTGAAGCTTACGGCGCAACAAGTCCGATCCCACGAAAGCGACCGGTTGGGCGGCCGAATTGCAAATGCGGCTCCGACTCCAGCCCGCTGAACTCGCCGCCGCGGGCGGTCGGCAAGCCGAGCTGCAGCATTCGCCGTCCGAACCGCGCGCCCACGCCGGCCCCAAAGCAAAGCTGACGCGAATTGACCGAACTTCCCTTCTGAACACAGCAGACATTGAACGCTGACGATCCGGCGCCGAGAAGCAGCGCATGATCATCTTCGGTCATCTTTCCTTGCGCGCATTTCGGCTTTGGGATTCCGCTGGACCGCCTACTTGGCTCTTCTGCTCGCGTGCCGACAAAATGTTTGGATGAAGCTTGGGACGACGGACACGTATGCCGACGCCGACCGCGGCATCGTCGTCGTCCATCAGGAACTCGACGCCCATCTCCTCCAGGCAATCCACCAGTGCCTTCAGCGTCCTGTCGTGTGGAACGCGTTCGCCGGTTTCGAAGAGAGCAATCGTCCGCGTAGCCACTTTCGACACCCTGCCCAACTCCGACTGCGAGATGCGCAACCAGACCCGGGCCGAAGCAATTTGCCGTCCGTTAACCATAAAAAAGATATTCCTAGAGTCCTTGTATATTTTTGATATACATGTAGGCTGTCTATGTTGAAGGTTCCCGAACGACGCGATGAGGATCCCGATGAAGTTTCCCGACGCTGCCGGCCAGCCATGTGATGCTATAGGCCGCTCTCTCGCCATTGCCGTTCCGACGTTCTCTCCGACCCCTTTTCCGTCTGTTCGCCGCGACTCGGCAGACCACGAACGCTACATCAGCAGCGCCGCCTGGCAAACAAGTCCCGCCCGCCTGGCCGAACTCCGTGCTGCCGGTCATCGCTGCCGGCTGTGCTTCGCCTCTAGCGAGGAGGCGCGGCTCGAGGTGCACCATCGCACCTATCGCAACTGGCGTTCCGAGCGTGCCGAGGACCTCACCACGCTCTGTCATGATTGCCACCTGCACGTGACGTGCATGGAGCGCGCGCGCCAGTACGAACGCTCCCCCGTGCTGCCGCCGAGCTACGTGCCGGTGTCGCCGACGCCTCCGCTTTTCGACTACCGAATCCCTTTGGAGATTGTCTGATGAGCACCATCGAACACATTTCCCTGCGCCTGATCGGGGTTGGCCCGATGCTGATGCGCAATTCCCGCCTCGGCGACCCGCTCGACCACTACGCGAAGGCGTTGGCCGCGGTGACGAAGAAGAGCCTGAAGACCGAGGCTGATCACTTGAGGATTTCCGAACTGGAATTCTACGGTTCGCTCTACCTGCATCACGGAGCGCCCTGCTTGCCGCAGAACATGGTCAAGAGCGTCTGCGTCGATGGCGCGAAGAAGTCCAACATGGCGAGACGACCAAGGCTGCTTTCCGTGCCGAGGGCGCAGCTTTGCTGCAGTACGATGGCCCCAAGACCGCTGCCGAGCTCTGGGCCGATAAGCGCTTCCAGCACCGCGCCGTGGTCCGGATCCGCAGCCGAGGCTCGCTCACAGTCAGGACGCGCCCACTTTTCGATGGCTGGAGCGTCGTAGTGCACGGCACCTATTTACCCTCGCTGCTTAACCGCGAGAATATCATCGAGTTCTATCGCATGGCCGGCTTGTTCGGCTTGGGTGATTTTACCCCCGAATACGGGCGCTTCCAGGTGGAGGAAGTGTCACTCGAATAAGCTCCCCGTGCCGGTGCGTGGCCCGGCGAGGCATGGCATGGCCCGCCGTGGATATCGGAGATAGATCCACGAGCAACGATGACGATGACGATGATGACAACTCGGACCGACGCGTAGGCTTCGCTTAGCGTGAACGATGGAGAA
>JADMIO011609126.1_pt1 | contig 11180 bp, 5 predicted proteins | sample 8958161 | NCBI WGS metagenome assembly JADMIO01 (sample SAMN16585339, study PRJNA669376) | soil metagenome | isolation source: Crop rotation soil | place: USA: Cullars Rotation, Alabama | collected 2011 | reverse complement strand
CCGCGACTTCAAGTCACGTGAATTCCAAGCTTCGGATCCCACTGTGCTGGAAAGCCCGAACGGCTGATCGGCGGCATGGTGTCGGCAGACCTGTTTACCGTGCTGCGCGTCAACGCCATGCGTGGCCGCGTCTTCACTAACGACGAAGACCAGCCGGGCGCGACGCCGGTCGCGGTTCTGAGCTACGGTTTATGGCAGCGGCGTTTCGGCGGCGACCCGAACGTCCTCGATCAACAACTGATGCTCAATGGCCGCAGCTTCACGGTGATCGGCATTATGCCGCCCGACTTCCGCTTCCCCAGCCGCGCCGAGTTGTGGACGCCTGTGGGCCAGTCCGCCAAGGACCCCGGCTGGGAGAATCGCGGCAATCATCCCGGCCTCTACGGCATGGCCCGCTTCAAACCCGGCGTCACCGTCGAGCAGGCCCGCGCCGGCATGGAGAGCGTCGCGGTCAACCTCGAAAAGCAGTATCCCGATTCCAACACCGGCAACCGCGTGACCGTGACGCCGGCGCTCGAAAACGTCGTGCGCGATGTCAAGCCGGCGCTCTTCATACTGCTCGGCGTCGTCGGTTTTGTATTATTAATCGCATGCGCCAACGTCGCCAACCTGTTGCTGGCCCGCGCCACGACGCGGCAGAAAGAGATGGCGATACGGACGGCGCTCGGCGCGTCGCGCTGGCGCATCGTCCGCCAGTTGCTCACCGAGAGCCTCCTGCTGTCGCTGGTCGGCGGCGGGCTCGGCCTGCTGCTGGCGAGTTGGGGCGTCAAGCTGATCGTCGCCGTCAGCCCGAACAGCATTCCGCGTTCGCGCGAGATCGAAGTGGACGACCGCGTGTTGATCTTCACCATCACCGTCGCCGTGTTGACCGGCATCATCTTCGGGCTGGTGCCGGCGCTGCAATCGTCGAAGCCCGACCTAAATGAAACGTTGAAGGACGCCGGGCGCGGCTCGACGGGCCGCCGCCACTTTCTGCGTAACGCGCTGGTCGTCGCCGAAGTGGCGCTGACGATGGTGCCGCTGATGAGCGCCGGGCTGATGATCCGCAGCTTCTACCGCTTGCAGCAGGTTGACCCCGGCTTCAATGGCGATCAACTGCTGACCTTCAACGTCTCGCTGCCGGACAAGAAGTATCCCGAAGACCCGCAGAAGATCAATTTTTACGAGCAGGTCGCCGACCGGCTGCGCACGCTGCCCGGCGTCGAAGTGGTCGGCCTGTCGTCGGGCCTGCCGCTCGGCAACAATGGCTGGCAAACCTCTTTCGTCGTTGACGGCCAGCCGCCGCCGGAGCCGGGCAGGACGCCGCTCACCGAAGCCACCGTCGCCAGCCCGGATTACTTCCGCGCGATGGGAATTACAATTCTCAAAGGGCGCAACTTCACCGACGCCGACACCAAAGACACGCCGCGCGTCACGCTGATTGATGAAGAGTTCGCGCGCCGCTTCTTCCCCGGCGAAGACCCATTAGGCAAGCACATCCGGCCCGGCGGCAACGACCCGCGCAATCCGCTGGTCGAGGTCGTCGGCGTCGTGCGCCGCGTCAAGATGGAAGGGCTGAATCATGAGTCCGACCGCGTGCAGTCTTACTATCCGTTCAGGCAACTCTCCACCGGCGGCATGACGGTCACGATCAAAACCAGCGGCGAGCCGATGAACATCGCTGCGGCGGTGCGCGAGCAGGTGCAGGCGGTTGACCCCGAACAGCCGATTTACAACCTCAACTCGATGCAGCAACTGCGCGACGATTCGATTGCGCCGGAGCGTTTGAACCTGATGCTGTTCACCTGCTTCGCCGCCGTCGCCCTGACGCTGGCCTCGGTCGGCATCTACGGCGTGATGAGTTACGCCGTCACGCAGCGCACGCACGAGATCGGCATACGCATGGCCTTGGGCGCGCAGCCGCGCAACGTGCTCGGCATGGTCGTCCGTCAGGGCATGGTGCTGACGGTCACGGGCATGGCGCTCGGCGTCGTCGGCGCACTGCTGGCGGCGCAGTTGATGGTCAAGCTGCTGTTCGGCGTCAGCGCCACCGACCCGCTGACCTTCGTCGCCATCCCGCTGCTGCTCTTGGGAGTGGCTCTGGGAGCCTGTTTCGTGCCCGCACGCCGCGCCACTAAGGTTGACCCGATGGTCGCGCTCAGGTATGAATAGACCGGCCTGCGGGAGAGGCGCGCAGGGTTGGATTCGAAACGTGTGCTCAAAACAACAACATCTATCGGTGGAGTCATGATGATGAAAAAACTGTCCGCTCCTATCTTCTCTCTTTCACTTTTGGTTGTCGCCTGCTCACTGCCGCTGGTCTACGCTTCGCAGGCGGCGCAGACCAAACCGTCGAGGTCTTCGACGCGCGTCGAGCACACCGTTGACACCGACGAAAACAAGTGGAACTGGCATCACGTTGATGACAAGGTTGACCTACAGGTGACGATTCACGGCAAGGTCGAGTTCGCCGAAGACTACAGCGACATCACCGCCATCTCGCCGGCCAGCGGCGAACTGCGCATCAGCGAGCGGCGCGGCGGCGTCACCCGCAAGTTTGAAGCGAAGCCGAGCGCCGACGGCATTCAACGCGCTTACTGGGTCAACGGCGAGTCGAGGCCGCTTGACGGCGAGGCGCGCGCCTGGCTCGCCAAGATGCTGAACGAAACCGTCCGCCAATCCGGCTATGACGCGCCGGTGCGCGTCGGCAGGCTGCTGCAACGCGGCGGGCCGCGCGCCGTGCTCGCGGAGATTTCTCAGGTCAACGGCGATTACGTCAAGCGCCTCTACCTCGACGAACTGCTCAAGCAAGGCAACCTCGACGCCGGGATGGCGCGGCTCGCCTTGCAGCAGGCGGCGCGCGAGATTTCGTCGGATTACGAGAAGGCGGAGATACTCATCAAGATGGCGCGCACCTACCTGCGCGACGACCGCTTCCGCGAAGTCTACCTCGAAGGCGTCAACACGATTCACTCCGACTACGAGCGCGGGCGGGCGCTGACGGCGGTGCTGAAGAAAGACACCCTCAACAAAGACAACCTGATGTTCGCGCTCAAATCCGCCGCCGCCATCTCGTCCGATTATGAGAAGGCCGAGTTGCTCGTCAAAATATCGCACGCCTTTCCTCTGGATGAGAACTTACAGATGGCCTATCTCGACGCCGTCCGCACGATCAACTCCGATTACGAGAAAGGCCGCGCCATCACGACGCTGCTCGGCAAGAACGAGGCGAAGCAGGAGACCCTGCTGTTCATGGTGAAGAGCGCGGCGACGATCAACTCGGATTACGAGAAGGCGCAGTTGCTCATCCGCGTCGCCGACGCCGGCAGGCGCGATGAGGCGGTGCGTAACGCCGTCGCCGAGACGGCGCGCAGCATCCAGTCCGAATATGAGCGCGGGCGTGTGCTGGCCGCCGTCTTCAAATAACCGCGGCGGTTCGCGCCGATGTAATCGAACGGGGGAATGTCATGAGAAGTGTCCTTCAGGATGTCCGCTACGGCCTGCGCGTGCTGGCTAAGAGGCCCGGCTTCGCGTTAGTAGCCGTCATTACATTGGCGCTGGGCATCGGCGCGAACACCGCCATCTTCTCGGTCGTCAACGCGGTCTTGCTGCGCCCCTTGCCTTACCGTCAGCCGGAGCAACTGGTCAAAGTCTTTCAGGCGTCCCCCTCTTCGGAGAAAGACGCCGCGCCGACGGTCTGGTCTTACCCGCGATTCGAAGTCCTGCGCGACCAGAGCCGCAGCTTCGCGGCTGTCGCCGCCTGCGCTCAGAGCGCCTTCAACCTGACCGGCACGGACGAGCCTGAGCGTTTGCAGTCCGAGATGGTGTCGGCCAGTTACTTCCCACTGCTCGGCGTTGACCCCATCGCCGGGCGCGCCTTCGCGGAAGAGGAAGACCGTAAGGGCGGCGCGCAAGCGGTCGCGGTTCTCAGCTATGGGCTGTGGCAGCGGCGTTTCGGCGGCGACCCGCAGGCCATCGGCAAGACCATCGAATTGGATAAACATGGGTTCACGATTGTCGGCGTCATGCCTGCCGGGTTTAACGGGCAGCAGGGCACGGCGCAGGTCTGGGTGCCCATCACGAGCGCGGCGCAGTTGCGCTATGCGCGCATCCTCTCGAACGCGAGGAACTACTGGTTCGAGGTGGTCGCGCGGCTGAACCCTGACGTGACCCTGGCGCAGGCGCAGCAGGAGATGCTCAACGTCACCGAGCAGATCGAGCGCGTTTATCCAAGTCCGAGCCAGCGCGGGCCGGGCGGCGCGGGCCTGCCTGTGGTCACGCTGCGGTCGTGGCGCGACGCCAACGTTGATCCGAAGATTCGCTGGTCGTTCTTCATCCTGCTGGCGGCGGTCGGCTGCGTGCTGCTGATCGCCTGCGCCAACATCGCCAACCTGCTGCTCGCCCGCGCGGTGTCGCGCGAACGCGAAGTCGCCATACGGCTCGCCATCGGCGCGAGCCGCGCGCAGATCATCCGCCAACTGCTCACGGAGAGTGTGCTGCTCGCTTTGATCGGCGGCGTGGCCGGCCTGCTGATCGCGATGTGGGGCGTTGATCTGCTGACGAACTTTCGACCGAGCGACGACGCGCAATTCTGGTCGAGCTACACGCGCACTTTCGACTTCTTCAAGATTCAACTCGACGGTCGCGTGCTCGCCTTCAACTTCCTGCTGGCTTTAGTGACCGGAATTACATTCGGCCTGGCCCCGGCCTTACAGGCTTCGCGCCCGAACCTCAACGAAGCGTTGAAGGAGACCGCCGGCAGTTCGGCAGCCGGCTTCCGCCCGCAGCGGCGTCTGTCGCTGCGCAGCCTGCTGGTCGCCGGGCAGATCACATTGTCATTCGTGCTGTTGGCCAGCGCCGGGCTGATGATCAAGAGCCTGCTGCGATTGCAAGCCATCAATCTCGGCTTCAGGCCCGCGGGCGTCATCACCATGTCATTGAACGGGCGCGGCGTGAAGCCGGAGTTTTATCAGCAACTGCTTGAGCGCGTGCAGGCCATGCCCGGCGTCGAGTCGGCGAGCATCGGCTCGACTGCGCCGCTGCTCGGTTACACGAGCATGACGGTTATGGACATCAAAGACCGGCCCGGCGTCCCGCCCGGCTCCGACGGCGAGCCGAACTTCGTCGGCCTGCACAGCGTGTCGCCGGACTACTTCGACACGCTCGGCATAAGGCTGATTCGCGGGCGCGTCTTCACCGCGCAGGATCGCATCGGCGCGCCGCGCACCGCCGTCATCAATCGCGCCGCCGCCGAGCACTTCTTCGCCGACGAAGACGCCATCGGCCAGCGCATCAAGCCCTATGTTGATCCCGACTATCCCAACGCCGAAGCGTTCGTCGAGATCGTCGGCATCGTTGACGACGTGAAGTATGGCAAGCTCGAAGAGGCGGTCACTCCGGACGTGTACCTCTCCGCTTTACAGCCGACCGATCAGGCTTCGACGTTGATCGTCCGTTCATCGCTGAACACGTCAACGCTGATCGCCGCGATACGGCGCGAGGCGCTGGCGCTCGACCGCAACGTGCCGTTGACGCGCATCCTGACGATGGCCGAACGCAGCGCCGAAGTCACGTCGCGGACGCGATTCATCGCGCTGCTACTCGGCTTGTTCGCGGGGCTGGCGTTGCTGCTTTCGGCCATCGGCATCTACGGGGTGATGGCGTACAGCGTCGTCGTGCGAACGCGCGAGATCGGCATACGTATGGCATTGGGGGCGCGGCCCGTTGATGTCTTTCGGCTGGTGATGCAGGAAGGCACGGTATTGATCCTCGCCGGTCTGATCTTCGGTCTGGGCGCGGCTTACGCGGCGACGCGCCTGCTGGCGAGCGAGTTGTACCATGTCAGCGCCGCCGACCCGATCACCTATGTATTGATCGCGCTGCTGCTGGCGGGCGCGGCGCTGCTGGCCTGCTACCTGCCGGCGCGGCGCGCGACAAAGGTTGATCCGATGGTCGCGTTACGCTACGAGTAGAGACGCGGCGGCGCGGCGTTGGAGTGATTGATGGGCACGTTATTGCAAGACCTGCGCTATGGCGCGCGCATGCTCCGCCAGAATCCCGGCTTCACAGTAACCGCTGTCCTGACGCTCGCCGTCGGTCTCGGCGTCAGCACCAGCATCTTCACGCTCCTCTACTCGGCGGTCTTGCGCCCGCTGCCGGTGAAAGACCCTGAGCGCGTCGTCAACATCTACCAGTCCACAACGGGCAGCGGGCGGCGCATTGAAGGGAGTCCGCTGTTCGTCTCTTATCCCGAATACATGGGCTATAGAGATCAGGCGAGCGCGTGGGCCGGCCTCGCCGCTTACGCCGAAACGCGGCTGACGTTGAGCGGCGCTGAGGCTGAGAGCGTCGCCGGGCTGCTGGTTTCCGACAATTATTTTTCCGTGCTCGGAGCCGACGCGGCAATGGGCCGCACCTTTGCTGAAGCCGATTGCCGGACGCCCGGCGCGTGCCCGCTGGCCGTGCTCAATTATGGCTTCTGGCAGCGGCGTTTCGGCGGCGACGATACGATCATCGGCAAAACGCTGCTGCTCAATCGCCGACCCTTCACCGTCGTCGGCGTCGCCGCCGCCGACTTTCGCGGCACCGAGATGACTGCCCCCGATGTCTGGGTTCCGCTGGCGATGCAAGCGCAGTTGAGGCCGGAAGCGGATTACTTGCTGCTGCGCGATTGCAGTTGGCTCAAGTTGATTGGCCGCCTGGACGCGGGCGTATCGCTCGCGCAGGCGCAAGCCGAGATGAGCGTCGTCGCGGCTCAGGCGGATCAGAATGCCCCCGGCAGAAAGACCCGCGTGGAAGTGACGCCGGGAGCTTATCTCAATGGCCCCGAAGTCCGCAGCGTCGGATTTAAAATAGTAATCGCCATTACTATACTGGTCGGCGTCGTCTTGTTGATCGTTTGCGCCAACACGGCGAACCTGTTGCTGGCGCGCGCCGCCAGCCGCCAAAGAGAGATCGGCGTGCGCCTGGCGCTGGGGGCGAGTCGCGGGCGGCTCGTCCGGCAATTGCTGACCGAGAGCCTTATGCTCGCGGGGCTGGGCGGCGCGGCGGGATGGCTCCTCGCGTTCTGGCTGCCGCCGATTCTGCTGTCGGCGATCCCCGAAGCCGGCCTCGACATCAACCTGACCCCTGATTTGACAGTGTTCGGCTACGCCTTCTTCACGTCGCTGGCCGTCGGCGTCTGCTTCGGTCTAGCGCCTGCGCTTGCGGCGACGCGGCTGAATCTGGTCGCCGCGCTCAAGGACGAAGGCTCCGTGCTCGGCAAGCGTCTGAGCGGCTCGCGGCTCAACAGCTTTCTGGTCATCACGCAGGTCGCGGTCTCTTTAGTCCTGCTGATGGGCACGGGGCTGCTGATCCGCAGCGTGCAGCGGGCGCAGTCGGTTGACCTCGGCTTCGAGCCGCAGCATCTGCTGGTCTGTTCGCTCGACCCGGCTTCGCAAGGGCAGGATGCGTCGAGCGGCGCGGCGCGCGTTCAACAACTCGGCGAGCGGCTGCGGGCGCTGCCCGGCGTCGAGTCGGTGAGCCTCGCCGCCACCGCGCCATTTTCCGGCGTGAGCTATGGAACGATTACGCTCGAAGGGCGGCAGGCGGGCAAAGAGGTTGCGGTGAACGATAACGTCATCTCGGCGGCTTACTTCCAAACGCTCGGCATCCCGATCATCGCGGGCCGCCCGTTCAGCGAAGAGGAAGCGCGCAACGGACAACCGGTCGCCGTGATCAACGCGGCGATGGCGCAACGGTTCTGGCCCGCCGATGACCCTCTAGGCAAACGCTTCCGGGCAGGCTCTGCGCTCTACGAAGTCGTCGGCGTCGCACGCAACGTCAGCAGCCTGCGTTTAGGCGTGCCGGATGGGCCGTATTTATACCTGCCGGCGACGCCTGACAAACAAGCCGATTCGATCTTGATTGTAAGGACGACTACTAATTCACAGGCGCTCGCCGCCGCCGTCAAAGACGCCGCGCAGTCGTTTGATAAGAGCGTGCCGGTTGTGGTCAAGCCGTTGACGGAACAACTCAATCGCGTGCTCCGGCCCGCCAGGTCGGGCGCGCTGCTGCTCGGCGCGTTGAGCGTACAGGCGTGGGTGTTGGCGATGGCGGGCGTCTATGGCGTCGTCGCTTATTCGGTGAGCCGACGCACGCGCGAGATCGGCATACGTATGGCGTTGGGCGCGCGGCCCGGCAACGTCCTGCGGCTGGTCATCCGTCAGGGCTTGCGCCTGATCCTGATCGGCATCGGCACGGGGCTGCTGCTCTCGTTAGCGGCAAGCCGGATTCTGTCGAGCGCGCTGTTCGGTTTGAGCGCGTTCGACCCGCTGACTTTCGTCGGCGTCTCGCTGCTGGTCGCGGCGGTGGCCTTGCTGGCCTGCTACATTCCGGCGCGCAAAGCCACGCAGGTCGAGCCGACGGCGGCGCTGCGCTATGAATAGGAGGGACGGATGGAAACTCTGCTCAAGGATATTCGTTACGGGGTGCGAATGCTGTTGAAGAATCCCGGCTTCACGGTGGTCGCGGTCGTGTCGCTGGCTTTAGGGATCGGCGCGAACACGGCGATTTTCAGCATCATCAATTCTTTCCTGCTCGCGCCGCTGCCGGTCGCCGAGCCGGGCCGCCTGGTCTCGATCTTCACGACGGATCAGAAGAATCCCGGCCCGCTGCCGGTCTCGCATTACAACTTTCTCGACTACCGCGACAAGACCGACGTGTGGGAAGGTATTATTGCTTACAATTTCGCGGCGGTGAATCTGAATCGCAGCACCGGCGAGGGTCGGCAACTGTTCGCGGAGGTCGTCACCGGCAACTACTTCGACGTGCTCGGCGTCAAGCCGCTCTATGGCCGCACCTTCCTGCCGGACGAAGACCGCACGCTCGGCACGCACCCGGTCGCCGTGCTCGGCTATGGCTGCTGGCAGCGCGATTTCGGCGGCGACCCGGGGCTAGTCGGCCAGACCATCTCGCTCAACCGCCGGGATTTCATTGTAATCGGGATTACACCAAAAGATTTCACCGGCACCGACCTCGGCGGCGCGCCCGACATGTGGATGCCGATGATGATGCACCGCGAAGTGCAGCCCGAGTTGGCCATGTTTTACGACGCCCGGCGCGGGCTGGCCTTCAACGTGATCGGACGCCTCAAGGCCGGTGTTTCGCTGCCGCAGGCGCAAGCAGCAATGAGCGCGCTCGCCTCCGAACTCGAAAGGCAGTACCCGCAGGACAACGAAGGCCGCAACGTGCGGCTGGTGCCGCTGCTGACGGCGCGGCTCGACCCGCAGGGCGACGGGCAGACGATTGAAACGTCGGCCATCCTGATGAGCATCGTCTTCATCGTCCTGCTGATCGCCTGCGCCAACGTCGCCAACCTGCTGCTGGCGCGGGCGACCAGGCGGCGGCGCGAGATCGCCATCCGCGTCGCCATCGGCGCGACTCGCACGCGGCTCATCCGCCAGTTATTGACCGAGAGCTTGGTGCTGTCGCTGGTCGGCGGCGCGGTCGGCTTGCTGGCGGCCTTCTGGACGAAAGACGTGATTAAATCGCTGGTGCCGTTCGGCGGCGGCCCGAACGCCGGCGATATTCAACTCGACGGTCGTGTAATTTTATTCACAATTGCCCTCACGCTGGTCAGCGGCCTGCTCTTCGGCCTTGCGCCGGCGCTGCAAGCGTCGCGGGCCGACCTCGTGCCGACGCTCAAAGGCGACATCACGGTGCCGGTCGGCCAGCGCGGCTTCCGCTTCAACCTGCGTAAGACGCTCGTCGTCTTGCAGGTGGCGCTGTCGCTATTCGCGCTCATCACCGCCGGGCTGTTCGTGCGCAGCCTGCAAAAAGCCAAGTCGGTCAGCCCAGGCTTCATCACTGAAAACGTCGTGCTGATGGGCTTCAATCTCGGTCGCGAAGGCTACACACAGGCGCAGGCCCTACAGTTTCACCGCCTGCTGCTGGAGCGCGTCCGCGCCGTGCCCGGCGTGCAGGAGGCGACCATCGCGCGCGACCGGCCCGTGAGCTTCGGCTTTCTGCGCAGCGTCTTCCTGGAAGGCCAGGAGCCGGGGCCGGGCGGGCGCGGCGTGCTCGTGCAGACGAACGACATCGGGCCGCGTTTCTTCGAGACGCTCGGTATCCCGATCATTCGCGGGCGCGATTTCGCCGAGACCGACAACGAGAAAGCGCCGCAAGTCGTCATCATCAACGAAGTCATGGCCAAACGCTTCTGGCCCGAGCAGGACGCGGTCGGCAAACGCTTCAAATTTTTTGGTGATCCGGATTACCGACAGGTCGTCGGCATCGCCCGCGACGTGAAAGTAACCAGCCTTACAGAACGCCCGCGCCCGCTGGTCTACCTGCCGGTGCAGCAGGATTTTGCGCCGGCGGTCACGCTGCATGTGCGCGCCGCCGGCAATGCGACGACGCTGGTCTCGGCGTTGCGCGGCGAGATTCAGTCGCTCGATCCCAACCTGTCCGTGCTCAACGTCGAGACGATGAGCGAGCGCGTCAACCAATCCTTGCAAGGCGAGCGCACGCAGGCGACGCTGCTGGGGTCGGCGGGCTTGATGGCGCTGGTGCTGGCGGCGGTGGGCCTGTACGGGGTGATGAGTTACATGGTCGCGCAGCGGACGCGCGAGATCGGCATACGCATGGCACTGGGGGCCAGTCGCGCCAACGTGATGGGGTTGGTTTTGAAGCAGAGCGCGGGGCTGGTTGCGGTGGGCGTGGTGATCGGACTGGGCGCGGCGTTTGGCCTGACCCGCCTGGTGGCGAGTTCGTTATTCGGCGTCACCGCCATTGACCCGCTGACCTTCGTCGGCACGTCGCTGGCGCTGGTGCTGGTGTCGCTCGCGGCCAGCCTCTTGCCGGCGCGGCGGGCGACGAAGGTGGACCCGATCATCGCCTTGCGCTATGAGTAGTGCTGATTACAAAACGATTCGACGCGCGGATGGGCAGGCTGTAAAAGGTGAGGAGCGTGCGGCAAGCCGGCGGGCGGCGGTTCAGTTGCCGCCTTTGCCGGCGTCGCCCGACACGGAAGTGAAGCGGATGATTTGATTGTAGGAAGGATTGACCTCTTGCGGCGCGGCGGCAGCGGGCGCGGCGGTCGTCGGACGCGCGGCCAGGCTCGCAGGTTGCGCGGCGGCTGAGCCGAGATGCAAGCCGCTATAGCGCGTGTAGATCGTCCGCACGTAATTCTGCGTTTCGAGAAACGGCGGGATGCGGTTGCC
>JADMIO010950837.1_pt1 | contig 11180 bp, 15 predicted proteins | sample 8958161 | NCBI WGS metagenome assembly JADMIO01 (sample SAMN16585339, study PRJNA669376) | soil metagenome | isolation source: Crop rotation soil | place: USA: Cullars Rotation, Alabama | collected 2011 | reverse complement strand
CAGCGACCGCGGATTTTATGAAATCCTCATCGACGACGTGAAGCAACGTCAGATCGCCTTCGGGCGCCGCCATGCCGACAGCAACTCTGAGCGCGTTCACCGAGCAAGGTGAAAAATCTATCGGCACGAGTATCTCGGGTGACGTAAGCATCGCTCCTCCTTATTCCTGGATCGTCTTTGTCTTTGGAGCTTGTTGCGGATTGTTTTTGATGATGTATTCAGCGATCTTCGGCAAACCCGCCAGGATCGTCTCGCCAACAATCTTCATGCTCTGCGCTGAAACTTTGTCGATCGTATCGTCAGCACGGTGCCAGTGTGGATACGACGTCAGTTGAATGATGTCGACCGCAGCCACACCCGCGCCAATAAACGGCTCGTGATCGTCACCGCCAACGCCTTCTTCACGTTCGACAAACACCTTGTCGTATCCAAGCGTGCGTCCGGTTTGCCAGATTATATCCTGCAGCCACCTCGTGCTCGTCGGGTCGCGGCCCAACTCAAGGCTCTTGTAACCCATCATGTCGAGCAGGATCATCGCGCGCGTATTCTCCAGCTCGTTGCGCGCGCGCAGTTGCGAAACGTAGTGACGGCTACCGTACGTATTATCGGGGTTCTGTTCATCGCCACACTCGGACCAGCCTTCACAAAACGCCTCTTCGCCGTCGAAGAACACGAGTCGATACGTCACCTTTGGTTTTTCTTTGCGACTGCCGAGCACGCGACCAATCTCCATCAGTGTCCCGACTGACGCCGCCGGATCGTTTGCGCCGACGAAGCTCATGTCTTTGTAAAACTTCGTGTCGTAGTGACTCGTGATGAGGATTAGTGTTTTGGTTTCCCCTGGGATCTGGGCGACGATATTTGCCATCTTCTTTTCACCTTGCGGCGTTTTGGCAGTGAACTCGTCGAGCGAGACTGTCAGTCCATACGACTTCATTTCGTTTGTGATGTAAGCACGCGTCTTTGCGAGTTGCTCAGTGTCGGGAGGCCGTGGTCCGAAGTCGATCTGCTTCTTCACGTGTTCCATCGCGCGATCGCCGTTGAACGCAACTGGCGGCGATGGAGTTATGGGACGAGTGCTACTCGACACCGTGGCGCGCGGTCTCGACGGCGGATCGCTCTTCGGACAGCCCCAAAACAAGAGGGGCGCAACTAACACGGCCATCTTCGTTAATCTTGCAAATCCTGTAATCCTGTCTAACAAGGTCATTAAGAATCACGCTTTCAACCGGTCACTTCTTCTCGCTCTTCGCCTTCGTCTTTCTAAGGATCGCATCAAACGTCTTCGATCCAAACGCGAGCGGCTTCTCGATCGCCGAGTCAAACGCTTCCGACATCGTGATCGCTTCCAACTGCATCAACGTCGCAAGCTTTTTGCCGAGTGGCAACGTGCCGAATTTCTTCGTCAGATCCGATCCCATATCGACCGGTTCAGATCTTTCTGGTCGCGTCGCAGCCATGACTACGACCTCGCCGTGGTTCTCGATCTTAACCTGACACGCGAGCCGCAACGACTGGTCCAACTGATCCGCACCGAGTTGCTGTTCTTCGGCGAGACTCGGCGGTGATAGTAAATTCGCGCCCGCTTTTACCGAAACAACACACGACGGGCACTCGCCTTTTCCCGCAGTGCATCCGGCGCCGAGTGGCGCGCCCATACGCCGCGCAGCGTCAATGAGATAAGTTCCCTCGGCGACAAGACCGTTGATGCCGGAAGGTTCAAACGTAATCGAGACACTCATGCCCAACCTCCAACCGCTGTGTAATCTGTTTGGCTAGTGTAAATCCGGGGGAGACTTCTGCAAAACTACGAGCGCGCGGTGAGGGTCCGTTCGCTTAGTCTGCGCGCCGTCGAGCAATCGGCGCAGACGCCGATGATGCGCAACAGGTGCTGCGTGATTTCGAAGTGATGCTTCGCGGCCATCGCGTCCTGGATCGCTTCGAGCTCAGCCGAAAAGAACTCGATAATCTTGCCGCACTCCGAACAGATCATGTGATCGTGATGCTGATGTTTGTAGTTGTGTTCGTAGTGCGCGCGCCCATCGCCGAAGCGGACTTCGCGGGCAAGCCCTGCTTCCGTGAGCAACTTGAGCGTGCGATAGACGGTCGTCTGTCCGACGGTCGGGTCTTCTTTTTTAACGAGCTGGTACAGGTCCTCGTTTGACAGGTGTTCTTCCGTGCGCAAAAAAACATCCAGAATCAGGTCGCGCTGAGACGTGCGCTTCAGGCCCTTTCGCTGGATGTGTTTAAGGAAGACTTCCTGCTCTTCGGTTAATGGCTCTTCTGCGGTCGTCATCACTGTCGGGAGATTTTAACACCTGGGCGAGTCAGCGAAAAGAGTCCAACGATGGTGCGTCCTATCTATCGATGCGCAGTTGTTTTTTGCCGGCGGCGTTTTTCGTGAGCGTTAGCGTGAAGTTCCAGTTGCCAACCCTGCCGTCGGCCAAAGGCACAGGCAGTTTCAAAACTCCACTTGTTTTAAAAGGGGTGTACCAGCGCCATCCGGCTTTATGAAGCAGCATATCGATCACTTTACCGGCGTTGACTTTGTCACGTTCGATGTTTTTGCTGATCCAGTCGCGGTCGGTTGAAGTGCTCATCAGATCCACCAGGTCGGGAACGATCTCACCCGCCGTAACTGCGACGGAGCTCTGCGTCGCTCTCATCAAACCTCTCAATAAGAGCGCACCGTAATTCACGTCAACGTCCGATTCCTGTGATGAGTCGTCAGACTTGCTGATGATCGACAGAGTAAACGTCTTGCGATCGTGAAGAAATATTTTTCCTTCCGGCCGCATGACGCGCAGAGCGGCTTCGACCCAGTTGAACTGCACAAACGGCAGCATGCCTGAGTCCATGAGCAACACGTCTGCGTCGCGAACACCGCTGTCGAAAGCCGACGGGTGACCTTCGAAGACGATGACGTTATGGCCGGCGGTTGCCCAGGCGAGCAAGTAGCCACGGAAAGGAATGGCTTTGTTCATGTCCTCATGGAGCGCTTCGATGCGAGTGTGTGAAACTACCGAAATGTTCAGCGGAGATTTTGCCGGCAGCATCGCCAGCATCGGGAGGAGCTCACTCTCTGGAACACTGTTTCGCTCCGGACATGGATCAAGCACAATCAGCCGTCCGGGCGTCACTATAGCCACACCTCTTTTCGCCTGGTCTGGATCGCCTGTAGTCGGATGTTGTCCTGCCCCCAACTGGCGAGCCTCCTGGAATACCAGGTCCATGTCTTCAAACAACTCGACGCCCTGCAGATAAGGTTGAAAGATATCGGCAGGCTTTGGACCACCCTCAATGGACTCTACGTGTTTACGATCGGGCATGATGATCTTTGAGGGGGCGCGATTCGCCAGTGTATATGATCGACGTGAGAAACGTCAGCGAGGGTTCCTGCGCCATGTCACTATCGAACTAGACAAAGCCTGACGTCATAAACGAACATCATCAGTCTGAGGTTATAAAGAGGTTGACTAATCGTTAGACGCAGGTGTTATGACAACTCATTCGCGGCCTGGGCTTGAGCATCACATCAACCTTGCTTTCGAGATCTTCATTGCAATCCTTACAACTGTGGCACGCCTGAGAATCGGAGAAGCAGAGACGCAGGCACTCAGGACACTTTACAAGACTCATCGGTGACTCTTCTTTCCGCGATTATCCTGACCTTTTTAAGTTCCGTTTTTTCAAGGCCAAAAAATCTTGCCATATCGGTGATTTGATTCGGACTTACGAAGTCCGTGGGCTTCGCGCAGAATCTCTCTATACCGGGAGCAAACTCGCGGCACTTCATTGTTTTCGGGATGTTCAAGCCAATGCTGCAGGCCCCTTCCCGGGAGCGAAGCAGGCAGAAGTCACAAATAATCATTTCACTTCCCTTCTGACGTTGATTTGTTCCTTAACAACATTGCATCCTTCCCGCGACCACGCTTGGTCCCCAGGCCGAAATAGTGGTTAAGGTCTCTGTTGCAAATCATCAGTTAAGGATGAGCATGCATCATTCGCCGTATGCGATCGGCGAATAACACATCCATTTTCTGCGGTTCTATGATCGCAGTTACCTCACCTTCACCAAACGTGGGGTGCATCAACGTCTGTCCTTTACGATACGCTCGCGTGCGATCATATGGCGCGCCGACTTTATTGGACGCACGACGTGTTGTCCCGGCGCGATACATTACACGTGACGCACACATTGGACACTCGACGCGCGTGATCTTTCCTATCTTGCTCAGAGAAACCACGATATGACCGCGCTCCTCGTTACAGGTGATGCACATTTGGTCGATGCGATCTCCAATTTTGAAAACTGACTTCTCTTCCATAATCTCTCCTGCTTAAAAAAGTCCTGGTCAATCAACCTGGGTGAACTGAATCTCGCTTACATACACATGGACTGCGGCTCGACAATGCTTAAAACGTGGCCCGTAAAGCTGGCAAGCGCGTCCGCTTCGTTATCATAGACATCGAACACAGTTAGAAGTTTGGTGATAGTCATTATGTCCTGAAGTCGTTCCGTAAGATGGACCAGCTTAATTTGTCCACCCTTGTTGCTCAGGGTTACGTAGCTTGAAATAAGCTCACCGAGCCCGGTCGAATCTATGTGCGTAACGCCGGCGAGGTTCAAAAGGATCTTCGTCTTTCCTTCCTCGACCAGGCATCGAATCGATCTGTGCAGGGCGAGAGTGCCGCCGCTAATTCTGATGCGGCCCTTCAGGTCAAGAACAGCGACATCTCCCTCGCGGCGTTCATGAATATAAAGATTGACCACTTGAGGCTCCTTGCGTGACTTCGAACATAGCTCTCAGGCATTTTTTCATGCCCTCGATTGATAGCTGTTGAGTCAGGTGATCTGGGTGATTCCAGAGGGCTGAGAAGAGAGTAAGCAACACTCGGTTCCTACCGACCTTATGCCAGCTACATGCATATGTCAAATGCGAGATATATTCCGCATGTACAATACTCTCGGAATCACACTCGTCCATTTCGTTAATCGCGCCTCGCCTGCGACCATTTTTTGAACATCAATTGGTGAGATCGCCGCGCGAATGCGCGGAGAGATGAGCGTGTTCGATCGCTTTTTTCGACAGTACCGTTCATAGGTTCTGTCATCGGACTGACCTTCGGAGAGCCAGGGATTTGCAAGCACCCAACGTGTCGGATTAAACGGCTCGTCCGTCTGAGAGTTAGTAGATGCCTTATCGCTCATAGTAACAATGGTCTGATAGGGGCGTGTTGATCACGTGTGATTCCCCACAATTAAGATGAGTTCTGCGTGATCCACCTGATCGCCACGTTTCAGACTCCGTAACGGATCTTTCACCAGCAAAAGGTCCACATTATTTTGACCCCCTTTAGGTTCAAGTTCCCGGAGCAAGCGAGCATCGAGAGCCACAGGTTTGAAAAGCAGCATGTCTCCGTTACGCATCCGGGCGGTCATCGCGTCACTGCTGCTATGAAATAGTGGCACGCAAAAGCGTCCCTTATTATCAAGCGCAAACACATCGCCGTTCGCCCGTTGCATGGCATAGATACCGCTCATGGAAGGATTTTACAGTGTCAGGAGACGGCGTCTGTGCGCTAGACCGCTTATAGGCGAGTCGCTTTCGCAGCTTTATATATGTGTGTTGGCGCACGGACGGTGGGAGTTGCCGGTTGTATGTGTATAGCAGCGTCACGTTTTCATCTAATGGGGTCGAGCACTACGAAGAGGTTTCACGAGAGACGTATGAAATGGACAATGAGACTCGTATAAATCCGATCATTCTGGTAGTCGAGGATGTCCACGAGACGCGCGACGGCATTGAAAAACTGCTGAAAGTTGATGGATATCGCGTGATGTTAGCTCGAGATGAATTAGACGCAATAGAAAGCGCACAGCGCCAACGTCCTGATCTTATTCTCGTGAGCCTGGCCGGGTTACCGAGCGAGGTGCTTGGTTCCGGCCGTCGTATCCGTGAAAGTGCGGCGGCAGGAGACGATGTGCCGGTTGTTATCTTCTGCTTTGACGAGATCCCCGAGGGGGCTGAGGTCGCTATTGGCAAAAATGTACACATCGCCCAGCCTGACAACTTCAACCAGTTGCGACGTCTTCTCTCACGTCTGCTGCGAGGGATTACGACGGCCGCTTGAGTGAGATTAATGCAACTGCATCGCGACAGAAAGAAGAATTATGACCGCTGATAGCAACATGAAGAAAACCTTTAACTTCAGATTTATAGATGCGGACTCAAAGGTTGTAGTGGAGTTGACGAATGCAAGCGAGAAGACGCTCAAATCCATCGAGATTTTGACTATCTTTCTGAAAGATAACCACACTCCCGGCGGTAGTCCATCACAAGCTCATATTCGATTCGACAGCGTAAAATCTATGCAACCCGGAGAGAAGACGGTCCTATCTCACCGAACCTGGATTAATGGAAGACCGGTTGACGCTGATCACGATCAGATGGAACGACTCAAACCCATAGCGGGCCAGGCTAACCCTTATGCACTGGAGATTTCGTGGGAGGATGCTGAGGGCAAGATGCGTTTTCAACGGATACCCGTCGGCAACTGAAGACCACTAGACTTATCCGAGTAACCGGTCGAACTCGTCTTTCACTACCCGGTAACACTCGCAGACGGTCTCTTCCATTCTCTGACGATCGAGGATCTTGATATGACCGCGGACATAACTGATAGCTCCCGCATCCTGCAGCCTTCCCGCAGCCACGGTCACACCTTCGCGGCGCACTCCCAACATTCCGGCAATTAGTTCCTGCGTCATGATCAACTCGTCAGTGTTCAGCCGATCGTGGCTCAACAAAAGCCATCGGCAAAGTTGCTGTTCCACCGAGTGCAGACGATTGCAAACGGCAGTCTGTGAGATCTGAGTGATCAGCGCTTGCGTATAGCGGAGCAGCAGGTATTGAAACTTGCCACCCTTCGCGAACTCATCCTGAAGCACCTTGGCCTTCATCTTCACGGCTGTGCCGGCGCTTTGTACGACAGCACGATTCGGCATGGTGCCGCCTCCCATGAAGAGGGCGATTCCCACCACACCATCATTACCCGTCAATCCCATCTCGGCGCTTGAGCCGTTTTCCATGGTGTAAAGCAACGAGACTATTGCCGTTGTTGGGAAGTAAACGTAATCGAGTTGACCGCCGAATTCGTAGACGACTTCACCAAGATCGAAGGAGACATTGGCAAGCTGTGGCAGAAGGCGTTCATATTCATCATCGGGGAGCGCGGCAAGAAGTCGATTCTCGCTGGGAGTGGAAGGTACAGAAACAGGCATGACTAAACTAGGAGCAACGCGAACTACTTCGCGTAAAAGGATAGCACGTATGTGGTCTAGCGCACAGACGGTTGAGTTCGCATAGTCCAGTCTCAACAAAAGAATCTATACATTTCGAAGTTAGGAGATACGATTCATGTTGTGGACCATTCTTGTAGTGTTGTTGCTGCTCTGGTTGGTTGGGTTTTACGGAGGCTTTGTTACTAACAGCCTGATTCACCTGTTGCTTGTAGCAGCGGTCATCGTTCTTGCTCTGAACCTTTTCCGGAGCCGAAATCCGGCATAGGCGGGATGAACAAGTAAAGGTAATGGCAAAGCAAATAACTTTTGGCGGACACGCGCGTGCGGCAATTCTGCGCGGTGTGAATAGACTTGCCGACACGGTAAAAACCACCCTCGGTCCAAGAGGACGCAACGTAGTACTCGATAAGAAGTATGGCAGTCCAACTATCACCAAAGATGGTGTTGCCGTCGCGAAAGAAATTGATCTTATAGATGCGATGGAGAATATGGGCGCGCAGATGGTGCGAGAGGTGGCGGCAAAGACCAGTGACGTGGCCGGCGATGGCACGACCACGGCAACCGTGCTGGCGCAGGCCATCTTTCGCGAGGGCGTAAAAGCTGTGGCGGCAGGCGCCAACCCGATTGCTTTGAAGCGCGGTATCGATAAAGCAGTCACACGTGCCGTTCTGGAGATCAAGAAAGTGGCGAAACCGGTCTCAACAGACATGATCGCTCAGGTGGGCTCGATCTCCGCGAATGGTGATCACGACATCGGCAAGCTCATCGCTGAAGCGATGCAAAAGGTTGGCAATGCTGGTGTCATTACCATCGAAGATGCCAAATCGATTGAAACCGTTTTGGAGGTTGCGGAAGGGATGCAATTTGATCGCGGTTACCTTTCGCCTTACTTCGTCACCAACGCAGAAACACTGGAGGCCGAACTGGAGAATCCAGTCATTCTTCTAAGTGAAAAGAAGATCTCCGCGATGAGAGACTTGCTTCCCATTCTCGAGGAAGTCGCCAAGCTGGGAAGGTCGATCTTGATTATCGCGGAAGACGTAGCTGGAGAAGCGTTGGCGACCCTCGTGGTAAATAGATTGCGAGGTACGCTGAGCGTCGCGGCAGTGAAGGCGCCGGGATTTGGCGATCGTCGTAAGGACATGCTCGAAGATATCGCAGTACTTACCGGCGCGAAGGTCATTAACGAAGAGCTTGGTATCAAGCTGGAAAACGTCATGCTTGAAGAGCTGGGCTGGGCCAGGAAAGTGACGATTGACCAGGAAACCACGACAATCATCGGTGGCGGCGGCAATCACGGTGCTTTGGAGGCTCGCGTGAAAACGCTTAAAGCTCAAATCGAAGACACTACTTCAGAGTATGACCGCGAGAAGTTGCAGGAACGCATGGCGAAACTAGTGAGTGGCGTCGCGATCATTCGCGTCGGAGCGTCCACTGAAATTGAACTCAAAGAGAAGAAAGCGCGCGTCGAGGATGCGATGCACGCCACGCGGGCGGCGGTTGAAGAAGGTATCGTGCCGGGTGGTGGTGTGGTTCTGATACGAGCGGCCAAAGCACTCAACAAACTCAAGCTCTTCGCGACGGATCAGGACGGTGAATCGAGCGGAGATGAAGATGAGCAAATCGGCGTAAATATCGTCAAGCGTGCACTTGAAGAGCCTTTACGACAGATTGTCGCCAATGCCGGTAAAGAGGGCGCAGTTATCGTCGAGAGAGTTCGTTCCGAAAAGAATCCAAACATCGGCTACAACGTCCTTAACGAAAAGTTTGAAGACCTCATTGCTGCAGGCGTTATTGATCCCGTTAAGGTGACTCGTAGTGCGTTGCAAAATGCCTCGTCAATTGCCGGGCTAATGCTCACTACCGAAGTGCTAATTTCAGAGGCGCCTGGCAGTTCTACAGAAACTTAAGAAACAAGATCAATAAAGGCACCGCGGTCGCGATTAAAACAAACACGTGAAACCAGCTTAACTCGCGGCGCCGACAGTTTGAGCACTTGATTTTCCAGAGTGGCAGCACAGTGCCACAGTTGGAACAAGACCAGATGATTTTAGGCATCGATACTCCGCAGTTGCTTAACACGTTCGGATTTTACTCCACCGGAAACGAGTTGCCAGACGGACGAGACGCGATTGAAACGAAGGCGTTTTATGCCGTGCGCCAATCCCATAAATTGCAAAGTTCGAATACCCAACCAGTTCAAATCGAACTCGTACCAACGCAGACCGTGGCGCGCTGACGTGGGATGAGCGTGATGGTTGTTATGCCAGCCTTCACCGAATGTCAGCAGCGCTACCCACCAGCTATTGCGCGAGTCGTCACCGGTTTCGAATCTCGTTTTACCCCATAGATGTGTAGCCGAATTGACGAGCCACGTCGCATGCAGGCACAACGTAAGGCGGAGAAATATTCCCCACAGCATTACACCCCACCCGCCAAACGCAAAAAGCATCAGGCCCACTATAACCAGCGGAACGTAGTAGTGGTAATTCAGCCAACGATAGTAACGGTCCTTTATTAAGTCAGGGGCGTAGCGTGCGAGGGTGGCCTGGTCGTGATTCTGAGCCGTGCCCCACAGTATCCAACCAATATGTGCCCACCAGCCGCCATGGCGTGGCGTATGTGGATCGTTCGCGCGATCTGTGTGGGCGTGGTGTATGCGGTGCGTCACTACCCATTGAATGGGACCACCTTCGAGGGTTAGCGTGCCGCAGGTGATGAGAAAGTATTCAACCAGTTTCGGTACTTTGTAACCGCGGTGGGTTATTAGCCGGTGATAGCCCATGCCGATACCAAGACTACCGCCAACCCAGTAAAGCACGATTCCAGTGATTACCGCCGGCCAACTCCAAAAGAAGAGCGCTGCGATGGAGCCAAGATGGGCGCAAATCAGAAAGATCGCGGTGCCCCAATTGCCCTTGGCCCAATTGATGGGCTGTCTCTGCGTCACCGGTGCGGCGCCCCCACCTTCTTTTAATTTCATTAGCAGTCCTGTCAGCCTTTCTTATCCGCGTGGTGCTGGAAATGAACCGCCAGCGCGGCTCTCCGGGATGAATCGGATCATCCCGGAGACCAAAGCACTGTGTGGAGTGTTGATTGTTACCAGCGCGGCTCGGACCGCTGACCAACATTGCCGCCATAGCCACCCCCGCGATTGTCGCTAAAGCCACGTCCCCCGCCGCCGCGATTTTCTCGTGGTTTGGCTTCATTGACTTTCAGGGCGCGACCACCGACTTCCTTACCATTGAATTGCTCAATCGCTGAAGTTGCTTCTTCCTGGCTGGACATTTCCACGAAGGCAAAGCCTCTCGAGCGTCCGGTGTCGCGGTCTTCCACGACACTTGCGGATTGAACTGTTCCAGCTTGCCCAAACAACTGCTCGAGATCCTGATTTGTGGTTTGGAAAGCAAGGTTTCCAACATAAAGTTTTGTTGACATAGAGATATACCTTTCCCCTTTGGGAATGAAAGAAGCTGCGAATCGGATGGGCTTCGGCGAAACGGTAGCGGTCGAAGGACCAGGTTCGGATGCTCTCAAAAAGAGCGGCTTCGAAGTGTGAAACAAGCCTGCTCTCGAACTCCCAAACGCCAGCGCTGATCGATTTATGCGCGGAGCGCATCACCGTCGATGCGCGAGAGAAGGATTAACCGCAGCCATCATGCCTCATGGATAGGGTAAGTTGCAAGCTCATAAAGAGCGTTATATGTTTCAAGTACAAAATATATTTCGAGTCGACAATATATTTTAGATATGGTAAATATGAGCCCCCGATTATGATTGTGCCCAGGCTTGATAAAGTATTGGCAAAGGAAAAGCGCACCTTCTACTGGCTGGCGAAGGAGACCGGTGTCAGTCATACAACTCTGTGGCGGTT
>JADMIO010879538.1_pt1 | contig 11181 bp, 8 predicted proteins | sample 8958161 | NCBI WGS metagenome assembly JADMIO01 (sample SAMN16585339, study PRJNA669376) | soil metagenome | isolation source: Crop rotation soil | place: USA: Cullars Rotation, Alabama | collected 2011 | reverse complement strand
TTCGCCTCCGGCGCCTTCGGCTCGGCCGCCTTCGCCTCCGCGCCGGCCCCGTTTCCCGCAGGCTCGGCCTTCGCCACCGGGATCGCCGTCGGAGCGTCCTCGGAGGGTACGCCGGCGGGCGCATCCTCATCCGTTTCCCACGAGGGCGTGTAGAGCGAGGCGAGCTGTTCGGCCTCCTCCGCAGAGAGCACGCGGTCGCCCGCGTCAGCGGAGCGCGATTCGTTACCGGACATCGGGTTTCGTCATTTCATCGGCTCTCGCGCCGCCCGCCCGGGCGAATCCGGGCGCCGTCCAGAGCCATGGCGGAGGCACCTTACCATCCGAACTCGCACCCTCGCAACGCGACCCGGCCGTAAAGGTCAGCGATTGGCCCTGCGAGCCGCTCGTCCTCCGCGGTCGCGCTCACGCCGGAAACGCGCTCACCAGCTCGCCGCCGACCGTGTCCGCCACCTCGCCCACCGTCGTCAGGAGGTCCTCGAACTCCTCGTAATCGAGCCCCGAAAGCCTCCGCAGTGCGCGCACCACCACTTCGTCGCGCGGCGGGTTGATCGCGAACGCCGCGTCGGCGCTCCGCACGAACGACAGCTCGAGCAGCCGCCGATAGAACGCCTCGCGCCGCGCCCCGGGGATCGGCATGATGGGGGAGAAGATCATGAGCACCCCGCGCTCCTCGAGCACGCTGACGCCCACGATCACGCGGCCCCGGTGCACCTGCGCGTACCCGCTGTGGTCGAGCGCGAGCCGCGCCGCGCCGCCGCGTGCGTCCGCGAGCGAGGCGCGCCCCGCGAACCGCAGGAGGTACGCGTCGACCATGCTCCGGGCATCGGGGAAGTTCTCACCCGTGAGGCGGTCGGCGTAGAGGGGTGCGGTGGGCGCGAGCGAACCGGACACGCCTGGCCTCGTAGCACCATTCGCCGCGCGCGCCGTCGGGCTCGCGCTCGCGCTGGTGCTCGCGGGGTGCGGCAACGATCGCCCCGGCGACGCGACCGCCGCCGCGGGCGTCTCCGAGGACGTCACGCGCGCGACCGCGCTCCTCGAGCCGGCCGCCCAGCTGCCGCCGCGCGCGGAGATCGTCGCCCTCGCCGACACGCTCGCCATCGCATCCTCGCGCCGTGGCAAGACCGCGGAGGGCGCGTCGCTCGCGCGCCTCGCGGCCGATCTGCGCGCGCGCCTGTGGCGGATCGATCAGGTCGCGGCCGACGCGCGCGAGGCCGTCGAGCTCTACGCCGCCGCCGCGCAGGCCGCCGGCGGATCGCCCGAGGGCTGCGAGGCCGACCGCCGTCGCGCCCTGCTCGCCGGCGATCTCGCGCGCGACGCCGCGGCCGGTTACCGCGAGCTCTACCTCGCCTCGCGCCGCCAGGCCGCCGCGCTCGCCGGTCTCGCCAGCGCGCCGGCGCCCTCGGGTGCACCGGCCGCGCAACCGCCCTCGGCGTGTCTCGCGCAGATCGACCTGGCGCTCGCTCGCGCCGTCGCGTACCGCCCCTCGATCGTGGCCCTCCGCGCGCTCGAGCGCGAGGGCAACGCGGCGGCCGACGCCGCGAGCCGCGACGTCCACGGGCGCCCCGCCTCGATCGCGATCCCGCCTCCGCCATCGAGCGCGCCGAGCGCGGCACCCACCGCGAGCGCCGCGAGCGCACCTAGCGGCGTCCCGAAGGACGTCGTCGTCTCCCCGAAGGAGGACGCGGTCGGCAAGGGCCCCGTCAAGGTCCTCTCCATCGAGCGCTTCGGCAACGAGAAGGGCGCGCGCGTCGTCATCAACCTGAGCGCGCCGACCACGTTCAACGTCGGCACCCTCGGCGCCGACGAGAGCAAGGGCAAGGACGCGCGCGTCTTCGTGGACCTGGCGCGCGCCACCTCGAAGGGCGTTCAGAAGGAGATCGAGGTCGGCGGCGCCGTCCGGCGCGTGCGCGTCGGCGCGCAGACCGACGGGACGCGCGTCGTGCTCGATCTCGCCGCTGCCCTCTACCGCCGCGTCTTCTACCTGCCCGATCCCTTCCGCGTGGTGATCGACGTGAGCACGCGCCCGCCCGTCCGCGACGAGTCTCCCGGCAAGGGCGGCCGCCGCGCGCTCGCCCGCGTCGCGCTCGACGCGGGCCACGGCGGCGTCGACGACGGCGCCGTCGGCCCGACGGGCCTGCGCGAGAAGGACGTCACGCTCGACATCGCCCACCGCATCGCCCCGCTCCTCGCGCACGAGCTCAAGATCGAGACCCTGCTCACGCGCGACAGCGACGCCTACGTCCCGCTCGAGCTCCGCACCGCGCGCGCCAACGCGTTCCACGCGGACCTCTTCGTCTCGATCCACTGCAACGCCTCCGAGAACGGCCTCGCGCGCGGCGTGCAGACGTTCGTCTTCGACTCGGGGAAGGACCCCGAGGCCTCCGTCGCGCGCCTCGCCGCCCGCGAGAACGCCCCGCGCGGCGGCACCGCCGCCCTCGACCCGAAGGCCCTCGACGAGGCGATGGCCACCATCTTCTCGAACCTCGGCGGCGCCGACATGGCGGCGAAATCACGCCACGTCGCCGACCTGCTCCACCGCTCCGCGCTCGCCTCGCTCGCCCCGCGCTACCCGGACACCAAGGACCAGGGCATCAAGACGGCCGGCTTCTACGTGCTCGTCGGCGCCGACATGCCCGCGGTCCTCTTCGAGACGTCGTTCATCTCGAACCCCGAGGACGAGTCGCGCCTCTCGACGGCCGACTACCGCCAGAAGCTCGCCGACGCCGTCGTCAACGCGATCCGCGCGTACCGCGACGGCAAGTAGTCCCTACGTCCCGCGCGCGGTGCTTCCTCTCGCCGCGCGCCTGCGGCCGATCCCCTGCAGCGCGCGGCCGCCCGCCGCGCGCACCCGACATCGCGCCCTCAGCCGCGCTCGAGACCCATCAGCCGCTCGAGAGAATCCCGCAGCTCCGCGACCTCGCCCTTGCGGATGAAATCGTAGGCGCCAGCCTCGGTGGCCGTCTTCTTCATCTCCTCGTGGTTCGAATAGACGATGCAGCGGATGTGCGACGTCGCGTCGATCGAGCGCAGCCGCTCGAGGCACTTCACGCCGTCGAGGCCCGGCAGCTTCACGTCGAGCACGAGCGCGTCGGGCTGCAGGTTGCCGACCGCCACGAGCGCGTCGAACGGATCCTGGAACGTCGTCAGGTCGAAGCGACGCGACAGCGTCTTGCGCAGCGACGCGAGGGTGGCCGGATCGTCGTCGACCGCCACGACCTTCGGCTTGCCCTGCCGCAGGACCTCCGGGATCGGGTAGCCGTACTTGCGGAGGAAATCGAGCACGTCGAGCCGACGGAACCGAAGGTGCCGCCCCGGCGTGCGGAAGTGCCGGATCTCGCCCTTGTCGGCCCAGTTGTGGATCGTCTTCAAGTCGACCTGGCAGAAGCGGGCCACGTCGCTCGCCGTGAAGAGCTCGGGTTGTGTGGTGTCCTTGCCTTCCATGGTCATCGTTCACTCCTCGGGGCGCATTGGGTGCGTCCCCGCGTCTCCTGTTGATCGAGCAGAGAGCGGTGCGGCTTCGCCGACGAAGCGCCCATCGCGAAGCACGTAGCGAGTCGGGCCCTCGGCGCGGCGCTCGCGGATTGCGTGGGCCGGATCGCCAGGCAAGGCCAGGAAAGGCGGCATGGCCGCGTCGCCCGGCGAAAAGAGCGGGCAGATGGGCTTCAGCGTCTGCCTCTCCGCGAGCGCTACCGCGCCCGTCACGTCCGCCACCGAGGCGAGCAGCTCGAGCGTGTGCGCCGTGGGCGGGGCCAGGAAGAACTCGCCGCGCGCCGCGCGATCGAGCACGTCGGCGGGGCGGGCCCACAAGCTCGACGTCGTCTCGTGATCGTCGTGGCGTCCGACCTGACCGGGCGGCCCCTCGAGCAGGAAGAAGCGCGCGTCGAAGCGCCGCGACTCGGCCGCTGGCGTGATCCACCGCGCCCACGGGACGAGCGCGCCGAGCGCGAGCCTCCTGCCGAGCCGCTCGAGTTCGTCCGCGAGCCCTCCGCCGGCGCGGATTGCGCTCGCGAGCGTGGCGAGATCGCTGGCCGCGATGCCGCCGTCGATCGGCAGGAGGCCGCCCTCCTCGAACGTCTCGCGGCACGCGGCGACCGCGAGCGTGCGCGCGTCGAGCGCCGTCGATCAGCCCGGTCGCACGCGGGTGCGGCTCGGTCGCCAGGAGAGCCCAGCGCTCCGCCGCGTCGCTCGCCTCGACCTTGCCGCCGGGAAAGACGAGCGCGCCGCCGAGGAAGCCGGATTTCACGTGCCGCCGCACGCAGAACACCTCGAGCGCTCCATCGCCGTCGCGAAGCACGACCACGGTCGCGGCGTCGCGCGGAGCGGGCGCATCACGTTTAGGATCGAAATCCAGCAATCTAGGAGAACGTTCTTTCACGTGATGGGGCTTTGGTCAATTCGCCGATCCAGGGAGCATCGCAGGAAAGCCCTGCCTCGGGCCACTCGAAACTGCCCCGTTCGCCGGAATCTCGCCCTCGAAAAAAGGATGGAGTCCGCCCCCAACGGTCGTGGGGAGGGCCTTCTTCTAGCCGATTCTCGGCGGCGAAGTCGTGCTCAATCGCTGAACAAACCAGGAATTCGAGGCGCTCCGTGAGGGTGCGGCCGTGCCCGGACGAGGCCTGCAGACGCGCGGAGCTCTTGGCGCACGGGCGGGTGTCACCGGTTGACGTGCCCGGACGAGGCGCCTACCTTGTTGCGCCTTGCGCGGACGGCGCGTCTCCCTGCGGTGGGGTCGGCCGTCCCCTGGCGGCACGGGAGAACCTGTCCCGGCGCTTGCATGAGCGGGGAAGGCTGCGTGCCCCACCGGAGTGACCCACCGGCAAGGGCCGATTGGAACCGAGAAGGCGGAACATGAACAAGGCCCAGCTCAAGAAGTTCAAGTCGTTGCTCGAGGCCAAGCGGGCCGAGCTCGTCCAGAAGGCTCGGCAGACCCTCAACGAGGACATGACGCTCGACGCGAACGACTTGCCGGACGAGATGGATCTCGCTTCGAGCGAGTACCTGCAGTCGTTCACGTTCCGGCTGCGGGGGAGGGAGAAGTCGTTCCTCGACAAGATCGAGAAGGCGCTCGTGAAGATCGAGGACGGCAGCTTCGGGCGGTGCGAGGAGTGCGAGGAGGAGATTTCGGTGAAGCGCCTGGAGGCGCGGCCGGAGACGACTCTGTGCATTCGGTGCAAGGAAGATCAGGAGCGCGTCGAGAAGGATTACGGCTGAGGGGGCGGATCGCGCAGATGGGCTCGTGACGCGAGTCGATCCGCGGGCAGGCCCCTGGCGGGGCCCCACCCATCGCAGTTCCCTCGCCTGGGGCCCCACCCACCACGGGAAGGCCCCTGCGCGCGCGCCCGAAGCGCCTCGGTGGCGAGGTGCCCCAACCCCGCCTCCACCACCGGTCTCCCCCTATTCGAGGGCACCACCCCCTCTATCGACGCAACGCCCCCCGCGGTTGCCCCCCGCATCACTTTCTTCTCCTCCCCCGCCATTCACTTCTTCCCCCCCGCCCGCGCCGGCCGCGTCGACGCCGGCTTCCGCTTCCCGAGCACCTCCCTCAAATACCGCCCGGTAAACGAAGCCTCGATCTCCGCCACCTCCTCCGGCGTCCCCTCCGCCACCACGAGCCCGCCCCGCTCCCCGCCTTCGGGCCCCAGATCGATCACCCAATCCCCGCAAGCGATCACATCGAGGTTGTGCTCGATCACCACCACCGTATTCCCCGCATCCCGCAAGCTCGTCAGCGCGACCGTCAACACCTCGATGTCCGAGAAGTGCAGCCCTGTCGTGGGCTCATCCAGCACGTAGAGCGTCCGCCCCGTCGCCTTGCGCGCCAGCTCGCGCGCCAGCTTCACCCGCTGCGCCTCGCCCCCCGACAGCGTCGTCGCCGGCTGCCCCAGCGTGATGTACCCGAGCCCGACCCGCGCGAGCGCCGCCAGCCGCTCGCGCACCCGCGGGATCGCGTCGAACTGCTCCAGCGCCTGCACCACCGTCAGGTCGAGCGAGTCCGCGATCGACAGCCCGCGGTACAGCACCTCGAGCGTCTCGCGGTTGTACCGCCGCCCCGCGCACGTCTCGCACGTCACGAAGATGTCCGGCAGGAAGTGCATCTCCACGCGCAGCACGCCGTCGCCCTGGCACGCCTCGCACCGCCCGCCCTTCACGTTGAACGAGAAGCGCCCCGCCTTGTACCCGCGCGCGCGCGCCTCCGGCAGCCCCGCATAGAGCTCGCGTAGCAGCGCGAAGACGCCCGTGTACGTCGCCGGATTCGATCGCGGCGTGCGCCCGATCGGCGCCTGATCGATCGAGATGACCTTGTCGATGTGCGACAGCCCCTCGATCCCATCGCACTCACCGACGGGCGCCGACGTCCGGTAGAGCGCGTTGCGCACCGCGGGCAGCAGCGTGTCGACGATGAGGCTCGACTTCCCCGAGCCCGACACCCCGGTGATGCTCGTCAAGAGACCGATCGGCACCTCGACGGTCACGTCCCGCAGGTTGTGCGTGCGCGCGCGCGTCACGCGCAGCGAGCGTCCATCGGGCCGGCGCCGCTTCGTCGGGATCGTGATCTGCTTCGCCCCCGACAGGTACGGCCCCGTGATCGACGACAGGTTCGCCGCGATCTCGGCGGGCGTCCCCTGCGCGACGATCTCGCCGCCGTGCACGCCCGCGCCCGGCCCCATGTCGACGACGTGATCGGCCGCCATGATCGCGTCGCGGTCGTGCTCGACGACGAGCACGCTGTTGCCGAGATCGACGAGCCGCCGCAGCGCCTCGAGCAGCCGCGCGTTGTCCCGCGCGTGCAGCCCGACCGAGGGCTCGTCGAGCACGTACAGCACGCCGACGAGCGCCGCGCCGATCTGCGTCGCGAGCCGGATGCGCTGCCCCTCGCCGCCGGAGAGCGTCTGCGCCGACCGATCGAGCGTCAGGTAATCGAGCCCGACGTCGATCAAGAACCCGAGCCGCGCCACGACCGCGCGCAGCAGCGGCTCCGCGATCGCCCGTTCGCGCGGCGCGAGCGAGCCGCTGACGTCCTTGGCGAGCAGGTCCTGCAGGAACGTGCGCAGGTGCCGCAGCCCGAGCCCGCCGACGTCCGCGATGTTCTTGTCGCCGAGCCGCACCGCGAGCGCCTCGGGCCGCAGCCGCCGCCCCTTGCACACGTCGCACAGGCGCGTGACCACGAAGCGCCCGAGCTCCTCGGCGCCGACCGCCCCGTCGTCGTCGAGATCGTCGGCCTCTTCGCCCTCGAGCAGCGTCGGCTCGCCGGACGTCAGGAGGCGCTCGAGCCGGGGAATGATGCCTTCGTACGGACCGGTCTTCTTCCCGCGGCCGCGTCCCGGCGACGCGCCGTCCGCGCCGAAGAGGATCGCCTTCTTCACGGCCTCCGACAGCTTCGCCCACGCGAGGTCCGGATCGACCCCGAGCACGGTCACGGCCCGCTCGGTCTCGGTCGCGAGCGACATCGAGCCGCGCCGCCCCCACGCGAGCACCGCGCCCTCGCGCAGCGTGCGCCTCGGATCGGCCACCACGCGCTCGGGGTCAACGCGCGTCCGCGCCCCGATGCCGTCGCACGCCGGGCACGCGCCGTGCGGCCCGTTGAACGAGAACATGCGCGGCTCGATCGGAGGCAGCGAGATGCCGCAGTCGATGCACGCGAACCGCTCGCTCATCCAGAGCGGCTCGTGCGGCTCCTCGTCGTCACTCGTGGTCAGGTCCACGAGCAGGCGCCCTTCGCCGAGCTTCAGCGCGAGCTCCACCGAATCCGTGAGCCGGCCCTTCACGCCCTCCCGGACGACGATGCGATCGACGACGACGTCGAGGTCGTGCGCCTTCGTCCGGTCGAGGACGATCTCGTCGCCGAGGTCGACGACCTCGCCGTCGATGCGCACGCGCACGAAGCCCTCGCGCCGGAGACGCTCGATCTCGAGCTTCAGCTCGCCGCGCCGCGCGCGCGCGATGGGCGCGAGGATCGATCCGCGTGCGCCCTCGCCGAAGTCGAGGATGCGATCGACGATCTGCTGCACCGTCTGCGCCTCGATGCGCTTGCCGCAGCTCGGGCAATGCGGCGTCCCGACGCGCGCGAACAGGAGGCGCAGGTAGTCGGAGATCTCGGTGACGGTGCCGACCGTCGAGCGGGGGCTCTTCGCGAGCGCGCGCTGCTCGATGGCGATGGCGGGTGACAGGCCCTCGATCGACTCCACGTCGGGCTTGGCGAGCTGCTCCAGGAACTGCCGCGCGTACGCGGAGAGCGACTCGACGTACCGGCGCTGGCCCTCGGCGTAGATCGTGTCGAACGCGAGCGACGACTTGCCGGATCCGCTCGGCCCCGTGATGACCACGAGCCGGTCGCGCGGCAAGCTCACGCTCACGTTCTTGAGGTTGTGCTGACGCGCACCTCGGACGACGAGACGATCCATGCGGGGCTGCCACTGCTAGCACGCGGAGCGCGACCACACACGCCCGAAGGGGTCGAGCGGGCCGGGGCAAAGCGCCTCGTCTCCGGGCTCGTATCGTGGCTCGTGGCGCGCGCCCTCGATCCGGTCGGTACCGGGGAGTTGCACGGCCGCCGGTGTTCGCGACAGGCTGGTGCCGCCATGCCGGCGAGCTCCCCGTGTCGTGCGGCGACGCGAGCGCGGCCGTGACGCCGCGGGCGGCGAGCGTGCTCCGCGCGGCGGGCGCAGGGGCCGTCCTCGGTGCGGTCGCGCTCGCCGGGCGGTACGCGCCCTGGCCCGTGCGTCGTGCGCCCGAGCACCTGGGCACGGCGAACCCGGTTGCCCCGCTCGCCGCGCCGGCCGCAGCCACGGCGAGCGCCGCGCCCACCATGCCACCCGCGCGCGCGGAGCGCTTCGCCGCCGACCCGCGCGTACTCGAGGCGTGCCCGGCGGAGATGACGCTCGTCGAGGGCGAGTTCTGCCCGAACCTGCCGCTCCGGTGCATCCGGCGTCCCCCCAACGAGGGCTACCGCTGCTCGGAGTACGCGCGCGGCGTCGCGTGCCCCGAGGCGCCGGATCCGCGGCGCTTCTGCGTCGACAAGCACGAGTGGCCGAACCGCGCCGGCGAGAACCCGCTCGTCTACGTCGACTGGAACGAGGCGAAGGCGCTCTGCGCGGGCGCCGGCAAGCGCCTCTGCCGGCGCAGCGAGTGGATGCTCGCGTGCGAGGGCCCGAAGCGGCTCCCGTTCCCGTGGGGCTTCGTGCGGCAGCCGAGCCCGTGCAACATCGATCGCGCGTCGATCCCGTTCGACGTGCCCGCGATGATGGCCGAGCAGACGCGCGAGGAGGAGCTCGCACGCCTCTGGCAGGCCGATCGCATCGGCTCGCACCCCGACTGCGTGAGCGCGTACGGCGCGTACGACATGGCAGGCAACGTCGACGAGTGGACCGACGATCTCGCCGACGACCCGTTCTCCCGGCACCCCTCGACGCTCAACGGCGGCTACTGGGGGCCGGTGCGCGACACGTGCCGTCTCACGACGACGTCGCACGGCCCCGACTTCAAGTTCTACCAGGTGGGCTTCCGCTGCTGCCGCGACACCGTCGACGGCATCCCGTCGCCGCCGCCCCGGCCCGTCGTCCCCAGGGGCGACGATCGCGCGCGGGAGGGCGGCGACCTCTACGAGTGAGCCGACGAGGACACGAAGGACGGGGAATTCGACGGTTTGTTGGCGCGGACGCCCTTCCCGCGCTTGATAGGAGGGCCGGGACCTCGTTCCCGCCCGCCCGCATGCGCTTTCGCTTGGTGTTCCCCGCCGTGCTCGTCGCGACTGCCGCGGTGAGCGCGCTCCTCCTCGCACCCCGCCTGCGCGCGGCGATGGTGACGGACGCGCGCGAGGCGGAGAGTGCAGGCGACGCGAACGCGGCGGAGCCCGCTCTCGAGACCAAGGCCGCGCCGCCGGTTCCTTCGGCCGCGCCCACGGCGACCGCCACCGCCGCGCCCGCAGCGAAGAAGGCGCCGCTCCCGCCCTACGTCCACGAGAACCCCGAGAGCGCGACCGCGTGCGGCGCGGGCATGGTGCTCGTCGACGGCGTCTACTGCCCGTTCGTCGGCCACCGCTGCACCAAGTACCTCATCGAGGAGCGCGACGTCTGCCAGACCTACGCGCCCGAGGTCATCTGCGAAGGCCGCCTCGAGCACCGCCGCTTCTGCATCGATCGCTACGAGTACCCGAACATCGAGGGCGTCTACCCCGTCGTGATGGTCGACTTCGACGAAGCGAAACGGGCCTGCGCCATCGAGGGCAAGCGCCTCTGCTCGATCGAGGAATGGGAGTTCGCGTGCGAGGGGCCGCAGATGTGGCCGTATCCCTACGGCGTCGAGCGCGACGCGACCGCGTGCAACCAGGACAAGCCGCACCCCGAGCCGGAGCTCGTCGCGTTCTCGCACCCGTGGCGCATCTCCGCCGAGGTCGATCGCCTCGATCAGCGCGTGCGCTCGGGCGAGAGGAGCCGCTGCGTGAGCCCCTTCGGCGTGCACGACATGACCGGCAACGTCGACGAGTGGGCGTTCAACGCGCAGGGCAAGATCGACGAAAAGCCCTTCAAGTCGGCCCTGAAAGGCGGCTACTGGGGCCCGATCCGATCGCGCTGCCGCCCGATGACGTCGACGCACAACCAGTGGTTCAGCTTCTACCAGGTGGGCCTTCGCTGCTGCTCCGACGCGCCGCCGCCGAGCGCGGCCGCGCAGCCGCTCCCCGCGCACGATTTCGGCGTCGCGGGCAAGCTCGCGAAACCGCGGATACGCCCGCTCGATGGGCTCCCTCCGGCGAACCCCTGACGCACCGCGCTCCGCTCCTCTTCCAACGGGCGGCGGGTTGGACTAGCGTGCGCCGCCAGTGGTCGATTCCTCTCGTTCCGGCCTCGGCGCCCCGCTCCTCCGCCCCGCTTCAGCGGCTCGGCGAGCACGCTGCCGGGCCGCCGAGCGAGAGAGCGCGACGCCGACGCAGACCACGCACGCGACGCGGGCCCATAGCTCAATCGGTCAGAGCCCCCGGCTCATAACCGGGCTGTTCCTGGTTCGAGTCCAGGTGGGCCCACAGCTCGCAGTCGCCCGCCCTTTCCAGCACAGTGGGATCCGAAGCTTGGAATTCACGTGACTTGAAGTCGCGGCCGCACTGACCCTATAGTGAGTCGTATTAATTTAAATCATACCAACATGGTCAAATAAAACGAAAGGCTCAGTCGAAAGACTGGGCCTTTC